>ENA-UEQO01000430-UEQO01000430.1-human-gut-metagenome-genome-assembly--contig:-NODE-430-length-49093-cov-7.958748_pt1 | contig 49093 bp, 38 predicted proteins | sample MGYA00242938_ERZ507940 | MGnify/ENA primary metagenome ERZ507940 (study PRJEB26167, sample SAMN06115517) | human gut metagenome | host: Homo sapiens | place: China:Chongqing | collected 2014-12-03... | reverse complement strand
GAGAAGAAGTCCGCTTCCTTGGCGATCTCGTCCGCGGTCAGAGCGGCGCGCGGGATCTCGATCATGGTGCCGACCTTATACTTCATGTCGGACTTGACGGAGGAGATGATCTCGTCCGCGGTCTTGACGACGACGTCCTTGACGTACTTGAGCTCCTTGACCTCGCCGACGAGCGGGATCATGATCTCGGGCACGATGTGCCATTCGGGATGCGCGGCGTTGACGTTCAGCGCAGCCTTGATGACCGCACGGGTCTGCATCGCGGCGATCTCCGGGAAGGTGACGGCCAGACGGCAGCCGCGGTGACCCATCATCGGGTTGAACTCATGCAGGGAGGCGATGATGTTCTTGATCTCGGCAACGCTCTTGCCCATATCCTTGGCGAGCAGCTCAATGTCGGCCTCCTCGGTGGGGACGAACTCGTGCAGCGGGGGATCGAGGAAGCGAACGGTCATCGGACGGCCCTCGAGCGCAATATACATGGCCTCGAAGTCGCCCTGCTGCATCGGCTCGAGCTTGGCGAGCGCCTTCTCGCGCTGCTCGAGCGTGTCGGCGCAGATCATCTCGCGGATGGCGGGGATACGGTCAGCCTCGAAGAACATATGCTCGGTGCGGCAGAGGCCGATGCCCTCGGCGCCGAACTTGACCGCCTGCGCGGTATCGTGCGGGTTATCGGCGTTGGTGCGGACGCCCAGACGGCGATACTTGTCCGCCCAGCCCATGACGCGGCCGAACTCGCCGCCGATGGAGGCGTCGACCGTGGGGACTGCGCCGTCGTAGATGTTGCCGGTGGAGCCGTCGATGGAGAGCCAGTCGCCCTCGTGGTAGACCTTGCCGGCGAGCTCGAACTGCTTGTTCTCCTCGTCCATCTTGATGTCGCCGCAGCCGGAGACGCAGCACTTGCCCATGCCGCGCGCCACGACGGCCGCGTGGGAGGTCATGCCGCCGCGGACGGTCAGGATGCCCTGAGAGGCCTTCATGCCCTCAATGTCCTCGGGAGAGGTCTCGAGACGGACGAGCACGACCTTCTCGCCGCGCTCCTTCCACGCCTTGGCGTCCTCGGCGGAGAAGACGATCTTGCCGCAGGCCGCGCCGGGAGAGGCGGGCAGCGCCTTGCCGATAACGGGGGTCTTCTTGAGCACCTCGGTATCGAACTGGGGATGGAGCAGCGTGTCGAGAGAACGGGGCTCGATCATGGCGACGGCCTTCTTCTCGTCGATCATGCCCTCGTCCACGAGGTCGCAGGCGATCTTGAGAGCGGCGGCGGGGGTGCGCTTGCCGTTACGGGTCTGGAGCATATAGAGCTTGCCGTGCTCGACGGTGAACTCCATATCCTGCATATCGCGGTAATGATCCTCAAGGATCTTGCAGACGTCCTCGAACTGCTTGAACGCCTCGGGGAACTTCTCGGCCATCTCGGCAATGGGCATCGGGGTACGGACGCCGGCGACGACGTCCTCGCCCTGCGCGTTGGTCAGGAACTCGCCCATGAGCTTCTTCTCGCCGGTGGCGGGGTTGCGGGTGAAGGCAACGCCGGTGCCGCAGTCGTCGCCCATGTTGCCGAACGCCATGGACTGGACGTTGACGGCGGTGCCCCAGGAGTAGGGGATATCATTGTCGCGGCGATAGACGTTCGCGCGGGGGTTGTCCCAGCTGCGGAAGACCGCCTTGATCGCGCCCATGAGCTGCTCCTTCGGGTCGGTGGGGAATTCCTCGCCGATCTTGGCCTTGTACTCGGCCTTGAACTGGCCCGCGAGTTCCTTGAGATCGTCGGCGGTCAGCTCGACGTCGAGGGTAACGCCCTTCTTCTCCTTCATCTGGTCGATGAGCTGCTCGAAGTACTTCTTGCCGACCTCCATAACGACGTCGGAATACATCTGGATGAAGCGGCGGTAGCAGTCCCATGCCCAGCGGGGATTGTTGGACTTCTCGGCGATGACGTTCACGACGTCCTCATTGAGGCCGAGGTTCAGGATGGTATCCATCATGCCGGGCATGGACGCGCGCGCGCCGGAGCGGACGGAAACGAGCAGAGGATTGTGGAGGTCGCCGAACTTCTTGCCGGTGATCTTCTCCATCTTTTCCACATACTCCATGATCTCGGCGAAGATCTCGTCGTTGATCTGGCGGCCGTCCTCATAATACTGGGTGCAGGCCTCGGTGGTGATGGTGAAGCCCTGCGGGACCGGCAGGCCGATGTTGGTCATCTCGGCCAGGTTCGCGCCCTTGCCGCCGAGCAGCTCGCGCATATTGGCGTTGCCCTCGGTAAACAGGTAACAATACTTTTTGCTCATAATGTTCCTCCAATTTACAAAGTATCTATGGTTTTTGATCCCAATCGTTCATAAGCTTTTATATTATAGACAGGTTTTTCCAAACTTGCAAGAAATTCCACCGAAAAAATTCAAAAATGTTTTATAGATTTTCTCTTTCAGTTGTGCATTTCCCCGTAACTTTTCTTGCACTCCGTGTTTTTTTGCGTTATACTGTATGTTGTAGTTATATTGTCCGGAGGAGCGCATGGAGCTGTCGGCCTTTGCAAAAACGAATACCGCCGCGCGTCTCCGCGCCGCCGCGAGCCGCGGCGCGCTGAGCCACGCGCTCATCCTCTCGGGAGCGGGCGACCGGAACGCCGCAGCGCATTACGCCGCCGCCGCGCTGGAGTGTACCGGCACGGACAAGCCCTGTCTGGTCTGCGCGCACTGCCGCAAGGTGCTCGCAGACATCCACCCCGACGTCCTCACCGTGCGCGACGACGAGCACGCCGAGCTGAGCGTGGACGTCATCCGCGGCGTGCGGACGGACGCCTTTATCCGCCCGAACGAGGGCGCGTGCAAGGTCTACATCTTCCCCGACTGCACGCGGCTGAACGAAAAGGATCAGAATGTGCTGCTCAAGACCGTGGAGGAGGGGCCGCCCTACGCCGCCTTTCTTTTCTGCGCGGAGAACGCAAGCGTTCTGCTGCCCACCATCCGCTCGCGCTGCGTGGAGGTCAAGCTCCCGCCGGCGGGGACCGTCGGCGAGGACGACGAGCGCACGCGCGAGCTGCTCCGCCTGATCGCCGAGGGCCGCGCCGCCGCGCGCGCCGCCTTTCTGCTGAAGCTGGAAACCGCCAAGGCGACCCGCGAGGAGCTTGCCGCGCTCTTTGAGGGCGTGCGCGTGATCCTCGCCGACGCGCTCTGCACGCTCTGCGGCGCGCCCCCCGCCGAGCCGCGCGACGAGCAGGCGCTGCGCGCCGTGCTCGGCTCCCGCTTGACAAAAGCACAGATCCTCGGCACAATAGAGCTGCTGGAGACCTATCGAAACCATTGTGAATATAATGTCGGCGTCGGCCCGCTGCTCGGCGGCCTCGCCGTTGAATTGGAGGAGATCCTTTGACTGAAGTGATTGGCGTCCGCTTTCGCGGCGGCTGCAAGGAGTATTATTTCGACCCGCACGGCATCGCCGTGGAGGCGGGTCAGTTCGTCATCGTCGAGACGGCGCAGGGCACCGAATACGCCCAGTGCCTGACCGGCAACCACGAGGTGGACGACGGCGCGGTCGTCCGTCCTCTGCGCGCTCTCGTGCGCATCGCGACGGAAAACGACCGCCGCACCATGGAGTACAACCGTCAGCGCGAGAAGGAGGCCTTCGGCATCTGCCAGAGGAAGATCGCCGAGCGCGGGCTGGACATGAAGCTCGTGCGCGTGGAGTGCAGCTTTGACGGCAGCAAGATCGTGTTCTTCTTCACCTCCGAGGGGCGCGTGGACTTTCGCGAGCTCGTGCGCGACCTCGCGGGCGTGTTCCGCGCGCGCATCGAGCTGCGCCAGATCGGCGTGCGCGACGAGGCCAAAATGCTCGGCGGCCTCGGCATCTGCGGCCGTCCGTTCTGCTGCGCGCAGTTTCTGGACGATTTTGTGCCCGTGTCCATCAAGATGGCCAAGACACAGAATCTCAGCCTGAATCCTACGAAAATTTCCGGCGCGTGCGGCCGCCTCATGTGCTGCCTGAAGTACGAGCAGGCGGCCTACGAGGACGCCGTGAAGCGGATGCCCAAGAACGATTCCTTCGTTCTCACGCCCGACGGCCCCGGCAACGTCAGCGCCGTGAACCTCGTGCGCGAGACGGTCAGCGTCCGACTGGACGACTCGTCCGAGGGGCAGAAGAGCTATCACGGCTGCGAGATCCGTGTGCTGCGCAACGGCAAGGGCTCGCGCGAGGGCATCGAGATCCCCGCCGAGCGCCCCGCCCGCTTCGTAAAGCAGGACGCGGAGAGCGAGCTGGATGCCGTTCCCTCGCCCGTGTTCCGCGCGCTGGAGCTCTCCGAGCCCGATGCTCCCGCTGTGCCGGAAACGTCTGCCGCCGAGGAGAGCGGTGAGAAGCGTGAGCGCCGTCGCCGCGGGGGACGCGGACGCCGGGGCGGCCGCGGACGCGGTGGAGAGGGCCGCACCGAAGCAAAGCCGGAGGCCGCCGAGGGCGGCGGCAAGGAAAAGCGTCCCGAAAGGAACGCGGAAAGGCCCGCCGACAAGGTCGGCGAGTGCCGCAGGCCGACCGAGCGCCGGGAGGGTGAGAAAAAGTCTCCTGTCCCCTCTGCCGAAAGGAAGCCCGCCGAGGGCGGCGAGGGTGAAAAGAGCGTGCGCCGCCGGCATCATCGCGGCGGACGCGGACGCCGGGGCGGACGCGGCGGAAGCGGCGGCGGAGCACCGGGCGCAGCGCCGAGCGCGGAATAAAGTCAAGAAACGGGAGCCGCTTTTCCCTGCGGTTCCCGTTTTTTCGTGGGTTTTTCGCGCGGAGCGTGTATGATAGAGCAAACGGCTTTCACAGGGAGGTGGGCAGATGCACGAGCAGGAGGTCCTGGCGCTTCTCCGCGCCGGGGATGAACGCGGCGCGGAGGCGCTGCTGCGCCACTATGCGCCGCTGATGCGCTACATCATCGCACCCATCGTGCCGGACGCGCAGGACCGCGAGGAGTGCCTTTCCGACGCCGCGCTGCGCGTGTGGGAGAAATTCGGAACCTACGATCCCGCGCGTGGCTCGTGGACGGCATGGCTCACGGCGCTCACGCGCAACACCGCGCTCAACCGCGCGCGGAAAAAGTCCTGCGGCAGCGAGGAGCTTTCGGGCGACCTGCCCTCCGCCGAGCCGACGCCCGAGGAGCGGCTCTTGCAGCAGGAGCGCCGACAGGCGCTCGAGCGCGCGCTGACCGCGCTGCCGCAGCGGGACCGGCTGCTCTTTTACCGCAAGTATTACTACCGCCAGTCCACCGCGCAGATCGCCGCGGAGCTGGGAACGACGGAGCGCGCTGTGGAGGGGCGGCTCTACCGCATCAAAAAGGCATTGCGCAAGGCGCTGGGAGGTGACGACGCATGAACGACCGCGAATTTGACGCTCTGCTGGAGTCCGCCGCGCCCGAGCTTCCGCCCGACGACGTCGCACGGGACGTCACGCCGTGGCGCCGCGCGATCGGAAATATTCTCGGCGGCAGCGCCATGTGCTCCATCACGCTCAACTTTTTCTGCCTGAACTATCTGCTGCCGACCATCGGCGTGATCCTGCAGCTGCTTGGCTTCCGTCCGCTGCGGCGGGAGAACGGTTGGTTTCGCGCCTGCTGGCTGCTCGCCGTGCTGCGCGCGGCGCTGTTCCTGCCCTGCATCGTTCTCAACGCGACAATCTATTCCAACGCCGTATACGCCTCCTCCGTGGGGACGGCGCTGACCTATGCCATGCTCGCGGTGCAGATGCTGCTCTTCTTCTGCTTCTGGCAGGCATTACGCGCAATGCAGAAAAAGGCGGGGACAGGAGGGGGCGCCGCCCCCGCAGCCGCGCTGCTCATTTGGTATGCGGCGGTCCTCACGCTGGCCTATGTCCAGTACAGCGGTCTGCTGCTCGGCCTTGCGATGCTCGGCTGCTATATTCTCATTCTGCGCAGCCTCTTCCGTCTCTCCCGCGAGATGGAGGAGAGCGGCTACGCGCTCACGCCCGCGCCGGTGCATCTCTCGGACGAGATGCTGGTCAGGGCCATCGCGGCGCTGCTCGCCGTCGGCATCGCCTGCGGCTATCTCTTCTTCGGCAGCTATCGCATGGACTGGCAGCCAAAGAGCGACAGCCTCAGCGCCGAGGCTGTTGAAATTCGCGCGCAGCTGCTTGCCCTTGGCTATCCCGAGGACGCGCTGAACGACCTCAGCGAGGACGATCTGCTTGCCTGCCGCGGCGCGACGCTCGTCGTAGTGCACGAGGCGGATAAGCCGATGAACGGCGGCCGCGAGGTGCGTGAGGAGATCGGCAGCTCGACGCACATCTCGACCGTCTACGATGTCAGGGAGCTGCACTTCACCGACGTCGCCGTGCGGCTGCCCGGCGAAGCGGAGCGCTGGCGCGTCCTCCACCACTTCCGCTGGACGGAGGAGGTGAAATTCCGCGGCACGGAGCTCGTCCGTCTCTGGCCCGCCTACTATCAGGACGACAGCTGGCGTCCCGGCGGCGGTGCGCCGACGGGACGCGTGCTCTACGACGACGCGGAGGGGAATGCCTACGCCGCGCCCTGTGCCTCCCTTACCGTCGAGCGCTACACGGTGACCAACTGGTTCGGAAGGACCTATCACCTGGAGGATATTTCCGCCGAATTCTCCCTGCCCTCGCGCGGGAAAAATCGGCGCGGCTATGTCGCCTATAGCACCGAGGAGGCAGACGGTGAGACGACCTTCCTCGCCTCGCGGAGCAACTACATGCATCAGGAGAGCCTCCTCCAGTACCCCGTCCGGACCGCGAAGGATTACGGCCCCGTCTTCCGCCGTGCGCAGAGCGCTCTGGAGTTCTCCATACTGGACGACGGCAGCATCGACCTGTGGAACTATGAACCATAAGAAAAGCGGCTTGCAGCAATGCAAGCCGCTTTTCCTCTATGGGCAGGCAAACCGTGTGCTGCGCGAAAGGCGTTGCTTTTTCCCGCAGCCGTGGTATACTGGGGAGTGAGAAAAAGAAACCGACAGGAAAGGGCCTCCCCATGCAGAAATTCGACCATGTGCTGCTCGCCAGCGACTTTGACAACACGCTCGTCTACACCCAGTCCGCGCTCGACAACGGCACCGACATCCCGCCCATGTGTCCGCGCAACCGCGAGGCGCTGGACTACTTCATCCAAAACGGCGGCCTGTTCGCCATCTCCACCGGCCGCGCGCTGCCCGCGTTCATGGACTACGCCAAGGACGTGCCGATGAGCGCGCCGTGCGTCATCGCCAACGGCGCGGCGATCTACGACTTCCGCGCCAATGAATACCTCTACACCGCCTTCCTCGGCAAGGCCATCTACGACCACATGGCCGAGGTGCTCGCGCGGTTCCCGACACTCGCCTTCGAGGTCTACCATGACGACTGCCGCATCCACGCGATGAATCCCAACCGCTACATCCGCAACCACGAGCATCTGACCCGCTCGCCCGTGCAGGTGGTGGAGCGCTTCACTGACATTGATCTGCCCATCATCAAGATCCTTTTTGAAGAGGACTTTCCGGTGCTCGATGCCGTGCGGACCTTCATTCTCTCGCGCCCCTGGGGGCGCGAGTACGAGCTCATCTACTCCAACGAGCATCTGCTCGAGCTGACCGCCGCCGGCGCGACCAAGGGCGGCATGATCCTGCGGCTCGCGTCGCTCCTCGGCGTGGCGCGCAAGGACATTTACTGCATCGGCGACCACAAAAACGATATTCCGATGCTGGAGGTCTCCGCCGTGCCCTTCGCGCCCGCGAACGCCATTCCCGCCGTACACGAGTTCGGCGCGCACATCGTCTCGCATTGCAGCGACGGCGCGGTGGCCGACGTGGTGGAGTATCTGGATAAGATCTACTGAAAAAAGAAAAGCTGTCCGTCGGACAGCTTTTCTTTTTTATCGGGTAGAGGTTATTCCGCTTCCTGCATGGCCTTTGCGGCGGCGACGGCCTTCTCCTGCGCGTCGGCAGAGCACTGCTCGTAGCGCACGAAGTGCATGGTGAAGGAGCCGCGGGATTGGGTCATGGAGCGCAGGTCGATGGCGTAGCTCATGAGCTCGGCCTCGGGGCACTCGGCCTCGATGATCTGCTCACCGTCGCCGGTCGGGGTCATGCCCATGACGCGGCCGCGGCGCTTGTTGAGGTCGCCGAGGATATCGCCCATGTACTGATCGGGCACGGTGACCTTCAGCTCGCAGACGGGCTCGAGCAGAACGGGGGACGCCTCGGGCATTGCGGCCTTGTAGGCAAGGTTCGCGGCGGTCTTGAACGCGATTTCGGAGGAGTCGACCGGGTGATAGGAGCCATCGTAGAGCACGCACTTGAGGTTGACGACCGGATAGCCGGCGAGCGGGCCGTGGAGCACGGCTTCGCGCAGGCCCTTTTCAACGGCGGGGAAGAAGTTCTTGGGCACGCTGCCGCCGAACACTTCCTCGGCGAAGACCATCTCTTCGCTCTCCTCGTTGGGCTCGAAGCGGACCCAGACATCACCGAACTGGCCGCTGCCGCCGGTCTGCTTCTTATGACGGCCCTGCTTCTGCACGGTCTTGCGGATCTTTTCACGGTAGGGCACGCGCGGGGTGTCGAGCTCGGCGTCCACGCCGAAGCGGGTCTTGAGCTTGCTCACGAGCACGTCGATCTGAATGTCGCCCGCGCCGGAGACGACCATCTGATGGGTCTCGGCGTTGTTGACGACGGTAAAGGTCGGGTCTTCCTCGTTCAGACGGTTGAGGCCGGTGCCGAGCTTTTCCTCCTGACCGCGGGTCTTGGGCGCGATGGCGCGGGAGTAGCAGGGTTCGGCGTAGGGCATACCCGCCAGCTTGACGATGCTCTTCGGGTCGCAGAGGGTGTCGCCGGTCTTGACGCGGTCCATCTTGGCGATGGCACCGATGTCGCCGCAGCAGATCTCCTTGACCTCCTCGTTCTTCTTGCCCTTGAGGGTGTAGAGACGGCCGAGCTTTTCGGTGTTGCCGGTGGTGGTGTCGTAGAGGGACATATCGCCGGTGATCTTGCCGCGGACGACCTTGACGAGGGAGAACTTGCCGTACTGGTCGGAAACGGTCTTGAAGACGATGGCGGCGGTGGCACCGTTTTCATCGTGAGCGACCTCGACGGCGTTGCCGTCGTCGTCCTGCGCGGCCTCGGCGGGCATATCGGTGGCGACGGGAACGAGATCGAGCACGGTCTGCATCAGCATATCGACGCCGAGACCGGAGATGGCGCTGCCGCAGAGCACGGGAGCGACGCTGCCGTCGCGCACGCCGAGCTTGAGGCCCTTGGCGATCTCCTCGGCGGAGAGCTCCATGGTCTCGAAGAACTTTTCCATCAGCTCCTCATCGGCGCCGGCGGCGGCTTCCATCAGCTCGGCACGCAGGGCCTCGACCTCGTCGGCGATGTCGGCGGGAATGGCGCACTCGGCAGCCTTGCCGCCCTTGACCTCATAGGCCTTGTTGTGCAGCAGGTCGACGATGCCGGTGACCTTCTTGCTGCCGTCGATGATGGGGGCGACGATGGGCGCAACAGCGGTGCCGAACTTGCCCTTGAGGGCGTCGAAGCAGGCGTTGTAGTCGCTGTTCTCCTCGTCGGTGCGGTTGATGAAGATCATGCGGGGCTTATTGCCGAGCATCTTCCAGGCGCGCTCCGCGCCGACGCTCAGGCCGTCCTTCGCGCCGCAGACCAGCACGGCGCACTCGGCCGCGCGGATACCGGAGAGAACTTCGCCGGCGAAGTCAAAGTTGCCCGGAGTGTCGAGCACGTTGATCTTCACGTTCTTGTACTTCACGGGGGCGACGGCGAGGGAGATGGAGATGTTTCTCTTGATCTCTTCCGCGTCGTAGTCGCAGGTGGTGTTGCCGTCGGTGACCTTGCCGAAGCGGTCGGTGCCGCCGGTCATGAACAGCATACTCTCAGCGAGGGTGGTCTTGCCGCTTCCGCCATGGCCGAGCAGCACGATATTGCGAATGTCTTTTGCACTCATAGGGGTTCATGTCTCCTTCCAGATCGTAATTCCCTTGCGGGAAGTCACTTCAACAGCTCAATTATATAATATTCTTTCCGTCAATACAACTATTGTAATTTTAGAAGTTTGATAGCCATTTTTGCTAAAAATGCTCAATAACGGTCCGCCCAGAAGCCCTCGATGAGCGCCGCGAGCGCCCAAAGGAGCAGATAGAGCAGCATCGAGACCGGGGTGAGCGCGCTGTACGCGCCGACAAAGGTGAGGTAAAACGCCAGCAGCGCGGACACGGCGCTGCTCCCGAGCGAGAGCACGGCGGCCACGCGCACGGCGTGGACCAGACGCTTGCTGCCGACGGCGATCTCGGCGTAGGGCATCAGCCCCTCGCGGTAGAGCAGCGCATAGGGATGCTCGCCGTCCTTCTCCGAGAGCGCAAGGCGCGTGGAGATGGTGGGATAGACCGCGCGGGCGTCGGTGCCGAACTTGCGCTTCAAAAGCGCGGGCGTGATGCTGCCGTCGCGCACGGCGAGCACGGGCGTGATGCGGCTGCGCTTGAGCGCGTGGAGCGCCCAGTCCACATTCTCTGCCGCCGTGTACTTGACGGCAAAGATGGCGATGAGCGTGCCGTCCACGGCGAGGAACGCGCCAGTCTTGAGGCTCAGGCCGCCGGGCATCGTGACGTGCATCTTGCGGCAGAAGGCGGCGGTGCCGAAGAGCACCGTTTCGCCGTGGATAAGGCCGGAGACGCCGCCCTCCTCATAAAAGCTCAGATCGTCGAGCGGCTCGATTCTTCCGCCCTCGCCCTCCAAAAGCGTGTCGAACAGGCGGCTCAGACCGCTTTGCGAGGCGTGCGCCATCGTGGCGGCGTAGGAGATGACCTTGCCGCTCTCCTCGCCGTAGATCTTCAGCCCGTTCAGGCTGACCGTTCCCGGCGGAAAGAGGTCGGTATCGGTGAGGATGACGCAGTTGCTGCGGCGCAGGCGGTCCGCGCCGACATAGCCCGCCAGCGCGCTGCCGGACTTGACGAAGCGTTTCGTCAGCCGGCGCAGTGGCAGAGAATAGCACAGCGGAAAGGCAAGCATATTGATCGCCGTGAGCAGCACGCCCCAGTTCCAGAGGAACAGCAGCCGCTCCCCGCGCCGAAGCGTGGAGAGCACGGCAAATACGAGCGAGGCGGCAAGCAGTACGGGCAGCAGCACGCCCTGCCAGTGCGAGGCGGCGTCCTCCCGCTGCGCGCAGCGCGAAAAGCCCTGCGCGCTGCCGCGGCGCTTGGCGGCTCCGCCCGCGGTGACGGTGACGAGATAGTCCGGCTCGCCGACCGCGGCAACGCGGAAGGTATCGTACATCGCGCCGAAGAGCAGTGCGCGCCCAAGCAGGGCACAGCTCATGCCGAGCATGGCGACGGCGTGGAACGGGACCGCGAGCGCGGCGCGCGCGGGCAGGAAAAAGTCGAGCGCCGTGTCCGCCAGCGTGACGGCGCAGGCGAGCGAGGAGAGCAGCTCATAGGTGACTGTCCTCGCGCGGAGCTGCTCGAAGGCATAAACGAACACGTCGCGTCCGAGGACGCAGACAAGAAGCTCGGCAACGAAAAACGGCAGGCAGCTGAGCAGCCTTTCCTCGGCGAACAGCGCAGGCATGACGCCGAAATGGTCGAGCAGCAGCGCGAGCCACGAGAGCGCGGTGACGAGCAGCGCGGCCTGCGCGCTGCGCAGGCCCATGCGCGCGTCGTCGCGGTAGTCGGCAGCCAGCTCGCCCGCGTCCGGCTCGGGGGTGTCGTCCCGCTCACCGAAATCCTCGGTAAAGAAGTCCTCCGGCTCGTCGGGCTCCTCCTGCGGCGGCTCCTCCCCGGACTCGTCGGAATAAAGCCGTTCGGTGTCGCGCAGCCTTCTGCGCGAGAAAAGCCCGCGGCGCTTCGGCGGCAGAAGCTCGATCGGCTCCTCCGCCTCCTCGTCGAGCACGGACTGCACGGTGCTCTCAAGCACCTCCTGCAGACTCACGGTGTCCTGCGCGGGCTCCGCAGCCGACGGCTCCTCCGGCGGCGCGGACGGCTGCGGCTCCGGCAGCTCCGCGGCGGGCGCGGCGGTTTTCCCGATCCGCACGGCGGGCCGCGGCTCGGGCGCCCCGACGTCCTCCGGCTCTGCGGCGGCTTCGGTGCCGTCCTCCCGGGAGCCGAACTCCGCCAGAATGCTCTCGAGCGTCAGGTCCGCGTCGTCCGACGCGCTGCGGGCCGCGCCGCGCAGCAAAAGCTCGGACTCGGCGAGCGTTTGTTCAAATTCTTGATCCTTTTTGTGATCCATGGAAGACCTCGTGAATGGCGGCGCGCGTCAGCCAAGGCGCTGACGCACGGCCTCGTAGAGCAGAATGGCGGCGGCGGCGGAAGCGTTGAGCGAGGAGATGCGGCCCTTCATCGGGATGCTGACGAGGAAGTCGCAGCCCTCGCGCACAAGCCGGCCCATGCCGTCGCCCTCGCTGCCGATGACGATGGCGGCAGGGCCCTTGAGGTCGGCCTCGTACAGGCTCGTGGCCCCCTCGGCGGCGGTGCCGAAGATCCACACGCCCTGCTGCTGCAGCTCCTTCAAAAGCGCCGGAATGTTCGGCACGCGCGCGACGGGCAGATAGCTCACCGCGCCCGCGCTCGTCTTGCCGACGATGCTCGTCAGGCCCGCGCTGCGGCGCTTGGGGATGATGACGCCGTGCGCGCCCGCGCACTCCGCCGTGCGGATGATGGCGCCGAGGTTGTGCGGGTCGCTGATCTCGTCGCACACCACGAGCAGAGGGGCCTCCCCACGCTCACGGGCGGCGGAGAGGATGTCCTCCACGCTCGCGTACTCGCGCACGGCGGCGAGGGCGATGACGCCCTGGTGCGCCTTCGTCGCGCTCATGTAGTCGAGCTTGCGGCGGTCGGCCTCGACCACCACCACGCCCGCCGCGCGGGCGGTGGAGGCGATGTGCCCGAGCGTTTTGTCCGTCTCGCCGCGGGCGATGAAGATCTTATCAATGGGCGTGCCGGCGCGCAGCGCCTCGGTCACGGCGTTGCGTCCCTCGATGAGGCCGTCCGCCTCGGCGTCGCGCTCGCGCATGGGAACCCTTTCCTCCGATTTCCGCTCACGCGGGAAGCGCTTTCCAACGTGCTCGTCCGCGCCGCGTGGCCCGCGCTTTTCTTCGTATTCCTTCGACATAAACCGATCCTCCCGGTCAAAATTCGTATACATAATATACTATAGCACAACAGACGGATAAGATAAAGGGGGAAGCGGACAAAAATTCACCGAAAATTCATACCGCGGCGCTTGTGAAACGAGGAGGGGTATGCTAAAATACCATATAATTAACTTGGCAAGCTGTCGCCTGTGCCCGCGCAGGGCCGCAGGCGGAAAGGAACGCAGATACATGGATCAGAACGACAAAAACAAAAGCAACAAGAACAACGACCGCCGCAGGGGCGTGCTGTCGCTGCTCATCTGGGCGCTGGTGCTGACCATCGGCTTCAACTATCTCCTCTCGGCGATGGACACGAGGAAGCTGGCGGAGGGCACCTGCGAGATCCGCTACGACGAATTTCTCGACCTTGTCCGCGACGGCAAGGTCAAGGAGGTCGAGATCGCGGACCGCACGCTCAACATCACGCCTGTGGACGGCTTCACCTACACCGACGCGGACGGCAAGACCTACACGGGAGATTACCGGCTCTTCACCACGCAGATCAACGACCCTGAGCTGCGGTCGTTCCTGGATGAAAACGGCGTGGAGTTCGGCAAGCCCTACAAGGCGGAGACCTCGTATCTCGAGATCATCATGCTCAACTACGTCCTGCCCACGGCGCTGATGGTCGGCGCGTTCATCCTGATGATGCGCTTCATCAGCAAAAAGACCGGGGGCGGCGGCTTCGGCGGCCTCGGCAGCGTCGGCAAGTCCAACGCGAAGGTCTACATGGAAAAATCCACCGGCGTCACCTTTGCCGACGTCGCCGGTCAGGACGAGGCGAAGGAATCCCTCGTCGAGATCATCGACTTCCTGCACAATCCCCAGAAGTATACCGACATCGGCGCGAAGCTGCCGCGCGGTGCGCTGCTCGTCGGCCCTCCGGGCACGGGCAAAACGCTGCTCGCCAAGGCGGTCGCGGGCGAAGCGAACGTGCCGTTCTTCTCCATCTCCGGCTCCGACTTTGTGGAGATGTTCGTGGGCGTCGGCGCGAGCCGCGTGCGCGACCTCTTTGCCGAGGCCTCGAAGGTAGCGCCCTGCATCATCTTCATCGACGAGATCGACGCCATCGGCAAGACGCGCGACACGCGCTTCGGCGGCAACGACGAGCGTGAGCAGACGCTCAACCAGCTGCTCGCCGAGATGGACGGCTTCGACCCCGGCAAGGGCATCATCGTCCTCGCGGCCACCAACCGCCCCGAAGTGCTCGATCAGGCACTGCTGCGCCCGGGCCGCTTCGACCGCCGCATTACCATCGACCGCCCGAACCTCGCGGGCCGCATCGCCACGCTTGAGGTCCACACCCGCAACATCAAGCTCGGTGAGGACGTCGATCTCAAGAAGGTCGCGCTCGCGACCGCCGGCTGCGTCGGCGCGGACCTTGCCAACATCGTGAATGAGGCGGCTCTGCGCGCCGTGCGCAAGGGCCGCAAGCTCGTCACGCAGGAGGATATGCTCGCCGCGTTCGAGTTCGTCATCGCGGGCAGCGAGAAGAAGAACAGCGTGCTCACCGAGTTTGAAAAGAAGCTCGTCGCCTACCACGAGGTCGGCCACGCGATGGTCGCCTACAGGCAGAAGAACGCCGAGCCCGTGCAGAAAATCACCATTGTGCCCCATACCGAGGGGAGCCTCGGCTATACACTCCTCATGCCCGAGGAGGACAAGACGAATCTGCGCACCCGCGACGAGCTGATGGCGAAGATCGCCGTCTCCATGGGTGGCCGTGCCGCTGAGGAGGTCATCATGCACACGATGACCAACGGTGCCTCTCAGGACATTCAGGAGGCCACGAACATCGCGCGCAACATGGTCGCCATGTACGGCATGAGCGACGAGTTCGGCATGATGGCGCTCGGCTCCGTGCGCAGCCAGTATCTCGACGGCGGCTACGGTCTCGACTGTGCGCAGGAGACCGCCGCCGTGATGGATAAGGCTGTCAAGGAAATTCTGGAGAAGTGCTACGCTGACGCGGTGAAGGTCATCGAGGAGAATATCGACGATATGCACAAGGTCGTCGCCTATCTTTTGGAGAAGGAGACGATCACCGGCGGCGAGATGGTCGCCATCCTCGAGGGCCGCGACCCCGCGACGGTGGAGGACGCCTACGCTTCCACGCGCAGGAGCGACAGCGACTTCCGTCCCTCCGTGCCGAGCACCATCGAAGCGCCCGCGCGTCACATCTCCATGACGAGCGAGAAGATCGAAATGCCGCCGCTGGGCGGCGAAGCACCGGACGAGTCCGCCGCATCCGACGCGGAGAACGGCAAGGACGCGGAAACGCCCGCGGAGGAGACCCCTGCACAGGACGCTCCCGCCGGTGACGGCGCGGAAACGCCCGATCACGAATAAACCGAAAGCGCCGCCCGCAGGCGGCGCTTTTCCGTAAGGAGGAGTCCCCATGAGACAACAGACGAGGGAGCTGGCGCTCGCGAGCGTGCTCGGTGCGCTGGCGGTGCTGTTCCTGTTCCTCGGCGGCGTGCTGCCGCTGGCGCTCTACGCCTGTCCCCTGCTTGCGTCCGTCTGCCTGCTGCCCGTGCGCGAGGAGTGCCGCGCGAGCTATCAATGGTGCTGCTTTTTCGCCGCCGCCATTTTGGGATTGCTGCTTGGGCCGGACAAGGAATCCGCGCTGCTCTTCTGCTTTCTGGGCTATTACCCGCTCTTGCAGCCGAGTCTCGACGCGATCGGCAGCCGCGCGCTGCGCTTTCTCACGAAGCTCGGGCTGTACGTCCTCGCCGTCGGCGCGATGTACGCGCTGCTCGTCTTTGTGTTCCGGCTCGACGCGGTGACGGCGGAGCTGGCGGCGACCGCCCCGTGGCTCATCGCGGCGACCTTTGCGCTCGGCGCGGTGCTGCTCTTTCTCTATGACGAGCTGCTGCGCCGCTTCGCGCGGCTGTATCGAAGGAGGAAGAGAGGATAACAAGGAAGTCGGCAGGAGCCATACGGTTCCTGCCGACTTTTTATGTTCTTATGCATCCTCCTTCGGCTGTAGCTTCGCGCTGAGGTAGGCCGCGAGCGCGCCGAGCGCGGCGGCAAGCAGGCACAAAAGCACGTCGCGCGCGCCGTCGTAATGCAGCGGGATGATAACGACCGTCGAGGCCAGCACGATGCCGAACACGGCGTGGTAGAAAAGCGGGTAGTGCGTCTGGAAGCACCAATTCACCACGCGCGCGAGCGTCAGCACGATGAGCGCCATGCCGAGCAGCCACGGCAGGATCACCGCCATGTCGAGCCTTGCGAAGCCCTCGGCCATCGGCGTGAACAGCCCGACCGCCATCAGGATGGAGGAGGACGTCATGCCCGGTACGATCAGGCTCAGCCCCCAAAGCAGGCCGCAGAAGAGAAAGCCGAGGAAGCCCGGGCGCATCGTGTAGAACGCGCCGTACTGCGCGTAGAGCAAAACAGCGGAGAGGGCAAGAAAGCTGGCCGCGCAGGAAAGGTACGCGCCGCGTCCGCGCCCCTGCGCGCCCGCCTCGGCCCACAGGCTCGGGAGCGTGCCGAGGATCAGGCCGATGAACAGGCAGGTCGCGAGCTTTTCCGAGCGGTCGAACAGCACAAGGATCAGTCCGCCGCCGCACAGGAAGCCGAGGATCGCGCCGGCGCCGACCGGCAGCAGGAGGGAAAGATGGCGGCGCAGCCCGTTGAGCGGGTGGGCGAGCACCTCCATCACCGGCCGGTAGATGCCGAAGATGACCGACAGCACGCCGCCGGAGATGCCCGGCAGAATACCGCCTGCGCCGATAATAAAGCCCTGCACCAGCCGCAGCAGGACCGTCTTGAGGGAGAAACCCATTTTTAATAGCCTCTCTTCCGGTCGACCAGATGCGCGAGCGGACGGCCCGCGGCATAGTTTTCCAGATCGTCGCAGAACATCTGCACGCTCTTGTCGCAGGTGTAGCCGAGCGTCATGTTGCCCGCGACGTGCGGCGTGAGCAGCAGATTTTTCGCGCGGCGCAGCGGATGGTCGGCGGGCAGCGGCTCAGGCACGACCACGTCGAGCGCCGCACCGGCGAGCTGCCCGGCGTTGAGCGCGTCGCAGAGCGCCTCCTGGTCGATGGCGGTGCCGCGGCCGACGTTCACGACGAAGGCGCTGTCGGGCAGCAGCGCGATGCGCTCGCGCGAGAGGATGCCCACGGTCTCCGCCGTGGAGGGCAGCGCCATCACGAGAAGATCCGTTTCGGGCAGGACGCTGTCCAACTCCGCGATGGCATGGATGGAGGTAAAGGCGGGGTCGGAGGGCTTGACCGTGCGGCGCACGCCGGTGATGCACGCGGGATGGAAGGCCTGCGCGCGGCGGGCAAACTCCGTGCCGATGTCGCCCGTGCCGAGCACGGTGATGCGCGCGCCATGCAGCGAGCGGATACCGCCGGGGAGCGTTTCCCAACCGCCCGCGCGGATGATCTCGGTATACTCCATCTGGCGGCGCAGCAGCATCAGGCAGACCATGATGAGATGTTCGGAGATGGTGGTGCCGTAGGCGCCGGAGGAGTTGGTGAGCCGACAGTCGGGATTCTGGTACAGGCTCTCGTCGCAGAAGTGGTCCACACCCGCCCAGCAGCAGCAATACCACTTGAGGCTTTTCGCGCTGCGGATGACCTTCTGCGAGCAGTGCCCGTAGAGGATCTCACAGTCGTCCACCCTGCCGACCGCTTCAGCGGACGAGGGGAAATACTCGATCTCATAGCCGTATTTGGCTGCCGCCGCGTTGAGCTGACGCTCGTATTTGTCGTTGAGAAAGTCGATGATGACGCCGATCTTTTTAGCCATGCTGAGTGATCTCCTTTATAATTTGTTCCGCGCAGCGCATTCCGTCCGCCGCGGCGGAGAGGATGCCGCCGGCATAGCCGGCGCCCTCGCCGCAGGGATAGAGCCCGCGCAGAGCGGTTTGATAGGTGTTGTCGCGCACGATGCGCACGGGGGAGCTGGAGCGCGTCTCGACCGCGGTGAGCACCGCGTCGGGCGCGGCAAAGCCGTGCAGCTTTTTCTCCAGCAGCGGCAGCGCCTCCTCCAGCGCCGCGCAGACGAACGGCGGCAGGCAATCGTGCAGGTCGCACCAGCGCACGGCGGGGCGGTAGGTCGGTGTGACCTTCCCCGGCCCGATCGACGGACGGTGCGTGAGGAAATCGCCGACCGTCTGTGCGGGAGCGGCATAGCCCCCGCCACCGAGGGCGTAGGCGGCCTCCTCCAGCCGACGCTGAAAGGCGACGCCCGCGAGCACGTCCGTGCCGCCGAAGTCCTCCGGCGTGACGGAGACGAGCAACCCGCCGTTGATGTTTTCGCCGTCGCGCGCCAGCTCGCTCATGCCGTTCGTGACCACGCGGCCCGCTTCGCTTGCCGCGGCGACGACCTGTCCGCCGGGGCAGACGCAGAACGAGAACACGCCGCGCCCTGCCGCTGTGTGGGCTGAGAGCTTATACGAGGTCGGCGGCAGCGAGGGGTGGCCCGCGTACTGCTTATACTGCTGCGCGTCCATATCGCTCTGGCGGTGCTCGATGCGCACGCCCACGGCAAAGGGCTTCGGCTCCATCGGGATGCCCGCATCACGCAGCATGGCGAAGGTGTCGCGCGCGCTGTGACCGACCGCGAGCACCGCGTGCTCTGCGGGGAGCGTATACGTTCCGTCGGGAGACGTGACCCGCAGCGCGGCGAGCCGTCCGTCCCTCCGCTCCAGTCCGGTGACCTGATGGTTGAAGCGCACCTCTGCGCCGAGGGAAAGCAGCTCCTGCCGCAGATTCTGCAAAACGGTGTAGAGCCGGTCGGTGCCGATGTGCGGCTTGGCATCGATGAGGATGTCCTCGCTCGCGCCGAACGCGGCGAACTCCTCTAAAATATAGCGGTGGCGGACGTCCTTCGTGCCGGTGTTGAGCTTGCCGTCGGAAAACGTGCCCGCGCCGCCCTCGCCGAACTGGACGTTCGAGCGCACGTTCAGCTCGCCCGTTGCCCAGAAGCGCTCGACATCGCGCCGTCTCCGCTCGACGCATTCGCCGCGCTCGAGCAGGATAGGCCGCGCGCCGCAGCGGGCGAGCACCAGCGCCGCGAACAGTCCCGCCGGGCCCGCGCCGATCACCACGGGGCGCACGGCGGGAGGGGCGATCATCGGCGGCAGCTCGTAAAAGGCGGGCGCGTAGACGCTGACGCTTTTGTTCCTCGCGCGGCGCAGCACTCTTTCCTCGTTCTCGATCGCGGCGGAAACGGTATAAATAAACGTCACGCCGTCGCGCGCGTCGATGCTGCGGCGGAGAATGTGCAGCGTATGGAGGGGTGCTTTGACACGCAGCGCCGCCGCGGCGCGTTCGTATAATAACGCCTCGCTCTCGCCCGGGGCAAGCTTCAGCCCTTCGATCTTCAGCATGGCAGCGCTCCTTTCGCATCGGGAAATCGGCTTTATTGTAGTATATCCGAATGTCCCGCGCAAGCTATTTTTTCCAATTCGGCCATTCTTCAGGATTTCTTTATGGCCTATTCAAAAAAAGTTCAAAAAAATTCGTTCCGGCTTCACGAAATGGACATAAACAGGGGGTATCATCGGTAGCATCAAAAGAAAAATAAACGCTTCACGGCAAGGAGGCTTATCTATGTATTACGAAGACGAAAACAACCTGTACCATTACAGCTACCGCAAGGGCGACAAGGTGGAGAATGTCCGCGACGTGGACTACACCGAGGTGCCGAACACCGCGGCAAAGGCAGACCCCTGGGAGGAAAAGAAACCGAAGAAGAATCGGCTGGGGCTGAAGATCGCCGCGCTGGCGCTCGCCTGCGCGCTCATCGGCGGCGCGGCGGGCGCGGGCATCACCCACGCCATTACCTCCGCGCACGGCTCGACGCAGATCGAGGTCTCCGACCGGCAGGTGGCCGAGGTCCGGCAGGTCAAGGTGGACGGCAAGCAGCAGCTCACCATGCCCGAGGTCTACGCCGCCAACGTCAACAGCGTCGTGAGCATCAACGTGTCCACCACGATGAACGTCTTCGGCCGCACGACAGAGTCCGCCGCCAGCGGCAGCGGCTTTTTCATCACCAAGGACGGCTACATCCTCACCAACTATCACGTCATCGAGGGTGCAAGCACCGTCAAGGTCACGGCCTACGACGGCACGACCTATGATGCCGCCGTCATCGGCGGCGACGAGGACTACGACATCGCCGTCATCAAGGTCGAGGGCACGAATTTCCAGCCGGTCGTGATCGGAAAGTCCGGCAGCGTGCAGATCGGCGAGACGGTCGCTGCGGTCGGCAACCCGCTCGGCGAGCTGACCTTCTCGATGTCGCAGGGCATCGTCTCCTGCGTGAACCGCGCGATCAATGTGGACGGCAAGCCCTTCAACATGATCCAGGTCGATTGCTCCATCAACCCCGGCAACTCCGGCGGCCCGCTCTTCAACAGCTACGGCGAGGTCATCGGCATTGTGTCCGCGAAGTATTCGAGCTACTCCAACACCACCGTTGAGGGCATCGGCTTCGCCATCCCCATCGACGATGTGCTCGCCATGGTCAAGGACATTATGACCAACGGCTATGTGACCAACAAGGCATACATCGGCATCACTCCCCAGACCATGAACGCACAGATAGCACAGCAGTTCCGCTACGATGTCACGCAGGGCGTGTTCGTCTGCTCGGTGGAGGAGGGCAGTGCCGCCGAGAAGGCGGGCCTCAGGATGGGCGACGTCATCACCAAGATCGACGACAAGACCATCACGAGCTATGAGGACCTCGTCGCGGCGAAGAAGAGTTACAGCGCGGGCGACACCGCGACCTTCACCATCTACCGCGAGGGTAAGACGCAGACCGTCGAGCTGACCTTCGATGCCGCTCCTCAGACGCAGGAGACCGCGCAGGACAGCTCTCAGCAGCAACAGCAGGGCGGCAGCAATGGCGGCTATTACTACAATCCCTGGGATTTCTTCAATAGCTTCTTCGGCAACGGCTACTACGGCAGCAGCTATTCCGGCGAGAGCCGCGACGCAGCCTGAGCAAAACAGCATACGACATACCGGGGCGGCTCTTCGGAGCCGCCCTTTTTTGCCGCGTTTTGCCGCGCAAAAATAAGGACTTCCGCTTTTGGGAAAGCTGTGGTATAATTTTCTTCTATGAAACATGGAGAAGGAGGGAACGTCCATGCGCATCGGTACAGTGGAAATCAACTCGCAGCTCGCGCTCGCGCCGATGGCGGGCGTGACCGACGCGGCCTTCCGCGAGCTGTGCGCGTCCCTCGGCGCGGGGCTGACCTGCACGGAGCTCGTGAGCTCGAAGGCGCTGTGCTATCAGGATAAAAAGAGCCGCACACTGCTCGCGCCCTTTCCGGGCGAGCATCCGATGCAGGCCCAGATCTTCGGCAGCGACCCGGTCTGCATGGCCGAGGCCGCGCAGATCGCCATTGAGGCGAGCGGCGCGGACATTCTGGACATCAACATGGGCTGTCCGGTCGGCAAGGTCGTCAACAACGGCGACGGCTCGGCGCTGATGCGCGACCCTGAAAAGGCGGCGCGCATCGCCGAGGCGGTGGTCAGGGCGGTAAAGGTTCCGGTCACGGTGAAGATGCGCCGTGGCTGGGACAAGGGCAGCATCAACGCGCCGGAGCTGGCCGTGCTGCTCGAGAGCGTCGGCGTCGCGGCGATCACCGTCCACGGGCGCACCCGCGTGCAGATGTACGGCGGGCAGGCAGACTGGTCGACCATCCGCGCGGTCAAGGAAGCGGTGAAGATCCCCGTTATCGCCAACGGCGATGTTTTTACCCCGGAAAATGCGATAAAAGCCTTGAAGCTCACCGGTGCGGACGCGGTGATGATCGGGCGCGGCTGCTTCGGCAATCCGTGGCTCTTCCAGCAATGTAGGGCCGCGCTCGCGGGCGAGCCGATCCCGCCGCTGCCGCCGCTTGCCGAGCGCTGCGACGCGCTGGTGCGCCAGATCGAACGCAGCGCGGAATTCCGCAATGAAAGGGTCGCGCTGCTCGAGGCGCGGCGGCACTACTGCTGGTATCTCAAGGGCGTGAAATACGCCAACTACTATAAAGACCAGATCAACCACATGGAGACGCTTGAGGATCTTTACCGCGTCACGGCGGGCATCAAGCGCGATCTGAGCGACTGAACACACGGAGCGGACATGAACGAAAGTGAACTGATCCAAGCCGCGCGGGGCGGCGACGAGGCAGCCTTTGAACAGCTCGTCCGGCTGCATGAGAAAAAAATATACAACCTTTGCCTGCGTATGTGCGGCAGCAGCGAGGACGCGGCGGAGGCCGCGCAAGATACCTTCCTTGCCCTTTGGCGCGGACTGGAGGGCTTCCGCGAGGACGCGGCGCTGTCCACCTGGCTCTACCGTCTGGCGAGCAACGCCTGCATTGACCTGCTGCGGCGCAACAAGCGCACGGTGGACGGCATATCGCTCGACGACGAGGACGTACACCTCGAGGTGTGCGACCGTGCGCCCACGCCGGAGGAGCACGTCGAGGGTCGGGAGACGCAGCGGCTGGTGCGCGAGGGGCTTGCCGCGCTGCCGGAGGATTACCGGCGCGTGCTCGTGCTGCGCGAGCTGCATCAGCTCAGCTATGCGGAGATCTGTGAGGTCACGGAGCTGGAGCTCGGCACGGTGAAGAGCCGCATCAACCGTGCGCGGCTGCTGCTGCGAAATTATTTGGCGGCAGACGGGAACTTTTTTGAAAAGCCAGCGTCAAAGGTTACAGAATGTAATCAGACTGTCGGAGGGGAGAGGAACGCAATATGAAGGAATGTGAAGAATTTGCGCCGCTGCTCTCGGCCTTTGTTGACGGAGAGCTGACGGAGGAGGAGCGTGCGGAGGTGCTCGCTCATGTGAGCGAATGCGAGAAATGCAGAAGGCTGCTCGGTGAGCTGACGGCCCTGCACGCCGCCCTCGGCGAGCTGGAGGACGAGGACGTGCCCGCAGGCTTCACGGAGGGCGTGATGGCGGCGATGCGCGCGGAAAAGGCGGCGAAAAAGCCGCAAACAAAAAAGCGGAGCGCATGGCGGCGGTGGATGCCGATGGCGGCCTGCGCGGCGATCGTCGCACTCGCGGCGGCGGTAACGATCCCGCGAACGGCGATGAAGCAGGAAGCAAACGACACTGCACCTGCCGCGCCTGCCGCACAGGAGGATCAGGTGATGTTTTCGATGGCGGCGCCGCCCAGCGATCCGCTGCCCGATACGGACGCCGAGGTGGAATATCCCGAGCAGCGCTGTGAAACGGTGCAGTCCAGCCCGTATTATGACCGCCAGCTTGGCGGCGCGGCGGCGGACGGGTTCAAGACCGCAAACGCACCCGCTGACTTGGAAAACGGCAGCCCAGAGGCAGAATACTACTGCGAGACCGCTCCCATCGGCGAGAGCGGCGAGGAGGGCAGCCTGCTCACCGCGTGGTACGGTCCCGTGGTGCTTGAGCTGTACGGCGCGGGCGCGACGGACTATGTGACGGAAAACGGCGGCGTGAAGGCCGACGACGCGGGCGCCTACTATGTTCCCATCGGCGCGCTGCGCGCGCTGCCGGAGGGGCTTGCCATGACGGACGCGCAGGCGGAAACGCTCGCACTTGCCCCCGCGGACGCGGAGTGGGTGCTCGTCTATCCCAATGACTTCAGCGAGGTGCCGCAGCCGTGAAGAAGCGTTCGCTGTGGCTCTGCCCTTTGGCTATCGCGGCCATCGTCGCGCTGGACCAGTGGGTGAAGGCCTATATCGTGACCCATTTCGCCGTGGGCGAGAGCAAGCCCTTTCTCCCACAGCTGCTGCGGCTGCACTATGTGCGCAATTTCGGCGCGGCATGGTCGAGCTTTTCCGGTGAGCGCTGGCTGCTCATCGGCGTGACGGGCGTGGGGATGCTCGCGCTCGCATGGCTGCTCGCGCGAATCGTGCGGCACCCGCTCGGCGTGTGGTCGCTGACCGCCGTGATCGGCGGCGGCGTGGGAAATCTTATTGACCGCGTTCGCCTCGGCTATGTGGTGGATATGCTCGACTGCACGTTCATCGAGTTTCCGGTTTTCAACGTTGCGGACTGCTTTGTGGTCTGCGGCACCATCGCGGCACTCGTTTACTACATTTGGATCTACCCGAACACCGACGCGAAGAATTGGGAGAAGGACCATGGAACCGATCCTGCTCAGGGCAAGTGAAGAAAGCAAAAATCAAAGGCTCGACGCATTTCTTGCGTCGAGCCTTGACGGCTTGACCCGCTCGCAGGCGACGCGGCTCATCGAGAGCGGCGAGGTCGCGGTGAACGGGAGAGCCGTCGGCAAAAGCTATAAGCTCGCGGGCGGCGAGGACATCGCCGTGACGCTGCCCGAGCCGGAGCCGGTCGAGGCCGTGCCGCAGGACATTCCGCTCGATGTGGTGTACGAGGACGCGGACGTGATCGTGGTCAACAAGCCCAGCGGCATGGTCGTCCACCCCGCGCCGGGGCACCCGGACGGCACGCTCGTCAACGCGCTGCTGTACCATTGCGCGGGAACGCTCTCGGGCATCGGCGGCGCGCTGCGCCCGGGCATCGTCCACCGCATCGACCGCGACACGAGCGGTCTCATCATCGCGGCGAAGAACGACGCGGCGCACCAGTACCTCTCCGCGCAGCTCGCCGACCACACGCTCGCGCGCACCTACGAGTGCATCGTTGTGGGCGCTCTGCGCGAGGACCGCGGCACGGTGGACGCGCCCATCGCGCGCCATCCGACCGACCGCAAGCGCATGGCGGTGGTCGCCGGCGGGCGCGAGGCGGTCACGCATTGGGAGGTCATCGCCCGCTATCCGGGCTATACCCACGTCCGCTGCCGGCTCGAAACGGGACGCACGCACCAGATCCGCGTCCACATGGCCTACATCGGGCATCCCATTCTCGGCGACACGGTATACGGCGCAAAGAAGGAGGTTGCCGGTCTGACGGGGCAATGCCTGCACGCGGTCGGCCTGCGCTTTCTCCATCCGCGCACGCACGAGGTCGTGGAGCTTTTCTGTCCCCTTCCGGAGGAATTTACAAGGATGCTGCAAAAAATCAGGAAATAAATTGCACGCGATACGGCACCAAACACGGGGAGCGTTCTCTATGGCAGAGAACGCTCCCCTTTTGCTATGCTGTTATTTGCACAAATATGAGAACCAGCCCTCGCTCTCGCGGGCCTCCATGATCGCCCAGCCCGCAAGACGCAGCGCGTCCGCGACCTCGACCGCGCGGTCGTCGATGATGCCCGAGCAGAGGAACAGCCCGCCCTTTTTCAGCAGCGGCCGCACCTGCGGCGCGAGCGCGATGATGACGTCCGCCACGATGTTCGCCACGACGATATCATAGTCTCCGCCGAACTCGCGCGCGAGCCTTTTGTCGCTGAGCACATCGCCCGCGCGGACGGTGTAGTGCTCCCGTCCGATGCCGTTGAGCGCGGCATTCTCGTAGGCGACGCCCACGCACTTGTCGTCGATGTCGCAGGCGAAGGCGTCCCGCGCGCCCAGCAGCAGCGCCGCGATGGAGAGGATGCCGCTGCCGCAGCCGAGGTCGAGCACCTTTTCGCCGCCGCGGATGTGCTTTTCGAGCGCCTGAAGGCACAGGCGTGTGGTCGCGTGGCTGCCCGTGCCGAAGGTCAGCCCGGGATTCAGGATGAGCTTCACGCGCTCCGTCGGCTTCGCCTGCTCCCACTCGGGAATGACCAGCAGGCGCTCGCCGATCTCCATGGGCTTATAGAACTGCTTCCAGTTGTTCTCCCAGTCGGCGTCCTCCACGTTTTCCATCGTGAGGAGCAGCGGCGCGTATTCGGGATGCTGCTTCTTGAGCGCCGAGAGCGCGATGCGCACCTGCGCCAGCGTGGAAAAACCGCTCTCGCTTTCTTCGAGGTAGAAGGTCACGCGGCATTTGCCGTGCTTCTCCGCCAGCAGCTCATCGTCCACATAGTCCCAATACTGGTGGTTGTTTTCGAGAAAATCCTTGAAGTCCGCCTCGTCGTCGATGACAAGGCCCTCGACGCCCTGCTCGCGCAGCAGCTCGCTGACCGGCTCCAGACCGGCGCGGGCGGTGTCGATATGCAGCTCCAGCCACTTCATCGCTGCGTCCCCACGAAGAACAGCCCCAGCGTGCCGCAGCCGGTGTGCGCGCCGATCACGGGGCCGATGAAGTCTGCGCGGACGTCCGTCACGCCGAAGCGCTCCTCCAGCAGCTCCTTGACGTATGCCACGGAGTCGGGGCAGTTGGCGTGGCAGATGAACAAGGGCTGGTTCTTGTCCGGCTCGACGCCCAGCTCCTCCACCTTGTCGACCAGCGCCTTGAGCGCAGCCTTGGTGCCGCGCGCCTTGCTCATGGGAATGAGCCTGCCCTCGCTGTCGGTGTGCATGACGGGCTTGATGCCCAGCATCGTGCCGACGAAGGCCGCCGTGGCGCTCACGCGGCCGCCGCGCTTGAGGTGGTTGAGATCGTCCACGATGAACCAGTGGCATTGGGTCTGGAGGATGCTCCTCACATATGCCGCCAGCGTCTCGATGTCGGGGCTGCTCCTCCGGCGCTCCTGTACCGTGCGGTAGAGCAGCATCCCCTGTCCGCGCGAGGCGGAGAGGGAGTCGATGACGAGGATCTTCGCGTCGGGGTACTCGCTTTTCAGGTCCTCCGCCGCGATGCGGGCGGACTGGTAGGTGGTGGACAGTGCGCCGGAGAAGCAGATGCACAGGATATCCTTGCCCGCGTCGAGCGCCCTGCGCATCGCCTCGTCGAACTGACCGACATTGGCGGCGGCGGTAGTGCTGTTCTCGCCCGCAGCGATCTTTGCGAAAAATTCCTCGGGGGACATCTCGGCATGGTCGGGCGTGTTGAGATAGGTTTTGCCGTCAATCGTAAAGGAAAGCGGCAGAACGGTAAGCCCGAGCTCGTCGACCTCCTGCTGATTCAGGTCGCAGCAGCTGTCGGTCATGATAATATAGTCACGCATGGCGTTCCTTTCCGGGCCGCAGACAAACGGCCCCTTTTGGGGAATAGAGTCGATTCTTCCTTAGAATGGCAGTATTGTAGCAGAACGTTAAGATAATATCAATCATTTTCTGTAAACAATGCTTTCCGTTTACTTTCCGACGCAGAAGCGTTCAAAAATGCGCGTCACCATGTCCTCGCGCGCCGTGCGGCCGGTCAGCTCGCCGAGCGCGTCGAGAGCACCCTCGGCCTCGGTGAGCACCACGTCGGGCGTCAGCCCGGCGGTGAGCGCCTCGTGCGCCGCACGGACCGCGTTCAGGGCGCGGTCGACGGCCTCGGCCTGCCGTGCGTTGGTGAGCAGCGTGCCGCCCGCGGGAACGCCGGCAGGAAAGCAGTCTCTGATCGTGTCGATCAACGCATCCAGCCCGCCGGGCATTACGGAATTAAAGGAGACCAGATGCTCCGGCACAGGCGCGCCGTCCGGCAGTCTCCAAACGGCGGTCTTTACGGCGGGGTTTCGATCGTCCTTGCTGATGGCCAGAATCCAATGCGGCGCTTGGGCGGCAAGCGCGAGAATGTCTGGCTCCACAGTGAGCGGCGTATGGCTGCCGTCCGCTACCACGATCACCAGATCGGCGCTCTCGACCGCGCGGCGCGAGCGCTCCACGCCGAGCCGCTCCACGGCGTCGTCTGTCTCGCGGATGCCCGCCGTGTCGATGAGCCGCAGCAGCACGCCGCCGACCACCGCCTTCTCCTCCACGGTGTCGCGCGTCGTGCCGGGAAGGTCGGTGACGATGGCGCGGTCGTAGCCCACGAGCGCGTTGAGCAGCGAGCTTTTGCCCGCGTTCGGCGCGCCGACGATGGCGGTCGCCGCGCCGCTTTTGAGCACGCGTCCGCGCGCAAAGGTGCCGAGCAGAGCCGCGAGCGTTTGTTCGCTCTCCGTGAGCGTCCGCTCCGTCTCGGCAAGCGTGAGGTCCTCGATGTCCTCGTCGGGATAGTCCACCACGGCGTAGAAGCGGCTGGTGAGGCCCAGCAGCGCGTCGTAGACCTGTTCGAGCGGGCGGCGCAGCGCGCCGTCCACCTGGGCGGCGGCGTTCCGCGCCGCCTCAGCGGTCTCGGCGTCAATGAGGTCGATGACCGCCTCCGCCTCGGTGAGGTCCATTTTGCCGTTCAGAAACGCGCGCTCGGTAAACTCTCCCGCCCGCGCCTGCCGCGCGCCTGCGGCAAACGCGGCGCGCAGGACCTCCTGCAAAACGACCGGCGAGCCGTGGCAGTGCAGCTCCGCGCTCTCCTCGCCCGTGTAGCTGTGTCCGGCGGAGAACACCACCGCCAGCGCGTGGTCGAGCGTGCGGCCCTCGGCGTCGCGCACCGTGCCGTAGGTCATGCGCCGCGGCGGAAGCTCCGCGGCCGAACGACCGTCCACCGGCGTGAACAGCGCCGCGAGCACGCACCGGGTCTCCGCGCCGCTTAGGCGCACGATGCCGACCGCGGCGGCCGCGGACGCGGTGGCGATGGCAGCAATGGTGTCGGGCATAATGCTTCCTCCTTGATATTAGCCGGCATTTGCCTGTATGATACCACAAAACGGAAAAAATGAAAAGGGGCACGGCGCAGCCGTGTCCCTCTTTTTGTATTCCACCGATCAGCAATCAGCGTGAGATGCAATAAAAATAGATGTTTACACAAATCATCACAACGGCAAACGCAATAAGCATCGCCCAGCTTATTTGCATGGCCTTAGATTTTGTATTCCTGATGCAATATGCCAAATAGATGATCCAGCAGGAGTAGAACGCAAAAATAATGCCGCGGTTCCGGATTAATATACTTAGAAGGAACAACGCATTTACGATCTTCATTCCATTCTCTGACATCAGTATACTTTTGATCTCTTTCACCGGTTGACCTCCCAGCTGAATATATTATCGTTTTTATTGTATCATACTCCGCACTTCCCCACAAGGGCAAAAAAAGGACGCCGCATATCAAATCCCGGTTTGTCGCTTACTGCTCCTTGGCAGCCGCGGCCTGCTGGGCCTCGATCTCGAGGAGAGCATCCTTGCGGGAGAGGTTCCAGCGGCCCTTTTCGTCGATCTCCATGAACTTGACCCAGATCATGTCGCCGACGGTGACCACGTCCTCGACCTTCTCGACGCGCTTCTTGTCGAGCTTGGAGATGTGGACCAGACCGTCCTTACCCGGGGCGATCTCCACGAAGGCGCCGAACTGCATCAGGCGCACGACGCGGCCGTAGTACAGCTTGCCGACCTCGGGGACAAACACGATGTCGTCGATGCACTTCTTCGCGGCATCGCAGGCGGCGGCGTCGGCGGAGGCGATGTGGATGGTGCCGTCGTCGTCGATGTCGATCTTCGCGCCGGTGTCGGCGACGATCTTCTGAATGACGGAGCCGCCCTTGCCGATGACCTCGCGGATGCGGTCGGGGTCGATCTTCATGGTGATCATCTTGGGCGCGTAGGGGCTGACCTCGGGACGCGGCTCGGCGATGCAGGGCAGCATGATCTGGTCGAGGATCTGCACGCGCGCATCGTAGGTGATGTCCAGCGCGTTCTTGATGATCGCCATGGTCAGGCCGTCGTTCTTGAGGTCCATCTGGATGGCGGTGATGCCCTTCTTCGTACCAGCGACCTTGAAGTCCATTTCGCCGTGGAAGTCCTCAACGCCCTGAATGTCGATGAAGGTGGTGAAATCGTCGCCGTCCTGAATAAGACCGCAGGAGATGCCGGCGACGGGAGCCTTGATGGGCACGCCGGCGTCCATCAGCGCGAGCGTGGAGCCGCAGATGGAGCCCTGAGAGGTGGAACCGTTGGAGGACACGACCTCACTCACCACACGGATGGCGTAGGGGAACTCCTCAACGGGCGGAATGACGGGCAGCAGCGCGCGCTCGGCGAGAGCGCCGTGACCGATCTCGCGGCGGCCGGGGCTGCGGGCGGGCTTGGCTTCGCCGACGGAGTAGCCGGGGAAGTTGTAGTGGTGCATATAGCGCTTCTCGGTCTCTTCCCAGATGGTGTCGAGCTTCTGGTTGGCGCTGAGGGTATCGAGAGTGCAGACGGAGAGCACCTGCGTCTGACCGCGGGTGAACAGGCCCGAGCCGTGGACGCGGGGCAGCACGCCGACCTCGGCGGCGAGAGGACGGATCTCGTTCTTCTGACGGCCGTCGACGCGGTGGCCCTCGAGCAGCCACGCCTTGACGATCTTCTTCTGGAACTTATAGGTGAACTCGTCGAGGTACTGATCCATGTCGGGATACTCCTCGAGGTACTTCTCGTGCCAGTGCTCGATCATCTCGTTCCAGCGGGCCTCGCGGACGTTCTTGTCGTCGGTATCCATGGCGGCCTTGGCCTCGTCCATGAAGTCGGCAACGATCTTGTCGAAGAGCTCCTGATTGAAGTTTGCGTGAGGATAGTCGAACTTAGGCTTGCCGATCTCGGCGACCATGCGGTTGATCAGCTCGATCTGCTTCTGATTCTCGTTGTGCGCCAGCTCGATGGCACGGTACATCGTGTCGTTATCGACCTCGTTCGCGCCCGCCTCGATCATCACGACCTTCTTGCCGGTGGAGACGACGGTCACGTCAAGGTCGGAGACCTTGCGCTGCTCGCTCGTGGGGTTGAGGACCAGCTCGCCATTGACGAGACCGACCTTCAGCGCGCCGACAGGGCCGTTCCAGGGAATGTCGGAGATGGCGAGGGCGGCGGAGGTGCCGATGAGCGCGGCGATCTCGGGAGAGCAGTCGTGGTCGACCGCCATGACGGTCGCCATGATGGACACGTCGTTGCGGAAATCGTAGGGGAAGAGCGGACGGATGGGGCGGTCGATGACGCGGCTGGTCAGGATGCCCTTCTCGCCGGGGCGGCCCTCGCGGCGGTTGAAGCTGCCGGGGATGCGGCCGACGGAGTACATCTTCTCCTCAAAGTCGACGGAGAGGGGGAAGAAGTCGATGCCGTCGCGGGGACGGGCGGACGCGGTGGCGCAGACCAGCACGCGGGTGTCGCCGTAGCCGACCATGACGGCGGCGTTGGCGAGCTCGGCGAGCTTGCCGACCTCGAGGGTCAGCGGACGGCCGGCGAGCTCCATTTCATACTTGTGGTAGCCGGGAAATTGACGGTGGGTGATGATGGTGGACATGATCATACTCCTTTTCAGATTTTTGTCGGGAGCCTTGTCCGACCCTTTAGCACTTGAGCTCAGCCGCGAACGCGTCGCGGACAAGATCAACTGCTAAAATGCGGGCGTCGGCTCCCTGTTTTGCGGGCTTTTGCGGGAAAATCAGGGGTGCAAGATAGCAAAACACGCGGGGAAAGAATATCCTTCCCCCGCGCATATTGTCTCTTACTTACGGATGCCGAGCTTGGCGATGATGGCACGATAGCGCTCGATGTCCTTCTTCATGAGGTAGTCGAGCAGGCTGCGGCGCTTACCGATCATCTTGTACAGGCCGCGGCGGGAGTGGTTATCCTGCGCGTGGACCTTGAGGTGCTCGGTGAGCTGGTTGATGCGCTCGGTGAGAATGGCGATCTGAACCTCGGGAGAACCGGTGTCGCTCTCATGGGTGCGGTTGGCTTCGATAATGGCAGTCTTCTGGTCTTTGAGCATCATAGTTGTGTTTCCACCTTTCAAAAATATTCACCCTGAACTGAGCGGCGGGACAGGTGACGATCCGCGTCCTAAGTTCGGGTATGCTCCTCGCGCGCCTTTACGCGCTTTGATATCATACCACGGCTTTTTTCTATTGTAAAGGGAAATCTGCGAAAATATTCCGCGTTTTCTCCTCTTTTTTCGCCGGGGGAGCGAAAAGCGGGGCGGACCGCATGGTCCGTCCCGCCGCAGGAGACTGGATGTTCGCTTATTCGAGCTTGCCTGCCTTCACGCCGTTGAAGTGCTCCTTCGTCAGCTTGATGACCACGGGGCTGAGCAGCAGGATGCCGATGAGGTTCGGGATCGCCATGAGGCCGTTGAGAGTGTCGGAGATGTCCCACACCAGCTTGAGGTTGGCGACCGAGCCGGCGATGACGACGAGGCAGAAGAGAACCTGATAGGGGCGGATGATCTTGCTGCCGAAGAGGAACTCCGCGCAGCGGGTGCCGTAGAGCGCCCAGCCGAGGATGGTGGAGGTGGCGAAGAGCAGCAGGCCGACGGCAAGGATCAGGGAGCCGAGCTTGTCGCCGAATACGCTGGCAAAGCCCGCGACCGCGGTGGGCACGCCCGCGAGATCGTTGTTGCCGTAGTTGCCCGTGGCCGCGCCGGAGCAGAGGACGACGAGGGAGGTCAGCGTGCAGATGACGATGGTGTCCATAAAGACCTCGAAGATGCCGTAGAGGCCCTGCCGGACGGGGTTCTTCTCGGAGGTGGCGGCGTGCGCGATGGGCGCGGAGCCGAGACCGGCCTCATTGGAGAAGACGCCGCGGCCGACGCCCTTGGTGATGGCGAGCTTCATGGTCACGCCCACCGCGCCGCCGACGACGGCAGAGGGGTTGAACGCGCCCTGGAAGATGCTGGCAAACACGCCGGGGATCGTGCCCGCGTTGGCGATAACGACCACGAGTGCGCAGACGATGTAGATGGCCGCCATGCCGGGGACGAGCTTTTCGGTGACCTGACCGATGCGCTTGACGCCGCCGAGGAGCACGAGCGCCACGAAAATGGCGATCACAACGCCGGTGATGAGGCCGATGATCGTGTCAAACTCCTTGGCGTTCTCATGGAATGCGACCGCGACGGAGTTGACGGAGGAAGCGATGGAGTTGATCTGGGAGATGTTGCCGATGCCGAACGCGGCGAGCGCGCCGAACACGGAGAAGATGACGCCCAGCCACTTCCACTTGGGGCCGAGACCGTTCTTGATGTAGTACATCGGGCCGCCGCACCAGTCGCCCTTTTCATTGCGCTCACGGTACTTGACCGCGAGGGTGACCTCGGCGAACTTGGTGACCATGCCGAAGAGAGCGGAGATCCACATCCAGAACACCGCGCCCGGGCCGCCGAGGATGATCGCGCCGGTGACGCCGGCGATGTTGCCCGTGCCGACCGTGGACGCCAGTGCCGTGGAGACCGCCTGCATCGGCGTGATCTCGCCCTCGCCCGCTTCGGACTTCTGGAAGATCTTGCCGATGGTGTTCTTCCACCAGTAGCCGATCTTGGAGAACTGAATGAAGCCGACGCGGAAGCTCAGGTAAATGCCCGTGCCGACCAGCAGTGCCAGCATGATGGGTCCCCATACAAAGCCGTTTACCGCACTGTTGATTTCTATGATCTTATCCATGTAATTTCCCCTCTCCTATTAAATTGCATTGCTTTCAAAAGGGCATATTGGGTCTTCCCGCCCTTTCTCTACGGTATTAAGATAGCAGATTCCACGCGCAAAAGCAACCGTCCGACGGCACTTTCTCCATTTTTGTTAAATTGGTACTTTAAAATTATTAAATTTCGTCAATATGACGATTTGGTACAATAGATAAATTCTTAACGGGGCCTTATCGTTCTTCTGTGAGATTTCGCCAATTTCCGAAAAATACTTGACAGAGCGACACTCTCATGCTATCCTAACTGTACTAATACGCTTAATACAGTCAGGAGGGATGGCAGCATGGTTTCCTTCAGCGTTCTGACGGTCGGCGTAGGCGCGATCCTTGTGGTCCTGCTCGTCGCCGTCGTCGTACTTCTCAGCCGATAAGCAAACAGGAGGCACCGCTATGATCACCTTGAATTACCGCGACGCGCGCCCGATCTACGAGCAGGTGCGCGACGGGCTGCGGCGGCTGATCGTCTCCGGCGCGATCGCTGACGGGGAAAAGCTCCCCTCGGTGCGCGCGCTAGCCAGTCAGCTCGCCATCAACCCGAATACCATCCAGCGCGCCTACAGCGAGCTGGAATCGGAGGGCTACGCCGCGTCTGTCCCGGGAAAGGGCAGCTTTGCCGTGCGCCGCGAGCGCGCGGAGGACGACGCCCGCCGCCTCGCGCTGATCGACACCCTGCGCGAAACCCTGCGCGAAACGCTGCGCGAGCTGCGTGCGCTCGGCATGAGCTGTGCCGAGCTGGACGCCATCTACCGGGAGGAGGAAGAGAAATGATCGAAATTCGTGAGCTGGTGAAGACCTTTGACGGCTTTGCCGCGCTCGACGGCGCGAGCCTGACCGTGCCGCAGGGCGCGATCTACGGCCTCGTGGGGCCGAACGGCGCGGGCAAATCCACGCTGCTGCGCCACCTGACCGGCGTATACCGGCAGGACTCCGGCACCGTCTCGGTGGACGGCGCAGACGTATGGGAGAACGTGGCGGTCAAGCAGCGCATCGCCTCCATCCCCGACGACTGGCACTATTTTATGCAGTCGAGCATCCGCGACATGATGAAATTTTACCGCGGCTTCTATCCGCAGTTCAACATGGAGCGCTACGAGAAGCTGCGCGGCGTCTTTTCGCTGGACGAAAAGCAGCTCATCCGCCGTCTTTCCAAGGGAATGCAGAAGCAGGCGGCGTTCTGGATCGCCATGTGCTGTATGCCGGACTATCTCATTCTGGATGAGCCGGTGGACGGCCTCGACCCCGTGATGCGCCGTCAGGTGTGGAGCCTTATCATGCAGGACGTCGCCGAGCGCGGCACGACGGTGCTCGTTTCCAGCCACAACCTGCGTGAGCTGGAGGACGTGTGCGACCACGTCGGCATCATGAATAAGGGAAAGGTCCTGCTCGAGCGCAGCCTTTCCGAGCTGCAGGAGAACACGGTCAAAATGCAGATCGTCTTCCGGGGCGAGGGCGCGCCGGAGCTCCCCGCGGGGCTGAACCTGCTGCACGAGAGCCATCTCGGGCGCGTGTTCACCATCATCTTCCGCGGCAATACGCAGCAGATCACCGAGCGGCTCGCCGCGCTGGACCCCGTGTACATGGAGGCCGTGCCGCTGACGCTGGAGGAAATTTTCATCTATGAGCTGGGAGGTGCCGACTATGCAGTCCGCGACATCGTTCTTTAACCGCGCGCTTTTCCGCAAGAACCTGCAGCGCTTCTGGCCGCTGTGGCTGGGCTACGTCCTGATCTGGCTGCTGCTCCTGCCGCTGCCGCTGCTCAACGAGCTGGCCGACTATCACGGTGTCCCGACCGTGGCCGACGCCTCGTATTACCTGCTGCAGATCGGCGCCTACGGCGGGCTTGTGATGGGCGCCGTGTTCGGCATCTTCTTCGCCATGGCGATGTTCGCCTACCTTACCAACCCCCGCGCCACGCAGGGCTTCCATTCCATGCCCGTGCGGCGTGAGACGCTGTACGCGACCAACTACCTCACCGGCCTTGTGTGCATGGTCTCCGCGCTCGTGCTCGCCTTTGCCCTCGCGGGCATCACCGCCGCCTGCTTCGGCGCGCTGAACCTTACCGCGCTCGGTACCGCGCTGCTCGCCGCCGTGCTCTCGGTGCTGTTCTTCTACTCCTTCGGCGTGTTCTGCATGATGTTCATCGGCCAGATCTTAGCGGCGCCCGTCTTCTACGGGATCCTGAATGTTCTCGCTGCGGGTATGGAGTGGCTCGTGCGCACCTTTGCCGGCAACTTCCTCTACGGCTACAGCGGTTATTCCGCTCCGGAGACCTTCGCCTTCCTCTCGCCTGCCTGGGAGCTTGTCTGCGTGCTGGACGTGAGCAATGTCGCCCGCGTGGACCGCATCCTCAGCGACGGGACGTATCAGGTCATTCGGGGCGGCGAGTATATGCTCAGCGGCCTTGGCGTGCTCGGCATCTATGCTGCCGTCGGCATCGTGCTCGCCGTGCTCGGCCTGCTCGTCTACCGCCGCCGCGCGAGCGAGGCGACCGGCTCCATCGTCACCGTGGCATGGGCGCGCCCCATCTTCAAATACGGCGTGGCGGTCTGCGCCGCGTTCTCGCTCGGGCAGCTTATCTACTTCCTCGTCTTCGGTCTCAACCTCCATAACGGCCAATACTCGCTCCCCGGCACCATCGCCTGTATGCTCTTCACCGGCCTGCTCGGCTACTTCGCCGCGGAAATGCTGCTGCACAAGAGCTTCCGCGTCTGGCGCACAGGCCGCGTCGGCGCGCTGGTGTTCTCCGCCGTGCTGGTGTGCTTCGGCGTCGCCATGTCGCTCGACCTCACCGGCTACGAGGGCTATACGCCCGACGCGGAGGAGGTGGAGTTCGTCTCCGTTTATCTCTCCTCGAACGGCGACTACCTCTCCTGCAAGCTCGACGAGCCGGAGAGCATTGAGCGCACCCTCGCCGCGCACCGCGCGATGATCGCCGACAAGGCGCGCCAGCTCAGCTACGCGCGGACCACCTATGAAACGCCCGCAGGCGCTCCGGTCGACAGCTATCTCTATTTCACCGTCACCTACACGCTCACGGACGGGCGCGTCGTGCGCCGCAGCTACGTCGACTGCCGCGCCTTCTCCCGGGAGCTGAACGAGCCCGGCTCCGTCGCGCAGACGATGACGGCGCTGCTCAACTGTCCCGAGGCCGCACTCGACCGCGTGCTCGGCGAGCTGGCGGACGACAAGAGCAACGCCTATCTCACCGGCGGCTACTACGACGTCGTCAGCGACGGCGCCTACGGCGAGGACGACGGCGAGCTGACCTCCGCGCAGGCCAACACGCTCGTCTCCGCGCTGCGCCGCGACTACGAGGCGGGTCACGCCTCCAACGCCTCGCTCTTTGAGGACACGCTCTACAGCGGCAGCTTCTACGTTGAGCTGGAGCTGTGGTACAGCGTCCGGATGGACGAGAAACCGACCGACCGGTCGATCGACACGACCTCGAGCGGCAGCGTCTGTGCGATCGTCACGCCGGGCATGACCTGCACGCTCGAAGCGCTTGCCGGCATGGGCATCGAAACGCCCGCGACCGCGCGCGGCTTCTGACGCATGGCTGCACGAAAAAAGCGCAGCCGCGTCTGGCTGGAGCGGGCGGTCATCGCCGTACTCGTCCTCTGCATCGGCGCGGAGCTGGTCTACTGGTTCCGCCACCGCGGCGTTCCCGGCGCGGATGTGTCCGCGCCGGAATGGGTGGAGCAGGATATCCTGCCGCTCAACCCGTATTCCCGCCCCGGCACGCCGCTCGAGACGATCGACGGCGTGGTGATCCACTATGTCGGCAACCCCGGCACCTCGGCGGCGGCAAACCGCAGCTTCTTCGCCAACCTCGCCCTCACGCACGAGACCTATGCCAGCGCGCACTTCGTCGTGGGGCTGGAGGGCGAAGTGCTTCAATGCGTCCCTCTCTCGGAGGTCGCCTACTGCTCCTCGCAGGCGAACGATCACACCGTTTCCATCGAGGTCTGCCACGCCGACGAGACGGGAGAGTTCTCCGCCGAGACGATGGCGAGCCTCCTGCGGCTGACGGCGTGGCTGTGCGAGGAATTCGATCTCGCTCCCGCCGACGTCATCCGCCACTACGACGTGACCGGCAAAATTTGTCCGAAATACTACGTCGACCACCCCGAGGCGTGGGAGGACTTCCGCTCCGCCCTCCGCGCGGCGCGCACACAGGAGAACCCTTCATGAAACATATCCCCAAAAAGCTGAGCGGCTTCGCGCTCAAATACATCGCCATGGTCTCCATGCTCTGCGACCATGCGAATATGCTCGTGATCCGGCGCGGCTTTTTCGCGCCGTTCCGCGGTGAGGACGGAAGCACGCTCATCCCGCAGAACGCGCCCGCATGGCTCGGCGCCGTGCAGGGCGTCTACCGCGTGTTTGATGTGCTGGGCCATCTCGCTTTTCCGCTCTATGTCTTCCTGCTCGCCGAGGGCTTCACGCACACACGGGACCGGAAGCGGTATTTTCTCACGCTGCTGGCCTTTGCCCTTGTCAGCGAGCCGGTCTTCAACCTCGCGCACTATGAGCAGTGGACCGGTCCCGCGCTTCAAAACGTACTCTTTACGCTCTCGCTCTCCTGCCTAGAGCTATTCGTGCTCGCACGCATTGAGTCCGACGCGGCAGAGCGCGGGAAGCGGATAGCGCTGTACGTCCTGACCTGTCTCGTCTTCGGCGCGGCGGCGTTTGCCGTCCGCAGCGAATACGTCTTTCTCGGCACGCTCTCCGCCGCGCTTTTCTATCTGCTGCGCTCGGCGGGCGTATGGCGGCTCGCGGGGCTGCTCCCGCTGCTCATCGCCTCGCCGTGGGTGCTGCTGTGCGCACCGCTCCTGCTGCTCTACAGCGGCGAACGCGGGCGGCGCGGCGGAAAATATTTCTTTTACATTTTCTATCCCGCGCACTTTCTCCTTTTGCAGCTGCTCGGGAAATGGATCGCTACAGCCCTTGCATAAGGAAAGCGCGGAGCCTTCTGCTCCGCGCTTTTTCATCTTATTCCGACACCAGCTCGTACTCTCGCCCCGCGGCAAAGCGGGCGATCATCTCGCTCGTGAGGGCGACGCCGTTGTCACGGTAGTCGCGGCGCAGCTCCTCGCGGCTGACCCACGCGCCGTCCGCCAGCTCGAAGTTGTCGAGATGGATGGTCTCGTCGCCGTCCAGCTCGCACCAATAGCCGAGCAGCAGCCCGCCGCCGGAGATGCCCCACGGCTGAGACTTATAGTAGCGCAGGTTTTTGACCTTGAGGCCGACCTCCTCCATCACCTCGCGGTGAACGGTCTGCTCGGCGGTCTCGCCGAACTCGGTAAAGCCCGCGATGAGCGCCGTGCGCGTCGCGCCGGGGCGGTTCGCGTACTGCGTGAGCAGCAGGTAGTCGCCGTGCGTCACCGCCACGATGACCGAGGGGTTGATGCGCGGGAAGATCATATTGCCGCACTTGGGGCAGTGCATCATGCGCTCGTTGACGTCGTGCTCGAGCGGCGTGCCGCAGCGGCCGCAGAACCTCGTGTCGCGGTACCAGCAGCACAGGTGCCACGCGCTGACCGCGGCGAAGGCGATCTCCTTCGGCTGCTCGGTGCGGAAAATATTGATGTCGCGGTAGGTCCAGCCGTCCGGCTCGCGCGGCGTTTCGTCGCGCAGGAGGTAGTATTCCCTGCCGTCCAGCTCAAAAAGGTAGGTGAACCTCTCGTCGCCGTCGGGAAACATGGCGCGGCTCGGGAGCTTGAGTCCGTTGTCGTCGATGCGGCAGAGGAGGTTTCTCCCGTAGAACTGCACGACGGCGCTCGACCTTTTCGGCACGGCGTTCGGCTTCCATTCGTTGTATAAATGCTTCGGCTCGATATCGTGGATCATGGCGCAGCCCCCGGAATTTGTCGCTTTCGCGTATTTTTCGCCGATAGTATAGCCTATTTTTGCCGCTTCCGCAAGCATTTTCAGCCTTGACAAAGCGAAAGAATGCAGGTAGAATGACCGTAATATGTGGAAATGTGCAGATGAGGACAAGTAGCTTCCCGTCCGCCCGCAAAGAGAGCTGCCGGTCGGTGCGAGGCAGCGGGGCGCGGAGAGCGAATATCACCTCGGAGCAGGCGTCTGAAGCCGCAGTAGGACAGCCCGGGTGCGACCGTTACATCGCGGCATTTGAGCGGCTGCCGGAACGGCGGCAAGAAGAGTGGTACCGCAGAGTATGGTCATGCTTTGTCTCTTTTGTCGGGAGACAGAGCATTTTTATTTTGCAGCAAACAGAAAAATTCACATAAAGGAGACACGACATGGATTACAAAGCGACGCTGAATATGCCGAAGTCCGGCTTCCCGATGCGCGCGGGGCTTCCCAAGCGCGAGCCTGAGATGCTCAAGCATTGGGAGGAAATGGACCTCTACAACGTGATGCTCAAGAAGAACGAGGGCAAGCCCCGCTTCGCTCTGCACGACGGCCCTCCGTTCTCCAACGGCGGACTGCACATGGGTCACGCGCTCAATAAGTCCCTCAAGGACTTCATCACCCGCTCCTACGCGATGCGCGGCTACTACACGCCCTATATCCCCGGCTGGGACAACCACGGTATGCCCATCGAGAGCGCTATCATCAAGGAGCAGAAGCTCAACCGCAAGGCCATGAGCGTCGCCGACTTCCGCACCGCCTGCCACCAGTATGCCGACAAGTACATCGGCATCCAGATGGAGGGCTTCAAGCGCATCGGCGTGCTCGGCGACTGGGAGCACCCCTACAAGACCATGGATCCCGGCTTTGAGGCCGAGGAGGTCAAGGTCTTCGGCGCAATGTACAAGAAGGGCTACATCTACAAGGGCCTCAAGCCCGTATACTGGTGCTATCACGACGAGACGGCGCTGGCCGAGGCGGAGATCGAATATCAGGACGACCCCTGCACGACCGTGTACGTCAAGTTCCCGATGCACGACGACCTCGGCAAGCTCGGCCATCTCGATAAGAGCAAGCTCAGCTTCGTCATTTGGACGACCACGATCTGGACGCTGCCCGGCAACCTCGCCATCGCGCTGCATCCCGACGAGAGCTACGCCATCGTCCGCAACGACGACAACGGCGAAATGTACATTGTCGCTGAGGCACTCGTCGAGAAGGTCATGGCCGTTGGCAAGGTCGAGCACTACACCGTCGTCGAGACCCACCCCGGCAACTTCTATGAGAATATGCTCGCGCAGCACCCGTTCCTGCCCAAGACCAGCCGTCTGGTCCTCGCCGATTATGTCACGATGGATTCCGGTACGGGCTGCGTCCACACCGCCCCCGGCTTCGGCGCGGACGACTATCAGACCTGCCGCCGCTACGGCATGGATATGGTCGTGCCCGTCAACGATCAGGGCCGCCACACCGACTATGCCGGCAAGTATGAGGGAATGCTCGTGGAGGAGTCCAACCCCGTCATCCTCAACGATATGAAGGAGGCCGGCTCCCTCTTCGCTTCCGAGGAGATCGTGCACAGCTATCCGCATTGCTGGCGCTGCAAGAAGCCCATCATCTTCCGCGCCACCCCGCAGTGGTTCTGCTCCGTCGATTCCTTTAAGGACGAGGCCTGCGCCGCGTGCGACGACGTGCGCTGGGTCCCGGGCTGGGGCATCGACCGCATGAAGAGCATGATCCGTGAGCGCGCCGACTGGTGCATCAGCCGTCAGCGCCGCTGGGGTCTGCCCATTCCCGTGTTCTACTGCGCCGACTGCGGCAAGCCCGTCTGCACCGACGAGACCATCGAGGCCGTTTCCGCCCTCTTTGCCGAGAAAGGCTCCAACGCCTGGTTTGAGATGGACGCCGCCGACATTCTGCCCAAGGGCTTCGCCTGCCCGCACTGCGGCAAGAGCACCGGCTTCACCAAGGAGGAGGACACGCTCGACGGCTGGTTCGACTCCGGCTCCACGCACTTCGCTGCGATGAAGAAGGATCAGGGCTTCTGGCCCGCCACGATGTACCTCGAGGGCCTCGACCAGTACCGCGGCTGGTTCCAGTCCTCCCTGCTGACCGCCGTGGGCGCGTTCGGCGAGGGCGCTCCCTTCAAGGAGTGCGTCACCCACGGCTGGACCGTGGACGGCGAGGGCCGCGCGATGCACAAGAGCCTCGGCAACGGCGTCGATCCCGCCGACATTTTCAACGAGAACGGTGCGGACATTCTGCGTCTGTGGGCGGCGAGCGCCGACTATCACGCGGATGTGCGCTGCTCCAAGGCCATCTTCCAGCAGCTCAGCCAGAACTATCTCAAGTTCCGCAACACCTGCAAGTTCATGCTCGATAACCTGGTGGACTTTGACCCCGCGCACCTCACCAAGGCCGAGGATATGCCGGTGCTCGACCGCTGGCTCATCACCAAGCTCAACGAGCTGATCGAAAAGGTCGAGCAGTCCTACAACGACTACGAGTTCCACATCATCACCCACGCGGTCAACGATTTCTGCGTCACCACGCTCTCGAGCTTCTACCTCGATATTGTGAAGGACCGCCTGTACTGCGAGGCGGCGGACTCCGCCGAGCGCCGCAGCGCCCAGACCGCGCTCTACCTCACGCTCTCGACCCTTGCCAAGCTCTTCGCGCCCATCCTCGCCTTCACCTGCGATGAGATCTGGCTCGCCATGCCGCACACCGCCGAGGACGACGCGCGCAACGTGGTGCTCAACGACATGAACAAGCCCTTCACCGCCTACGCGCTCGACGCCGAGACCATGGCGCGCTGGGAGCACATCATCGAGGTCCGCACCGCCGTCAACGGCGCGCTCGAGGAGGCCCGCGCGGCGAAGGTCATCGGCAAGAGCCTGGAGGCCGACGTGCATCTGACCGTGCCCGAGGGCGATGTGTTCCTCGCGGACGAGAACCCCGCGGCGCTCGCCGACCTGTTCATTGTCTCCAAGGTCGAGCTGACCGTCGGCGGCGAGCTTGCCGTCAAGGTCGAAAACGCCGCCGGCACGAAGTGCCCTCGCTGCTGGAAGCACTCCCTCACGCCCAACGCCGAGGGGCTGTGCCCGCGCTGCGCAGAGGTCGTGCGCCATCTGCCCGACCTACTGTAAGCGAAATATTGTGTGATAAGGAGAAGATCCGCATGACAAGAAGCGAATGGAAGGCAGCCGCCCGCGCCCGGCTCGGCGGCGGCATCTTCAAGGATCAATGGCTCATGGGCGTGGTGTTCTGTCTGGTGGTCTCCGCCATCGTCGGCGCCGCCGGCAGCATTCTCCCCGGCGTCGGCGCGCTCGTCGTCACCGGCCCGATGCTCTACGCGCAGAAATATGCCTTCCTTGCGCAGGCGCGCGAGGGCCGAGGCATTGACCTCAACGATCTGTTCCGCGGCTTTCGGGACGATTTCGGCGGTACGCTGCTCATCAGTCTGCTCTCCGGGCTCTTTATCTTCCTGTGGAGCCTGCTGCTTTTCATCCCCGGCATCGTCAAGGCCTACGCCTACTCCATGGTCTACTACGTCAAGGCCGACCACCCCGAATACGGCTGGAGGGAATGTCTGGACGAGAGCCAGCGCCTGATGACCGGTCACAAGTGGGAGAAGTTCGTGCTCGATCTGAGCTTTATCGGCTGGGGCATTGTCGGCTCGCTGTGCCTTGGCGTCGGCACGCTGTGGGTCATGACCTACATGGCGGCGACCGAAGCGCAATACTACGAGTACCTGACCTCCGGCAGAACCTCCCCCGAATTTTAAGGCAGCGTCAGGCGGTCCTGCGGGGCCGCCTGACCGTCTTTCCCCCGCATCTGTTTACATTCCCAAGAAAGGATACCCCTCTATGGAGCTGCAATACTCTACCCGCGATCTCGCCCGCGCCGCTGTCATTGCCGCCGCCTACGCGGCGCTCGCGTGGATCTCCAATTTCTTCGGTCTCGCCTTTCCCGCGATCCAGTTCCGCCTGAGCGAGGCTCTGTGCGTGCTGCCCTGCCGCGACCGCAAGGCGGCGATTCCCGGTCTTGCCGTGGGCTGCCTGATCACCAACCTGCTCAGTCCCTACGGCCTGCTCGATCTGGTCGTCGGCACGCTCGCCACGCTGCTCGCCGCCGTGTGGTCGGGCCGCTGCCGCAGCGCATGGACCGCCGCCGTGCCGCCGGTCGTCTGCAACGCCGTAATCGTCGGCGCGATGCTCGCGTGGGAAAGCACGGGCTTCTCCGCCGCGTTCGCGGGGCTGTTCGCCTACAACGCGCTGACGGTCGGCATCGGCGAGGCCGCCGTGTGCTTCCTGCTCGGCGTACCGCTGCTGCGTGCGCTGGAAAAGCGCGCCATCGCGTAAGAATACCTCAGAAAAACGGCGTTATTTGCGCGGAGCCCGCGCAAATAACGCCGTACCTCTTGCAAAAATGTCCTCAAATGTGCTAAACTAAAGAGAATTTATGCCCCGCTTTCATTCGGCGCGGGCAGGAAAAGAGGAAGATACCCATGGAACAGAAACGATTCTATATCACCACGCCCATTTACTACCCGTCGGACAAGCTGCACATCGGCCACACCTACTGCACGGTGGCGACCGACGCGATGGCGCGCTACAAGCGCCTGACCGGCTACGACGTGATGTTCCTGACCGGAACGGACGAGCACGGTCAGAAGATCGAGGACAAGGCCAAGGCCGCGGGCGTGACCCCGCAGCAGTTCGTGGACAACATCGTCTGCGGCGAGAAGGGCATCCTCGACCTGTGGAAGCTGATGAACATCTCAAACGACCGCTTCATCCGCACCACCGACGATTACCACGTCGAGGCCATCCAGAAGATCTTCAGGAAGATGCACGACAACGGCGACATCTACAAGGGCAAGTACGTCGGCAAATACTGCAAGCCCTGCGAGAGCTTCTGGACGGAGAGCCAGCTCGTGGACGGCAAGTGCCCCGACTGCGGGCGTGAGGTGGAGGACGCCGAGGAGGAGGCCTACTTCTTCAAGCTGAGCAAGTACGCCGACCGCGTGCAGCACCTGCTTGAAGACACAGATTTCCTCCAGCCCGCCAGCCGCGTGAACGAGATGGTGAACAACTTCATCAAGCCCGGCCTTGAGGATCTGTGCGTTTCCCGCACGAGCTTCACCTGGGGCGTGCCGGTGGACTTCGATCCCGGCCACGTCGTCTATGTCTGGGTCGATGCGCTGTTCAACTACTGCACCGCTCTCGGCTTCATGAACGAAAAGTACGACGATTACGATAAGTTCTGGCCCGCCGACGTCCACTTTGTCGGCAAGGAGATCGTCCGCTTTCACTCCATCATCTGGCCCGCGATGCTCATGAGCATGGGCATGCCGCTGCCCAAGCACGTCTACGGCCACGGCTGGCTCGTCATGGACGGCGGCAAGATGAGCAAATCCAAGGGCAATGTCGTCGATCCCTATGTGCTTGCCGAGCGCTTCGGCGTGGACGCGCTGCGCTTCTTCCTGCTGCGTACCTTCCCGTTCGGCTCCGACGGCAATTTCAGCAATGAGCTGCTCATCAACACCATCAACGTCGATCTTGCCAACGACCTCGGCAACCTCGTCTCCCGCACGACCGCCATGGTCGAGAAGTATTTCGGCGGCACGCTGCCCGTCGAGCGCGCCGAGGGTGAGTTCGACGCCGATCTCATCGCGGCGGCCTCCGCCCTGCGCGGCAAGTACGAGGCCGAGATGGAGAAATTCCAGTTCCAGAACGGTCTGGAGGCCATCTTCAAGGTCATTCAGCGCGCGAACAAGTATATCGACGAGACCGCGCCGTGGGTGCTCGCCAAGGACGAGGCCAACCGCGCGCGCCTTGCCAGCGTGATGTACAACCTCCTCGAGACCATCCGCATCTGCACCATCCTGCTCACGCCGTTCATTCCCGCCTCCTGCGAGAAGATCTTCGCGCAGATCGGCGCGGCAGCAGACTGCCGCGATTGGGACAGCGCCGCCGAATGGGGCCGCCTGAGCGCAAGCGTCACCGTCCACAAGGGCGAGGCCATCTTCCCGCGCATCGACATGGAAAAGGCGCTCGCCGAGCTGGAGGCCATTCAGGAGGCGCAGAAGAAGGCCGCGCTCCCCGCGCTGGAGACCGAGCCTCTGACGGAGGAGAAGGTCGATTTCGACACCTTCTGCAGATCCGACTTCCGCGTCGTCAAGGTCAAGGCCTGCGAAGCTGTGAAGAAGAGCGATAAGCTGCTGCGCTTCACGCTCGACGACGGCACCGGCACCGACCGCCAGATCCTCTCCGGCATCCACAAGTGGTACGAGCCGGAGCAGCTCGTCGGCAAGACGCTGGTCGCCATCGTCAACCTGCCGCCGCGCAAGATGATGGGGCTCGAGAGCTGCGGTATGCTGCTCTCCGCCACCCACACCGAGAAGGGGCAGGAGGTCCTGAACCTCATTATGGTGGACGATAAGATCCCCGCCGGCGCAAAGCTGTGCTGAAATAGAAGCAAAGGGGCTATCTCTCGGTCGGAGAGATAGCCCCTTTAGAACCCCAGAGACAACGAGGGGCTTCTTCACCGTCGCGGCAAAGCAATTCCCGCGCCTCTTTGGGCGCGCCAATTGCGCCGCTTCCTCGAAACCACCTCGCTTTTTCCGCCACCGGCGGCGCTTCGGCGCTTTCCCCTCGACCCCACGAACTGCCAATAGGAAGCTTTATTTCAGCAGCCGTATGAAGTCATTCTCCCTCAGTCGATTTGACGTACTTCTTGTTCCGCTCAGCCGCTGCTGCCATGCGGTCAAGGAGCCGGCAAAAGGCTTTTCCGCAGCAAGGCTGTACGCCGTTTGTGAAATGCCCTTTTGCTGGGGATCATCCCCTCTATCAAAAAGAAAGGATACCCTATGAGCTTGATTTTTGACACCCACGCGCACTACGACGACGAGGCGTTTGACGCCGACCGCGAGACGCTGCTCGCCTCCATGCCCGAACACGGCGTGGGGCTGATCCTCGACCCCGGCTGCGATTTGGAGTCCTCCCGCCGCGCGGTGGAGCTGGCGCGGACCTATCCGCATGTCTACGCCGCCGTCGGCTGGCATCCCGAGAACTGCGCGCCCTACACGGAGGACAGTCTGGACGCGCTTCGCGCGTGGGCGCGGGAGCCGAAGGTCGTTGCCATCGGCGAGATCGGGCTGGATTACTACTGGGAGCAAAACCCGCCGCGGGAGCTTCAGCAGAGGGTGCTGCGCGATCAGCTCGCGCTGGCGCAGGAGCTGGACCTCCCCGTCATCGTGCACGACCGCGAGGCGCACGCTGACAGTCTTGCCATCGTGCAGGAATTTCCCGCTGTGCGCGGTGTGTTCCACTGCTTCTCCGGCAGCGTCGAGATGGCGCGCGAACTCCTAAAGCGCGGCTGGTATCTCGGCTTTGACGGCCCCGTGACCTACAAAAATGCCCGCAAAACGGTCGAGGTCGCGCTCGAGTGCCCGCTCGACCGGATGCTGCTCGAAACGGACAGCCCCTATATGGCCCCCGTCCCCGTGCGCGGTACGCGCAACGACTCGCGCAGCGTCCGCTATATCGCGGAAAAGCTCGCGGCGCTGCGGGGCCTGGACACAGACGAGCTGATCCGCCTGACCGCCGAGAACGGCAAACGGCTGTTCGGGATCGGATAAGCGCAAAAAAGGAACGGCGCAGCCGTTCCTTTTTTTCTTTTTTACTTCTTGCCGCCGTGGGTGGCCTTCATGCGCTTTTCGTGGTTGAGGATAGTCTTGCGGATGCGCAGCGCGTGCGGCGTGACCTCCAGCAGCTCGTCGTCAGCGAGGAATTCGAGGCACTGCTCCAGACTCATCTGCTTGGGCGGGACCAGACGCAGCGCGTCGTCCGAGCCGGAGGCGCGCATATTGGTCAGCTGCTTCTTCTTGCAGACATTGACGGTGATATCCTCCTGCTTGGGGCTGACGCCCACGACCATGCCCTCGTACACCGGCACGCCCGCGCCGATGAACAGCTGGCCGCGCTCCTGCGCGTTGAAAAGGCCGTAGGTGATGCTCTCGCCGGTCTCAAAGGCGACGAGAGAGCCGGTGTTTCGGCGCGCCAGATCGCCCTTGTAGGGCGCATAGGAGTCGAACACGCTCGCCATGATGCCCTCGCCCTTGGTGTCGGTAAGGAACTCGTTGCGGTAGCCGAACAGGCCGCGCGCGGGGACGAGGAATTCGACCTTCATGCGGGCGCCGACCGGCGTCATCTCGACCATGTCGCCCTTGCGGGAGCCGATCTTCTCGATGACCGCGCCGACGCTCTCAGCGGGCACGTCCACGACCAAACGCTCGATGGGCTCGCACTTCTTGCCGTCGATGGTCTGGTACAGCACGCGCGGGGGCGAGACCTGGAACTCATAGCCCTCGCGGCGCATGGTCTCGATGAGGATGGACAGCGACATTTCGCCGCGGCCCGCGACATTAAAGGCGTCCATCGCGCCCTCGATCTCGGTCACGCGCAGAGAAACGTCCTTGAGCGTTTCGCGGAACAGGCGCTCGCGCAGTTGGCGAGAGGTGACGAACTTGCCGTCGCGGCCCGCGAAGGGGGAATCGTTGATGGAGAAGGTCATCTCCATCGTCGGCGCGGAGATCTTCACAAAGGGCAGCGCCTCCACGCACTCGGGCGCGCAGATGGTGTCGCCGATGGTGATGTCGCCGATGCCGGACAGGCAGATGATGTTGCCCGCGGTGGACTCGGTAACGGGCTTCTTGCCCAGACCGTCGAACTCATAGAGGGAGACGGCCTTCGCCTTCTTCGGCGCGGCGTCGGGATTGTGGTAGTTGCAGACCATGATCTCCTGGTTCTGCTTGAGCGCGCCGCGCTCGATGCGTCCGATGGCCATGCGGCCGACGAACTCGTTGTAGTCGATAGCGGAGACGAGCATCTGGAAGGGCTGGTCAACGTCCGCCTCGGGCGCGGGAATGTAGTTGAGGATGGTATCGAAGAGCGGCTTGAGATCGGTGCCGGGCTCATCGGGCGAATAGCTCGCCGTACCGTTTCGGCCGGAGCAGAAGAGCATGGGGCTGTCGAGCTGCTCGGGCGTGGCGTCAAGGTCGAGCAGCAGCTCGAGCACCTCGTCCACGACCTCGTGGATGCGCTGGTCGGGGCGGTCGATCTTGTTGACGACCACGATCACGCGGTGGCCCAGCTCCAGCGCGCGGGAAAGCACGAAGCGCGTCTGCGGCATGGGACCCTCGGCGGCGTCCACGAGCAGGATGACGCCGTTGACCATCTTGAGGATACGCTCCACCTCGCCGCCGAAGTCGGCGTGGCCCGGGGTGTCGACGATGTTGATCTTGGTATCGCCATAGTGGATGGCGGTGTTCTTCGCAAGGATGGTAATGCCGCGCTCACGCTCAAGGTCGTTGGAGTCCATCACGCGATCCACGACCTCCTGATTTTCACGGTAGACGCCGCCCTGCTTGAGCATCTCGTCGACAAGCGTAGTCTTGCCGTGGTCGACGTGCGCGATAATGGCGACGTTGCGTAGCTTGTTGTTCTGCATAGTCTGTCTCTCCTTCCTGCCGGCGGCAGGTGTATCTGAAATGAAAGTACCGCAATAACCTAAATAGTATATGCTGTTGTTTTTCCGATTGCAAGGTATTTCGCGGAATTTTTCACTTTTTTTGCACGCTCCTGCCGTTGACAGAGCCGCCCGGATGCGGTACAATGCAATCTGTACCCGCGCCTGTAGCTCAGCTGGATAGAGCGTCCGCCTCCTAAACATGAGATCAAGCGTATGCCTATTTTTTGATATTGTTTCATTTGCCCCAATAGCTCAGATGGATAGAGCGACCGCCTCCTAAGCGGTAGGCCGCTGGTTCGACTCCAGTTTGGGGTGCCAAAGTGGCAAAATTTTGTTATTTTTAGCAGATTCTG
>ENA-UEQO01000390-UEQO01000390.1-human-gut-metagenome-genome-assembly--contig:-NODE-390-length-51929-cov-9.318194_pt1 | contig 51929 bp, 48 predicted proteins | sample MGYA00242938_ERZ507940 | MGnify/ENA primary metagenome ERZ507940 (study PRJEB26167, sample SAMN06115517) | human gut metagenome | host: Homo sapiens | place: China:Chongqing | collected 2014-12-03... | reverse complement strand
ATCACCACTTTTGTTGCATAAAAAATGCAACAATTGCAGAAATGTTGCCAAATTAAAATATAAATCATTTGTTTGCATAAATTTGTGGGGCAAATTTTGTGCAGGGTGATGATAAAATGTGAGTTATCAGAAAATAAAAAATAGATGCTATTGGCATAGGGGGTATGCTTATAAAGAAATTTTGGGCTATAGCGGCTCATGTTATCAGTGGCCTGGGAAATGACCTTTTGGGCTGGGTGATAGTCATTAGCTTTGAGCTGACAGGCAGTGAGGGGAAGTTTCAGGACGATGTTTTTCATTGGATAATTTTTGCTTGTGGTTTGATACATATTGCGGTGAGCGTGCTGTACAGTTTGTTGGTTTGGAAAAAGGGGACGGCGAATGGTCACGCTCGGTCGGGGAAGATTTTGGCGGTGTATGATATAATTATGGCACTGGTGCCTTATATGTACTGGTTTGCGGTGTGCGTGCTGTAGGTTTGGGTAAGGTGAAGCTAACGGACGAGGTTTGCCGTATGGCTTTGGATAATATGTGATAGGCTGGAGGTTGAGCGTTATGAAAAAATTTAGGACGGTGGCGGCTGTTGTTATCATGTTTTTTGCGGCTATGGCTGGCTATTTTGTCGGGGCGGCGTTGCAGGAGGAAATGGGCGGTGCGATACTGTTTGCGGTGATAACCGGGTTTGCTTGCGTTATTTACAATATGGATAATCGGGAATAGAGTTGGCGTTGATTAACGGATAGAAAGGTGAAAATATGGAAAATACGTTTAGTGTGAAGATGATATTTCACTTTTATCACAGTGTGGTAAAGGCGGAGCTTAAAAGGAGAGGCTTTCCTAAAGAGGTGGCTAAGAAAATAGAGGAAGAACATGGGAAGATAGTTGCGAGGGCTAAGGATATTGGTAAGTCAAAGCTTTTGAGTTCGTACATTATGGCGAGCTATTACATTGCCATGAACATGAGCACCGGGAAGTCTGCGGAGGAGAATTACGAGATATTCCGTGACGGGCTTTGCGCTTCAAAGCTTTTTCACAAGGTCATGGGTGATGTGGACAGTTATCTTGACCCTAAGAAGATGCCTGGGCGTTTGAAATGGTCGGAGGACAGTCACAAGAGGTTATATGAAAACGACTGGGTGGTGGACATACTGCCGGGCAATGGTGAATATGACCTTGGGTATGATTATCACGAATGTGGGGCGTGCAAGCTTTGCAAGGACGAGGGGTGTCTTGAACTGGCGGTTTACATATGCAGAATGGATTTTGTGCTGGCGGACATGATGAACATGAAACTCGTTAGGACGGGGACTATTGCTGAGGGTGCATCTTACTGCGATTTTAGGTACAGCAGGAAGAAGTGACAGGCTCATAGGGGCTGAGAGTTATTTAAGAGAAGGTAAAAAAGAATGAAAGAGTTGGAGTATCCATTTGACAATGGGTTTATAATGAAAAAGAAAAGGTCGCTGAAAAGGCAGCTTTTGGGCGACGGAGCGGTGCGGCTGAAAAAGAGGGTGGCTGTGCTGGGCGGCTCGACTACGGACGATATCGTGTCGGTATTGGAGCTGTTTTTGCTTGACATGGGCTTTGAATGTGAGTTCTATCGATCGGAATACGGACAGTTCTGGCAGGACGCTGTGTTCTCAAACGAGGAGCTTGACCTCTTTAAACCTGATATCGTTTATATACACACGAGCCTTAGAAACCTCAGCTTTTCACCTACCCCCAGGTCGGGTGAAGAGGAGATAGAGCAGGGGTTGAACGCTGAGCTTGACAGGCTTTCTCAGGCTTGGGACGGAGTGAAAGAGCATTTCGGCTGTCCTGTGATACAGAACAATTTTGAGCTTCCGTTTTTCCGCCTTATGGGAAACATGGACGCTTCCGACAGGCGTGGAAAGGTGAACTTTGTCACGAGGCTCAATTCGGCTTTGTATGACAGGATAGCCCGGAGGCCGGAGGTTTATCTCAATGATATAAACTGGCTATCAGCTGCATATGGGCTTGAAAAGTGGGGCGAGCCGAAGTATTGGTATCTCTACAAATATGCGCTCAATATTGAGGCTATACCTGAACTGGCTTTTCAGGTGGCGAATATTATAAAGGCTATCTTTGGCAAGAACAAAAAGGCGCTGGCGCTTGACCTTGACAACACTCTTTGGGGCGGCATCGTTGGTGACGACGGTGTGGAAAATCTGGAGATAGGCAAGGAAACGGCTGAGGCAATGGCTTATTTTGAGTTTCAGCAGTATGTAAAGGCACACAAGGACTTGGGCGTGCTGTTGACAGTATGCTCCAAAAACGAGGAGGAGAACGCTTTGGCTGGGCTTTCCCACCCTGAGGGCGTGCTAAGGCCTGATGATTTTGTGGCGATAAAAGCCAACTGGCTGCCAAAGGACAAAAATATCGTTGACACGGCGGAGGAGCTTAACATTCTTTCTGAGGCGTTTGTTTTTGTGGACGATAACCCTGCGGAGAGGGAGATAGTCAGGGGACAGCTTGCAGGTACGGCTGTGCCTGAGATAGGGGAAGTCACGGACTACATAAGAGTGCTTGACCGTTCGGGATATTTTGAAACTGTTACGCTGTCGGAGGACGACCTCAAACGCAATGATATGTACAGGGCGAACGCTCAGCGTGCAAAGGCGCAGAGCAGGTTTGCGGATTATCATGATTATCTTTTGAGTCTTGAAATGACGGCAGAGATAGGGGATTTTTCGCCTTTGTATCTGCAAAGGATAACTCAGCTCACCAACAAGAGCAATCAGTTCAATCTCACCACAAAGAGATACACTGCGGAGCAAATGGAGGTGGTCTATAACTCTGATGAATACATAAGGCTGTATGGAAAGCTTTATGACAAATTCGGTGACAACGGCGTTGTGGCGGTGACTATCGGAAAGACAGACAGCGAGGACAAGGGCAGGCTTGATATCGAGCTTTGGCTGATGTCATGCCGTGTGCTGAAAAGGGATATGGAGCTTGCTATGCTGGATAGTCTGGTGGCACAGGCAAAAAAGCGTGGCATAAGGGAGATATACGGGCATTATTACCCTACGGCGAAAAATAAAATGGTGGCAGGGCTGTATGAAAGCTTCGGCTTTGAGAAGATATCTCAGGACGAGGAAGGCAACACGGCTTGGCGGCTAATGGTTGAGGGGTATGAGGATAAAAATACTGTTATAAAGGTAAAGGAGGAGCATTATGCTTAGCAAGGACGAGATAATTGAAAGACTTAATGATGTTTTCAGAGATGTTTTTGATGACGATACTTTGGAGGTGGACGAGAACACCACGGCGGAGGATATCGAGGATTGGGACTCTATCGAGCATATCACTCTTATCGGTGCGGTGGAGGACGAGTTCAAGATGAGGTTCAAAATGGGCGAAGTTTCGGGTATGAAAGATGTGGGCGAGATGATCGGCATTATTGAGCAGAGAGGCAAGTAACAGGCTGTTTGCGACATATGCGTGAGAACGCTGTCCTTTTTCTGAATTTTGTGATTTCTAGCGGCGGTATGGCTGAAAGGCTGTACCGCTGTAAACTTTTAATGTAAATTCATAGGTTATACTTGAAATATCTGCGAAAATGGTTTATACTATTGTTAATAAAACTATTTTACGGAGGATATTATGGAAGATAATTTTACCCTCTGTCAGGGCGTATCTGTGGGCGGAGCGGAAAAACTGCGGTCTTGTTGCCACATTCAGGGGGACAATATAAGGGGTGTGCTGAGTTGTGACATCATGGCGAAGGTTGCCTGCGGTGTGATAGAAAAGCTCGCAGAGCCTATATTCTTCTTTCTGGAGCTTCCTGACAGCGAGAGAGATGGATACAAGACCTATTATCTTGATAACTGCACGAAAGAGGTCGCCCTTGCCATAATGAAGCGTTACGGCACTGTGCTTGTAAATGACGGAGTATCGAGATTTGGGTTTGGCTCGCACAAGAATGACGAGGAGATATATTTCACAGACTATCAGGAATTTCAGATATACTCACGCAATCCAAAGAAGCTTGAGAAGCTTTTTGACAGACTTGGGATAGACGTTGTGGGCGAAGATGAAGTTGTAACACTGTGGGATTTGATAAACGAGGACAACGCCGGCTGTATCTCATGCGTTGAGGCGGACGGCGAAACGGTTTTTGACATACCTGAAAATCTAAAGTCTGAGGGTATGTACGAAGCTGAATAAAAATACAGGAGGAATGTACATGAACATCTGGCACGATATTTCACCAAAGGTGATAACAAAGGAAAAATTTACGGCGGTAATAGAGATACCGAAAGGTTCAAAGGTAAAATACGAGCTTGACAAGACCACGGGTCTTCTGAGAATGGACAGGATACTTTACACATCGACCCACTATCCTGCAAACTATGGTTTTATCCCTAGGACGTATGCAGAGGACGGCGACCCATTGGACGTACTGGTGCTTTGCTCGGAAACGCTTGCACCTTTGTCTTTGGTTGACTGTTATCCTATAGGCGTTATCTCCATGCTTGACAATGGTGCGGCTGACGAGAAGATAATCTGCATTCCGCTCAATGATCCTACATACAACATATATAAGGACATTTCAGAGCTGCCTAAGCACATTTTTGATGAGATGTGTCATTTCTTCTCGGTATACAAGGCACTTGAACACAAGGACACTGTGGTCGATGATGTTAAGGATCGTGAACACGCTACTGAGATCGTGGCACAGTGTATCGACAGATACATTGAGAATTTTTGCAAGTAAATAACTGAGGCTTGGCGGACGCACCGGGGGTGCGTCCGCTTTTTTTGTTTTCTGATACAAGGTTGTGAAGCCAACGGGCGAACACTGTTCGCCCCTACATTTTGGTGCTATGGTTTGCTATGCCGCAAAATCGCTGCGCTCTTTGCGGATTTACATTTGCTAAGGGATAGGGAAAACGGTGCAGATTTTGTACTCCGATATAACTTCTGTTTAAAGCACCACTTTTGTGTGCTTTTTCACTAAATCTGCACCTAGTCGGCTGTCGCCGAATGAGGCTCTGCCTCAAACTCCGCTAGGGGCTTTGCCCCTAGACCCCACAAGCCCTCTGGCGCCGGGCTTGAGCCTGCGCTTTATCTCTCGCTACGCTCGGTGCTGGGGGCACGACTTTGGTTAGCTATGCTCATTCCTCATTCCTAACTCCTCATTCCTCATTTGAACGTCGCTTTCCACTGCATATTGTATCTCGTGGTTTGTTGTTGCCTTTTTTGCCACTTTATTTTGCGGTTTTGTGCAATTTTACTATTATTTTTGGCTGTTTTAACGTTAAAAACCCTCTCTTATGCTCCATTCCTCTTCAATCTTTATTTTCTTTATCTAAGCAATGAAAATTTACAAAATCGGATAGTGTAATAATTAAATCAGAAAACAAATTTCCTTGTTACCGAATTTTAACCTTTTTTCGACACTATATTCTACCGTTCATCACCCTTCTTGCTTTTTCTGTCACAGCGTCAGAAATAATTGTGCTTTTTTTCGCAAAACCTATTGACGTATACTATATGTTGTGTTACAATAACTTTATAAGGTCAATGCGATGTGAATGTATGGGAGCTTTGCGGAAATATCTGCTATCTTTATACAGGTGCAAATGTTTAAAGTACCACAAGATATTGTACGGCATAAAATTAATTAAAAGTTTACAAATTACAAGACGGTGACAAATTAAAAGGCGAAAGTTACAAAATCCCCCTAAAATCTCTCTTAAATTGACCAAGTGTCCAAGAAAAATCCCTTGCAAAAATTCACTTTGGGAAATATTACTGTTGCAATTTTCTATAATATAGTGTATAATTATTGTACGGTGGTTAAAAGTGCAAAAAAGTGGTGATGAGTGCTTCAAAAGTGGCATTTCATTGCTTAACTCGGTCAAGGGAGGTGAACGGCTTGCAGGCGTGCTTGCTTAAAGGAACTTACAATCAGACTATGGACGCTAAGGGAAGAATGACTTTTCCTACTAAGCTCAGAGAGCTTATCGGCGAGCGGTTCATTGTAACTAAAGGTATAGACGGCTGTCTGTTCGTTTATTCCCTTGAGGATTTCAAGAAAAGAGCCGAAAAGATCAGAAGTCTGCCTATGGCTAAGGCAAGAGCTTTACAGCGAAGCTTTATGGCGTGGGCATGCGAGGTCGAGCCTGACAAGCAGGGCAGGATACTTGTTCCGCAGTCACTGAGAGAGGTGGCAGGGCTTGAAAAGGAGATCGTTGTGGCCGGAGTATCTGACAGATGTGAGATATGGGATAAAAAGCGTTGGGACGATTTCAACAGCAGCATTGATGATAACGAGCTTATGGAAGCTCTGGAGGGGCTTGATTTTTAATGGAATTTAACCACATTCCCGTACTGCTTGATGAGTGCCTGGAGGGTTTGAACATTCGACCTGACGGCATTTACTGCGACGGCACTGCCGGAGGAGCAGGACATTCGAGAGAGATCGCTAAAAGGCTTGACGGCGAAAAGGGCGGCAGGCTTGTGGCTATAGACAGAGATCCCGAAGCGGTGAAAACTGCGACTGAGCGGTTGGCAGGCTATCCTGCGACTGTTGTGAGAGGGAATTACTCTGAGATAGACGAGATATTTGAAAGGCTCGGCATAAGCGGTGCTGACGGAATTCTTATGGATCTGGGCGTTTCCTCTTATCAGCTTGACAATGCGGAGAGAGGTTTTTCCTATCACAATGACGCACCTCTTGACATGAGAATGTCAGGGGAGGGGCTTTCCGCCAAGGACGTTGTGAACGGATATGATTATCAGAGCCTTGCGAGGATAATTTTCGAGTACGGCGAAGAAAAGTTTTCAAGAAGCATTGCTTCTAAGATAATAAAATACAGAGAACAAAAACCGATAGAGACAACTATGGAGCTTGCCGAGATAATAAAAAGCGCAGTTCCGCAGAAGGCAAGGCGTGAGAAAAACCCTTGCAAAAAGACTTTTCAGGCTATCAGGATAGAGGTAAATAAGGAGCTTGAACATTTGAATATCGCTCTTGACAAGGCATTCGATTGTCTTAACGTGGGCGGCAGGCTTTGCATAATCACTTTCCACTCGCTGGAGGACAGATTGGTAAAGCAGAGATTTCAGAGCTTCTGCAAGGGCTGCATATGTCCGCCTGATTTTCCTCAGTGCATATGCGGAAGAACGCCTAGGGGAAAGCTTGTGAACAGAAAGCCTATAGAGGCTGATGAAAAGGAGCTTGCGGAGAATAACAGAAGCCGCAGTGCTAAGCTCAGGGTGATCGAGAAGATCAAGGACTGAGTGAAATTTGTGTGAAATTGGGAATGTGTAAATAACGGGCTTGCCCGTGGATCGTGAGAGGTGTTTTACCGCAATGGCAAAGGTACATAACTTGGCATTTGATTACAGTGCCTATGACAACGCTCAGGAGGCGGAGGCTCAGAGAGCCATAAAATATAAGAAAAACCCTGCACTAAAGCAGAAAACCGTATCGGTAGTAGCTGTGGTAGGCATTTGTCTGCTGGTAGCTGTTGTTCTTGGAACGATGATATACGGCAGAGTCGAAATATCAAGCCTATGTTCGGAGCAGACCAGACAGGAGGAACAGCTTGCTCAGCTTCAGGGAGAGAATGTAAGCTTACAGTCAGAGCTTGCTCAGAAGACCAATATGTCAAAGGTCGAGGAGTATGCTGAGAATGAGCTGGGACTTAAAAAGCTTGATAAATCTCAGATAGAGTATGTAACTGTGGATTCAGACTCGGTGGCAAAGGTGGTAAAGGCCGAGGACGACAATGTGTTCGTTAAGATAAAACACTGGTTCAGTTCTGTTCTGGAATATATCGGGGCTTAGTGAATAAAATAATTATGGGGAAAGTTAGGGACAAGATATTTGTGCTTAGCTTTCTTGTTCTATTAATTTGTATGTGTGAAAATACGATATTTGCCGTATCATGCTAATTTATTGAAGATTTTGTATGTGCGGTGATGTCCTGAGAGGAGATATTTATGACCGACAGACCAAGTGCCAGAATGAAACAACGTCTGAATATTTGGCTGAGCCTGCCTGTGGCGGCGATACTTATATATACGGTTGCGACCATCTTTTCGGTGTCTGTAAAGGACGGCAAGAAGTGGCAGTCCCTTGCAAACGCTCAGCAGCTCAAAAGTACGGCTGTTTCAGCGTCAAGAGGCACTATTTATGATTCAAACGGAACGGTGCTTTCTCAGAGCGCAACGGTCTATACTGTTTATGCAGACCCTCTTATGCTCAAAGAAAAGCTTGATGACAACGACAAGAAGATAGAGGAGCTTAAGGGGTATATAGCCAAAGAGGACGATGCGTCCAAGAAGGCTACATATCAGCAAAGACTTGACGCAACGAAATCAGGGGACGAATGTCTTGACGAGCTTGTGGAGTTTTTGGCACTCAATCTTGAAATAGACACTAACACTGTGAGAGAAAAACTCACTAAGACGGATACTCAGTACATCGTGCTGAAAAAAGAGGTGGAAAAGACCGTTTCCACGGCTATCGAGGATAAGCTCACGGAGCTTGGCATTGACGGCGTAAGGTGCGACCCTACCACAAGGCGACTTTATCCGCAGAACACTCTTGCTTCTGTTGTGCTAGGTCATACGGACTATGAGGGAAACGGCATATATGGTCTTGAAGCTTACTATGACGATTATCTCAGCGGCATTGACGGCAGGATAATCACTGCAAAGGCAAGCGACGGAACTGAGATACCATACAGATACAAGCAGAGCTATGACGCTCAGGACGGCGACGATCTTAATCTGAATATCGACGCCAACATTCAGTATATCCTTGAAAAAGAGCTTGCAAAGGCAGTTAAAGAAAATCAGCCTACTGACAGAGCTTGCGGTATCATAATGAATCCTAATACAGGTCAGATATACGCAATGGCGACTTCTGATCCTTATGACCCTAACGAGCCTGCGGCTATCTCCGATGAAAAGACGGCGGCGGAGCTTGCGGGGCTTGATGAAGATTCAAACGATTACAAGCAGAAACAGCTTGACGCATGGTCCCTTCAGTGGAAGAACAAGGCGGTTTCAGAAATATACAATCCGGGTTCTGTATTCAAGGTCATAACAGGTGCTTCGGCTTTGGAAGAAAAGACTATCACTCTTAATGATACTTTTGGCTGCGGCACTCAGATACAGGTGGAGGACACGACTTTCCACTGCTGGTCAACTACCGACCACGGTTCGCAGGATTTTGCCCAGGCAATGCTAAACTCATGTAACCCTGCATTCATTCAGATAGGCATGAAGCTTGGCTCCGAAAAGTTCTGTCAGTATTACAATGCGTTCGGTTTCAACGAGCTGACAGGTATCGACCTGCCTGCGGAATCAAATTCTATCAGTATGCCACTTAGCAACATGGGCCCTGTTCAGCTTGCTTCATCTTCATTCGGTCAGACAAATAAGGTAACGCCGATACAGATGATAACAGCTTATTCGGCGGCTATAAACGGCGGTTATCTTGTTACACCGCAGGTAGTGAACAGTATAACTGACGAGAACGGCAACATTGTAAAGAAAATGGACACTGTTGTAAGACGTCAGGTCATTTCTGAGGACACCTCCGCTTCTATGAGAGAGATACTCGAGGGCGTTGTTGAAGGTCAGCCTGGCTCTAACTGCTATATAAAGGGATACAGGATAGGCGGTAAGTCGGGTACTTCACAGAAAATAGACGAGGACTCAACAGGTCAGACGTATGTTTCTTCATACTGTGCATTCGCTCCTGCTGACGATCCGGAGATAGTAATGCTCGTAATGGTAGACCACCCGACGGGCGAGAAATTCTACGGAAGCCAGGTGGCAGCACCTATATGCGTGAACGTGCTTTCAGACGTTCTGCCTTATGTGGGGATCTTCCCTGAGTATGACGAAAGCGAGCTTGCAGACTTGCAGGTATCAGTACCTAGCGTTCAGTATTATACTGTTGAGGAAGCCAAAAAGACACTTGAAGATCTTGGACTTGAGGTCAAGGTCAAGGGCGAGGGCGACACTGTTGTTAAGCAGACGCCTGTTGCCGCAAAGATAGAGCATGGCGGATCGGTTGTGCTTTATACAGAAGCAAACGCCAAGGAAGAAACTGTTACGGTGCCTGAACTTAAAGGACTTACAAAGGAGCAGGCAAAGGCTACGCTTGATATGTACGGACTTAATCTGACAGCGGAAGGCTCAGGCTATGAGGAGGAGGGTGCAGTTGCACAGTCCGATCAGAGCGTGGGAGCAGGACAGAGCGTTCCAATGGGAACGGCTGTGTCGGTAACATTTGCAGTGACCTCGGTAGGCTCACAGTAAGAAACCATGATAAGGAATGATAATTATGAAACTATATGATATCATAAAGGACGTTGCGAAAACTTCTCTGCCTGATATGGAGATAAGCGACGTCACGAGCGACACAAGAAAGGCTGTCAAGGCAGGCTCGATGTTCGTGTGCATAAAAGGAAAGACCTTTGACGGACATGACGCTGCTAAGGACATGATTGAAAAGGGTTGTACAGTTGTAGTCTGCGAAAGAGATCTGGGGCTTGACTGCCAGATAATCGTGGAGAACACAAGAGAGGCTTTTCCTCTGCTGTGTGCGGCATTTTTCGGTCACCCTGAAAAGGAACTTACTCTTATCGGTGTAACAGGCACTAACGGAAAGACGACTATCACAACTGTTATAAAGAAGGTGCTTTCTTCATTCGGCTGTAAGGTTGGTCTTATCGGCACTTGTCAGAACGAGATAGGCGACGACGTTTATCCTACTGCAAGAACGACTCCTGAACCTTATGACCTTTATGAGCTTTTCAGAAAAATGGCTGACGAGAAGTGCGACTATGTTGTTATGGAAGCTTCCTCACAGGGCTTGGAGCAGAAAAGACTTTCAGGCTGTCATTATAAGGTAGGCGTTTTCACTAACCTTACGCAGGATCATCTTGACGTTCATGGTACTATGGAAAATTACTATCAGGCTAAGAAGATACTTTTCACTATATCTGACAACGCTATCATCAATATAGACGATGAATACGGCAGAAGGTATCTCAAAGAGATAAGCTGTCCTGCGAAAACTTATTCATGCTGTACAAAGGCTGATTTCAGAGCAGAGGATATACTGCTTTCAGCAAGCGGTGTGAAGTATGTTTTCACTGACGGAAAGATAAAGCACAATGTTTCATTCAATATGCCCGGACTTTTCAACGTTTCAAACTCACTGGCTGTTATAGCCTGCTGTGAGACCCTTGGATTTGACGTTGACAAGACTATAAGAGCTTTGGGTACTATGCAGGGCGTAAGAGGAAGAGCGGAGATAGTTCCGACGGGCAGAGATTTCACTGTTATATGCGACTATGCTCACACTCCTGACGCACTTGTGAACGTGCTTTCGGCTATAAAGAACAGTGCAAGCGGAAAGGTAAAATGCCTTTTCGGCTGTGGCGGAAACAGAGACGCTTCAAAGAGAAGCCTTATGGCTGCGGCTGCGGCGGACAATGCTGATTTTCTTATCGTCACTTCCGACAACCCGAGGAATGAAGATCCGCAGGATATCATAAACGATGTTCTGGTTGGTCTGGAGGGCAAGACGACTCCTTACATAACTATCGTTGACAGGCGTGAGGCTATCCACTGGGCTATACATCATGCGGAAAAGGACGATATAATCGTACTTGCCGGCAAGGGTCATGAGGATTATCAGATACTTGCAGGTGGTGTGAGGATACATTTTGACGAGAGAGAAGTCGTTGCGGACGCTCTTAAAGAGCTTGAAGCTGAGGGCAGATAAGAGATGGGAAATAACATATTTGTTATGTAGTGGAGCAGCGTAATTTCTGCTTTGCAGAAATACGATGTCCCGTTTGCATCGTTTCGGCGATGAATGAAAATAGATATATATTTATAAGAAAAGGGAAAGGAGATACTGCCGAGAAATTGGCGGATAAGAATTAAAATGGAAAAATTAAGCTTACAGGAGATAATATCGGCGGTTCACGGAAGCTACGGCTATCCTGCTGACGTTGAAATTTCCGATATCTCCACCGATACGAGAACAATAAAGCCAGGCTCGCTTTTTATTGCACTAAAGGGTGAGAATTTTGACGGACACAACTTTGCCGCAAAGGCTATGGAGCTTGGTGCGGAGGCTGTTGTCACGGAAAGACCTGTGGAGGGTGCAAGATGTATGATCGTTGACTCCACTGCAAGGGCATTGCTTGACATTGCGGGGTATTACAGGTCTAAATTCGATGTTAAGGTAGTTGGCGTAACAGGAAGCGTGGGAAAGACCACCACTAAGGATATGATAGCCCTTGTTGTGGCACAGAAATACAAGACGCTGAAAACTCAGGGCAACCACAACAATGAGATAGGTATGCCACAGACGCTTTTCGGTCTTGACAGCAGTTATGAGGCGGCTGTTATCGAAATGGGTATGTCACATCAGGGTGAGATATCGAGAATGTCAATGTCATGTCAGCCTGACGTGGCTGTTATAACCAACATCGGCATTTCACATATTGAAAATCTCGGCACGCAGGAAAACATTCTCAAGGCGAAGCTTGAGATACTTGACGGTGCGGCTTATGACGCTCCGCTGATACTTTGCCGTGATGATAAATTGCTTGCAGGGGTGCAGTTACATTCTGACAGAAAGGTTTATTACTATTCTGTATCAAAGAAGGACTGCGATGTTTATGCAAGCGGTGTTAAGACTGTTGACAACAGCATAACATTTACTATAAACTATGAGGGCGGAAAGATAGCCGCCCAGATAAACTGCTTGGGCGAGCATAATGTAAAGAACGCTCTTGCGGCGTTCTGCGTGGGTCTTGCACTTGATATTCCTCCTGAGGATATCGTAAAGGGTATTGCTCAGTTCAAACCGGAGGGTTTAAGACAGAATGTTACCGTCATTGACGGAGTTACATATATAGTTGACTGCTACAATGCTGCGCCTGACTCAATGAAAGCGAGCCTTTCGGTGCTTTCACAGGCACAGGCGGAGGGCAAGCGCATTTGCGTGCTTGGAGATATGCTGGAGCTTGGAAAGAACTCAAAGACCTATCACAGAAATGTGGGAGAGTATGTTGCGGCTTCAAAGGCTGATCTGCTTTACTGCTTTGGCGAGGACTCAAAGTGCTATATAGAGGGCGCTGAGAAAAAGGGCTTTGCAAAGGAAAATTGCAGGCACTTTGAAAGCAGAGATGACCTTGCGGCGGCTTTGAAAGAGGTAGTTGCAAAGGGCGACGCTGTGCTTTTTAAGGGAAGCAGAGGAATGAAGCTTGAAGAAGTGTTCAATGCACTGACAAAATGAGTTGGAGCGTGCAGGCGGTGATACTGGGGTGTGAAATGGTGCTGGGATATGTTCTCGGCCGAGTGTTCATACCATATTTCCGCAGGATAAAAACAGGTAAATTCGATTTTTATATAGGCGACAGGTTCGCAAAAGACGGCTCTGAGCCAAAATTCGGCGGAGTTGTCATAATGCTCTGCGTTATATTCGGCATTGTTACGGGAGTTATATTTTATGACTCGCAGGCGGTGCTGAGTTTTGAGAACGGGGAGTTTTCAAGGCGTGTGTTTATCGCTCTGGGCGGAGTTTTGATGCTCACGGCTATCGGGCTTTCAGAGGACTATGTTAAGGAGAAAAAGCTTGGCATAGGCATGAAGCCTTTTTACAAGATATGTATGGAGTATCTTATATGTCTTGGTGTATGCGTGGGGCTTAGATACTGCGGAGGGGTGCAGACGGCTGTGCTTATGCCTTTCCATTTGGGCTATGTGCAGTTCGGCAGGCTTTTTTATCCGCTTTTTCCGCTGTTTATGACAGTGGGGATAAACATGGTAAAGATACACGATTGCGCAGGCGGTAAGACCGACACGGGTACTGACGGGCTGTGTGCTGTAACGGCTTTGATATTTTCGGCAGGGCTGTCAAGTGGTCTTGCGGCAGGGGCAGGCTCTGACGCCGCTCAGCTTTTTGCTGTTTGCACAATGGGTGCGGCAGGAGGCTTTCTCTTTTGGGGGTGCAGTCCTGCGAAGCTTTATTTGGGCGAGTCGGGTGCGCTGGCGCTTGGTGGTCTTATGACTATGGCGGTGCTGCTTTCGGGAGAATATTTCGTTTTCCTGCTGGCAGGTGCGGCGGTGGTCGTTGACGGAGTTTGCGGGCTTTTGCAGTATATCGTTTTTAAGATAAGAAAAAAGCTGCTTATGAAAGGTTACACGCTTCATGAGCATTTGCAGAAAAAGGGTCACGGGGATCATGCCGTGATCGGGATATTCGCTGTGATATCTGTGGCAGGGGCTGCGGCGGCGATAGCGTTTTTGATATATTCGGGAAAGTTTTTCATATAGAGATTTTGTTGGGAGGTTGTTTGTTTGGCTATAAGAGGTCCTAGACGTGAGCGTGACGGAAGCATAGTGTATAATAGTCACGTTCCTCTTAAACAACCTGTGGCACAGGCAAAAAGAAAGCATAGATTCAGATTTATACTTACGGAGATAGACAAGCCGTTTTTCATTCTTGTAATGGTATTGCTTGTATTCGGACTTCTGATGATGTTTTCTGCAAGCTATGCGTGGGGTCTGAGTGAATATAACGATGGATATTATTATCTGGTGAGCCAGCTCAAGTCTGCCGGACTTGGTCTTCTTCTGATGTTTGCCACGAGCTATCTTGATTATCACTTCTTTCAGAACACTAAGATAGCATATATTGCGTTTATCGCCACCTATCTTCTTACGTTTTATACAGCTCTTTTCGGAATAGACGTTGCCGGTGCAAAGCGTTGGATACAAATAGGTCCGATCAGCTTTCAGCCGTCGGAGCTTCTGAAGGTAACGTTCATTATTATTTTCGCATACATAATGTCGGTGAATTATCCTAAGTTCAAGGATTGGAAATTCTGTATTATACCGTTTACTGTGATAATGGGCGCGGTGGCGCTGGTGCTTATTTTTCAGAGGCATATGTCGGCTGTTATGCTGGTGGGTATCATGGGAGTGTCTATGATGTTCATAAGCGGTATGCCAAAAAAGACCTTCTGGAAATTTATCGGTGTGTGTGCTGTTTTCGGGGTGCTGCTGCTGATATATAAAATGGCGTCAGGCTCAGGCTTTTCTTATATTTCAGATCGTATACAGAGCTGGAAAAATCCTGAATCCGATCCTAGCGGAAAGACCTTCCAGACCTATGAATCTCTATTGTCTATAGGCTCGGGCGGCTGGTTCGGTCTTGGATTTGGAGAGTCAAGGCAAAAATACTATCTGCCTGAGTCGCAAAACGACTTCGTTTTCGCTATTATCTGCGAGGAGCTTGGCTTCGTGGGTGCAATGGTAGTGGTACTGCTGTTTGTGCTTTTTATAATCGAGGGCTTCATGATCGCTTCAAGAAGCAAGGATCGTTTTGGTATGCTTCTTGCGGCTGGTATAACAATACAGATAGGCTCGCAGGCACTTTTCAACATTATGGTAGCCTGCAACGCTTTCCCTAACACGGGTATTTCACTGCCGTTTTTCAGCTACGGCGGTACTGCACTGATGATACAGCTTGCAGAAATGGGTATCATGCTCAACGTTTCACGTCAGTGCATCAAAAAAAAGTAAAGAGGTATTAGTTCTATGCTCAGAGTTTTACTTGCAGGCGGCGGTACGGCAGGTCATGTAAATCCTGCTCTTGCCATTGCGGAAATAATAAAAAAACATTATCCTGACGCTGAGATAAGCTTTGCGGGAAATCCTGAAAAGCTTGAGGCTAGGCTCGTGCCTGCGGCAGGATATAAGTTCTATCCTATAAAGATAGAGGGCTTTCAGAGAAAGCCTAACTGGGTAAATCTCAAAAGAAATATCCATGCGGCAGGGTGTCTTGCAAAGTCGGGCAGCACGGCAAAGAAGATAATAAAGGAAGCAAAGCCTGATCTTGTTATAGGAACCGGAGGATATGTTTCAGGACCTATAGTTAGAAAAGCCGCTAAAATGGGCATAAAGACGGCTATTCACGAGCAGAACGCTTTTCCGGGCGTGACAAACAAGATACTTGCAAAGTCTGCGGACGTTGTTATGCTCACTGTGAAAGAGGCAGAAAAGTATATGCCCGAAAATGCTAAGACGGTGGTGACAGGTCTGCCTGTAAGGGGAGCTTTCAACACCATGTCAAAGTCGGAGGCTAAAAAACAGCTTGGCTTTGATGAAAATGAAATATGTGTGCTTTCAACAGGCGGAAGTCTGGGTGCGAGAGTGCTTAATGAGAATATCGCAAAGCTGCTCAAATGGTATCAGGACAATGATGTTAAGGTGTGTCATATACATTCCTACGGCACTTATCAGGGCTATAAGGACTATCCTGAAAAGCTGGGGGCTATGGGTATAGATATCAACAACAGCAGACGTATCATAAAGGATTATATCAATATGCCTGTGGCAATGGCTGCGGCTGACCTTGTTATATCAAGGTGCGGAGCAGCTTCGCTGGCGGAGCTTGAAGCAATGGGAAGAGCTTCTGTGCTTATCCCGTCGCCTATGGTGGCTGAAAATCATCAGTATTACAACGGCATGGTATTGCAAAACGCAGGAGCAGGCTTTGTTATCGAAGAAAAAGACTTGACGGAAAAGCTTTTCATTGATACTGTAAAGGGGCTTATAGAAGACCCTGAGAAGCTCAGACAGTGCTCGGAAAACGCTGCAAAGCTTCATGTTGCCGATACTGAGGACAGGATATTCAAGGCTTTAGAGCCACTTATTAAGGGATAAGGAACGTAAAATTTAAGAGGATAAAATAATGGATAAGAATTACAGACAGTATAACAAGAGGGCTTCAATGGACAGCATTGAAGTGCCTGATGTTGACAAGATAAAAAAGCTGTCAGATAAAAAGTTCAAGGGCAGCGGAGTGAACCGCACCGCCGACGAGATTTTTGACGGAGAAAAGTTCAACAAGGCAGGGGAGTTCGACCGTGCCACAAAGACTTACGATGACCCTACCAAGCACAAGGAAGAGGACGACAAAGAGGACGATTTCCTTGAGGACGCTGCGGCTATGCCTGCGCAGGCGGCGACAGGTCTTAGCAAAGGAGTAAAGGTAAGAGGAGCATATGTAAAGCGTGGCAAGGTGATAAAGGTGATCGTTACGGTGGTCATCATACTTGTGCTTATGGTGTTCTTCTTCCCACCGCTGTTTTTCAACGACGCAGACAAGAGCGTGGTGAGATATGACGACAACGTGTTCAAAACAATGGGTATGACGGATTTTAAAACATATGCGCTGTCAAATTATTCTGTATACAACGAAGAAGCTTTTGGTTCTGAGTTGAGTTCAAGCTATCGTTTTGCAGATATAGTGTTCAATATCAAAAACCCGTCTCCTTTTGAGATAAAGATACCGCAGTATGAGATCAGCCATGTTTCTTCTGAATATGACAACGCGGTATGCTATGCGACCAGCGTTACAACAAACAGCGACGGCGAGGTCATAGGCGACACTGTTCCTCCGTTTTCCAGCAAGGAGGTCACTGTAAGGATACTTGTGAATATCACTGATATGGACGATAGTACGTTTGACGATTGCGTTACCGGCATGATACTTTCAACTAAGGATATGAAAAAGAAGATAGGCAAGGGCTTCTATCTGCCTTGTTTGCCTGCTTTTATGCCTGTTTCAAACGCTACAGAGATATATATCAACAAATAGCTTTAACCTATATGGGCGGTCCTGCATAAGATAAGTCAAAACCTTAAAAGGAGCGACGCTTATGCAACGGCTTATCATTCAGGGAGGAAGCAGGCTGAACGGAGAGATAACCGTTCAGGGAGCAAAAAACGCAGCTCTGCCGCTGCTGGCAGGGTGTGTTCTTATAAACGGAGAGATCAGGCTACATAACTGTCCTGCACTTTCGGACGTATTTGCGGCTTGTCGCATTCTATCGGTGCTTGGGGCAAGGTGCAGCCGTGAGGACGGCTGTGTTACTGTGGACGCAAGGGGTGCTGTAAAGACCTTTGTGCCAGATGAGCTTATGAGAGAGATGCGTTCGTCTATCGTTTTTCTGGGAGCTGTTCTTGGAAGAACAGGTGAATGCAGGCTGTCATTCCCGGGAGGGTGTGAGCTTGGTCCGAGACCTATAGATATGCACCTGTGCGCACTTAGAAAAATGGGCGTCAGGATAAACGAGGAGTATGGCGTGCTTAGCTGCACCTGCCCGAGAGGGCTCAGAGGGGCTAGGATAGACCTTTCGTTCCCCTCTGTGGGAGCGACTGAGAACATCATGCTTGCGGCTGTTCTGGCAAAGGGCGACACGGTGATATACAATGCGGCAAGAGAGCCTGAGATATGCGATCTTGCGGAGTTTCTGAACTGCTGCGGTGCAAGGATAAGCGGCGCAGGGGGAGGAACGATAACAATAAGCGGTGTGGAAAAGCTACACGGCTGTGAATACTCTGTCATGCCCGACAGGATAGTTGCGGCGACTTTTATGAGCGCGGCGGCGGCAACAGGCGGTGAGATAGGTCTGCTTGGGGCAAGGGCAGGGGATATCCGTGCGGTCATTCCTATATTTGAGCAAATGGGCTGTCAGGTATTTCTATATGAGGACAGGATATTTATAAAAGCGCCTAAACAGCTAAAAGCTGTGCGGACGGTGAGGACTATGCCTTACCCGGGATTCCCTACGGACGCTCAGGCGATAGTCACGGCGGCACTTGCTAAGGCAAAAGGCACCAGTGTGGTGGTGGAAAATATTTTTGAAAACCGCTACCGCCATGTTGACGAGCTTGTGAGAATGGGTGCGGATATAAAGACAGAGGGAAAAGTGGCTGTTATCGAGGGTGTGAAGGAGCTTTACGGAGCAAAAGTCCGTGCGCCTGACCTTAGAGGCGGTGCGGCGTTAGCTGTGGCGGCGCTTTCGGCAGAGGGAGAAACATCTCTCACTAATATAAAGCTTATGGACAGGGGCTATGACTGCATTGAAAATGCTTTTACGCTTCTGGGCGGAAACATAAAACGTGTAAATTACTAGCAGTTAGGAAAGAGTAAAATGAACGGAACTTACAAGGAAAACAGAATGAACTCACAGCGGCCTGCGGCACGTCGGCAGACAGTGAATATGCGCAACGTGTATGTTGCCGGATTTTTTGCGGCTGCGGCGTTGCTGCTGGTGCTGAGTATGTTTTTGTTTTTTAATGTGTCGGAGATAAAAATAGAGGGCGTTACCCTTTACGAACAGGATCAGATCCTTGGCGTGGGCGGCGTTTCAACGGGACAGAACCTTGTGAGGACGAATACGGATATAGTTGAAAAGCGTTTGAAAGATACTCTTGTGTATCTTGATGATGTCAAGGTCACAAAGAAATTTCCGTCAACACTTGTTATAACCTGCACAGAGGCCGAAAAGGCGGCTGATATCGAGTATAAAAATTCATACTATGTGCTGTCTGCTTCGGGAAAGATACTTGAAACGAAAAATCCTGCTCCGACAGGGGATATACCTGTTGTAAAGGGCTTTGAGCTTAAAAGCCTTAGTCAGGGCGACAAGCTTGCCTCGGAGGATTCATTTAAGGCGGATATCCTTAAAGAGCTTCTGAATGATCTTCATGACCTGAATTTTAAAAATGTAGACTCTATTGACCTGACCACCCGTTCGGATATTAAGCTTATGTATGACGGCAGGCTTGAAATAAAGCTTGGAAGCTCAGTGGATATGGAATACAAGCTTACATATCTTAAGGCGGTAATTGACAAGAGCATTACTGACGATTACGAGGGTACGCTTATTTACAACGGTGCTGACAGCGGCATTTCGGCTATTCCGAAATCGCAGGACGAGTCGTCAAAACCTGACGACACAAGCTCTGCAAAGCCAGATGACAGCAGCAGTGCGGTATCGGCTGATACTAATATTGACGACGGCAGCACATGGGACAGTGATAACTCATGGTCAGGGGACGATAGCCAAGGCTACAGCGACGATACCAACGCATGGGACGGCAATGATGATGCTGACAATGCAGGCACAGATCAGTGGACAAACGAGAACGGAAACACCGACTGGGGATATGATAACGGCGGTGATCAGGGCTATACCGACAATGGATATGCTGACAACGGCTATGTGGACGGTCAGACTAACACAGGCTGGTAGTGGTCAAGTAAACTAATTGTATAGTATACACAAATGAAACTGAAAAATCAGTCGTTTTATTGATAATTAATAAAAAATTTATAATGGTTTCATTTAAGTTCTTTACTTTTTGACAAAAGTATGATAATATATTATTGTATCTATTTATGTGCATATTCGGCACATAGGCTTTTTTGCATTTTATTTTTGATTTGATAAATTGATATGTAAAAATACGGAGAAGTATGAAAATTCGCTTTTAGGAGGAGTTCTATTATGGGTTACGAGTATGTTGAAGAGCCAGTCGTAGGCGCAAAGATCAAGGTAATCGGTGTCGGTGGCGGCGGTGGAAATGCACTTAACTGTATCGCACAGGCCGGTATCGAGGGAAATGTTGAATATATCGCTGTTAATACTGATATCCAGGCACTGCATAAGTCAGCTGCACACACACAGATCCAGATAGGTGAGAAGCTTACTCACGGTCTGGGCGCAGGTGCAAAGCCTGAGATCGGCGAGGCTTCCGCTCAGGAAAGCAAGGACGAGATTGAGAACGCTATCAAGGACGCTGATATGGTATTCATCACAGCAGGTATGGGCGGTGGAACAGGTACCGGTGCTGCACCTGTAGTTGCTGAGATCGCACAGTCACTTGACAAGCTCACTATCGCAGTTGTTACAAAGCCTTTCAAATTTGAGGGCGCTAAGAAAATGGAGAGAGCGGAGAAGGGTATCGAGGCTCTTATCAAGCACGTTGACGCTCTTATCGTTATCCCTAACCAGAACCTTATCACAAACGAGATGAGACTTACTATGAAACAGTCTTATGCTATCGCTGATGAAGTTCTTAAGACAGACGTTATCGCTATCGCTGAGATCATTACAAGACATGATGAGATCAACGTTGACTTCGCTGACGTTACTACTATCCTCAAGGGTGCAGGCAGAGCGCATATTGCTATCGGCCACGGCGAGGGCAAGGATAAGGTACAGGATATCATCAATCAGGTCATTTCTTCTGACCTTCTTGAAACTTCTATCAAGGGTGCGAGAAGACTTATCGTAAACGTTACAATGAGCGAGGATCTCCTTATCAGTGATATGGACGAGCTTACAGCTGCTATTGCTGACGCTGCTGATGATAACGTTGAGATCATCTTCGGTAACGGTACAAATCCTGATACCAAGGACGCTATGGACGTTACTGTTATCGCTGCTGACTTTGTTGACAGAGATGACGTTCCTGAGGCTGCTGCACCAAAGGCTGCGACAACATATACTGCAAATTTTACTCAGAAGGCTGACGACGCAAAGGCTGACGCTGAAGCGATGCACAAGGCTGGCGTTAAGGCTGCTGATAATCCAAATTATTACGACGATATCTTCAATATCTTCAAGAACAAGTAATAATGCTTTCAAAGGCGGATCGGCGTTTACGCTGTCCGCCTTGTTTGAACCAAAACCAGAAAACGTTTACACAGCTAAAGAGATTTTCGTATTCTCAGAAAATTATCATGATATTGAAAATTTTTCGCAAAAGCACTTGAAATCTTACGGAAAATTTGATATAATTATTCTGTGATAAATATGATTTTAAGACATTTTGTATAAATTTCAGTTGCTATTTTGTATGGAATAATGAAATTTTTGAAAACGGCTTAAATCAGTTGAAAAATAACGTGGTTTATTGTATAATAGAGATAATCACTAATGTGGAGGGATTGAAATGGCTAGTAATGGTTATTTAAGAACGGTTAGAGTCGGCGGATTTGATAAGCAGGACGTTCTTGCTTATGTAGACGACCTTACTTCTAAAATTTATACTCTTGAGGCTCAGGTCAATGACCAGAACGAAACTATCGAACGTCTTGAGAAGCAGGGCGGCGCTCAGAAGCAGGACTTCGAGGGCAAGAAGGAACTTGAGAAAAAGGTAGAAGAGGCTAAAAACAAGATAGCCGAGCTTATGGCTAATACTGATACAATGAAGGTTCGTATCGCTGACTATGAGCAGCAGGTAACTGAAAAGGACGCTGAGCTTGAAAAGCAGAAGCAGGAGATCGAGGATCTTAAAGAAAAGCTCGAAACTGCTGAGGCTAATGCCGGCACAGCCACTCCTGCATTTGATCTTGGAAGCGTGTTCATGGAAGCTCAGAACACAGCTAATAAGGTCGTTCAGGAAGCCAAGAAGGCGGCTAAGCAGATGGAAGATGAAGCTAAGCAGCTTCAGGATCAGGTTCTTGCTGACGCAAACGCACAGGCACAGAAGCTTGTTACAAATGCTCAGACAGAGGCTGATACTACACTTCAGACAGCTAAGTCAAGCGCTGCCGCAATGACAGCTGCCGCTAAGCAGGAGGCTGAAGCTGTTACAAGTGCTGCAAACAAGCAGGCTGCCGAGGTAACTTCTAAGGCTAATGCAGAGGCAGAGGCTGTTACATCTAAGGCTAACGCAGAAGCCGCTGACGTAACATCAAAGGCAAATGCTGAGGCTGCAAAGGTAGTAAGCGACGCTAAGAACGAAGCTAAGAATATCAGAGCACAGTCTGCTGATCTGAGAGAGTCTGTTAAGACACAGTTCACAAGTCTGAGCGAAACTGTTCAGCAGCTCGTTACATCACTTAACGATCTGTATGGCAATAGTATCGGTGCTGTAAACACTGCAAGAGATCTTATTGACGATGGTCTTTCTCTTGTAAGCGATGATGACGCTGAATAATAGTTTGTCATGTCGGAAATAAGAAAGGTGCGTTCCGAGGAGCTTAAAGCGGTGAGCGGAGAGCTTAAATGCGGTGACAAGATATTGCTTTCGGGCGTTGTGTACACTGCAAGGGACGCTGCACATAAAAGATTCAATGCTTTGCTTGACGAGGGAAAGGAGCTTCCTATCCCTTTGAAAGACGCTGTTATCTACTATGCCGGACCTACTCCTGCACCTGAGGGAAAGCCTATCGGTTCATGCGGACCGACCACTTCAGGAAGAATGGACAGGTTTGCACCGAGGCTGCTTGATCTTGGATTGGGCGGAATGATCGGCAAGGGCGAGAGATCACAAGAGGTAAGGGACGCCGTGATAAGAAATGGTGCGGTCTATCTCTGTGCTATAGGCGGTGCGGGCGCACTTGCCTGCAACTGCATAAAGTCTTGTGAGGTAGTGGCTTTTGAGGAGCTGGGCTGTGAATCTGTGAAAAAACTTTACGTTGAGGATTTTCCTCTTGTTGTGGCTGACGATTGCCACGGAGGGGATATTTTCAGCGATGGCAGAGCAAAATACTGCCGTGTATAACATCAAAGTTGCGTAAATTGCGGTCAGCCGTGTATTTCGACACGGCTGACTTTTTGTTTGTTGAAAATCACAAGAATACATTCTTAAAACTGTGGTATGTTACAAATATTTTCACTGGGACGGCGGATTTCGTCAATTCTCTTGACTTTTATGGTCTAAAATGGTATTATAACATTACGCAGTGGCGTCAGAATGGGGCTTTGCGGTAATTTCTACGATTAGGTGGGCGGTATTTTTTGAGAGGCGATCGGCAGGATCAGCAGGAAAAGCTTTCAGATGAGCAGCTTGTGCTAAATGCACAGAGTGACAAAACGGCTATCGGTGAGCTTATTGCGAGATATATCTGTACGGTGGAGTTTCTGGCAAAAAAATATGGCGCCGAGGTTCATGAAGATCTTGTCCAAGAGGGGCTTATGGGGCTTCTGGGTGCGGTTAGGACCTATCGTGAAGACAAAAATGCGAAGTTTTCAACTTACGCTACAAAATGTATAAAAAATAAGATCATTTCGTCTGTTCACAGAAATGCACTTCTTTCAGGCGGCGAGGAAGCTGACCTTGAGGCTATTCTTGGCGGCGGTGGCACTGTACCTGAGGAGGTAGTAGTGGAGCGTGAGGAGCTGAATGAGCTTTATGATAAGATCACTTCTGCACTTTCGGAGCAGGAATGGCAGGTATTTCAATCGTTTTTGAGAGGAATGTCATACAATCAGATAGCATTAGGCTTGGGCACGTCGGAAAAGGCGGTAGACAATGCAATGCAGAGAGTCAGACGGAAATTGAGATCACTGTTGAGATAGGAATATGGCCGTATAGCTTAATAGCAGAGCGTTGTTTATTCAAAGGTGTCGGTGCAAATCCGACTAGGCACAATTTTATGTAATGAGGTAAGAACCATGTACGAAGACAAGACATTAGTATGTAAGGAGTGCGGAAACGAGTTCGTTTTCACAGCAGGCGAGCAGGAGTTCTATGCTGAGAAAGGTTTCGTAAATGAGCCACAGAGATGTAAAGCTTGCAGAGATGCAAGAAAGGCTGCTACAAAGTCTGAAAGACAGACTTATACAGCAACTTGTGCTTCTTGCGGCGGCGAGGCTGTTATTCCTTTCAAGCCAAGAGAGGACAGACCTGTTTACTGCAGCGAGTGTTTCGCTAAGATGAAGGAGCAGGGCTAATTTTTCTGCATAATTGAGCTGCCTTTGGGCGGCTCTTTTTTTGTTTGTGGTTATTTGATCTGGCGGAAAGCGGAGGGGGTCATGCCCTCGTATCTTTTGAAAAGCTTGCAGAAATAGCTTTCTGAGCAAAAGCCTGTTTCCTCGGCTACCTGCTCGATGCTTTTTTCTGTACCGGTAAGCAGGGCTTTGGCTTCTTGGATACGACGTTTTGCGATGTATTCCATTGGACGCATACTGAGTTTTTTGCGAAAAAGCAGACAAAGGTGCTGCTTAGTTACTCCTGACACGCTGCAAAGCTCGTCCATTGTGATAGGGGAAAAATAGTTGTAGTTTATGTAGTCCAGAGCTTTCATAAGGGCGGAGGATACTGACGTGGCAGGGTCTTTGTAGGCGATAAGGCGGTAAAACTCCATAAGAAAATCATACAAATAGCCAGAGGCTTTGTAATTGCCGAAAATACTGTCGGTTCGCAGAGCATTGTGCATTTTGCGGAAAATATGCTCGAGCATTTTTGTGTCGCTGAGGTGAAAGGTTTTAAGCTCGGTAAGACCGAACTGGGTAAGGATATCCTTGGCGGCGTATCCGCAGGGGACTATCCAGTGGATATCCCATATATCCTCTTCCGGATAGTATTCGTGGGGCGTTTCAGCGGGTATGAATATGGCGGTATCATGTGGTATGGGAATGGCTTTATTCTCAAAGATAAGCGTGCCACTGCCTTTGGTGCAGTAGAGGATCTGGTCATAGTGATAGCCCTCGGGTCTTATAAGGTGATCCTGACAGTGCTGCTGACCCATATTTTGCAGATATAGCGGCAGGGACTTTTCGTTTCCCAGGATAGGATAATCGGCAAAGAACAAAAATATCAACTCCATATTCATATTGTTATAAATTAATAATATCATTCATTGACTTGCCTGTCAATAGCTGATAAAATAATTACAGTAATTTATAAACTTGTAAAGGAGAACAGCTATGGATATTTTAAAGCTTGCGGCGGAAAATTCGCCAAGATCGAAAATGATATATCATGAGGATACTCAGGCGCTGCACATTGGCACGCTTGACAAGCACTGCTATTTTGTGCCGTTTGCAAAGAGGCAGGATCCTTTTGAGGACCGTAAAAATTCTCAGCGAATGGAGCTTTTAAACGGCAACTGGGGTTTTCGTTATTATGACAGCATAATAGACCTAGAGGACGATTTTATTCACGAAAAGTTTGAGAACACTATCCCAGTGCCGTCAAACTGGCAGCTTTACGGCTATGACAAGCCGCAGTATACGAACGTGTGCTATCCAATACCATTTGACCCGCCTTTTGTGCCTGACGATATACCTGTGGGAGTTTATCAGCGTGAATATGATTATTCCCCTGACGGCATGGACAGGGTGCTTGTGTTCGAGGGCGTAGATAGCTGCGTTTATTTGTATGTGAATGACAGCTTTGTGGGATATTCACAGGTTTCTCACGCTACGGCTGAGTTTGATATTACGCCGTATCTTGCTGAGGGCAGGAATATCATTACTGCCGCTGTGCTAAAATGGTGCGACGGAACTTATCTTGAAGATCAGGACAAGATAAGGCTTTCGGGAATTTTCAGAGATGTTTATGTGCTGTCAAGACCGAAAATGCGTCTTGAAAATTATATCGTGAAAACTATTCTCGGTGAGAATGGCTCTGCAAGGCTGGAGTTTACGGTATTCGGCTGTGATGTTTCGGCAAAGCTTTGCGATGATGATGGTGTTACAATGGCTCAGTTTTCGGCTTATGACGGTGAGAGCGTTGAGATAAAGTTAGAGAACGTCAAGCTTTGGAGTGCTGAAACACCTTATCTTTACAGGCTTAATATCAATGCAGGCGACGAGGTTATCGGCGAGGAGGTTGGCTTCAGAGATGTAAAGGTGGATAAGGGCGTTGTTAAGATAAACGGCAGGGCAGTGAAGTTCAAGGGTGTAAATCGTCATGACAGCTATCCTGACACGGGATATTATGCTTCTTATGAGCAGATGAGGGCTGACCTTGTGCTTATGAAAAAGCACAACATAAACGCTGTGAGAACGTCACATTATCCTGACTCCCCTGTGTTTTATCAGCTTTGCGACAGGCTGGGGCTTTATGTTATTGATGAAGCGGATCTGGAGTCCCACGGCTGTGTGGAGGTCTATTATGACTACAAGTGGGACTATTCAGATTACAACGGCATTGCGATGCTTGCCTCTGACGAGAGGTTTGGCAATGCCATAAAAGATCGTGGGGAATGTCTTGTAAAGCGTGACATAAACCGCCCTTGCGTGGTGTTCTGGTCGCTGGGTAATGAGAGCGGATATGGCAAAAATATGCTTGATGAAGCTGAGCTTATAAAGAGGCTTGATGATACAAGGCTTGTGCATTATGAAAGCACACACTGCCTTGACGGAACTTCCGACAGCGTGCTTGACGTAGTTTCGGGTATGTACTGGGATTTAAACGGGCTGAAAGGCTATCTTGAAAAGCCTGAGGAAAACAGACCTCTCGTGCAGTGTGAATACTGCCACGCCATGGGAAACGGCCCTGGTGATCTGGAGGATTATCACAATGTGTTCTATTCCAATGAGCGTTTCTGCGGCGGCTTTGTGTGGGAGTGGTGCGACCATTCTGTACCGCTTGGTAAGACGGCTGATGGTAAGATAAAATACGGCTACGGCGGAGATTTCGGGGAAAGGCACAATGACAGCAATTTCTGCATGGACGGTCTTGTTTATCCTGACAGAACGCCACACACAGGACTTCTTGAGGTAAAGCAGGTATACAGACCTGTGCGAGTAACAAAAGGGGAAAGCGAGGGAAGCTTTGTTTTTTCAAGCACACTTGAGTTTGTGAACGCCGGGGATATTCTCGATTGCCACTATGAGATAACGGACAAAAACGGTATTATACATATCGGCAGAGTGGATTTTGACATCGAGCCTATGGGAAGCACTGTGGTGAATGTTCCCAATGATACAGCGGAGTATGAAAATGAAACATTCATAAGGTTTATTTTCACTGCAAAGGAGGACACTGATTATTGTGAAAATGGCTATGAGGTGTGCTTTGATCAACTTAGGATAGCAGAGGGCAAGGCTTGTAAGGTCGCTGAGGTGAAAGAAAATGTTGAGGCTGTGGAAACGCCTCTTGATATCACTGTGACAGTGGGAGATGTTGTTTACCGCTTTGACAAGCGTAAGTCGGCGTTTGTTTCTGTGAAATTCGGCGGCAGAGAGCTTCTTGACAGACCTTTGCAGTATAACTTCTTCCGTGCGCCTACGGATAATGATGTTATGAAGTACAATTGGTACAAGGTGCATCTTAATGATTTTAATGTGAAAAGCTACGGCTGTGAGCTTTCAGCGAGCGAGAACAGAGCGGAGATAAGCGTCACACAGTCTTTTGGCTGGTCCATACAACAGCCGTTTTGCAGGCTGAAAGCTGTTTATGTTATTGACGGCAGTGGGCTTGACATAAAATGCGAAGCGGAGTTTTCAAATAAGATAGATATGCTTCCAAGGTTCGGTATAAGGCTTTTCATGCCAAAAGATTTTTCAAGGGTGGAATATTTCGGATATGGTCCTACAGAAAGCTACATTGACAAGCGTCAGGCTTGCTATATTGGCAAATTTGCGGCTGATATCGGGGATATGCACGAGGATTATATCAGACCGCAGGAAAATTCATCGCACTATGGGTGCAGATATCTCACTGTGTGCGGTGGGGACACTAAGGTGAAGTTTACCGCTGACAAGGAGTTTTCATTCAACGCTTCTCAGTTTTCGCAGGAGGAGCTTGCGGCAAAGGCACATAACTATGAGCTTGAAAGGTGCGAGAGCAATGTTATCTGCGTTGACTATGCAATGGCAGGGGTAGGTTCTAACTCCTGCGGACCAAGGCTTGCGGAGAAATATCAGCTTGAAAAGCCTTTGATAAACGCACATTTTCATATTCAGATAAGTAAAATATAAAGGAGTTTTTATGGATATCTGTGAAACATACTCAAACAGAAAGCTTTTTTGCAACGATTGGGAATTTTACAAGGCGGCTTTAGGCTCTGACTACTCAGAGGACTTTGCTTTCAAGCCTGTGGACATTCCTCATGATTGGCTTATTTATAATACAAATGACCTATATGAAACTTCTACAGGCTGGTACAGAAAGAATTTTTCTTACCAAAAGAAAGAGGGCATACGCACTTTTATCCGCTTTGACGGAGTTTACATGGACAGCAAGGTGTATGTGAACGGTGATTTGGCAGGAGAGTGGAAATACGGCTACTCGGCATTTATGTTCGATATCACCGACCTTGTCAAGAACGGAGAGAATGTTGTTACTGTCCGTGTGGATCACCACTCGCCAAACTCCAGGTGGTATTCGGGAGCAGGCATTTTCAGAAAGGTTTGGCTTTGCGAAAGCCCTGAGATACGCTTCGGCAATGACGGCATTTATATCACAACGTCAAAGGACGAGGACGGCTGGCAGGTGACTGTGAAGGCTGAGATGCTTCGTCCTGAGGGCACGCCTCTTGGGGGAATCCGCATCAGGAACACTATTTTTGACAAGGACGGCAAAGAGGCGGCAAGCTATGAGTCTGACGCTTGTGGGGCGGATATTTCCTGCATACCTGAGGCGGTGCGTGTAAAAGGCGTGGGCTATTCGCTCACTGCTCAGACCATGACAGTGAAAGACCCTGAGCTTTGGGATATCACCTCCCCTGTGCTTTACACCATGGTGTCGGAAATTCTTGTGGACGGCGGCTGTGTACAGCGTGTAAGTCAGAAATTCGGCTTCAGGACTATCAAATTTAAGTGCGACAGCGGTTTTTATCTCAATGGCAGACACGTTAAGCTCCACGGCTCATGCGAACACCATGACAACGGCTGTCTTGGGGCAGTTTCCAACCCTGCGGCTATAAGGAGAAGATTTAAAAAGCTACGCAAAATGGGCATAAACGCTATCAGGACCTCTCACAATATGCCTGCGGAGGAGTTTATGGATATCGCTGACGAAACAGGTATGCTCATTCTCTCTGAGGGCTTTGATATGTGGGAGAGGTCAAAGACCGACTATGACTATGCTAGATTTTTTGATGAGTGGGTGGAAAAGGACGTTGCTTCATGGGTGCGCCGTGACAGAAACCGCCCTTCTATCATAGGCTGGAGTGTGGGAAATGAGATTTTTGACACTCACGCTGACGAGAGAGGTCAGGAGGTAACGGCTTGGCTCAAAAGGCTCGTTAGGCTCCATGACCCTGAGGGCAACGGCTATGTCACATTCGGCTCTAACTATATGCAGTGGGAGAACGGTCAGAAATGCGCTGATATTCTCAAACTTGCAGGCTATAACTACGGTGAAAGACTTTATGAGGAACACCACGTCGCTCACCCTGATTGGATGATATACGGCAGTGAAACGGCTTCTGTTGTTCAGAGCCGTGGAATTTATCATTTCCCGCTGTCTGAAACCTTGCTAACTGATGATGACGAGCAGTGCTCTTCCCTTGGAAACAGCTGCACAGGCTGGGGCGCAAAGAACACTGAGGCTTGCATTATCCCTGACCGTGACGCTGAATATTGTGCAGGTCAGTTCATTTGGACAGGCTTTGACTACATAGGCGAGCCTACTCCATACAGCACAAAAAATTCCTACTTCGGTCAGTTCGACACAGCAGGCTTTGCAAAGGACAGTGCATATGTTTTCCGTGCCGAGTGGACAGACTATAAGGACGACCCATTCGTGCATATTTTCCCATACTGGGATTTCAGCGACGGACTTCCTTGTGACGTGAGAGTTTGCTCAAATGCTCCGAGAGTTGAGCTTTTCAAGGACGGTGTTTCAGTGGGTGCATATGATATCGACCACAAGCATGGCAAGGAGCTGACAGCGAACTATATCATACCATATGAAAAGGGCGAGCTTAAAGCTGTTGCATATGACGAGAATGGAAATATCATTGCAGTGGATATACAGCGTTCATTCGGGGACGCTGTTAGAATAGAAGCTGTCCCTGACAAGACAGAGATACTTGCAGACGGCTCTGACCTTGTTTATATTGAAATATCCGCATTTGACAAGGACGGCACTTTCTGCGCAAATGCCAACAACCGTGTGAACGTGAGCGTTGAGGGTGCGGCAAGACTTATGGGTCTTGACAACGGCGACAGCACTGACTATGACCAGTATAAGGGTACGTCACGCAGGCTTTTCTCAGGAAAAATGCTTGCTGTTATTGGTGTGGCTGATAAGACGGGGGAGATAAAGGTAACGCTCACATCAAATGGTCTGCCTGACTGTGTTGTTACCCTTGAGGCTGTTAAGGCGGAATATGACAGCGGCACATCATCGCTTGAAAACGTGGCATTTGCTCCTACCGAGTGCGGCATGACAGACGAGATACCTGTGAGAAAGATTGAACTTTATACTGATACTTTTACTCTTGACAAGGATAACCCTGAGATAACAGTGAAATATAAGGCGCTTCCTGCCAATTCGGATTATGCTGAGGATATAGAGTTCAGGGTAACAAATGAAAAGGGTATAACATCTAATCTTGCAGAATGCGATGTAACAGCAGACGGTGTAAGGGTGAAAGCAAAGGGCGACGGAAGCTTCTGGCTTCGTGCAATGTGCAAAAACGGCACTGAGCGTTATCACATCATTTCTGTGCTCAAATTCACTGCACAGGGTCTTGGAAGCGCACTTACCGACCCTTATCAGTTTGTTATCGGCGGACTATTCACAAGGGCGAGTGACAACGTTTCAAGCGGCATGAAGAAGGGTGTAGGCTTTGCAATGGGCAAGGTCACATCATGGGCGGCATATGATAATCTGGACTTCGGCAGTGCAGGCTCTGACACTGTTACGGTGCAGATATGGGCGAACACCCTTGACCCTGTTAAAATAAGCTTCTATGACGGAATACCTGAGGAGAGCGGAAAGCTTCTTGGCACGTTTTGTTATCACAAAGAGCCTGAGTGGATGATCTTCAAGCCTGAAACTTTTAAGCTTTCAAGAAAGCTCAAGGGTATTGAGACTCTTTGTATTCTTACTGAGGACGGCTTCCAAGTGGGCGGTTTCAACTTTGAAAAGGTGAGCCGTGAATTTGCGGTAAATAATGCGGCTGATGCTGACAACATTTATGGTGACAAATTTACAAAGGGCGAAAAGTGCGTGACTGAGATAGGCAACAATGTTATGCTTGATTTCGGTGAGTTCGATTTCTCTGAAAAGCAGCCGAGCAGGCTCGTTATAAGTGGAAAGTCACCGCTTGCCCTCAACAGCATACATCTTATTTTGAACGGCAGCGAGGGCGAAAACCGAATACTCTGCGAGTTCAGAACAGGTGACAGCGAAAATTATGCCCAGAAGAGCTTTGATATCTCAGGTATCAGCGGCAAACAGAAGGTTTCATTTGCGTTCCTGCCGGGAAGCAACTTTGACTTTGAATATTTCAGATTTGAGTAATAAAAACGCTCCGTACAGATTTTGTACGGAGCGTTTGCTAGTTCTGAAAGTTTATTATCTCGCCCGTTATCATAGGGTAGGCAATAAGCTTGGCGGAGTCAAGGTCTTCTTTGTGCATATCAACAGCGGATATCTGATGTCCGTTGTAGGTGGTGTAATAGTAAATGCCCTTGTCAGTATTGCAGCAGCTTGTGTAAATGGTTATCTCATACTTGCTCTCTGCCACCTCGCAGCAGCCTCTTTGCTGGTCAACTGAGTTTAAAATGTGGAAGAACTGGCTCACACTGTCCTGCTCGTCTGCACCTGAGCGTGAGTTCATTTTCACAAATGCGGCTCTTATAAATCTTGATTGTGATGACAGGTCGCCCGGTAGTCCCATTGCGCCCATGCCACGGCTGTAGGAAGTAAGGTCAAGCTTGTCTGAAAAAGTGTTTTCAGGCTGTTTTGGAGAAAGTCCACGGAAATCGTTGAGCCTGAACATCTGCATATCGAATGGAGGATTGTTCGTCAGCACTCCCACGGGATCGTCATAGACCTTTATGCCTTCTTTTACAGATTCCACTACGATACAATCGTTCTTGTCTGCTATTATCCAATGGAGCTGACCTGACGGCATTTGCGGGCTGAACTGAGTTTTGGTTATGTTTATCTTTTCTATAAGCGACCTTGCTTCTGTCACGTTTGCACACTGACAGAGTATCCATGGGATAAACTCAAACTGCGCAACGTTGTCTTTGCCGTCTATATCATCACGGTAAAAGGCATTGCCAACAAAGTTAAGACCTGCCATGGCAAGACCCTTTTCATTGGCGGCGTCATAGAAAAGAGGATAATCCTGAGCAACATGAGCTGTGCCTATTACCGCATAATGGGTAGCTATCCTGCCCATATTAACAAAGTTAAGGGGAAAGTTTCTTGGCATTATGACTATTTCCTCGCCGTAGGAGCTTTCATAGTCAAGAGTTCTTCCAAAATAAAAATCGTTCGTTTTATAAGTTGCCGCAGTACACATTTTGTTACCTCCGTTATCAATTATATTATTTTTGTAGGGGCGAACACTGTTCGTCCGCCTACAGACAAAGCTATCAGCAGGACATATCTCATATTTAATATAACACTTTTTAATAATAAAATCAATGGCGTTGACTTATGTTAAAAAAATTGTTATAATAATGGTAACATCGCATAATGATAGTGTTTTGTTGTCCTAAGATGATAAATGAAAGGAGCGAAACGGAGTTGACGTGGAACAATGTAAAGAAAATAGCAGGCAGAGTGGTGGCGGTGATAGTTCCTGTGGCGATGCAGTTTTTGTGGTATCTTCTCATACTTAAATGGCTCAGCAAGGCGGCAGGGCTTCTCAGCATCGTGCTTACTGTGCTGTCATTTCTGTTTGTGCTTTATATCAACACAAAGCGTGAGGAGAGCAGCTACAAGACTCTTTGGCTTATTGTGATACTTACTTTTCCTGTGCTTGGCGCAGTTATGTATATAATTTTCGGCAACAATAATACGGCGAAAAAGCTTGAAAAGAATATCACAAAGGCAAGGCTTCACATGGACTATGAGCTTTCTGACGGGGAAAAGTGCATAGGGGAGCTTAGGTGTGAGGACAAAAGACTTGCTCAATCGGTGAAAAGAATAAGCGACGCAACGGGTTTTCCTATGGTGAAGCTTGACAGCGCAGAATATTTTTCCGTGGGCGAGGAAATGTTCGCTGATATGTGCAAGGAGCTTGAAAAGGCTGAGAAATATATTTTTGCGGAGTATTTTATTTTGCAAAACGGCAAGTTTCTTAACACTATGGTGGATATAATGGCGAGAAAGGCGGCTCAGGGCGTTGACGTCAGGATAATGTATGACGACCTTGGAAGTATCGCAACATATTCTCTTGCAGACGCTTTGAAGCTTGGTGAGAAAGGTATAAAATGTGTGCCTTTCAATCCGTTCCTTTTTATAAAATCACAGCTCAACAACCGTGACCACAGAAAAATAATGGTGGTGGACGGCAGAGTTGCATACAGCGGCGGAATAAATCTTTCGGACGAGTATATAAACATAGGCTCGAAATATGGTCACTGGAAAGATATCGGCTTCAAGATAACAGGCGAGGGCGTAAAAAGCTACACCTATATGTTTATGGAGTTCTGGAACGCTTTTTCAAATGACATGATACCTCATGACCTTGTGGGGAAGAGCTTTGAAAAAGAGGGCAAGGGTGGCGACGGTTATGTTTTGCCTTATTATGATTCCCCTATGGTGGACGAAAATGTGAGCAACACGTTTTTTTCTGAGATGCTCTATGCTGCAAGCGATTATGTGTGGTTCTACACACCGTATCTTATGCTTGGTGACAGCCTTTTTGACGCTTTTATAAGGGCGGCTAAACGTGGGGTCGACGTGCGTATCATAATGCCAGGTATCGCTGACAAAAAGGTGGTTTTCAGGCTTTCGAGAAGCTATTATCGTCAGCTTATCGAGGCAGGAGTGAAGATATATGAATACACGCCGGGATTTGTTCACGCAAAGGGCTGTATATGCGATGACAAGCTTGCGGTGCTGGGTTCGGTAAATCTTGATTACAGAAGTCTTTTCCTGCATTTTGAGTGTAGCTCTATATTCTATGATTCGTCTATAATAAAGACTTTCAAGGCGGATATCCTTGAAACCCAGAGCAAGTGCAGACAGCGCACGCTTGAGGACACAAAGCGTGGTTTCTTTGGACGGCTCATTGACGGCGTGCTAAGGATATTTGCTCCATTGCTTTAACAATATTAATAACCACGCTGAACGATCTGGTGGCAGTTGTGGCTTACTATGGAACTAGCTGGATATTCCTGCTGAATGTTTTGAAACTGGGGTAGAAAAAAATAGAATAAGATAAAAAAGCCGATCGCATCCATTTGGGTGCGGTTGGCTTTTTCAGGTTTGGCTATTAGATTCAAGGTAATGCCTATCTTATTGAATAATTTTGCATTTGGAGTTTTCTTCAATTTCTGAAAAGACCTTTTTTTGATCGATTATTGAATCATAGTATGACTTCCTTATTTCTTTGACCAAAACTAATTTGTTATTCTCAATTTTTTTGAATTGATAAATGCCATAGATCTTATGGTTGAAAAAGTAAATGAAAGATACCAGTTTTTCATCTGACAAAAGTTCACCATTTTGTGATTTTACGAAAGATATAATTTTATTATAGCCACGGAATTTACGCTTTTTATTTAAGATAGAGGTGATATTCTTTACGTTGTTTTTTGATCTTGTAACTATTATTGTTACAACAAATAATAGATTTACCAAGAAAATAAACCAATTGCCTTTTTTAACATCATATTCAAGTGATAAAACAGAGATAAACTCTAGGATATATAGTATTTTTATAAACACTGTTGATAAAGAAGTCATATCATCATCAAGCAATAGTGATCCATAAAATATTATAATGGCAAAAGATGCTGAAAAGTTAAATAGCAAAAAATAATTTTTTACATCATTGTTTATGTTAATAAATATAGCAACAGCAAAAAATATCATGCAAATAGTAAAAAAAGTATAAACCGCAGGTGCAATAATATTTTCATATATCCTAAATTCCCGCAATTTTCGGGTTATAAATTTATACGTTAAATTTGGTTCATTGATCGGATTTGGAATTTTATCATTGATTTCAAATAGTTTATCTTTTATGTATTTTTTTATTTCCTCTTTATTTTTATCATTAATTAACTGATCTAACTGATAGTATTCGTCAGTCGTTTTAGTGTATTTTAATAAATCATAAAATTCATTAAAATCAGTATCATCTTTGTTGATCTGCTTTAAAGCCGATTCAAATGTAGCTCTTGCTTCACGAAATTGTTGGTCTTTTTGGTCACGATACTTGTTTGCACTTTTGTGATACATATTAAATATCCAGCTTAGTATAGCTATGACCGCTGCTATGATTATAGTGTTTACTCCGTCTTTCTGTATACGTTCAACGATTACTTCTGAATTTATGTTTACCATAAAAACCTCCTATTTATTTTAGTCTTACACTATAAATAATAGCGAAAGTAGTCGTTTCGTGCATCATATTGTTGATTTATATTTGAATTTTTGTAGCTTTAACTAAATTGAATGGCTCAATCATGTTAGTTTTATACAAGTATTAATTGCAAAATGTATTATAATTTCGGGTTATAAGTTTATTTGTTGGTATCTTGAAAAGTATGTCAATATGTGTTATACTTAGTAACATAAGTAACTCAGGGGGAATCAAATGTTAGCTGTATGTATGACCTTGATAGACAACGATAAGGATCAGACGTCTTTTGAAGATTTTTATTACAGAAATCGTCAGATAGCCTATGCTTTTGCATACAAGATCTTGAATAATTCTGCGCTGGCAGAAGAGGCTTGTGCAAATGCTTTTTTCAGCATTGCAAAATGTTTTAAAAAAATTCACAATTATTCTTTGCACGATATGGACGCATATCTTATTAGAACTATTAGAAACGCCTGTTATGCGATCTACAATAAGGAAAATCAAAATCCAACATCGTCTATATTTGATCTTAAGGTGGAAGATGAGCCGAGTGAGGATTTTTATGATGATATTGACTTAGATCTGCTTATAGATGCGGTAAGAAAGCTGGATGATAAACTAAAGTCTGTGATAGCATATAAGGTTTATTATGATCTGACTGCTGATGAGATCGCACAGATCATGGGCATTTCTAAGAGAACGGTATTTAATTATCTGAACAAAGCCAAAAGACAAATTTTAGATTTGATCGGTGGTGATCGTTTTGAATGATAAGTTCAGACGGGCAATAAAATTAGGCATAATTGATGAAGACTATAAGGATTATTTGGCTGTTGAGAAAATTCCACATGATTTTTCGGAAAAATATGAGCAGAGAATTGGCAAGCTGATAAAAACTAACCGAAAAAGCGGTCACAGACATATAAAGATCACTCTAAGATTTGCTGCGGCGATAATAGCTGCGGTGCTTGCGGTCGGCTCTGTGACAGTTGCCGCCGTACCGCAGCTGCGTGAATGGTTTGTTGGAATATTTGTGACACAAGGGGCATCTCATTCTAGTGTAAGATTTGCAGATGGTGATATTGAAGATAATAGTTTGTCTGTTGCCAACAATGTTATGACTCCTGACTTCATTCCTAGCGGTTATGTATTGTCAGAAGATTTTATAGACGATTTTACACACATTGTGACTTATACAAACGGCACGGAGCAAATTCAATTCACTCAAAATGATATATCGGCTGGAATGAATATAGATATTGATGATTTAGGTGCAAGGCAAATAAAAATAGGTAAATATGACGGATATATTTCAATAACTGAAAATGATATTATTCTTGTTTGGACAGATAAATCTTTTTCATACTCAATCGTTGGAAATGCGAGCGAAAGTGACATGATTCGTATGGCAAATTCAGTTAAGTCTACAAATTAAAAATTCGTGATTTATTGCGAAACGAGAAAGGAAATAAGTATGATTATTAAGAAAACTGTTACGGGAATTGTTGCATTGGCTATTGTAAGCACTATGGCTGTTACTACTGCATTAGCAACTACGTCAGCAACCAAAGAGGTATATGGTCAGTCATATGCTTATTATATCCATCGTGTAGAAGTTAGAACAGATAAGGATAATCAGATTGCTATAGACAATGTATGTTATCGTATAAATCAAAATAAGTAATATTAAGAGGTCTAAATGAAATACGTTTTTATTAACCTGAAAAATTTTGCCGTAAAGAATGTGCTTATCTTTATTCTATTTATTGTTTGCGCCGTTACTGATGTGCTTATAATATTGTTTTCACATGGTGCATTTCAGAATTTTAAAGCAAGCAAGGATTTTGAAAAGCAAAAGAAGTATGTATTTAACTATACTTTTTCATTTGGCGATATAATAGATACTCAGGAAGACAGTGATGGCAGGATCTTGTCTTATTTTGGAACAGATTCTATAACTCCTGTTCAGCTTCGGGAGGTGCTTGACAAGCTTGATGATAATTCTAAAGCGTCAATGCCGGGTATGTATTTTGGTTTAATGTTTGATCAAGACGAGCTTAAAATTGATGAGTGTTTTGACGGCGATCAACCGTATCTTCTGTCTGCGGTGCGCATTCAATATGATAAGGAGCTGAATGATTATAGTTTATACGAATCGTATGTCGACAACATGAGTATACGCAAAGGCAGATATTTTACTAAGGAAGAATATGCTTCAGACGAAAATTTGGTCGTGCTGCCTAGCTGCGCAAAAGACGATATGATCGGCAAGAATGTTGAACTGCTTGGCAAAAGCTATAAGGTCATAGGCATATTCGGTAATACTGTACAAGAGGAATTTCAGGTGCCATTTAAAACGTTGGGTGATAACTGCACTATTTCAAGCATAAGTTTTCTTGATGACAATGCTCTAGATACAGAAAGCTTTTTTAAGCTGAAAAAAGCTTTCAGCGAAGTTCTAACGTGTAATGTTAATTTTCCTCCGATAGACACGATCGATATGGCTGAAATAAAATTCTACAATTCCGTTATATTTATGTCCGTAGCCGTTGCGATAGCTTCTGCAATAAATCTTGCAATGCTTTTCAGATACATAATAAGATCCCGTGCTAAACAGACTGCTATATTCATGCTGTGTGGCTGCACGTCAAATAAAATAAGACGGATGTATATAGCCGAGATAGGTATGATATCAGTGACGATATATGTGATATTTGCATTGGTATTCAATTATGCGCTGCTTCCTAAGCTTACTTTGTTTTTTGAGTATATCAAGGTCGCATATAATTTCAGGGTATATATGACCATATTTGGAATATATATTATTTCTATTTATTTGTTCCTTAACATTGTGATATTGTTTACGAATAAAAGATCCCCTGTGAAAATGATGAAAGAGAGGGGAAAATAATATGATAAAATATGGTTTAAAAGAATTTGCAAGAAATATCTACAGCAATATTTTTATCGCTGTTCAGCTCGCCATTGCATTTATTATAATGACGGCGGCTGTTTCCTCTGTTCTTTCAAGAATAGAGATGTATACTCCTGTAAAGAAATACTTTCCTGATGGCAAGGGACTATATATATGTAATATATATGATACTGCTTCTCTTGACGATGAGCTTAAAAATATTGATGATGTGGAGTCGGTGACAAGCGGATATGATACAAGCTTGTATTATTCTCCGTCATCAAAAGATCTATCTAATGGACTTGGTGACGATAGAATGAGCGTTAATGCTTTATCTGAAGATATGATAAAGTCATTTACGCCGCAGATGAGTTCGGGAAAATGGCTGTATAATGCGTCGGCTAACGGAGATTTGATACCTGCTGTTGTGACTGAAAACAGCAACTACAAAACGGGTGACATAGTTACCATTATGCACAAAGAGAAAGTAGGGGAGATGTCCCCTGATGATGAGGATTTTGACTATGCTGATCCTTATAAGTATGAGTATGTTAAGAACAAGGTGGAAATTGTCGGTGTCATAGCTGACGGCTCACAGTTGCTGGGGTTTTCATCTGCATATTTAGGCACTGAGGATAGTATAAAAGAAAAGCCTGATTTCAGAGATCTTTATGCTAATGTCAATAAGCATGGCAACATGATGCTGATAGTTCCGACAGACTGTCTTAAAGATATAAACTGTAAAATATATCCTTGCGGCAATCAAATAGTAACGTTAAAGGATAATGTAAGCAATGAGCGTTTTAAGGAGCTTGAATTATATCTGAGGGATTATGGCAGGGTTTTTGACTTTGAGGATTTCAGAGAAAATTCGCTTGTCTATATTAATGGTCAGCTTATCAAGCTTGTTCCAATGCTTATATGCGTGATAGTTCTTGTTATTGTAAGCTCAGTTTCGGCTTCGGCAGTGAACATAAAAAAGAGACTTGGAGATTATGGTATCTATTATCTCTGCGGAGCAAAGTGGAACGCATATATCAAGATAGATCTTGTGTGTGATCTTATGACCGCAGTTATGGCAGCCGCCATTGCAGTGTGTATTTCAAATGTTCTTACTATGAGCGAATTTATGGGAAATACAGTGATAAGTTTTGGTTGGCTGCACTTGATTGGCTGTGTATGTATCGTTATCTTGAACATTCTGATCTCACTTTTGATACCGGGCGTTATAATGAGACGAAATACACCAAATGAGATCTTGATGATAAATGAATAAGAGAGGCATTATAATGATAAAGCTTGATAAAATAATAAAGATATATAATCCAAAGAAAGCCAATGAATATGAGGCTTTGCATGGGGTATCATGCGAGATATCAGACGGTGAAATGGTAGCGATAATTGGAAAATCAGGCGCAGGAAAATCCACACTTTTGCATATCCTTGCCTGCATAGACAGCTATCAGAGCGGTGAGTACACAATTGACGGCACTTTGGTAAAAAATTTATCGGAGGGGCAGTATGCACAGATAAGGAATGAAAAGATAGGCATTGTAATGCAGGACTTTGCACTTGTTGAGGATTTTTCTGCCCTTGAAAACGTATTGATTCCATTGGATTTTGCAAAGAAAAAGATAAAGAATAAAAAAGAAAAAGCTCTTGAAGCATTAAAAGCTGTTGGTATGGGGGATCTTTCTAAGAAGCCTTGCAACAAGCTTTCGGGAGGACAGAAGCAGCGTGTTGCTATAGCCAGAGCAATTGTCAACGAGCCTGCCATGATACTTGCGGACGAGCCTACAGGAGCGCTGGACACAAAGACCTCGGCCGAGATAATGGAGCTTTTCAAACGCCTTAACAAAGAGGGAAAAACAGTCGTTATCGTTACTCACGATCCAAAAGTCGCAGAACAGTGCAGTCGTGTTATCGAAGTGTCTGACGGTAAGATCATATAGAAAAAATCCAATTCCCGCACATCAAATGCAAAGATCACATTTTGATATCGGCTGTTTAGCGTGATATTCTGTGGGTGTGACATATCCTAATAATATGATACGAGCTTTTTTATCTTTCTTTTCTTTATATCTGTTTAATAAGAGTAAAATTGTCAGAATAAAAAAATTGACCGCACCCGTGAAAGGTGCGGTCATTGATTTTTTTGTATGGCGAAGCGTTAGTTTTGGTTTGGTCTGTATGTTTTTGCCATGCGTGAGAAGTGTGAAAGGAGCTTGCTGTCAATGAACTTGCTTACTGCTGTGGTGGCAGGTCTTGCACCTGATTTGATGTTGTAGGTGTCGGCTGTTATCTTATCTACTGCCTTTGCAAGCTCGTCTGCACTGAACAGGGAGTCCATATTCAGCTCAGGGTGAAGCCTTTTGATGACTTTTATTTCGCTCGCAAGCCGTTTTTCAACTATCTTTCTGTACACCGACCTTGATATCTCGCTGAAAGTGTATTTCTGTGAGAAGCGGTTGATAAGCTCGACGTCAAAATAGTCGGAAAGGTCGCTTATGAGCTGGTTTCCTACTTGCTGAATTGTAGCACATAAGCACATGGCGTGTCAACAACAAGGGTAAGCACACTTTTTCAGCCCATTACAAGACACTTATTTGACTTTATAAGCCAAAAACGCTTAGCCCTCAAATCTGCATTAATAATTCTTACGATACTTACGCAACAAATTCGGGTTTGTAGATGGGTTTATGCGAGTTAGACTTGAAGATGTATGCGAAAAAACTCAAGAGTGAGGTGTGCGGGGAAAAGTAGGGCAGAACATGGAAGGTATGAAACTCCAGATAACAAAAGCTCGGAAACAGCACAATGTGCTATCTCTGAGCTTTAAGCTTTGGTGACCCGTACGGGAATTGAATTAAATTTTTCAGTTTTTCTAACCTGCCGTGATATGGGAAATAGCCCGTATTTACGGCATTTTTTAGTTTTAACGTGTTTTATAATCCTGTCCTTTATCGTAACTTTTCGGAACGTGTAAAGGACAGACAAAGGACAACGTTATGTGCATACTCCTGTTATTTTCTTTTGAGAAGAACATCAACCAAATAATATGGAGGGCACGAAAATGAAAAAAATATTCTCGATGAACTTTACGACTATGACCAGTTCCACCTGACCGAGATTGAAGATATGGACGGTTTATACAAGACAGCCCTTAATCGTAACATCAGAAGTTGACAAGAGTGGTAATCCGATAATTGCGAGCATAAAGCCAAACGGCAAGGGTAGATATGAAGTTGAAAATGTCAGCTCTAATTTCATTACAAGTGTGTATGGGAGAAATAATTTTTCTGAGTATTTTAGGAGAATAGTTCAATCTGATAATCTCATTTTTTGTGACAAACAAAAAAAGCCAAGCAATGTTTGAGAGATGGGGAGAACAATACTCCGAATTAACAAACAATCCTGACTTCAATATCATTGTACACCAAATTCATAATATTGTCAAGGGTATGCAGAAGTAAAATAATGCAGAACAACTCTCTTTCTTTGAAAATTCGACATTGGAAGATACGGAAGTTGAGAACAATGGCTGAACATCATCTCGGAGTAATAGATTTTGAACTTTCTAAGTTCAAGAACAAGTCAAGAATAGAGGGCTACAGAGCCGCATACTTCAAGGACGATGAACATCATAGTGGCTCTATGACGCAGATTTTTCTGACCTTTCTCATATACCGATAGCCTACACTACCGATGAGATACTTGAATTTCCGATTAATGTTTTTGTTGACCTCAAAAAAATGAAGTTGGTGAAGCGGTATAATAATAACAGCGAATTTGACAGCGGAGTATATTTTGGAGAAAGTAAAGACAAAATGTATATGATTTTGGGTAATCTTGAATTTGATGAACTGGTGAGCGTCCCTGATTATGTTAGAGAAGAAATTGGAAAAGACGATGCGCTTGACATGACAAATGATAGATCGTTGTCATTATAATTTTTTCTCGAGAGTTTTCCCTGAAAACAAGTCCATAAATGTTTTAATCAATTCAAAAATGCACAATATTTGGTGTGAAAGTTTGGCTATTCTGCCGTTGACGTGTTTTCTTGCTGTATGGTATAATATAGGTGTAGAAAACATATGGGAGGTATTATTTTGGCATACAGATATAAGATTGAAATTGAAGTCGATGAAAAGAAAATCAAGACTGAAAATAATTTCACCTTTGATGAAGTTTGTGAAAAAATTCGCTCTATTTTTGCAAAACAGGGAATAGATGAAGATAAGAGCAGTAATAACGTGCTATCTTTTTTCAGTAATAAAAGAGATAGCAATGAACTTGCTAAATTTGGCGTAGCTGAAAAAGATTTGATTGACAAGCAAAACGGCATTTTAGTTTATTTGAAGAAAATAATTTGGTATGATACATTGCATGGAGCAGAGTCAAAAGAAGATGTTCTGGAGGTTGCCAAACGGCATAATGTTATATGAGTGTATCTACTTGCAAAAAGGCAATTAATTTTGATTTAGATACAAATGCACTTAAAATTAATTATGGTGGAAGTAATTATCGTGAAGCATATATTGATATAGAAACTTTCATGGAACATAATGGTTTTGAGCATAGGCAATGGTCGGGGTATATATCAAAATATGAAATGAGTACGCAAGATATTCAGATGATAGTTATAAACATGGGCAAAACTTTTCCGTGGCTTGGTTCATGTGTAAAAAAGTTTGATGTGACAGACATAGGACAGCAACACGATCTAACCGAATTGATTAAAAGTTGTTCTGCACATATGAAAAGCCATGAAAATATTAAACTTTTTGAGTGGCAAAATAGCTATGAAACCTCATGTTCAGACATCTCAATGTTAGACGATGAACCATTAGATTTGATAGGGAACAAACATAGAACATTGTAGAAAACATATGGGAGGTATAACAATGGTAAAAGATTATAAGTATTATAAAAACTTGCCCGAACTTGATGAAGCGAAGATAGAGAGCCTTATCAGACCGAGCAATGAAGTTGATGATTTTATCAAAAAAGGGGAAGAAAAGCTCAATGACCCTGAGTTTGATAAAAAAACAATGCTTCTTTACACCATTGACGAAATAAGAGATTTTGTCGGTGAGGAGTTTTGGTCGGCTACGGAACAGCCACAGCACATAGCAATGACCGAAGAAGAACGTTGTCTTGAACGAATGAAAGCATACTATGATAAGATTTTCAAAGCATACTATAATCAGCTTGACGGCATGGGTGAGAACCATGATTTCAGTGGCTCAAGAAAAGCTTTTTTACGCACATCGAAAAAATTCGAGATACAATTCAAGAATATGCTTTTTGAGATGAAAGTCAGCGAAGAAGATTTTTGGAAAAGGTTTGACCGCAACTCTGAAAGATACTGGCTGTCACTTTACTATCCACTTCTTCATACGCAGAGAGAACTGCCCTCAGAAAAACCGATAGAAATGCTCAGAACACACTATATGTTCTGGATCAATCATATGGTTGAGGAATTTATTAATGATACATATATTTACTCGCTAAATATGCAGGCAGGATATTTCAGCTAAATTTGTCCACGGACAAAATGAAAAATTGACACAAAGAAATGATTGTGATATAATCTAGTTTGGAAAAGGAGGAAAATCATATGAAGAACACAATGAAAGCCATAGCCGCCTTGATAATCAGTGCGACAATGATAAGCATAACCGCCTGTGGCAACACAGACAACACATTATCAGCCGCTCCAAAAGCGACAACCACTGCTGCTAGTGAAACTACAGAAATGGGAACAGTGACAAGCCGTTCGGCAACAACTACATCTATATCTGCAACAAGCAACACATCAGCAAGCAGCTCTGTGACCTCTTCCGCACAGGGCTCTGCTGCATCTACCACCACCAAAAGCGGCACTACCACTAAAACAAGCGGCGGTAAGACAGGCGGTCAGCCTGCAAGCAATGGCGGAACAGTAAATAACGGCGGTCAGAGCTATAGCCACAGCACTTCAAACAACGGCTCAGGCAACAACAGCAATGACAATAACAATAACAACAGCTATCAGCCACAGCAGACGGAACGTCAGACAGAAAGACAGACAGAGCGTCAGACACAAAAGCAGACCACCACAACGGCAAAGAAAACACAAGCCCCGAAGCCAAAGCCGACTACAACTACAACGGCTAAACCAAAGTTTAAGCTTACTCAGAATGATATAGACAGGCTGAAGAGAGAATTGCAGGCATATAGTAATGACATTGCACGTCCTCGATTTCAGAATAATTATTCCGAATTTGGCTATTCTTCTGTAGATGAATTACTTGCTGATGTTGGTTGGATGAACCTTGATAATTCTTCTTGGGGTACGCCTGATACTGTTTCACCTGATACTTATTCCTCATATGATGAACTTTACCGCAAGGTCAAAGGTCACGTTGATGATTTATACACTGTAATACCGAAAGACGCACAGATAGTTATATATACTGAATGGCACGGTGACGGTTCGGCAATCAATTCAGACGGCAAGCCAGCGTGGGAGATATACCTCATATACTAATTAAAAAGAAATAATGAAAATTGAATACGAACTTTAAAGCAATTCGAGAATTTCGAGTTGCTTTTTTTATTGCAAAAATTCAAGCTTTATGCTTTTGAGATAGATAAAAAATTCTAGGAGGTAAGGACAAATGAAAAGAAAAACGCTTTTCAAAAGGCTGAGCAGTGCTGCAATGGCTCTCCTGCTCAGCTTGTCGGCATTAACGCAGGGTATAACAGCCTCAGCTTTTTCCGACACCAACAAAGCCACACAGGAGTGGCTCAATGAATGGAGCTATGATTTCAGAGGCTCAGGACTTCCGAACGGCTATGACATTGAAACTGGTAAGTCCAATGACACACACTTCACAGGCTACTGGGCAAGCTCAGTGCCGTATTTCTCAACATCTGACGGCAGCTATGCTTATTGTATCAACTTTGATAAGTTGCACACAAACGGAACAACCTCTAAACAGCAAACACTAGCTGACTATGTAAAGGGTTCTCACGTTCCCGACAGTATGCAAAGACAGATCAAGGAGTTTTGCATTTACAGCTACAAGGGAAAAACTCAGTACGGCTACTCTAAGGATACCGAGATATGTGCTTCAAGCATAATGGCTCAGGCTGTTTCGGCAAGATACTATGACGGCAGTTCAGCAAGCCTTTCAAGCAACGAAACAAAGTTACTCAACGCATATAGCTACAACGGCAGCAACGCTTCTGCTCATCACCAAGAGTTGGTCGAGTGCTACAAAAAGATGAAGTCTGAAATGGTTTCTCACTATGATGTTCCAAGTGGTACAAGCAAAAACAGCAAGAGGATACCTGCAAGTGCAACATATCATGCAAAATATGATATCAAGACAGGCAAGTGGACAGCAAAGCTCAAGCTTGACAGCCTTTCACAGTTCAGCGTTTCAAAGCCGAACTCAGTGACTGTTACACGCTCAGGCTCAAATATGACTATCACAGCAGACAATGAGAAAGACCTGAAAAATGTTGTTTTCACGCTCACAAAGACAAAGGGCAAGTATGTTGAACACATAGACGAATGCTCACCTCTTATCCTTTCGGGCGGCTCTGACGTTCAGGAAATGGTGGTAAGCTGCTACGAGGACAAAGACCCTGTTAAGGCTTATCTGAAAATAACAACACCAATAGGCTCAGCCCACCTTGACAAGAGCTTCACAGATTACTTTGACAACAAGCAGACAGGCACAGCGGATATGTACAAAGCCGTTAAGTTTCAGCTTGCTTGCAAGGTCGGTGACGGCTATAAGTTTGTAAAGGCAACTGGAAAGGACGGAAGCTACAGCTTCACTGACCTCGCTTCACAGGCTACAGACCTTACGCCAAACGGCAAGGGTGATATTGATGTAACAGGTCTGCCAGAGGGCGATTATGAGTGGCGAGAAATATCCACGGCAGACGGCTACATGATATCATCGAAGAAAGCTATCACTGTTACCGCTGACAAGACGGCTACAACGGAGTTCATCAACAAGGCTTCTGCTCCTGAAAAGGGCAAGATAACCATTCATAAGCGTGACGCTGAAACAAGAGCTGACCTTGAGGGCGCAAAGTTTGAAGTGGCAGCAGCCGAGGATATCTACGTTGGCAATGGCTATTGTATATATCCAAAGGGAACAGTTATCGACACCATAACCACAGGCGCAGACGGCATAGCTGAAACAACAAAGGCTATCTACAAGGGCTACAGCTACACAGTGACAGAAATTGAAGCACCAAAGGGCTATTCGATTTCTAATGAGCCAACACAGACTATCAAGCTTGTTGAACAGCAGGCTGAGTTTGTTGTAGATTTTGAAAACGAGCAAAACACCATTCCTTTTGAGATAACAAAAACTGACATTTCAACAGGAGAGCTTATCCCTGATTGCACCTTTGAAATTCTTAATGAAAATAAAGAACAGGTCATAACTGGCACAACGGACGAGAACGGCATTGCACATTTTCAGCTTGCTATAGGCAAATATTTCTACAGAGAGATATCAGCACCAGATATCTATGAAATTGACGATACTCCGTATCCGTTCGAAATAACAGAAAACGATGATATCGTCAAGGCTGAAATGACAAACAAGAAGAAAAGTGGCTTTATCAAGGTCACAAAGTCTACAACAGGCAATCTCAATATCGAGGGCATTAAGTTCTTTGCAACAGGCATTTCTGATACAAACAAGGACTTGAAGTTTGAAACGACAACAAATGAAAATGGCGTAGCAATGTTCGATAAGCTTGTTATCGGCAAGTATGTCATCACAGAGGACGGATCAACAGTTCCTGCGGCTATTTGGTAGCAGACTCAAAACAGGTTACTGTTACTTACGCTCAGACAGTAGACGCAGATATGTTCAATCAGAAAGTTCCTGACACGCCTAACACTGGCGTTTCCGACAATGACATTGACGGCAGAACAGTTCTTGGCGGTGTGGTAGTCATACTCGCAGCAACGGCTGTTGTGATGTTCAGCCGAAAGCGAAAAGAAAGATAATTTTGATGCTGTCTGAAAAATGGAAGTAAAAAGGGGATCAATTTATCTATACATGAAGAAAGCGCCTGCAACGGGGCAGGCGCTTGGGAGGGAGAGAAATGGTAAAAGTACGCATAGAGGATTTGCCAGAAGACGTTGAAAAGTTCACAGAACAGCTTGAAAAAGACGGATATGAGTTCTTACAGAAAAGCGAAAACTATCCGAACAGAAATTCGGTTTATGTTAGAAAATATGTGGAGATAAGGTTAAAAGAACAGAGTAACCTAGATACATAAGTGTGTCACAGTGACACACAACTTAAAATCGCAAACCTGAGCGTGTGAAGAAATTCATACGCTCTTTTTATATACGAAAGGAGAAACACCATGAATACTGAAACGCCAAAGAAAAGCAAATTCGAGCTTTTGGAACGGCTCTTAAATATTCTTGAAAAATAAAAGAGGGGGGAACTTAAATGGATAAGCACGATAAGTATGAAGTTGTAAAACAAGCCTGGTTTGAAATCAATGAGCATCTCAGAAACAATAAGCAGGATTACATTGAGTATCTCAAATTTTCCTCAAAAATGTATAAGCAGCCGTATTCAGACGCTGTGTTAGTATTCCAGCAGAATAGGAATGCAACAAAGATCGCTGAGTATAAGAAATGGGGACGTCTAGGGCGATATGTAAGACGTGGCTCTCACGGCGTTGCTGTTTTTGGCAAAAATCACACTTGCAGATATTTATATGACGTCACTCAGACAGGCGGCAAAGAGTTGCCTGAGATGTTTCATCAGGCAGTTGACGGACAGATAGATCCACATGATGTTCAGATATATCTTGATAAAGCTGTAATAGAGCATTCAAAGCAGAACGTTCAAGCGGTTGAAGTCCAGGACAACTCTGCCGACACAATCTCAGCAGATGTTACTCAACAGGACAAAAAAATAGAACCATCAAGAATTATAGGTTTGGCTGAAAACCAGCTACGCCCTGCTGTTCCTAATAGCTCTACAAACAGTATAACAGACTCCTCTGGAGTTGTCAAGAGTGAAAAAACATTTGCTGAACAGGTCGATGAAGCTTTAAGCGGAAAAATACCATTCTATACAAGCTTAAAAGTATGTGACACTCCACAAATCTTGCTTGATGTTGGCTGTGAACAGATGCCTATGCTGTATTCACAAAAGCATTTGAAGAATGCAATTTTACCGCCTGATGAAAAAAATCATCGGCATGGTCTTGAAATTGAGCAGATAAAAAGATTACCAGAACTTCTCTCGTACCCTGTAATGATTATTGATTCGCCAAATCGTAAAGACAGTATCATTGTTGTAACAGCAGAAGTTGACAAGAGTGATAATCCGGTAATTGCGAGCATAAAGCCAAATGGCAAGGGCAGATATGAAGTTGAAAATGTCAGCTCTAATTTCATTACAAGTGTGTATGGGAGAGAAAACTTTGACAGACATTTGGAGCTAGAGTTACAAGCAGATAATATCTTGTATATAAACAAACAAAAAAGCCAAGAACTGTCCAGTGTGCTGCGACTACAATTCTCGCAGGGCTTAAACAATCTTGACTCTAAAGAGCCTATCAGACACGCAGCGTTCACTGATAAACAGCTAGCACTTTCAGTTCTGAATGGCTCTGATATTAGTATATCAGAATTGTTTAAAGTTGTCAAGCACTATGATAATGATTTTTATATTAATCACAGTGAACAAAAAAGTCAAGAACTGTTCAGTGTGCTGGGACTACAATCATCCCAGGGCTTAAACGATCTTGACTCTAATGTTATTATACACCAAAGTCGCAATATTGTCAAGGGTATGCAGCAGGAAAATAATGCAGAACAACTCTCTTTCTTTGAAAATTCGACATTGGAAGATACGGAAGTTGAGATACCTTTTGCAGTTGGTGATGAAATAGATTATGGCGAACGCCATTACATGATTTCAAAAATCGACAAAGAGAAAAATACAGTTACGCTCCTTGACTATAATACAGGTTGGTATCCTATTTCTCATGATGAGGACCTGTCAATGGTCATTGCCGAGTTTGAAGCGGTGAGGGAAAAGGAGATAGCTGGTTTTGTCAATATCACTTGACACATTTTATTCGAACAAGAATTATGCAACGAGAAAGATATGGTCATAGTAGAGCTTTCTTCGGTCTGCCGGAGGCAGACCACCGTTGGCGGTGCAGATTCTTCTGTTGGCCCAGTAACTCATATAATATCTCCAGATCGTAGTCTTCAACTCTTTCATAGTGTAGTTCTCCGGCTTGTCCTCACGGCTGTAGAACAGCTCTTCTTTCATTCTTGCACACATACTTTCACAGCTAACGGAAAACTGTATCTAAAAAGGACAAAAGTCTTGACTTAGCGCAAGGTATAGAGTATACTTTAGATAAATAATAAGGGGGTGTCAGTTGTGAGTGTATTTCCCGTAAGAGCTAGTGGAGATGAAAACGTCTTAAAACACAATTTCCCCACAAAGCAGGCTGATATTGCCGCTGATTTAAGAAAACAAATGACCTCTGAATGTGTTGTTGTAGATTATGATGATATTCACAGCGTATTGCTTAAACAGGAAATAGACAAGAAAGGAGTGCTTATCTATGATGGACAAAATCTATAGCATTGATGAAATAAAGCACTTAGTCGCTCCTGTTGCGAAAGAGTTTGAGCTTAATGAGATTTATCTTTTTGGCTCGTATTCCCGTGATACAGCCAATAAAGATAGTGATATCGATTTATATATACCTATTTTGCCCTCCCAAATAGGTATAAGGTATTTTGGTATGCTTGAAACTCTTAAGGATACATTTCAGAAGGATATCGATATTATCACTGACGATACTGTATTTTTGTCAGCTGAGGAACATGATAAATTTATGTTGGAAATAATGAAAGATAGGGTGATTATTTATAAACAGAGATAGGAATGTACTCGTTCATATGCTTGAATACTGTAATGATATTTATGATGATTGCTTGCGACTTGGCAACAGCTATGAATTGACGAACCATTAGACCTGACAAAAGATAATTCATTGAAAAGGTAATCAATACATATGCTTAAGGATCTGAATTTCAGGTCCTTTTTTTGTTGCCTAAATATATTGGAAAGGAGGAAAGAAAATGCGTATACCAAACAGCTTTATAACGGACCTCAGAAGCAATTACACAGATTTTGCCGTAGCCTGCAAACTATATAGCCTTGTCAGCTCTCATACCAAGCGTAGCAGCAACGGCTATGAAGTTTGCATTAAGCAGGAAACTATAGCGGCTTCCTGCAAATGCTCTTTATCAAGCGTAAAACGTTCTGTGTGCCGTCTTGAAGAAATGGGTATAATTGCGCATAAATATCGTTTGGACGGCTCTGAGGGGCGTTTAGGGGCATATCACTATGCGTTGAAGCCTTATGACCTGAGCAAAAACTATTTCTATATGAATAATCGTAAGGCGTACTCTGCCGAATTGTCACCAAAGCTTTTCTATGTGTATGCAGTATTCTGCAAACTCATGTGCAATGATATAGCAAGATTTTATCAGTCGCTTAATGACCTTTCTGCGCTCATCAGGCTGAGTAGGGCAGAAGTGTCAAAGGTCATAGCTGTGCTTATTGACAGGTCCATGGTGCGCAAACAGCTCAAACGAACTAGAGCAGGAGATTATACGGACAATACATACTTCATCATCACTCGTAAACAAGGTTGCATAAAAAAAGCAGGACCTAGATCCAATAGGTCCTGCTCAAATGGTTTGTGTTCTCGTGGGAGTTCACAACTCAAACAGCTATATAATAACACCTCGGACGGGATTTGTCAATCCTTTTTGCGAAAATTTTTATTATATAAGTGTAGTGCTACAATAGATATTGGACAAAATTAAGAAAAAAGAAAAGAGAGATAGACAAAAATCTGATAAAATAAAGT
>ENA-UEQO01000386-UEQO01000386.1-human-gut-metagenome-genome-assembly--contig:-NODE-386-length-52125-cov-6.698240_pt1 | contig 52125 bp, 36 predicted proteins | sample MGYA00242938_ERZ507940 | MGnify/ENA primary metagenome ERZ507940 (study PRJEB26167, sample SAMN06115517) | human gut metagenome | host: Homo sapiens | place: China:Chongqing | collected 2014-12-03... | reverse complement strand
ATTCCTTAGTAGCTCAGTTGGTTAGAGCGGCGGACTGTTAATCCGTAGGTCGTAGGTTCAAGTCCTACCTGAGGAGCGAAAAGCCGGATGATTCCGGCTTTTTTCGTATAAACACAGCTTTTTCCTGAATTTTATTTCTCCTCCCGGCAAACATAATATCCTCATCCAGTGAAATAAAAACACCGGAACGATATACTCCCTTCAAAAAGCTGTAAAAACGGAACGGAAAGCGAATCCACTTCCAAACAAAATTTAAAACAGTAATCCCCCCTTTCCGGTTTATAAATTTTTATTATTTTTAGCGATAATAAAATTTTATCAGACTAAAATCGACACCCCGGCACAAATTTCATTTCCCGGTAATAGTTTACCCGGTATATCGATGAGCATCGGTTAAAAATACTGAGGTTATACACCTTAATATGCGTCAGCACACCAAAGTAAACGGTCAGGAAACGGAAATTCCACATAGTTATAAACAGAAAAACGATAATCCGATGAAACAGATCATGATTTTATTGCTCTGCATTCCCTTATTGTTAGAAGAAGTTTCGTGTAACCGTCCTAATAAGCAGGATAAAACAGGCGGTAGCCAGTTCAATGAAAAAGGATTGGTTGCTTTAGGGCAACTTTGGGGATTCCTGAAATACCACCATCCAGCCGTAGCGGAAGGAAAATATAACTGGGACATGGAATTGATGAAACGGGTTCCTGCCGTCCTGGAAGCAAAAGAAGAAAAAGAATGGAAAAACATACTAAACGAATGGATAGACAGTTTACCTCCTGTACCCCGAAATCCGGATAAAAAAGTTCCGGATGGCGAAGCCAAATCAAAACCCGATTATGGAGAATTATTCAATCCGGAATACTTCAATCCTCAAACGACCGCTAAAATAAAATACATTCTGGAAAATGCCGTTATTTCATCGAACCACTACATCGATGTTAAAAACGGGATCATAGATTTCGGCAATGAACAGGCATACGAAAACATATCGTATCCCGATTTGCCTTACCGGTTATTAGCCCTGTTCAGGCATTGGAATATCGTCAATTATTTTTTCCCGTACAGGGATTTGTGCGACCAGAAATGGTCGGAAGTTTTAACTCAAATGCTTCCGGAATTTATAAATGCCGGCAATCAGGAAGAATATACTTCAGCTTGCTTAAAACTTGTAACCCAAATAAACGATTCACATGGTTTCTTTATAACGAACAACAAGGTTGCGGTCTTAAACCAGGGTCGGTTAAACCCTCCCTTTACAGCAAGGTTCATCGAAAACAAGCTGGTTGTCTTCAAGTATATCGGGGAAAACACATACACGAAAGAAAACGTCGAAATAGGAGATGTCATTACGGCGATAAACGGGGAGCCGGTCGATAGCATTGTAAAAAAAAGACTTCCCTACACACCTGCGTCTAACCACGTGGTCAAGCTCAGAAATATGGCCTCTACAATGTTGGGAAGCGACTCGAATACAATAAATATAACCATATTCCGGAACAATACCCCTCTCGACTTAAAAATTCCGTGCTATAACCTGCAAGAATTAGACTCGATCTATAAAAGCGAAGAAAACAAAAAAGAAGGATACCGGATCATAGACAACCACATCGGTTACGTATGGGCAGCCCGGTGCACAGCCCAAAACCGGGATCGGGGAATCACCAGGGTACTGGACGGGACACGGGGATTGATTATCGACCTCCGATGCTATCCCGGCGATTACATTTCGCTCCCATTTTTAAAACATCTGGACCACCGGTCTTTTCCCTTTTCTTTAGTCACTCTCGCCAACGCATCGTATCCGGGTTATTTCTTTACCATCAATTCGAGGAAAAATGTACCCCCAAAAATAGAAAAAAAGAAAAATGCCTACGATAAGAAAATTGTAGTTCTTGTAAACCAAAGAACACAGAGCCAGGCCGAAGATGTCGCTTTAGGATTTCAGCTTGCTACAAATGTAACGGTCATCGGCAGTACAACCGCCGGAGCGAACGGAGCTGTCACAAAATTCAGTCTGCCCGGAGGAATCGTAACTTATATGTCCGGAAGGGGCGTCTATTATCCCGATGGGACAGACCTTCAGCGAAAAGGCGTAAAAATCGACGAGTATATCGAACCCACCATTGCCGGAATAAAGGCGGGACGGGACGAAGTGCTGGAAAGAGCCATAGAAATTATCGAAGAGAGCTATAAAACCGGAAATAAACCGAAAGAATAATCGTACCCGGTTCCGGACGGACGAGAAACGAAGTTCCACAAATTTCCCACTTCAAACCACAAAGAGAGTGCCCGCTTCAAATGGGCACTCTTTTTGATTAGTATTAAAATCAACCGTTTCATTCTACGGGAAAGATATATCCGGCTGGAAATTCATCCCTATTCTAAAGCCTTATCGATCAATTCTTTCAAGCGTTCTCCCTCACTGGGACGGCAGGTGTTGTATTGAACGATCTTTCCGTCTTTCCCGATCAGGACATAAGTCGGAAAAGAATTTACATGATAAGCCTTACAAACTTCCTCTCCCTGAGTATCCATGGCATTCACACCACCGATACGATATTCTTCGATCATCTTTTTCCAGAAATCCTTATTCCTCGTGTAAGCCATTAAATTCAAAAACACCACATCCTTATCCTTGTAATGTTCTTTCAACTGAGGAGCATGATTCTTAAACTCATACATACACGGCCCGCATCCCATACTCCAAAAATCGATGTAAACTACTTTTCCCCGGAAATCCGACAACGAAAATTTCTTTCCCGCCAAATCCTGTAACGTAAATTCCGGAGCTGTACTTCCCGGAGCCGTTAATTGCGATTTGGCATATTGCTCGTCCAGCATTCCGGTATAGGGACTGAGCGTGAAATCTTCCCGGTAACGTTCATACAATGCTTTCGCCTGCTCATAATCTCCCCGCAAGAGCTGCTCTGCAACATACTGCACCAAGAAAGCATTTAGCACTTTTCCGTCGAGGCACAGCCCCGCCATGTCATATACTTTTCCGTACTTAGGTTCCGCCCCCGTTATAGAAGCGATCTTCTTAGGCATGACGAACAACATCACATGGCGGAGCACCGACATATATTCACTCTCTCCCACTGCCAAAGGATTACAAATTTCAACACCTTCGATGCAATCGAACGCTCCGACCGTAGAATCCCGGTCGGCAATCAATTTCTGATAAACAGGCCGGTATTTAAAACAATTCAGCATATATTGATAAAAACCGAGTGTAAACTCACTTTTCCGGGCTTCCATCCTCTTCCGGAAATGATCGGCTTTCTCGTCCAGCGCCTTATAATAATCCCTCGAACACAATTTTTCGCGATCGATACGGTACAACGAATAGCCCCAGTTAGCCCCGTCTCCGTGATAATAGCGATTATTTCTGGCTCCCTGCCCCGTCATTTCGATTCTTTTACCGCCCACAGCATCCAGCGTAACCGTCAGTTCATCACCGGGCTCGATATACAACGAATGATTTTCATCTATATTCACATATTGCAAAGGCTCGTTCAGGAAGATACGGAACTCGAACTTCCCCTGAACCACCGGTACACGGCAAACCTGTTTGCTGTACACAGGAAAATTTCGGGAATAAGTCACCCGGATAAAAGTATCTTTCTCGACATTCTTGATTTCCCCCCGAATCGTCGTATTCGTTTCCTGAAAAGTGATATACTGTTCCTTCTCTCCTTCGCTCACCACGGAAAAAGGACAGGAATCTATCCGGCAAAACCGGATTTCCGTTTGGACGTATTTTTCCACTTCATAAACCTTATTCGTCCAGTCGCCCATAAACACGATTCCATCGGGATATTGTTCCCGGAAAACGGTATCCGAAAGACGGTAAGCCGCTTGTTTCCCGGCAGAGAACAAGGTCTGCATTTCCGTAATGGCCTCTGCAATATCTTCTTCCTCTTTCAAGTCTGGATTTTCAATGGAAAGTACCCGAAGATCGGGAGAAAGTTTTACACGGGAACGGGGAGCGGGAGTTGTTTCCCGGATGGATGACGGCCAGCCCGGGGATTCTATGTCACTGTTCAATACACCCGTTTCCTGCCAGCGCGGATCTCCCGGCGATCTTTTCAATGCAACGAAATTAAAATTCTTCCTTTCCATCTCTATCACAAACCCTTTCTTCCGGTGTTCTTCTGTTACGGAAAAATCATAATTTCTCCATACGACTGTTTTCTGCTCCATGGGACGAAGGCTTTTCACTCCTTTCGTCGTTTCGATCGTAAACAACCGAAGCTGGTATTTCTCTCCTTTCTTCAACTGCAAGGATTTCACTTCATCGGCCCAGAGAGGTGCAACCGCCATACATAAATAAAACAAGAGTGCTCCAATATACTTTTTCATAAACCCTGAATTAAAATAACAAATACAAGTTTATTTAAATTATTTCACAAATAGAAACAATTATCTGCTTTAAAAAAGCAATCCGCAAATTCATATATCTTCACCATCATAATAAAATATCGCCTCACCTGGATTCAGGCAGGGAATTACCGGAGAAACGGCACGGATGTCAGAAAATTATATGGCATCTATTCGATCCCGTATAAAATCGTTCTGACAGAAGATAACCGGATTATAGAAAAAGGAAACCTTTTCTTACAACAAATTCAAAAGTTACTCGATACGTTCCTGACAAACGGGGCTGCCGCAAACACTCCGGCAAAATAAAGCTCTGCATCCGGCCCCCCCGAAAAAACGGTTACAAGCCTGTATTCCGGCTCTAAAAAAATTCCAGTTCACAATCTTTCAGCGGCTTTCAATAAAAACATCATAAAAGAAAAGGGAAGAAACAACGATTTCTTCCCTTTAAAATGTTTATTTTTCCCGTCCCGCAAAAGCGGCTCTCTCCCGCTTATTTCTGTCCGGCCTCGTGTATGATCTTCATCAACCACGCCAGCTGAACGCCTAAATCTTTCATATTCCGTAATCCTTCGGCATCTCCTTGCACCTCACCCGGCATCTCTCCGATCCCGAAATTCCAATAAGTAGATCCCGGTACAATCATACCGCTCCCCAGCATAAAACGGTTCAATTCATCGTAAACGGTAACCGCCCCGCCCCGACGCACACTGATCACGGCGGCCCCTACCTTACGGGTAAGCGTACGCCCCTGCCCGATCGTAGTCAGTCCCAGCCTATCCATAAACGCCTTCATTTCGGCACTCACACTGCCGTAATAAGTGGGCGAAGCCAGGATAATCGCATCGGCCTCCTGTGCCTTTCGGATATATTCGTTCATGCCGTCGGTTTTAATCACACACTGCCCGTCTTTCGTCTTAAAACAGGTATAACACGACGAACAGCCTCGTAACAATTTCCCTCCCAGTTGCACCGATTCCGTCTCGATTCCGGCCTCCCGGATCGGTTTAAACACTTCTTCGATCAACTGCTCCGTATTTCCGCCCTTGCGGGGGCTTCCGTTAAATGCAACAATTTTCATAGCCTTATTTTTTGATTAATATATAGTTCCTTGTTATTGCCGGGCACAAGCCTCTCCGGCAAAGCTATAAATAATTCGATACACCCGGAGGTGAAAAGAAAAATTATTCGGCCATATCCTCCCAACTTTCAATCTTTATTAAAAAAACACATCAAACTTTAACAATATATCCAAAAAAAAGGCATCTTTGTAAAAACTCGTTCAAAAATCGTCTATCTAAATTTCAGTGCTATGCAAGAATGGTGGTTTTCTCTCGACATCTATATGAAAGTGGTGTGGTTCATTACATTGACCGCCAGTTTGATATTTATCGTACAAACGATTCTGACTTTTATAGGCATGGATGCAGATTCCGGGCTCGATGCAGATCCCGGCTCAACTCCGGGAGCAGGGGAATTTCCGTTTCAATTGTTCACATTCCGTAACTTCATCAACTTCTTTCTGGGATTCGGCTGGACAGCAATCGTGCTCGAAGGGAAACTGAACGGGGCGCTCGTTGTGTTCCTGTCCTGTCTGGTCGGGATTCTTTTGGTGGCGGCGGTGATGTATATTTTTTACCTGATGAGTAAAATGGAACAATCGGGAAATATCGACACAGCCAGCGCCGTAGGCTGCAAAGGCAATGTTTATCTGAAAATCCCGGCAGCCCGGGGAGGAGAAGGAAAAGTGCAGATTACGATACAGGGGGCGGTACGGGAATACGATGCCGTCACCAACGGCGAAGAGTTGCCCACAGGCACTCCGGTGGTCATCACACAGGTATTGAACGAAAATGTGCTGGTCGCCGCGAAAGCCTGAATTTCAAGCGAAGCTATTATAAAACATCTTAACCAATAACAAACAATGGAATCAGAAATGTATTTAATCATTGTGATCGTGGCTGTCTTGTTCGTCACATTCGCAGCCATCCTTTCACGTTACAAACGCTGTCCTTCCGACAAAATTCTGGTAGTTTACGGGAAAACAGGCAAAAACAAAACCGGAGGGGTCAGTTCCGCCCGGTGTATTCACGGAGGTGCAGCCTTTATCTGGCCGGTATTTCAAAGTTACGCCTTCCTCGACCTGACACCGATCTCCATAGAATGTAACCTGACCAATGCGTTGAGCAAGCAGAACATCCGCGTAGATGTTCCCTGCCGGTTCACCGTCGGCATATCCACAGAATCCGAGAGCATGACCAATGCCGCCGAACGCCTGTTAGGGCAACGCCTGGAAAACATTCAGGACCTGGCGAAAGACATCCTGTTCGGACAGCTCCGTCTGGTCATTGCTACGATGGATATTGAAGAAATCAACTCCGACCGCGACAAATTTCTCGCCAATGTCAGCGCCAATGTAGAAGCGGAATTACGTAAGATCGGGTTAAAGCTCATCAACGTGAACGTCACCGATATCCGGGACGAATCGGGATATATCGAAGCGCTGGGAAAAGAAGCCGCAGCCAAAGCCATCAACGATGCCAAGAAAAGCGTAGCCGAGCAAAACCGTTTCGGTGAGATCGGTAAGGCAGAAGCCGACCGGGACAAAGATATCCGCATTGCAGAAACCATCCGCGACACCCGTATCCGCACTTCCGAAGCCAATGCAACGGCAGTCGAAGGAGAAAACAACGCCAAAATATTAATTGCCGATTCGGATGCCACCCGGCGGGAAAGAGAGGCCGAAGCCTCACGCAAAGCGACCGCAGCCGAGAAAGTGCAAACGGCAAAAGCCCTGGAAGAAGCCTACTCCGCGGAGAGGGAAGCCGAAATCGCCCGTGCTGAAAGGGAAAAAGCCACACAAACGGCAAACATCGTGATCCCGGCACAGATTGCAAAAGAAAAAGCCATCATCGAAGCCGAGGCCGAAGCGGAACGCCTGCGCCGTCAGGCAAAAGGAGAAGCCGACGCGATCTTTGCCAAAATGGATGCGGAAGCGCGCGGTATATACGAAATCCTGACAAAACAAGCGGCAGGTTACGATCAGATTGTCAAAGCGGCGGCAGGCGATCCGGAAAAAGCCGTCATGATGCTGATTACCGACAAACTGCCCGAATTGGTGAAAACTCAGGTAGAAGCAGTAAAGAACATCAAGATCGACAAGATAACCGTATGGGACGGTAATAATGCCGCAAACGGAAATACCTCTACCGCCAATTTCATTTCCGGCATGATGAAATCCGTACCCCCTTTAAACGATTTATTCAGCATGGCCGGCATGAGTTTACCTTCTTATCTGAAAGGTTCAGCCGACAAACCCGCCGCAGAAACGGAAAAAACAGAAGAGTCCAAAACGGCAATCGAAGAAGCGGGCTTAAACTGATACTTATTATGTCCTGTCCTCCGGGAGGACAGGACATTTTTCCTTCTTCCCCGAAAACCAAACCTGCCGGGTTCTCGTTAAAATCATAGAACGTTTCTATTCACAGCTTAACGACCGACTTTCATGAAAACCCTGTTCCTTTCCCTCGTCTTTTCAGGCATTTACCTGCTTCAAGCGCAAGCCGCACCGGTAAACGACGACACCCTCCGTGCCCACCAGCTTCAGCAAGTCAGGACAACGGCTTTCGAACAAAGCTCACAAGGGGCTAAACTGAAAGCCAAAGAAGGGAAATGGCTGTTCGGCGGCTCGTTCGGAATGGCCTTCGGCAACAAGCAAACCACGCTTAGTTTCGCTCCCCAGGTCGGATATACCCAAAGCCCTTACTTTGCCGTAGGCGGCGGAATCACCTACAATTATTATCATTCTTCCAGACCGGAAGAAAAGATGAATTATTTAGGAATCAATATTTTCGGAGAGATCAATCCTTTCCCGTTCCTCTCTTTCCGCCTGCAACCGGAACTTTATGAAGGCTGGGGGAAAATAAACGGCAAAAACCGTTCCGCCGAACTGATCCCGACGATTCTCGTGGGAGGCGGGATACGCTTACCGCTCATCAAAGGGAGCGTAGGCGTGATGTTTTATTACGATGTGCTTCAATACGATAACACGCCTTACGGCGACAACCTGTTTTACACGATCGGCTATACTTTCAGTTTTTAACGGCAACCGTTCGCCGCCAGCAAAAAAGCCGCCGGGAAATATCCGTAATTTCTCTTATCTTTGCGCCCGGAAAATTTGCGTTTCCGGCAAAAATGCTGCCGGACAAGGCAAAAAACAGTACGCATTTATCATTTTATCGGCTTAATTACATGATTTCAATAGACGGACTTACAGTAGAATTCGGCGACCGGGCACTTTTTAAAGATATCTCTTTCCAGATTAACGAAAAAGACAGGATAGCCCTGATGGGTAAAAACGGAGCAGGTAAATCCACCCTGTTGAAAATATTGGCGGGAGAGCGGAAACCCACCCGGGGCAATGTGTCCTCCCCCAAAGATACTGTAATCGCCTATCTGCCCCAGCACCTGATGACCGAGGACGGGCGCACCGTATTCGAAGAAGCCTCCCAGGCATTCTCCCACCTTTTTGAAATGGAGAAAAAAATCGAAGACCTGAACCGTCAATTGACCGAACGCACCGACTACGATTCACCAGAATATTATAAACTGATCGAAGATGTCTCGGCATTGAGCGAAAAATTTTACAGCATCGACCTCACTCATTTTGAAGCCGATGTTGAAAAAACATTACTGGGCTTAGGATTTAAGCGCGAAGATTTTCAGCGTCCGACTGCCGATTTCAGCGGTGGCTGGCGTATGCGTATCGAACTGGCGAAAATGCTGCTTAAAAATCCGGATGTCCTGCTGCTCGACGAACCGACCAACCACCTGGACATCGATTCCATTCAATGGCTGGAAAATTTTCTCGTGGAAAACGGCAAAGCCGTCGTCGTGATTTCGCACGACCGTACCTTTGTCGATAACATCACCACCCGGACGATCGAAGTCACCATGGGACGGATATACGATTATAAAGTAAACTATTCCAAATACCTCGAACTCCGCAAAGAACGCCGGATTCAGCAACAAAAAGCCTATGACGAGCAACAGAAGATGATTGCAGAAACGAAAGAATTTATCGAACGTTTCAAAGGCACTTATTCTAAAACCCTGCAAGTGCAATCCAGAGTGAAAATGCTGGAAAAGCTGGAAATTCTGGAAGTGGACGAAGAAGACACTTCGGCCCTGCGGCTGAAATTCCCGCCCTCCCCGCGTTCCGGTAGCTACCCTGTCGTTGCCCAGGACTTATCCAAGCACTACGGCAGCCACGAAGTGTTCAATAACGCCGGATTCACGATCGAACGGGGCGAAAAAGTGGCTTTTGTCGGGAAAAACGGAGAAGGGAAATCCACGCTGGTAAAATGTATGATGGGAGAAATCACCGATTATACCGGAACCCTGACTTTAGGGCATAACGTACAGATCGGTTATTTCGCACAAAACCAGGCCTCCCTGCTCGACGAAAACCTAACGGTATTCCAAACTGTGGACGACGTCACCCCCAGCGAACTGAAAAGCAATACGAAAAATCTTTTGGGAGCTTTTATGTTCAGCGGCGACGACATCGACAAAAAGGTAAAAGTGCTGTCCGGCGGGGAACGCACGCGACTGGCGATGATTAAATTATTGCTGCAACCCGTCAACCTGCTGATTCTCGACGAGCCGACCAATCACCTCGACCTGAAAACCAAAGATATTTTGAAAAATGCCCTTATCGACTTCGACGGAACGCTGATCGTCGTATCCCACGACCGCGATTTCCTGAACGGGCTCGTACACAAAGTGTATGAGTTCGGTAACCGAAAAGTTACCGAACACTTAGAAGACATCAACGGTTTTCTGCGGAAGAAGAAAATGGAGAATTTGCGGGAGATTGAAAGCCGCCTCCAAGCGCCTTATAAAGATTGACCGCAGCCAGCAACTCATCCCGGATCGCATTGTTCAACCCGATCTGAGCATCGAAATATCCACGCTGGGCGTCGAGCACATCTATATAGCTAATCACTCCGTTGATATACTGCAAGGTGGCTAAGTCCATATATGAACGGGCGGCATTCTCCAGATTTTGGCGCGACTCTCTGATCTCCCGGCTTTTCCGGGAAGTGATCAGGGCGTTGTTTACCTCGGTAAACGCATTCAGCACCGCTTTCTGATAATTATAGGTTTCCTGTTCCTGAACGGCTCTGGCAGCTTTCAGCTTCGCCCGGTTTTTCCCCATATTGAAGAGGGGAGACAACAACTCGCCGCCTACAAAGAAATAAGGCGATTTTAGAAAGTCGCTCAGCGCATTGCTTTCCAAACCGTAATGCCCGGTTAAAGTAATCTTAGGGAACATGCTGGTATATGCCACTCCCACTTTGGCATGGGCGGCCTTTAGCTGATACTCCGCCTGCCGGATATCCGGGCGGCGTTCCAACAATTCCGACGGCAGTCCCACCGGAATCGAATCCGGCAAATGCTGTCCCACAATATGCTTTCCCCGTTCCACCTTTCCCGGATACTGGCCTGTAAGCAAAGAAATCTCATTCTCTTTCAAACGGATTTTCCGTTCCAGTTCGGGCGTCAGGGTCTGGGTGCGCGCCAGTTCCACCTGCGCCTGCCGCAAAGAAGTCTCGGACGTCAGCCCCCCTTCGAACCTCAGCTTAGCCAGCCGCACTCCTTCCCGGCGTGCCGCCAAAGTCTGATTGACAATGGCCAGCTCCTGGTCCAGCGCCGTCAATTCGAAATAAGATTGGGCAACCTGCGCCACTAAACTGAGCTGCAAGGCTCTTTTCCCCTCCACACTTTGCAAATACCCGGAAATAGCCGCCTGATTCGCCCACCGTAATTTTCCCCACAAATCGAGTTCCCACGACAGCAAAGCTTTTAACTCAAACGTATTGTCCGGCGTTTGGTCGTGCTCCCGGTCTGCATGCACTTTCGCATCCACTTTGGGAAACAAATCCGCCTTATCTATCCGCTGAAGCGCCATCAGCTCCTTCACCCGGGCGGCAGCAATCAGCATGTCCTGATTATATTCCAAAGTCCGCACGATCAACCGCTGCAATACGGGATCGGTATATAAATCCCACCAATTTATCGAATCCACCGACACACTGTCTCCCTTCACTCCGGCAATCTCTTCCGGCAGGTTTAATTCCGGGCGGGTGTATTTCTTCCCGATCTTACAGGAGGCCAACATAAAAACCAACCCGGCAAAAACAATCCACAGTTTATATTTCATAACCATACTTCTCAAATTAAAATCTTTTCCACTTTATCGCCCCGATCTTTTCTTTCACCTTATACACCATAACAAAAAAGAAAGGCACTAACACGATACCCACCGTAATGGCGGTGATCATCCCGAAAAACACCCCGGTACCGATGGAATGACGGCTGGCGGAACCTGGACCGGAAGCCAGCACCAAAGGCAGCATTCCCAAAACGAAAGCAAGCGAAGTCATCAGAATCGGCCGGAACCGGAGAGAGGCAGCCTGCAAAGCGGCAGTAACGACATCCGTCCCCTTGTCCACTTCCAATTTGGCGAACTCCACGATCAAAATAGCATTTTTAGCCGCCAGCCCCACCAAAGTCACCAAACCGATCTGGAAATAAATATCGTTATCGAGCCCGAAAACCCAAATCCCCAGATAAGCCCCTAAAGCAGCGACAGGCAAAGACAACAGCACCGACACCGGCACAAGCCAGCTTTCATACAATGCAGCGAGGAACAGGAACACGAACAGGAATACCAAAGCCATCACCAGCCCCATCTGCCCTTCTGCCTTCTTTTCCTGATAGGACAGACCGCTCCACTCCACTCCGATATTTTCCGGCAAACGCTCTTTCGCAATCTTTTCCATTTCGCGCATTGCCTCTCCCGAACTATAACCGGGTGCAGCCGATCCTCTGATCACGGAAGTGGTAAACATATTGAAACGACGGATATTACCGGGGCCGGTAGTGTACCGCGAATCTCCCAGCGCCGTAAGCGGCACCATATCCCCGCCCGAAGTACGGACGAAAAACAGATTGATATTCTCCCGGTTTGCCCGGTAAGGAGCCTCTGCCTGAATATATACTTTATACACCCGGTTAAACATATTGAAATCGTTCACATAAACCGATCCGGTATAAGCCTTCATCGTAGAAAATATATCGGACATCGGCACGCCTAAAAATTTCGCTTTGTCGCGATCCACATCAAAATAAAGCTGGGGGATTTCCGCCTGCAAAGAAGACGACAACCCGGTGAGTACCTTGCTTTGCGAAGCATACTTCATTAAAGTGTCCACGGCCGTCACCAAATTCTCGAACGATGCACCTCCCCTGGCTTCCACCTGCAATTCGAAACCGCCGGAAGTTCCCAATCCCGGAATGACAGGAGGCTTGGAAAGATAAGTCTTCGCCTCCGGATACTTCTTCAATTCCTTTCTCACCTCTTCCATCACCACATCCACACTTTGCCCATTCCCTTTCCGGTCTTCCCAGGGCTTCAAAATCACCGTCAGTTCTGCACGCGCCTGATTCGTCCCGACCCGGGGACTGGAACCGGTGACGTTCTGCACATAATCCACAGCCGGAAGAGCGGTCACAAATTCCACAGCCCGGTCCGTTACCTCACGCGTCCTCTCCAAAGTAGCACCCTCCGGCAATTCCAATTCCACTTTAAAATATCCCTGGTCTTCTTCCGGCATAAAACTACTCGGAACCACTTTATTCAATACGAAAATAAACACCAGCACCATCCCGAATCCGGCAAGTACCCGCCGGGGATTAGCAAGCGCTTTTCCGATGATCCCGGTATATTTCCGGTTTCCCGTTGCAAGCCAATCGTTGATCTTCCGGAAAACAAAATTCTTTCTACCGTGGGCAGGACGTAAAAGCAAAGCACACATCGCCGGGCTCAGCGTCAATGCCACGACAGCCGAAATCAATACCGACACCACAATCGTAATGGCGAATTGCCGATAAAGCAAACCCGTGATCCCGCCTAAGAAACTAACCGGAACAAACACGGCAGCCAGCACCAGCGATGTCGCAATCAAAGCCCCGGTCAACCCCTGCATAGCCTTTTTCGTGGCTTCATACGGGGACAGGCCTTCTTTTTCCATATAATTCTCCACGGCTTCCACCACCACGATAGCATCGTCCACCACAATACCGATAGACAGGATCAAACCCAGCAAAGTCAGCAGGTTAAGCGAGAAGCCCAGCACCAGCATCACCCCGAACGTACCGATCAGGGAGATAGGCACAGCCACCAAAGGCACCAGCGATGCCCGCCAGTTTTGTAACGAAAGGAATACCACCAGCACGACCAGAATCAAGGCTTCGAACAATGTCTTATACACCTCGTGTATCGACTGGGAAATATAACTGGTAATATCGAAAGGGATCTCATAATTCAGGCCTTCGGGAAAATTCTTACTGAGTTCCTTCATCGTCTTTCTCACATTCTCGGCCACTTCCACGGCATTCGCTCCCGGCAGGGTATAAATCCCCAGTACCGCCGCATTTTTACCGTTCATTCCGCTCTCCGTGGAATAAGACGACGCCTCCAGCGACACCCGTGCCACATCCCGCAGACGGATAATAGAGCCGTCCGGGTTGGCACGCACGACGATCTCTTCAAACTCATTGACCGTAGATAAACGTCCCTGTGTCGTAATCGGAATTGTAATATCCTGCCCGCTGATCGGCTGTTTACCCAATTCCCCGGCAGCCGATTCACGGTTCTGGTCTTTCAGGGCGTCCTGCAAATCTTTCACCGTCAATCCGAAATTCGCCATACGGTCGGGCATCACCCAGATACACATCCCATAATAGCGGCTACCGATATTCGACACCCGGCCCACTCCGGGAATACGCCGGATAATATCCAGCACATTGATCGTCGCAAAATTACTTAAATAAATCTCGTCGAAACGCGGATCGTCTGAAGTCAGCGTCAAAGTCATCAACTGATTGGAAGACTGTTTTTCCACCGAAATACCGTTCTGTATCACTTCGGCAGGCAAACGCGACTCGGCCAGTTTCACCCGGTTTTGTATCTCTACGGCGGCCAGTTCCGGATTCGTAGAAATATCGAAAGTCACGCTGATCGACAAACCTCCGGAATTGGAACTGCTCGATTCCATATACAACATACCCGGAGTTCCGTTCAATTCCTGCTCGATAGGAGTGGCCACCGCCTGCGAAACGGTCTGTGCACTCGCCCCCGGATAGGAAGCGGAAATCTTCACCATAGGAGGAGTGATCTGTGGATATTGATCTACGGGAAGTAAAAAAAGCCCGATACATCCTAACACCACGATCAATATAGAGAGTACCGCCGAAAAGATCGGGCGGTCTATAAAAAAAGACATCTTCATATTTTCCCGTTTTAAACTTCTGCTTGTTTTTCAACCTGTGTCCCGCTCAAACTGTCCGTTGCGGCCTCATTCTGCATATCTTTCCCGCCAGCGGTCTGCGGAGCCAGCAACACTCCCGGTGTCAGCTTGTGATAACCTTCCGTTACGATCATTTCGTCCGGTCCGAGGCCACGCTCCACCACAATATAATTTCCAAATTCAGGCCCGGTCTCGATAAAACGCTTTTCCGCCGTCCAATCGCGCCGCATCACATACACATGCGCCCCGCCTTTCTCGATGGCGACGGCCCGGATGGGAACGACCACGGCATTTTCCCGCACATCCAGCAACAATTTCACTTTGGTAAACTGTCCCGGCAATAGCTTATGGTCGGGATTGGCAAGTTCCGCCCGTACTCCGAAAGTTCCGGTCTTCGGATCGACCTGCGGCTCGGCAAAATCCACCAATCCTTTTTCAGGATACACCGAATTGTCCGCCAGGGTCACCGTGATCGACGGTTGCCAGGAACGCGTGGCATCCTGTTCCCCTAAACGCACATTACGCTGCTGGCTGCGCAAATAGTCCAAAGCCGTTAAACTGAAATCCACTAAAACGGTATCGCTCGAAACCACCGTCGCCAATAAAGATTTAGAGCCGGGACCTACCAGCGTTCCGATATCCGCAGAACGCTCCCCGATATACCCGTCGATGGGCGACCGAACGATCGTATAACCCAATTCCAATTCTGCCTGTGCTAAATCCGCTTTACTCATGGCCACATTGGCCCGGGCACTTTCATAAGCGGCGACAGCGTTATCCAAATCCAGCTGGCTGGCGGCATTTTGTTCATACAGGGGACGCAACCGCTCCAAATCACGTGCCGTTTTCAACTCCTGGGCCTGATCTTTTTTCAGCTGGGCGGAAGCCTTGTCCACGTGAGCCCGGTATAAATCCTGATTGATGATAAACAATATCTGATTACGCGATACCCGCTTCCCCTCTTCAAACAGCATCTTTTCCAGATAACCTTCCACTCTCGCCCTCACTTCCACAAACTGGCGGGCACGGATACGCCCCACATAATCCCCATAAATTTCCACATCCTGAACTCCGGCTTTTTCCACTACTACCGGAATCCCTTCCTGCACTTTTTCTTTTTTACAACTGGTAAATGTGACGAGCAGCAGGCAAGCCGCCCATCCCACAAAATTTCTACACCTCATTTTAATTTGTTCTATAATAATTGATCCATTCTATCATTTGATACGAAAAACAATATAAAATGTGTTCCAAATTTTGAGAAATACAAAAAATAATTGATTACCAATAAGATAACAAAACACCTGTTTTAAAACAATTCCAAGTTTCTGTGTATTTATTCTACAAACGGAACAAATAATTCCACAACATTCCACAAAAAGTTCTCGTATAGGCATTTATGAAATAGTTAAAACATGAAACGTATCATTATCCTGCTTCTATTATTGGAATGTCTGACTTTGAGCCTGATGGCGCAACAGGATTCTACTATGAATTTACAGCAACAGCTGCCCGACAACGACACCTGGTGGCAGCTTTTCGGCGATTCGACGCTCACGGCTTTAATCGAAAAAGCAATAGCCAATAACTACGACCTTTCGAATGCCGTCAAGAATATCGAACTGGCTAAAAGCCGCCTCCGCATCAGTAAAAGCGCTTATTATCCGGAAATCGGCGTCTCGGCAGACTATAGCCCGGAAAAAAGCAGCCTGGGAATCGACCATTCCGACTCGTATAGCCGGATAGGACAGGCAGGCCTCTCTATGAGCTGGGAGATAGACGTATTCGGCAACATCCGGAAAAACGTAAAATCACAAAAACAGTACTACCTCGCTTCGCAGGAAGATTACCGGGGAGTGATGGTATCGCTCACGGCACAACTCGCCACCGCCTATATACAACTCCGCACGTATCAGGAACAATTAGAGGTCGCCCGCCATAATCTGAAATCGCAGGAAGAAATATTACAGCTGAACGAAACGAAATTACAGGTGGGACTGGCTTCGAAACTGACCGTGGCACAGGCACGCGGGCTTTGGCTGCAAACCCAGGCCACCATCCCGGGCATAGAGGCAGCCATTTACAGCCAGGCAAATTCGATCGCCGTACTGACCGGGGAATATTCCGCCACGCTACGCGACAGCCTGCTACAAATCAGCCCTCTGCCCTCGAGACCCGGATTTCCGGTGGCCGGGATTCCTGCCGACCTGATCCGCCGCCGTCCCGACCTCCGGGCAGCCGAACGGACAATGGACGCTTTAGCCGCAGCAGCGGGAGCTTCCAGGGCCGACTGGTGGCCTAAATTTTACGTCACAGGCAGTTTAGGCTATGGCTCGGAATACTTCAAAAAAATGTTCAAAAAAGAGAACCTGGCCTGGCAGATCAGCCCGGCGGTCAAATGGACGATCTTCAGCGGCAGGGAATTGGTAGAAACGGCACGTTCGGCACAATTACAACTCGAACAGGGTATTAACGACTACAACAACACCCTGTTCACCGCCTTGCAGGAAGTGGACGACGCTATGATCGCATACAACCGCTCCCTCCAGCAATTAGAGGCCGACCGGCAGGCGTTGGAACAGATTAAAGTCACGCTGGACTATGCCGTCGATTTGTATCAAAAAGGACTGGCAGACTATCAAAGCGTACTCGATTCCCAGCGAAATGTGTTCAGTTACGAAAATACGCTGGTATCCTCCAAAAGCTCTGTACTTCTCTATATGATCCAGCTATATAAAGCCCTGGGAGGAGGCTGGAACACCCCCGAAACCGTAAAATAAATTCAAAACGATAAAAGCATAACTTATGAAACCGCTATTATATTCTATCTGTATCCTGCTTTTGCTGCTATCCGGCTGCAAACACAAAAAACAAAGCCAGGCAAACACCACACCCGCTCCCGAAATAGTAGTGGCTACACCCGTCCGGCAAGACATCACTTACGAATATGAATATCCGGCTTACCTCGAAGCCGTGCAGACCGTGAATCTGGTGGCGAGGGTATCGGGTTTCCTCGAAAAGATACAATTTATCCCGGGACAATTCGTCAAAGCCGGGACAACGCTTTTCGTCATAGAACCCCAGCCTTACCTCGACCAGCTGGATGCAGCCCGCGCACAGATGAAAAGCATGCAGGCAAAACTGAACTATGCCAAATCGCAATATGAAAAAATGAAAGAAGCCTTGCCCGGTAAAGCGATCAGCGAAATCGATTATATCCAGGCACAATCCAATTATCATGCAGCACTGGCAAGCCTTCAGGATGCCAAAGCCCAGCTGAACACAGCACAAACCAACCTGAACTATTGCTACATCAAAGCCCCTTTCGATGGAAGGGTTTCCCGGAACTTAGTAGATAAGTCCAACTTCGTAGGAGGATCGGTGCAACCCGTAACTTTAGCCACGATGTATAAGGACAAATTACTCTATGCCTATTTCAATATGGCTTATGCCGAATTCCAGAATCTTCCCCCGGTAATCATTCCGGAAAACAAGAAAGACTCGGCTTTCCTGCCCCTGTATGTTATAAATGTCAACAATCCCGACGAAACCTGGAAAGGAGAACTGGATTACACCGCTCCTAACGTAGATTTACAGACCGGAACGGTAACCGTCAGGGCTATCGTGCCCAATCCCGACGAGAAACTATTGAGCGGTATGTATGTTAAAGTAAAAGTCCCTTACAAACAAGTCCCCCAGGCTCTGGTCATTCCCGAAACTTCCATCGGAACAAACCAGGCAGGACGATTTGTATATATCGTCGATAAAGACGACAAAATCGCTCTCCGTCCGTTGCAGGTAGGTGTACTCGCCGGAGGGATGCGGGAAATCACCGGAGGAATCACCGCAAACGACCGTTATGTGGTGGAAGCCCTGATGAGCGTACGCCCCGGAATGACAGTAAAACCCGTTGAAAAGAAATAGTATTTCCGGATAAACTTCCGGTATGACTTATTTTTTCAGATATACAATCCGGATTACAGGATTATCCTCCTCCTGTAAATCGATGCCTTGTTTCTGTAAATAAGCTAACCCCTTTTCACTGAAATCATTGTAAAAATCTAAATTAGCGTTTGCCTCTCCCGGATAAAAAGTTAGTCCCGTACCGTATAAATCATCTTCCAACTCATAAGAATTGTCACGATCCGCATCGGTTATCCCGATACAATGTATCGTTCTTTGCTCCCTTTTATCCCAGATACAATGCCATATCCGGCTTCCCCACAAAGCACTGCAACAGATAAAACGGCTTGTTTCGTTCCATTCCAGATTGTAAATGTTCGAAGTCTTACAAAGCTCCGTCCAATCGGCATATCGGCTCCACAGGGAACGATCCGATACGAAACCTCCCAGATCGAGTTCCCAGGCAGCACGCAGGTTTAAATCCCGGTCTATCCGGTATATGGTGTCGATATAATTATTGACATATACCCATTCATTCCCTAAAGGATAAATAGACACCGCCCCCAAATTATCCGGTTTTATAATTTGTTCGTCCTGAAAAACTAACTTTTTTGTTTTCAATTTTCCATTGTCATACAAAGCCATCCACGATTTCATTCCTTCTGCCGTATATTCGGTTTCTGCCATCACAAGCAAAGAATCGTTTAGAAAAGTACCCTGAGACACAGGCGTGATTCCCGGACAATCCGTCTCCCCCTGCAAACTTCCGTCATATCCATACCGAATAATTTTCTGCCGGTCGCCTTCCAGTATATAAACGCTTTTCTCTCCCAGATACGCTCCCCTTATCCTGTTAAATTCTCCGGGTCCCCGGCCAATCCGACCTAAACTACACGCGAAAGTGCCGTCCGGAAGAAAAAAATACAACCCTTCCCTTCCAAAAATCAGGATTCCTTTCCTATTCACACACAAAACCCCGCTATATCCCCCCACCAAACAGCTATCCGTAGTTTCCAAAGCAATAAAGCGGACGCTATCCGCAACATCGCTCAATTTTGCTTTTACTTCGCCTTTCAACACCTTTGTCAAATGAAAAACAGGATAGCCGGAACGTTCTTCAGTACGGCATCCGATCACCCCCAGAAATATAAAACCCAACACTAAAAATTTCCCTATTCTAAGTCCGGCCATAACACGATCTGTTAAAATTATTTATAATTACAATGTTAAACAAAAAAAATAAATTTTTCGATTATCCTCCTACTTTTTTGATTACCAGTTTTTTCCCATGTTGAAACACAAATCTTTCCACTCCCGTATGAAAGAAAAGTAGATCACCCAATAAATACCCGATATGTTCAGTACATTTTTTATCAATCGTCCCATATTTGCCACAGTCCTTTCGATCCTGATCGTCATTGCCGGGCTCGTATCCTTGGTAGGCCTGCCCATCGAAGAATACCCCACGATCACCCCTCCCACCGTAGTGGTCAGGGCTTCTTATCCGGGAGCCAACGCTTCGACGATCGCCGATTTAGTGGGAACTCCCATTGAGCAGCAAGTGAACGGAGTGGAAGGAATGCTTTATATGTCATCCACCTCATCCAGCACAGGTTCTTACTCCCTCACCATTACCTTCGAAGTGGGCACGGACCTCGATATGGCCACCGTATTGGTCGAAAACCGGGTTAGCATGGCATTGAGCACTCTCCCCCAGGAAGTGACGAAGATCGGGGTAACTACGACCAAAGAATCGACCAATGTGGTCATGTTCCTTTCGCTCACGTCCCAAACCCCGGAATACGACGCCCTATTCCTGTCGAATTATGCCGCGCTCAACATCACCAATGATCTGGGGCGGGTAAAAGGCGTGGGAAACGTGGGCTTGTTCGGGATGGGCGATTACAGCATGCGGATCTGGCTGAATCCCGACCAACTGGCCATCCGTAACGTCACCCCCTCCGACATCGTCGCAGCGATACAGGCTCAAAACATTCAGGTTGCAGCAGGAAGCGTCGGGGCAGAGCCTTTAAATCAGAAAGAAGCTTATCAATACACCCTTGAAACCAAGGGATTGCTGATGAACGAAGAAGAATTCGGCAACATCATCGTAAAAGCGATGCCCGACGGTAAGTATTTACGGATCAAAGACCTGGCGACGATCGAATTGGGACGCGAAAGTTACAGCACGACCGCCACCCTGAAAGGAGGAGCGGTAGCGGCCATTGCCATCTATCAGCTGCCGGGAGCCAATGCCCTCGATGTCTCGAAACGGATAAAAGCAGAAATGGAAAGGCTGTCCGCTTATTTTCCCCAAGGCGTAGAATATAGCGTTACACTCGATACGACGGAATTTATCGATGCTTCCATCTCCGGTATATACGACACGCTCATCACCGCTTTCATCCTGGTACTGCTGGTGATTTTGATCTTTCTGCAAAACTGGCGGGCGATGCTGATTCCGCTGGTCACGATTCCCGTCTCTTTGATCGGGACGTTCACTTTCATGGCGATGTTGGGTTTTTCGATCAATACCCTCACCCTGTTCGGCTTGGTACTGGCGATCGGGTTAGTGGTCGATGATGCGATCATCATTGTGGAAAACAGTTACCGTCTCATCGAAACCGGAAAGTATCCCACGGTGAAAGAAGCCGTGATCGAAGCCATGAAAGAAGTGTCCGGAGCGGTTGTCGGCATCGTACTCGTTTTGCTCGCCGTATTCATCCCCACGGCATTCATCGGCGGCATCACCGGACAGCTTTACAAACAATTCGCCCTGACGATCGCCATTTCCACCGTAATCAGCGGCTTCAACGCCTTAACCCTTAGCCCTGCCCTCTGCGCCTTACTGCTAAAACCCAAACAACCCAGCCGTTTTTTCCTGTTCAAAGCCTTTAACCGCTTTTTCGATAAAACGACACAAGGCTATACCTGGGTGATCACACATTTTATGAAGCGGTCCGTCATTACTTTCATCGTGTTTTTAGTCATGGCGTTCTTTGCCTTCTGGGGATTCATCAAATGGCCCCGCACCTTCCTACCCGAAGAAGACCAGGGCTATTTCATCGCCTTTATGCAGCTGACGGACGGAGCATCCTATTCCCAAACCGCAACCGCCCTGCAAAAAGCATCCGATATATTGAACCGCATGGACGGAATCGACACCTATATTACGATCAATGGTTTCTCCATGATGAGCAACGCCAACATTTCCAATGCCGGAACTCTGTTCGTGATGCTGAAAAACTGGGACCAAAGAAAAACAAAAAACCTCAGTGCGCAGTCGCTTATCGACGAATTTAACGGCATGGCCTATATGGAAATCCCGGAAGCCCGTACCTTTGCGGTATTGCCGCCCTCCATCCCCGGTTTGGGAGAAAGCAGCGGATTTGAAGTCATGCTCGAAGACATCAACAGCTACGGCCCGCAGGAATTACAAAAAATGACAGACGAAATCATGATGGCGGGCAGCCAGACACCGGGATTATCCACAGTGCAATCCATGTTCAGCGCCAGTGTACCCCAATACTACCTGAACATCGACCGGGATAAAGTGGAACTCATGCAGATTTCGCTGGAAGAAGTTTTCAATACGATCGGTACTTTCCTGGGCTCTTCCTATGTGAACAACTTCGTTAAATTCGGACGTACCTATCAGGTTAAAGTAGAAGGAGCCACCGGAAGCCGGGCCGTGGTCGAAGACCTGCGCCTGCTCAACGTGCGCAACTCCAAAGGCGATATGGTTCCGATGAGCGCCTTCACAACCATAGAAAATCGGCTGGGAGCAGAAAACCTGACCCGGTACAACACCTATATTTCTGCCCTGATCTCCGGGTCGGCCGCCGAAGGTTACAGTTCGGGGGAAGCGATCGACATCATGGCAAAACTCATTAAAGAAAAGGCGGGCAACTCCTTCGGCTATGAATGGACTTCTATGGCTTACCAGGAAGTAAACGCTTCCTCGACAACCTCCCTGATCTTCGTCCTGGCCATTATCGTAGCCTTTCTGATCCTCGCCGCCCAATACGAGAGCTGGAAAGATCCGTTCGCCGTGATTATGGGATTACCCATCGCTTTGCTCGGCGTAGTGATAGGCGTTATCGTGATGAACCTGCCGATCAGCGTTTACACCCAGATCGGTGTTGTACTTCTGATCGCATTGGCTGCCAAAAACGCCATATTGATCGTAGAATTCGCCAGAGATTACCGGGCTTCAGGGAAATCGGCGGAAGAAGCCGCTCTGGAAGGGGGGCGCGTACGGCTCCGCCCGATCCTGATGACCTCGTTCGTTTTCATTTTAGGAACTCTCCCTTTAGTGATCTCCACCGGGGCGGGAGCCGCCAGCCGTATATCCCTGGGAATCGCTGTATTTGCCGGGATGCTCATGACTTCATTGGTGGGTACGCTCTTCATTCCCAATTTTTACCTCTTGATGCAAGGCAAATCGCGAAAACCGAAAAAGGGGACAGACTCCCCGCCTATGAATGGGCCCGAACCTCCGGCTCCTCTGGAATTACCGGAATAACTTCTGCCTATAAAAAGTGACAAGGATAATGAACAGTCGTTATCCTTGTTTTTTTGTATTGGAAATTTCAGAATTTTTAAACATCTCCGGAAGCTCCTATCACTTTTATTCACACAAAAAATAAAAAAATCCAATTTCCTTTGTAATAAAATCGGAGATGAATCGTCTTTATTAGTGATGACAGAAAAGGAATTCAATCATATTGTCCTGCCTCTGGCGCAAAATATCTGGTCGTATGCCCTGAACCTCACAGGCGACCGGACGACCAGCGCCGATCTGACACAGGAAGTGATGTTACGGCTATGGGACACCCGCCGGCAGCTTTCCGAAGTCGGTAACATCAAGGCATGGGCATTGAAAATGACCCACAACCTCTGCATGGACTGGCTAAAAAAGCAAAAGCCGATATACGACGACACCCAACTCCTCAGGAACGGAGGCTACGAAACCGATCTGTTGCAACAGATCGCGGATAAAGACACTGCCGAAACGGTCAGAAAAATCATCGACACCCTCCCTCCTAACCAGCGCGAGGTGATTGTCCTACGGGAAATAGAAGGACTGGAATACGACGAGATCGCAAAGATCACAGGTTTGGGATTGAATAACATCCGGGTACTGTTATCCAGAGCGAGAAATAAAGTAAAAGAGATTTTGGTGAAACACTACCATATTTCTCTATATGAAAACTGAAATAAGAACCGATGGAACCGACTGAAAATAAATTAGCGAGATATTACCGGGGAGAATCCTCTTTAAAGGATGAGCAAGAGCTGAAAGCTGCCTACCGGAAAGGAGAACTGCCTTCCGAGCCTGCTTTGGCTTACCGGGGCGACACGACACCCTGTCCGGAGGAATTGCTGAATAGTATCCGGCAACGCATTGAGAAACGAAAAAATCACCGTTCCCACCGCATCTTCCGGCTTGCCGGAGGGATAGCCGCTACCCTGCTGCTTATCGTCAGCCTTCGGATTTTTCTACCTGCTCCGGCACCGACAAGCATAAAGCTATCCGAACAAACCCAGCGGGAACGTTTCGAAGATGCCTTACAGGTTATCGCCGATGTCCTCAATGAAAAAACGCCCGGTAACGAAAAAATCATATACGAAGATAAAGGTCTGATCATTGCAATCGAGTAAGTCAGGCCGGACTTGCACGATATAAACTTTAAAAATTACATTGCTATGAATAAAAAAGTATGGATCATTTTAGTGGCCTTTGCTCTCCCTTACGGAGCTCAGGCACAACTGGCCAAATTGATGGCCAAATACCATGAAAAAAATTGTGTGACGGTCACTCAGTTAGATAAAAACTTATATGGACTGTACAAAAAGCAGAATCTACCGCCGCAAGCGGAAGAAGCCCTTCAAAATCTGGATGCCGTGAATATCCTTAACCTCGACCTGAACGCCTGCGATCCGGATATGGAAAATAAAGTAACCGCACAATTTAAAGCGATTCTGGATTCCCCGAACAAATACCGGCTTGTTAAAAGCCACACGGACGCTTCGGGGAAACAACTGATTTACTCACAAAGTAAAAACGGGCAGATCACTTCGATGGTAATGTGGAATCAGTCGCCCGTCCGTCTGGATATCGTCGAACTTTGCGGCAACATCCAGCCGGAACAAATAGCCTCTCTCCCAAGCATACTGAACATTAAAGGCCTGAACTCTCTGGCCTCCCTCGCCCCGGGCAATTCTGCCGGATCACTCCAACAGCAAAGGCTCGAAAAGATGAAACAACAACTGAAACAGATGGAATTGCAGCGAAATCAACTGCCGGACGGATTCTTTAACGGAACAGGCAATATGGATTTCGATAAACTCACGGAAGAGTTCAGAAAAAATTTCAATATGCCCGATTTCGGCAGATTCCCGGGAATGTTCGACTTCCCGCTCGGAAATATGTTTTTAAATTTCGACAGCCTATTCGATTCTTCCCGATTTAATTTCCCGGATAACCTGGATTCGACCTTTTTCAATATTCCCGGCGGAAATGTATCCGGTAATTCCATACAAATTACGAACACGGACGGAAAGACAAAAATAAAAATCAATTCCAACAACTCGGATATCCGCTATGTAATCGACGGGCAGGAACTTCCGAAAGGAGAAATAAAAATGCCTGAAAACATCGGAAACATTCAAGTGGTACATGCCAAAGACGACCTCCGGAAATCGTATCTTTTAATTACCTCCGGGGAAAAATTGGGGGATTTCGTAAGCTACAAAGACGGAGTTCTTACCTTCCGGTACGAAGGGCAGGAATACAAATACAACCTGGAAAAAGTGCATGACCCTATATTGGTCATCGACGGGCAGCAAACCAATGAATTCCTGATCGACCCCTCTTCCATTCTGCAAATACGCCCGCAAAGCAAATTAGAAAAAGAAATAGGATATTTTCCTTCTGCCGAAGTGATTATCAACACCAAATAAACGATCTGCAATACATAAGAAATCCCGAAGGTCACCTTAACCTTCGGGATTTCTATTTTCCATATTTCCTATAATCTTTTCCAGAAAGGCTAAATACAGTAGAACAACTTTATCGAAAATCTCTAAAAACAGTCATTCCCCCCCCTTTCTCAAAATCCTTTATTTCGATTTTATAATCAAAACGTTATCGGCATTCTTTCCGTACTTTTTATTCATTTTCCGGACAGCGGTCTCGTCTCTAAGCAAACGAATCTCTGCAACTCCGGATAAATCCTGTGGAAGATCTTTCACATCCTCTACCAGCTTATCGTTCAAAATCACGATCTGCTTATCCGGATCAATCTGGGAAACCGCAGCCTGATAAAGCGCCGGAGACAGCGAAGACTGGCTTTCCCCCTCAACAGACGACACCGTAAACGAAACATTATGTCCGGGAGCATTTGTACCCTTTGTCGTTATATAAAACACACTCGTATCTGCTTTTACGGTTTTCGTTGACAACGAAACATGGACATCCTCCCGACCGGCTTCCTGCACCATCCCTGAAGAACGAACAGATACCGTTACGGCCTGAGTCTCTTCAACAGGCAAAGGTTCTGTCCCGTTTTCCGTTTCATGCAATAAATTAAAAGAAATAGGCATACGTAACTGCACGTTCACCGGTTTTCCCGACTTTTCCCCCGGCTTCCACCTGGGCATCGATTCCACTACCCTTATAGCTTCTGCATCCAGCGTGCCATCTACCCCTTTCATCACTTTTGCCCCGGTCACATTGCCTTCTTTATCGATCACAAAAGCTACTTCCACCGTCCCCTGAATCCCATGCTGTGCGGCATATTGGGGGTATTTGATGTTTTTGGCAATAAATTTACCCACCTCTTTCTCTCCCCCGATGAATTGAGGTTCCTCATCTACGACGGAATATATTACAGTAGATTTCTTTTTATCTTCCCCGGTAAAAAGACCTACTACAACCACTTCCTCCAAAGCCAAAGCTCCGGCCACGGAATCGGCTTTCACCGCCGTCTCTATCTGAACATTCGTAACCGTAGCCGCTCCCGGCTTCATAACAACATTTAGATCGGAAGTGCCTTTTTTCACCGTTTCACGCTGCATCGCCATGCCCGGATAAGAAAAACACAGTTCCTTGAAATCTCCGGAAACTTTTACCCCATAATTCCCCTCGGCATCGGTAGTTACGATCTTCCAGGCTTTCCCCTGATCCTGAACGCCGACAGCCACTCCCGGCAACCGTTCTCCCTGTTCGTCCGTAACCCGGCCTTTTATATCCCACTGACCGGTTTCCGGGGCGACTCTACCGGCAACTACCCGTTCCGGTGAAACAACCTGGCCGACGATTTCCTGAGTAACTTCCGCGACCGTACGGGCATTACTTGCCAAAATGAGCAGTCCCGTCACCGGAAGCATTATTACATATTTTACCAGCCTCATTTTAGAGGCCTTTTTCTGATTCATCATCATGATCCGCTTTTTTAATTGTGATACATTGAAATTATTGATAATTTGTGTTGCAACCGATTGATTGGATAAACGGAGTAAATGATACTGATAATCTTTCCGATTATAGCCGGCATCAAGCACTCCCCGGTCTGCCAGAAATTCTAAATTCTGACGGATTTCCCTGCGGATCAGCCACACTCCGGGATTATACCAAAAGAAAATGCAAAGAATCTCCCCCGCCAGCGTATCCCAGGAATGTCCCTGTCTGGCATGGGTCTTTTCATGAATAAGAATGCCCTGCAATTCCTTTTCTGTATAACAACAGGGATCGACAAATATCCAGCCGAAAAAAGAAAACGGAGCCGTATCGTTTTTCAAAACGATAACCCGGGTATCGCCGATGATACAGGCTTCGCCCGATAGCCGCAACCGGATAACGGCTCCCAATTGTACCAAAAAGCGGAATAACAGGAACGCACTTCCGGCAAGCCAGATCGCCGATAAAATATTTTCTACGGTAAATAGCGTTTTTTCCTCTACAGGAGAAGCCTTCGGTATCGTCACCGCCTGAACGATAAATTCCGAATAATCTACGATCATAGCCTGCAAAGGCTGTTTGTCTTTCAGCCATTCGGCTAACGGAACCAGCGGATATGCAAAAGCCAAAAACAGTACCGACAGCAGGAAAAAACGACGAATTTCAAAAAAGGTATCTTTCGCCGTTAAAATGCGGTAAAGCAAATAAAACACGGCTAAACCTGCATTCACCTGTAATATGTAAATATAAAAATCCCTCATGAGCTTTTCATTGATATCCGGCGATTCTATTCTTCCTTCTCGATCAAACGAATGATTTCCTGTAATTCCTTTGCCGTTATTTTCTGCTTTTTAGCGAAAAACGTCACCATTTCTTTATATGAGTTTTCAAAATAATTTTGTACTACCCCCGAAAGAAAACGGGCCTTATATTCGCTCTCGTCGATCACAGCTTTATATACACAGGTATTTCCGTAACGGGTACTCTCCACATATCCCTTCTTCTCAAGATTTTTAACAATAGACGCCACCGTAGTATAAGGAGGGCGCGGTTCATTCATCCTGTTCAAAAAATCCTTGATCACACCACCTTTTACTTGCCAAACGATAAGCATGATTTCTTCTTCCTGAAAAGTAAGTTTCTCCATAATGCCGATACAATTAATTACGATTCTTTCGCAAAACTACGAATATTTCGTAGATAAACAAACAATTTAAATGAAAATATTCGGAGGATATTATAAATATTTAATCCTCAGCGTTTTTTTTGAAATAATATTTTACGATCAACGGATTGTCCCCCGGCTTCATTTGCCGGAAACGCGCAGCATCTTCGGGGGCAAGCCACTCTGTCCTGATATACCTGCCACATTCGGCATAAGGTATCAAAGCCAGCATGCAGGTATCGTTCATCCGGGTTATTGGGGGTAATTCACCCCCTCCCGCAACAGCCCTGTCAAATTCATAGACACTTATAAACCGGATGTCGCCCAAGACAATAAACGGTATTTATCTTTTTCGTTTGATGAAAAATCATAAAATAATCCATTATTTTACAACCTGAATCTATTTCATTCACTTCCTCATCCGCCTATTTTTGCAATATCTATAACGGGCTATTCTAACAAGTATTTATCGATCATTGGGCTTTATACAAATTTGTCCATATTTTAGAGGGAGAAAATTATAATCTTATTCCATCGTGTCGGAATCACCCGGATACTGAGAAAATAAAAATGAACATCAATAAAATTCGATATGAAAAAGAATCTGCTACTACTATTATCCGTTTTATTTTGTACCTGTTATTCATACGCCCGGCAAGAAAATAAAATAGACTTATCGGGAATCTGGCGGTTCCAGCTCGATCCGATGGGATTCGGAAAAACTCCGGGATCGGAACTTTATCTGGCGAAACTTGCCGAAACGATTACACTTCCCGGATCGACCGACGAAGGAGGCAAAGGGATACGGACGACAGCCCGCTATATAGACCGCCTGACGCGAAAATTCGAATACTGCGGCCCGGCATGGTATCAGCGGGAGATCGACATTCCTGCCGAATGGAAAGATAAAGAAATCATTTGGGAACTGGAACGTTGCCACTGGGAAACCACGTTATACATCGACGGCAAGTACATCGCCATCGACGAACGCCTGTCTGTTCCCAACCGTTTTATTTTAACGCAACATCTGACTCCGGGCATCCATACCCTCACCCTATGCGTGGACAACCGTCTAAAATACCCGATGGATCAATGGAATCACGGCACCACCGAATATACCCAAACCAACTGGAACGGGATCATCGGCAAGATGGAACTGATCGCAAAAAATCCTTCTTATCTCCGACAGATAAAAGCATATCCCGATGTAAAAAATAAAAAAATAAAAATAGACCTGCAATTCCACACGGCAAGCCGGGACAGTACCGGAGAGATCCGCTATACCTTACGTGATCCCCAGGGAAAAACCGTCCATACTTCAACCGTCCCGGTAAACCTCCGGGCACAGACTCTCTCACAGGAAATCCCCGTCGGGAAAAATATGATGCTGTGGGATGAATTCACGCCCAATCTTTATGAATTGGAAACCAGCATAACCACAGGACAAACAGAAGAAACGCACACGCTTCACATAGGCATGAGACAGGTGGAGCAGGGAAAAAATCATATCCGCCTGAACGGACGGAACATCCACCTGCGCGGAACGCTCGACTGTGCCGTTTTCCCTTTGACCGGTTATCCCTCAACCAAAGTAGAGGATTGGAAACGAATATTCCGTACGGTCAAAGACTACGGAATGAATCATATCCGTTTCCATTCCTGGTGTCCGCCGGAAGCAGCTTTTACGGCTGCCGACGAAGTGGGTATGTATCTCCAGGCCGAACTCCCGATGTGGATCAAAGACGTCGGTAAATACCCCGCCCGGCGAGATTTTTTCGAAAAAGAAATGTATGCCATCCTCGACGAATACGGAAATCATCCTTCTTTCATTCTGATGTGCAACGGCAATGAGAACGAAGGCAACTTCGATGTGCTGGAAGATTTGGTAAAAAAAGCACAGGCATACGACAACCGCCGTCTGTACTCGGCATCCACAGCCCGTACACATACCCCGTCGGACGAATACTATGTATCGCATGTCACTTCAAAAGGGGGAATCACCGTATATGAAGGCATCCCCTCCACTCAATGGGACAAACGAAAAGAATCGGACATCGATGTCCCGGCCATCGCCCACGAAAGCGGACAACGGTGCATGTACCCGAATTTTAACGAAATAAAAAAATATAACGGCGTACTGGAAGCCCGGAACTTCGAAGTATATCGGGAACGGCTTGCCAAAAACGGCATGCTGGAACAAGCCGGCGATTTTTTCAAAGCCACGGGGGCGCATACCGTACTGCAATACAAAGAAGTGAACGAATCCTTACTTCGTACCCCCAATTCAGGCGGTTTTCAGCTTCTCGGCCTATCGGACTTTCCGGGACAAGGCTGTGCATTCGTCGGCATCCTCGATGCTTTCTGGGAAAGTAAAGGGCTGGTAACTCCGGAGAAATTCAGGGAATCCTGCGCACCTACCGTACTGCTGGCACGTTTTCCCAAAAGAGTATATACCGACGATGAAAAATTTCAGGCACAGTTTGAAATATACCATTACGGAGCCGAGCCTATCAAGCGCAATTCTTTACGCTGGCAACTGGAAAACGCAGAAGGACAAGTCTTCGGTAAAGGAACGATATCCACTCCTCCGGTTCCCTGTGCCGTTGTCGATACATTGGGTACGGTCGATATTTCACTCCAGGCAATCACCCGCCCTCAGAAATTAACCCTAAAGGTATCTTTAGACAGTTTTCGGAACGAATGGGACATTTGGGTATATCCCCGCCAGAAGGATACCCCACAGGAAGGTTATGTATATGCCCGGGAGTGGGATGCCTCGGCCAAAGCCATGCTGGAACAAGGAAAAAACGTTTTGCTTATCCCCCGGCAGGCTCCGGGCATGAAAACTCATTTCGCCAGCCATTTCTGGAACCCGATCATGTTCAACTGGAATCCGATGATCGTCGGAACTTTGATACAGGCCACCCATCCGGCATTTCACGATTTCCCCACCGAAATTTATGCCGACTGGCAATGGTGGGATATTTTAAACCATGCAACGGCTTTAGAGCTAAACGCCCTAAAAACGATAACCCCGGTGATCCAAAGCATAGATACCTACGAAGAAAACCGGAAACGGGGTATCGCTTTCGAAGCGCGTGTCGGCAAGGGAAACCTGTTTGTGCTGTGCGTCGATCCGGAAAAAGACCTGGACAGACGGCAAGCCACGCAACAACTGCTTCACTCTGTCCGGAATTATGTTTCCTCGCCCGGATTTCAGCCGGACTGTGAACTGCAATTCCACGAATTAGACGCCCTTTTCACACCTAAAAACAAGGAAGTCGGCAACCGGAATAGCGAAGCGATCAAACAACTCCTGAATCAATAGCCACAAATACATCCCGGTTTACCGAAATGAAAAATCCCCGGAGTCGTTATACTCCGGGGATTTTATTCTATCATTTTGATCTTGATCCTGTCATTTATTTCTTCAATGCCTTTTCGATCATCTCCTTCAACGCCGGATTAGAAGGACGCGGCGCATCCACCGAAACGATTTTACCTTCCTTATCGAAAACCATAAAACGTGGAATTGCCTTTATCTGATAATCCTTAGCGATCTTGCTCCATCCGCTGGCAAACAGCTGTACGCCTTGTAACTGCTCTGTCTTCACAAAGTCGAGCCATTTCTGCTTATTCTTCTCTTCATCGACCGACACTCCCATAAACACAACACCTTTTCCGTGCATCTCTTTTTCCAGCTTTTTCAAAGAAGGCAATTCCTGCCGGCACGGGCCGCACCAGGTTGCCCAAACATCGACCACTACAACCTTACCTTTAAAATCGGACAAAGAAACTTCTTTCCCCGTCACGTCCGGATAAGTGAAATCGGCTGCCACGGTTCCCGGCTTCGTATCGTACACTTTCGCCCCTAACGCTTCTGCCCTCGCTTTCAGCGAAGGAGTTACCAAATAACGCCCGAACCGATCCTGCATTTCCAGAAAAGCATCGTAAGATTTTAAACTCCGGCTAAAGGTATTCATCACCAACTCTCCTTTCAGCCGGTCGTCTTTCACCGCACCCAACATACTTTCGACAAATTCCCCCGTTCCTTTCGGCTGCACAGGATTAAGCCTCGTGTAAAAAGAAGCATAAGCCGAAAGTATCCGATAACCGTCGGGGATTTGCAATACTTCGTCGTTCACAAACTTTTCCTCTGAAACGATCCGATTGTAATAATCCGGCCAATCTTCCCGCTGGGGATGTTCCGTCCTCGGTGTTTGCAGAAACATGATTGCATAAAAATCGACATCGTATCCGATTTTCTTTTTCAGAATCTCGTCAAATTCTTTATTACCGGAATGTACTTCCTTCTGAAAATCCTGAGCCTTACTTACAAAGTCCGGGAAAACGGGAAAAAAGTCCTTATAATTACTTCTTACTTTTTCGAATAATACCGCTTTAATACGGGTACTGTCCGCTATGCTCTCCCATTGATAAAGCATTTCGTTCTCAGGAGTGTTCTTGCCATGCAGACGAGCGGTGAGCCCCTGCAAATTCAAGCCTACCACATCCCCGGTTTTCACCCATACGGGAAAATGTATCCGGTCGTTCCCCACGGCATAAAATCCCTCTTGTTCGGGAACGAATAAAAAACCGTAAGTCCCGTCAGGCCCTACGTGAGTCGTTGCATAAGATTGTATATTCCCATCTACGGTCTTATACAAAGTAACCTCTTTTAAACTTCCGTCTTCTACCTTTCCCACAATCTGTGAATAACGCTGCTTTTCGCATCCGGTCAATGCAAAACAGCACACCAGTATCAATACGCCTATTTTCATCATATCTGATTCTATTTAAAAATAATTACTCATACGAACTTACACATCCCCACAAAGAATTCATTTTTTATTGTTTCGGACTTGCTCCAGCTTTGCCGTCATTTCCCCTACCCGTTTCGGATATTGGGCAGCAATATTATTTTTCTGAGCCACATCTTTTTTCAGATTATAAAGTTCCGGCTCCGTCATTTTTCCTCTCCAATTCTTATAGGCAGGCACACAAGCCCAATCTCCTTCTTTTATCCAGATACTTCGTCCGTAACCTTCCAAAACCAACGACTCACGGCCTTTTTTGGATTTTCCCAACAAAGCTTTTTCCAACTGCATCCCGTCCACAGCAGGATAATCCTGTTTCAGTAATCCGGCAAAACTGGCACAAAAATCCATCTGACAGATCAAAGCATCGGAAACGGCACCCGCCTGAACATGTCCCGGCCAGCGGATCAGCATCGGAATACGGGTACCTCCTTCGTAAGGATCGCATTTCCAACCCCGGAAAGGCCCGGCAGGTGTATGTTCCCCGTTCAATTCCACCGCCTGGTCCTTATAGCCGTCGTCGAGCACAGGTCCGTTATCACTGGTAAAGATAACAATCGTATTATCCGCCAGGTTCAATTCATCCAAATATTTCAAAAATTCGTTCACGCACCAATCCGCCTCCAGAATCACATCTCCGCGAGGTCCCAATTTCGATTTCCCGGCGAACTTTTCGTTCGGCAAACGGGGCACATGCGGCTGATGCAAAGCATAATATAAAAAGAAAGGTTCGTCCTTATGCTCTTTCACATAATTTTTTGCTTCTCCCAAAAACACTTCATACATGGTTTCGTCCACCCAAAGCGCCGACTTACCTCCCCGCATAAAGCCAATCCGGGGAATCCCGTTCGTGATCGACATATTATGCCCCACACTGGGATGCATCCTCAACATTTCAGGGTTATCTTTCCCGGTAGGTTCTCCCGGAAAATTATGTTTATAGCTTACTTCAATGGGATCGTTCGGGTCGAGATTCACGACATTGCCGTTCTTTACATACACGGTAGGCACACGGTCGTTCGTTGCCGCCATGATATAAGAATAATCGAACCCGATTTCATTCGGCGAAGGAGAGATATGCCGATTCCAGTTTACATTGCCGTTTCCCAGCCCCAAATGCCATTTCCCGACAACTCCGGTCGCATATCCCGCTTCTTTCAGCATTTTAGGAAAAGTTCCCATATCTTCTTTAATCAGCATAGGAGCGTCTCCCGGAAGAATCGCCGCCCCGACCCGGAAAGGATACATTCCCGTAAGCATTGCAAAACGGCTGGGAGTACTGGTCGCTGAAGAAGCATGCCCATTGCAATGCCTTAATCCCTCGGCTGCCAAACGATCGATTCCCGGCGTTTGAATCTTCGTTGCCTCATAACAACTCAAATCTCCGTACCCCAAATCGTCTGCCATGATTACGACAATGTTCGGTTTCTTAACCGGCTCTTTTGCTGCTGTCTGTAACACAGGCATAACTGCAGCTACGGGAAGCAATCCGTATTTCAAAAAATCTTTTGAAGGACAAACCATATACTGTATTTTTAATGGATTTCTTAAAGCCAATGCGGCAATCCGCTTAACAAAAACTGTGTAAATTTAATTTATTTTTCCGAAAACGACAGGAATATTTTAATATGAATTAAAATAACAAAAAACAGGTATATGCAACCGGAAAAACCAATAAAAAATCCCCCTGCCGAACGGCAGAGGGATCTGTTATATAAAGTACGTTTATCAATCGAGCACTTTCACCCAACCGAATTTATCCGGTTCGTCACCGTATTGGATCGCCCTCAAACGATGATATAGCTTCGTACACCATTCTCCCGGCACACCCGGCTGTCCGAACGTTAATTTTTCGTTATGCCCTTCTTCAATATCGTCGATCTCTCCAATGGGCACGATCACGGCTGCCGTACCGCATGCTCCGCACTCATCGAACGTTTTCAGTTCTTCCACCGGAATACGGCGGCGTTCTACTTTCAGCCCCATATCCCCGGCCAGTTCCATGATGCTGACATTCGTAATAGAAGGCAAAACAGAATGAGAAGCAGGGGTAATATATGTATTATCCTTTATTCCGAAGAAATTGGCCGGTCCACACTCGTCCACATATTTTTTCTCTGCCGAATCCAGGAACAAAGCGGTAAAATACCCCTTGTCGTGAGCAATCTCACCGGAAGCCATCCCGGCGGCATAATTTCCTCCCACTTTAGTATGTCCGGTGCCATGAGGCGCTGCACGGTCGTATTTACGCTCGATCATCACCCTGGCCGGTTTGAAACCGTCTTTAAAATAAGGCCCTACCGGAGCGACAAACACCACAAACATAAATTCGCTGGCCGGTTTTACTCCCATTTGCGGACCTACCCCGATCAGCAGAGGACGGATATATAAACTCGCACCCGATTCGTAAGGCGGCACATATTCTTTATTCAACTCCACGGCTTTCACCACAGCTTCCGTAAACAACTCCACAGACGGAGCTTTCATCATCACATAGTCGGCCGTATTGATCATACGTTTCGCGTTCTCTTCACAACGGAAAATCCGGATTTTTCCGTCTTTTCCCCGGAATGCTTTTAATCCCTCGAAAGCTTCCTGACCGTAATGCAAACACGTAGAAGCCATGTGCACGGGAATCATTTCCGAATCGGTGATTTCCAGGTCACTCCATTTTCCGTCCTTATAATAGCTACGAACGTTGTAGTCTGTCTTCAAATACCCGAAAGATAATTTATCCCAATCCAAATTTTTCATAATAGTAGGGTTTAATAGTCAAACTTTATCTGGAAAGGCAAGCCCATACCATCGGGTACAGGCCGCCTTTCGTTATTTTACAATAGTCATTTCATCGATCAGATTCTTTGCTCCGGCATACTTATCCACGATCCACAGCATATAGCGGGTATCTAAATTGATACACCGTTGCAGGTTTTCCTCAAAATCGATATCTCCGGACATCGCTTCGGAATTACCGTCGAAAGCAGCTCCGATCAATTCCCCGTTAGCGTTGATCACCCCGGAACCGGAATTTCCTCCGGTAATATCGTTATCCGTGATAAAATTCACCACCAGATAATCATCTCCATAAGGTGCAAAATCTTTCTTCGCATACAATTCTTTCAGCTTGGCGGGCACTTCGAATTCCCCGCCTTTCGGACCTTCTTTTTCCAGCACTCCGGACAATGTGGTATAGTAATCATAGAAAACGGCATCCCGAGGCTTATAACTCCTCACCTTACCGTAAGTCAGGCGGATCGTGGAATTGGCATTCGGAGCCCATGCTTTTCGCGGATTCATTTCCATCAATCCGCGAACGAACAAACGATTCCCCCTTGCCAGCTTCGTATTCATGTCGTTGGAATAAGCAGACAGCTTGATCCACATTTCATAATAAGACTTCCCGGCAATATAAGCCGGATCTTTTTCCAGTTTCTTGCAATCCGGTTTTTCCACAAAAGCTTTAAAAGTATTCTCATTCAGAAAGACCGATTGTTTTTCAAGGTCTTTGGCAAATTTCTCATAATCGCCCTTATATTTCTTATTGATCAACCCGATCACCTCAGGCTGTAGCTCCTCTGCGACGTTATCATTATAGATTTTAAACAAAGTAGCGAACAAACGGATATCCAGCTCGGTATTAAAATCCTTATAAAAATCGGCGGCAGACTCCAGTAAAGACTTCTTGATTTTTTCCTTCTTTTCCGCACTGATCTCCTTATTACACAAGTCTTTCAATTTTTTACCCATGCGATAAGCGAATGTATGGGCTTCCGGACCTGCCAGAGCTTCCTGCAAATAAACCGTGGCTGCCGAATATTTGGACATATCGGCATAAGCTTTTTCTATCGTAGGCAAAACATCACCGTATTTTGCCTTACGTCCGGCGTCGGCATTCACCCAATTCGTAAATTCGCGCTCGATGGCAACCTTGTTTTCTTTTGTATTCAAATTCTTCAAAGCCTTATTCTGCTCAAAAGAATATTTCCAGTAATTGGCACAACTGGCATATTTAGAAGCATACTGAATCCGGGTTTTAGTGCTCTTAGCCATTTCCTCGCCCATGATCTTCAATTTCTCCGTCCGCACTTTATAACGGATATCGTTGGTCGTATTCATCGTTTTTTCCAACCCGAAACTGGTGGTGAAACGATCGGTCGAGCCGGGGAAACCCATAATCATTGCAAAATCGTTATCCTTTACTCCCTTAGCGGAAACAGGCAAATAATGTTTCGGCTTCAAAGGCACGTTGTCTTTGGAATAAGCAGCCGGGCTTCCGTCCGGTGCGGTATAGATACGGAACATGCTAAAATCCGCCGTGTGACGGGGCCACATCCAATTGTCGGTATCTCCTCCGAATTTTCCCATGCTCTGGGGAGGAGCACCCACCAGACGCACATCTTTGTAAATGGTATAAAGGAACAGGAAAAACTGGTTCCCTTCGAACATTGCCTGTACCTGCCCGCTAAACACCGTTCCTTCGGTCGCCTCTTTAATGATTTTGGCTGAAACACTGTCGATCGCAGCAGCCCGCTCTGCCTCGCTCATATTATCGTTAAGCACGGCATTGACCCGGTCGGTCACATCTTCCATCCGTTCCAGGATCGAAGCCGTAATACCGGGATTTGCCAGTTCGTCTTCCATTTTATAAGCCCAAAAACCGTCTGCCAGATAATTATGCTCCACGGAAGAATGCGATTGTATGGCATCGAATCCGCAATGATGATTGGTCAGCAACAACCCTTGCGGAGAGATCAGCTCTCCCGAACAGAAATGGCGAAACGGCCGTCCCTCCCTGCCTAACCCGACAATAGCATCTTTAATTCCCGGCTGATTTACGGAATAAATATCTTCGGCAGTCAATTTGAAACCCATTTTCTGCATTTCGTCGATATTCTGTTCCTTCAACTTCGACAATAACCACATTCCCTCGTCAGCTCTCACAACAGCACCGGAAAGCAGCACAAAAACAATAACTAATAAATTCTTCATTTCTGTATTTCCTGATTTTTATTTAATGATAATTTTACCACAGTTATCTCCTCTATATTTAAACTAAAATAGAGTTTTGCAACCTTTCATAACCTTAAATTCACGTAAGTGCAAATATATAATTAAATCCGCTGTTTATCGGATTTTCAGGATATTTTAACAACAAAAACAAAGGCCATCCTCAAAACAATCCCAATCATAATTTATACATTCTTCGCACCTCCTTTTTCTTTTTCTGTGCCGTTTTCCACTGATTATTCGACAGCTTATTCGTATCTTTGCCGGACTTTAAATGAAATATGACCGACGTGGAAAAACAAAATATCAGGGAATTGTCTTTAAAAGAACTCACCGAGTTTCTGACAACCCATAACGAAAAAGCTTTCCGAGCCAAACAAATATGGCAATGGATATGGCAACGAGGCACAACCCGTTTCGAAGAAATGACCAACCTTTCCAAAGCGACCCAGGAAATGCTGGACAACTCATTTTTTTTCGATAAGCTGGAACCGCAATTAACTCAAACGTCGAGCGACGGAACGGTGAAAACCGCCTGGCGTTTACACGACGGGGAAATCGTCGAAAGCGTCCTGATTCCGGGAAATCAGAAATTCACCGTGTGCGTATCCTCGCAGGTTGGTTGCCAGTTAGGGTGTAAATTCTGTGCCACCGGAACCCTGGGATTCAAGAGAAACCTCACCGCAGGCGAAATTTTCGAACAGGTCGTTGCAGCCAAAACAGCCGCAGAGGCACAGGGACTTACACTTTCGAACATCGTATTCATGGGAATGGGTGAACCTTTATTGAACTACGACAACGTAATGCAGGCCATAGAACGCCTCACGGCAAACGACGGGCTCGCCATGTCGCCCTACCGGATTACGGTTTCTACGGCCGGAATCCCCGATAAAATCAGGCAACTCGCCGACGATGGCGCACGATTCAATTTAGCGGTTTCCCTCCACTCTGCCGACGAAAGCACCCGGACAAACCTGATGCCGGTGAATAAAGCCTACTCTTTGGCAGATATCGCCGAAAGCCTGAAATATTTTGTTGAAAAAACAGGAACCCGCCCGACATTCGAATACTTGCTTTTAAGAGATGTGAACGATAGCCTGGAAGATGCCAAAACATTAGCCCGCTATTGCCGACAATTCCCGATAAAAATCAACCTGATTGAATACAACGACGTAAACAGCACCGGATTCCGGCATAGTCCCGACAAAAAAAGGGATGAATTTATCCGTTTTCTCGAAAGTTGTAACATGGTGGTAAACCTGCGGCGCAGCAAAGGCAAAGACATCGATGCAGCCTGCGGACAATTGGCCGGAAAACAACCTAAAGCTTAAAAGCGAAAACAGGCGGCTGTCTCTCTGCCGTATGCCCGTCCGTATTCATCACACGCTTCACACGGTATATCTCCATTTTCCCCCGAAAAAATATAAACGAAAATGCTATAAATAAAAAATCCGTCCCAAACAGGCGGATTTTTTATTTATAGATGTGAATTGCTTAAATTCACCTTTATCAAAAATATTCGGCTCAACCCGGAATTTTATAAAATTCCCTGATCCATCATGGCGCGCGCCACCTTAATGAATCCGGCGACATTAGCCCCCTTCACATAGTTTACATATCCATCGGGCTGTGAACCGTATTTCACACACTGGGAATGAATCGACTTCATGATCTCTTTCAGCTTAGCGTCCACTTCTTCACGCGTCCAGCTGATCTTCTGTGCATTCTGACACATTTCAAGCCCGGAAGTCGCCACACCTCCGGCATTGGCAGCCTTTCCGGGTGCATAAAGCAATTTATTTTCCAGGAATACCGTAATCGCTTCAGGCGTAGAAGGCATATTCGCACCTTCCGATACGGCGATACAACCGTTTGCCACCAATGTTTTGGCATCCTCCCCGTTCAATTCGTTCTGTGTAGCGCTGGGCATAGCGATATCGCATTTTTCTCCCCAAGGACGGCCTCCGGCAACATATTTACAGCCGTATTTATCTGCATATTCCTTGATACGTCCCCGGTAGAACAGCTTTAATTCCATCATATATTCCAGCTTTTCATCGTCTATTCCATCCGGATCGTAGATATAGCCGCTGCTATCCGACATCGTCACCACTTTCGCTCCCAGCTCGTTCAATTTCTGAACCGTAAATAAAGCCACATTCCCGGAACCGGAAACGGCAACGGTTTTACCTTTCAAATCGACATTACGGGTCTTCAGCATCTCGAGCAGGAAATATACATTTCCATAACCTGTCGCTTCCGGACGGATAAGCGATCCGCCGGATTCCAATCCCTTACCGGTAAAAGTCCCGCTATTTTCCCGTGCCAATTTCTTATACATTCCATACATAAAATTCACTTCGCGTCCGCCCACGCCGATATCTCCGGCGGGAATATCCGTACCCGGCCCGATATTTCTCCACAATTCGAGCACGAAAGCCTGGCAAAAACGCATAATCTCCGCATTGGAACGTCCCTTTGGATTAAAGTCCGAACCTCCCTTAGCTCCTCCCATAGGCAAAGTGGTCAGCGAATTTTTAAAAGTTTGCTCGAAAGCCAGGAATTTTAAAATAGAGAGATTCACGGATGAATGAAAACGAACACCGCCTTTATATGGCCCGATAGCATTATTGTGCTGAATACGATACCCCATGTTCGTATGAACATTTCCCTGATCGTCCGTCCAGGTCACCCGGAACGAAAAAATACGGTCGGGAATACACAGGCGCTCGATTAAATTACTCTTTTCAAACTCGATGTTCTGGTTGTAAACATCTTCAATCGTAGTCAATACCTCGGCCACAGCCTGATGGTATTCCGGTTCATTGGGAAACCTCCGTTTCAACTCCGTTAGCACATCTTTTGCATTCATCCGTAGTAAATTTAAAATGAAAATCCGCCCCGGGACGGACCTTCACAAGTTAGTATATAGGTTATTGTTGTGTTCAACGATTCATTTTACAAATATAATGAAAAAATCATTACGCTATTCTCTTTGTTAAATTCTTAACATGAAATACATTTTTGTGCAAATTAGAGATTTTGAAAACGTTAGCACGTTTAAATTCAATGCCCACAACTCCAACTCTGGAAAAATTCACACAAAATTCATTTAAGTAAAAAAACATAAAATTATCTGTAATTTTGATTTAACATTTTCATGAATGTTTTATATATAATTTTGCGCGCTGGTTTAGTGAACATCGAATACGTTTCAATTATACATTAATTTTTATGAAAACAATCATGGGAGTAGTATTGTTTCTATTAATAATAGGAATACCGGACAGTTATGCTCAACAAAAAAAAATTTCAGGCACGGTAAAAGAGGCCGAAAACAACAAGCCCCTGCCGGGAGCTTCTGTCGTGATCCGGGGAACACGGATAGGAGTAGCAACGGATTTACAAGGAAAATTTTCGATTATGACAGAGCCGTCGGACGAATTAGTGATCTCGTTCGTCGGCATGAAAACACAAATTATTCGAATAAAAAACAATCTTTCCCCCACCATACATCTGGAACGGGACGACCTCAACGCAGGTGAAGCCATCGCGATCGCTTTCGGCAAAACCCCGGGCGACTCTTATACAGGCTCTGCCGTAACCGTCCAGCAAGATGCCTTCCAATCGCGTCCGCTGACCAATATTTTACAAGCCCTGGAAGGAAATATTCCCGGACTGCAAATGACGTCCGGATCAGGGCAGCCGGGTGTTGCACCCGATCTGCGAATCCGGGGATTCGGATCGGTCACAGCCTCGTCTGCACCCTTATTCATCATGGACGGCGTTCCTTATTCCGGAGATATCTCTGCCTTACATCCGGAGGATATCGACAACATTTCCGTTCTAAAAGATGCTGCTTCGGCAGCCCTATACGGCAGCCGGGGAGCGAATGGGGTGGTGATCGTCACCACCAAAAAAGGCTCTGAACGAAAAACGGCTTTCCAGGTCAAGGCAAACCAGGGCTTTTCTTCCCGCAGTATCCCGGAATACGAGCGGGTGGATGCCTACACTTACTATCCGCTGATGTGGGAAGCCTACCGGAACTCGATGGTTTACAACAAGGATAACCCCAAGTCCGTCGAACAGGCTTCACAGATCGCCTCTTATGGAAGTGCGGATGCACAAAGCATCACCGATATTTTGGTGAACAATCCTTTCAATATCCCCGGCCGGGAGCTGATAGGAACAGACGGCAAACTGAATCCCAATGCCCGCCTGCTCTACCCGGACGACCTGAATTGGGAAGACGCTATCACCCGCACAGGCTACCGGGGCGACTATTCCCTTTCGGCAAGCGGAGGAACGGATGCGACCACTTATTACATGTCGATAAACTACACGAAAGATAAAAGCTATCTACTTAAATCGGAATTAGAACGCACGACGGCCCGCGCCCATGTAACCACACGTCCCAACAACTGGCTACAAACAGGACTGAATATCGCAGGAGCACTTCAGGAATCCTCTTACCCCAATACAGAAACCAACACCGGATATGCCAATCCTTTCTATTTCAGCCGCTATATTGCTCCCATATACCCCATCCATCGACATGCCGCCACAGGTGAAATTCTTTACGATTTATCCGGGAAGCCCCTCTACGAATGGACAAACCGGGGAGAAAAAGCTTATCCGGGACACCACATTGTGGCGGAGACCGAATTAAACAGCAACGTCCACAAGCAAAATACGCTCAACGCACGAACTTTTGCCGAAATCCGCCTTTGGCAGGGACTTACTTTTACATTCAACGCCACCTACGACCTGACCAACAATCTGGTAACTGAATACGAGAATCCGCAGGTAGGCGACGCAGCAGGTTCAGGACGTGTTAAACGAACAAACGACAGGTACGATATCGTAAACTTTAATCAATTATTGAATTTCAGGCGGACCTGGGGTAACCACCGGGTGGAAACCTTACTGGGACACGAAAGTTATAGTAACACTTATAAATTTCTATACGGGAAACGGGAGGAAGAAATCGTTTCGGGAAATGACGAGTTTATAAATTTTACCCAAACAACCGATCTGTCTTCCTATTGCAACCGGTATCGCACCGAAGGTTACTTCTTACGTTTCGATTACCACTACGGCAACCGCTATTTCCTGTCTGCATCCTACCGCCGGGACGGATCGTCACGCTTTCATAAAGACGCACGCTGGGGGAACTTCTGGTCGGTCGGTGCAGGCTGGCTCGTGAATCGTGAAAATTTCATGAAAGCATACCACTGGATAAAACTGTTAAAAATCCGCAGCTCCTACGGACAAACCGGAAACGATAATACCGATTCCTGGTTTCCGTGGCAGAATTTATACTCGATCAACAACAACGGCAATGAACCCGGATTCATTCAAAACACCGCAGCCGGAAACCGGAACCTGAAATGGGAATTAAATAAACATTTCGATATCGCCCTCGAATTCGATTTCCTAAACCGCATCAGCGGAACAATCGAATATTTCAAACGCACGACGAACGACCTGCTTTTCAACGTTCCGCAGCCTCTCTCGGGAGGAGTGCTCACCCAATGGCAAAATTCCGGATCTATGTATAATAAAGGCGTCGAGCTTACCCTCCGGGGATTTCCCGTAGCCCGTAAGGTTCGATGGGAAGTCGGCATACTGTTATCGCATTTCAAAAATGAAATTACTTCGCTGCCGCAGAAAGAGATCAGCGCAGGTTATCACAAACGCACGGCGGGACATTCTATCTACGATTATTTTCTTCCCGTATTCGCAGGTGTCGATCCGGAAAACGGCGATGCCCTCTACCGGATGGATACGACCGACGAAAACGGGAACATCACAGGCGAAACCACAACAAACGACCTAAATAAGGCTACTTCCTATTACTGCGGTACGGCAATTCCCAAACTATTCGGGGCGATCGATAACAAATTCACATACAAAGGACTGGAATTTGCATTCAAATTCACCTACCGGCTTGGAGGTAAAACCTACGACAACGCTTATTCCGGCCTGATGCATTCCGGACTTTACGGCAGGACTTTTCATACTGACATCTTAAACCGGTGGGAAAAGGCAGGCGACCGGACAAACGTTCCGCGTTTGGATAGCAGCAATGGTGACGACTCGACCGTCACCACCAGCCAATGGCTGACCGATGCTTCGTACCTGGCACTGAAATCCGTTACTCTGTCCTACTCCTTCCCGGAAAAAATTCCGGAATTCTTTCATCTGAAAGGCATACGTTTATACGGCGGAGGCGAAAACATCTTCATGCTCACCCACCGGAAAGGGATGAATCCGCAATATCGTTTCACAGGCGTTTCTGCCAATGATTATTCCCCGGCAAGAATTTTCTCTTTCGGTATCGACCTCGAATTTTAAAAACATAACGATGAGAACGATAAAATCATGTTGCAGCAAAACTGCGGAAAAACAAAAAATTCAAACGGCTTAATAATAAAAAACGATAAACGCATGAAAAACATCACGATCATATTTATCCTGTCCCTGCTATCCGCCGGATGTAGCCAGGATTTCCTCGATACCTCCTCCACTTCATCCTATGACGAGAGCTTCGTATTTTCAACCACCGAAAAAGCTTATGCAGCCCTGAACGGCATACACCGCTCCATGGTCATGCAATATTCTTCCCAGCAACATTACGGAGGATACCCCTCTTTAATGATCGTCATGGAAATGCTGGGCGACGATGTGGTGCTCACCTCGAACGGGAACGGATACTGGATCAATGAATACCAATGGAAAGGCCACCGGGACGCAACCGGAGTGTTCCCTTTCTTTGCCTATCACCTGTTCTATAAATTCATTGCCAATGCAAACATGATTCTTGAAAATACCGATGCCGCAACCGGTCCGGAAAGCGACAAGAAAATGATCAAAGGACAGGCTTACGCTTACCGGGCATTGAGTTACTTTTGGCTTACCCAACTATACGGGGAACGATACGACAGCCGATCGGACAACAGCTCTCCGGCAATTTCTTTAGTCCTTTCCTCCACGGCGGGAAAACAGCCCCGCTCATCGGTTGCCACGGTCTATTCCCAGATTTTAAAAGACCTCGACAACTCGCTCGATCTGCTGGAATCTCCGGATAACACTTTCATACGTCCTTCGAAATGTCACTTTACGGCGGCAATCGTCAAAGGGCTCCGGGCACGCGTCGCTCTCACGATGCAGGATTGGGTGACGGCCAAAACCTATGCTTCCGAAGCTATCCGGGAATCGGGATGCAGCTTAATGACTGCGGAGCAATACCGGCAAGGTTTCAACAACGCCGATAATCCGGAATGGCTATGGGCTTTCGAGCAAACTGCAGAACAAAGCACCTACTATCACGGATTTATGGCAGTGATGTCCTATAATTGCAATGCCACACAAATACGCACGAATCCCAAAGCCATATCCAAAACCCTTTACGAGCGAATTCCGGCTTCCGATATTCGCAAAGACCTATGGGACCCCACCGGGAAAGCCTATACCCTCCCGGCAGAATTTACCCGGACACCGTATATGAACCGGAAATTCAAAGTTGAAAATGCAGGCAGCTCTGTGGCGAACATCTGCTTTATGCGCCTATCGGAACTCTATCTTATTTTGGCCGAAGCCAAAGCACGCCTGAACGAAGCGGATGCCGCAGACACGCTTTATACGCTCGTTCATTCCCGAGATCCGCAATACCGGCGTTCCGCCTCTTTGGGAGAAGATCTGCTAAATGAAATACTCCTGCAAAGAAGGATCGAGCTTTGGGGGGAAGGATTTCGTTTTTTGGATATTAAGAGACTCGACCAACCGCTCGATCGTAAAAATTCCAATCACAAAGAAAACCTGTGTAAAATTCTCACCGTAGCGCCCGGTGACAAAAGCTGGCAATTCCTGATTCCCAAAAAAGAACTGACAGCCAACGATAAAGTGGAACAAAATCCTCTCTAACAACACAATCAACTCTATATCAATCCCATAAAGACGGTTTTCCCCGAATGTAAAAAAAGCGAAAATGAAAAAACATAACATAGAAAACAAAGCTTGAAAAAAAAGTCGCTTTGATAATTTTTTAATAAAGTTTTTATTAGTTTTGTAAGACTAATTTGGGAGATAGTAAAAGCAGTCGTTGCCTGAAAGCTTTATAGAAAAGGACTGAAACAGGCATAGGCGGCAAAAATTAAAATGCAACGTGCTATTAAAATGCAACAAACAAATAAAAACTCATTACCAGGTTTAAAAGAAAAAAGATATCAGCAGAAAAAGGATATAATAGGATATTTGTATAAAATGGGCGAATTATCCAAACCGGAAATTTGCCGTCTGACGAATATGACGACTCCGACAATCAGCCGGATTATCGAAGAATTGATAGAAGAAGGCTGGGTGACCGACCGGGGGCAGGGACAATCGATAGGTGGCAAACGGCCTCATATTTTTTCACTGAATCCGGATGCGGCTTATATTATGGGAGTCGATGTGGGCCGGGAATTTCTGAAGGTCGCCATATTTAACCTTCGCAAAGAAATAATCGGTAAAATCAAAGTATATCCTTCTATATTAGAAGAAAAGAACAACGAGGATACTCTCCGGTATATAAAAGAGAAAATCGACCAGACGCTGGCGGAATTAAAAGTGCCGTACAGTAAAATCAAGGTAACGGGGCTTGCCTTGCCGGGGCTGATAGACAGTAACGGAACATCCTATACATATTTGGCCTATGATGATCCGGATACCAATGTGAAAAAGATTCTGGAAGATATGTTGGGAATGCCGGTATTTATCGACAACGACTCGATCATTATGGCCATGGCGGAACATTCTTTCGGAGTGGCTAAAAATGCAGCACATGCCCTTTGTGTCAATGTCAATGAATGTATCGGCTTAGGTATGATACTCAATTCACAGCCTTATTCCGGATTTACGGGGATGGCTGGCGAATTCGGGCATATCCGCATCTCCGGACTGGAAGCTCCTTGCTATTGTGGTAAAGCAGGTTGTCTGGAAACGGTCGCGTCCGGAAGAGCTATTGTAAAAACGGCTAAAGAAGCCATTCGCAACGGAGTGAAAACAGCTATTTCAACGATAAATGCCGGGCAGGAAATTACCCTCGCCACGATCATCAAAGCCGCTAAGCAAGACGACATATTTGCTATCGAGCTATTACAGAACGCCGGAGAAAAAATAGGAGAAGGGATTTCCACCCTGATTCACTTATTCAACCCCGAACTGATCGTTATCGGAGGAGAGATCACGGATGCCGGAGACCTCATCATCGCCCCGATCAGGCAAACGTTGAACAAATACACATTGGCACGAATGAAAAACCAATGCGAGATAAAGATGAGCAACCTCAATTCACAGGCAACGATACTGGGCACACTCATGGTCGTGATGAAACACCTGTATTATGATGCGGATTGCGATTTCTCTCTCTATTAAAATAGACATAAAACAAACACTTAATTAATATCCCTATGATAACAAAAAATTATATCGCGAAAGGCGAAGGAGCTGACAGGTTTGAGAAAGTGCCTGTTCAGATTTATGAAAAACCGGCAGCAGCCGTGAAAGCCGTAGCCGATGAAATAGCCAACCTGATTCGCAGTAAAGCTGCAAAAGGAGAAAAATGTGTGCTGGGATTGGCCACAGGCTCTTCTCCCATCAAGTTATATCAGGAATTGGTTAGAATGCACAAAGAAGAAGGATTATCTTTTAAAAATGTAATCTCCTTCAATCTGGACGAATATATGCCGATGCCTAAAAATTCTGAACATAGCTATCACTATTTCATGCATCATCATCTGTTCGATCACATCGATATCGACCCGAAGAACGTACATATCCCGGACGGCACACTGAAAAACGAAGAAGTGGACAAATTCTGCCGGGAATATGAAGAACAGATCGAGGCTGCCGGAGGCGTGGACATCCAGATTTTAGGAATCGGACGTACAGGACACATCGGATTCAATGAGCCGGGGTCGCCCGTGACTTCCAAAACCCGTATGGTATTTCTCGATAACCTTACAATGAAAGACGCTTCCGGTGAATTCGGCGGTATCGAAAACGTTCCGACAAAAGCCATCACCATGGGAGTAGGTACAATCATGAAAGCCCGTAAGATCATCTTAATGGCCTGGGGAGAAGCAAAAGCTCCGATCATCCGCGCTACGGTAGAAGGCTCTATCTCCGATTCCGTACCTGCCACTTTCTTGCAAATGCACCCGAATGTACAATTCGTTATCGACGAAAGTGCGGCTGAAGAATTGACCCGTGCAAACCTGCCCTGGCTGGTAAGCAAAGTGGAATGGGACGACAAACTGATCCGTAAAGCCGTGATCTGGTTGTGCCAGAAAGTAAACAAGCCCATTCTGAAAGTAGAAGACAAAGACTACGCAAGCAACGGAATGACCGACCTGGTGAAAAAATTCGGCTCTGCAAACAAAGTAAATATTCAGGTGTTCAACGACCTGCAACACACCATTACCGGATGGCCGGGAGGTAAACCCAATGCAGACGACAGCACACGTCCGGAAAGAGCTACTCCATATCCTAAACGAGTGTTGATTTTCAGCCCGCACCCGGACGACGACGTGATCTCGATGGGAGGTACTTTCGCCCGTTTGGTAGAACAGGGACACGACGTACACGTTGCTTACCAGACTTCCGGTAACATTGCCGTACTCGACGACTATATTTACCAGCAAATGGATATTGCAGCTTCGTTTACCCGTTTGGTAGGAGGCGACAGCAAAGCTATGGATGCCGCTTTTGAAAAAGTGAAACAAATCATCGCAAGCCGCAAGCCGGGCGACGACGAACCCTCGGAACTGCTTCCGTTCAAAGGTGCTCTTCGCCGGGCAGAAGCTCGCGGAGCAGACCGTTATTTAGGCATTCCGGAAGATCATGTTCATTTCTTGAATTTACCGTTCTACGAAACAGGTAGTATCAAGAAGAATCCGCTCGGACAGGCCGACGTGGACATTATCGTGAAACTGCTTCGGGACGTGAAACCTCATCAGATTTATGCTGCCGGCGACCTGGCCGACCCGCACGGAACTCACGGAGTATGCCTCGATGCAATCCTGCGTGCATACAACGTAGTCGATGGTGACGACTGGTTCAAAGATTGCAACACCTGGTGGTACCGTGGAGCATGGATGGAATGGGAAATCGAAAAAGTGGACATGGCTGTGCCCATTAGTCCGGCTGAATTATCCATCAAACGGAAATCGATCTACAAACACGGTTCTCAGAACAACGGTCCGGCTTTCCCCGGAGACGACCCTCGTGAATTCTGGCAGAGAGCGGAAGACCGGAACCGAAACACGGCAAACATTTATAACAAATTAGGTATGGCGGAATATGAAGCCATGGAAGTGTTTGCTAAATATGTTCACACTCACGGAGACGAACTGAAATAAAAACTCAACTTACGAAACCTTCACTCCATAAGCTCAAAACTTGTGGAGTGAAGATTTCATTTAATATCCCAAGATATGAAAAATAAAACCACCCTTCTAATCATGGCAGCCGGAATGGGCTCCCGGTTTGGTAGCTTGAAACAGATCACTCCGCTCGGACCGCACCAAAAAGCGTTATTACACTACACGATTTACGATGCCGTACATGCCGGATTCGACAAAATCGTTTTCGTTATTCGCGAAAGCTTTGCCCAGGAATTTAAAGACTTTGTCGGAAAATATGCAGAAAGCCTGGTGGAAACCGCTTACTGTTATCAGGATATGGACAAACTGCCCGGAGGAATGCCCCCTATCCAGCGCGAGAAACCTTGGGGAACAGCTCACGCGATCTGGTGTGCCAAAGATGTCATCGACGAACCTTTTGCAGCCCTGAATGCAGACGATTTCTACGGAAGTGACGCTTTCGTAAAAGCTCACGATTTTCTGGCAGCAAGCACACGTCCGAACGAATTTTGCCTGGTAGGCTACCGTTTGGCTTCGACTCTTTCTGAAAACGGAACGGTTTCCAGAGGCGTATGCGAAGCGAATGCACAGGGCTACCTGACTTCCGTTACCGAATGCACAAAGATCGGTGTACTTCCCGACGGAACCATTAAAGACAGCGATACCGGTAAAATACTGGACCCGGAAGATTTAGTATCTATGAATTTCTGGGGATTTACTCCGCAGGTATTTGCAGAGATCGAAAAACAATTCGTTGAATTTTACCCGGCCAATAAAGACAATCTGAAATCAGAATTCTACATTCCAAAAGTGGTAGATAAAATGATCAAAGACAAAGTTGCCGATGTAAAAGTGCTGAAAACCGATGCCAAATGGTTCGGAGTAACCTATAAAGAAGATACTCCCATGGTAAACGCCGCTTTAGCCGCATTCGACAAAGAAGGCAAATACCTCGACCTATAATAGAAATGGTGTGACCTCATTATCCCCGCCTCGAAACACAGGCGGGGATTGTTTTATAAGCCCAAATACCCGATAAAAATTAAGGGTACTAATAAAATATCAGTACCCTCGATGCTATCATTTTTCTAAAAATTACTTTTGCTCCCAATTGTCACAGGTTTTCTGTACCCCATTCAAAGATTTATAACAATAATCCCCCTCTTTTCCCGTATTTTTACAATATGTGGTATAAGCTGTACAGGTTCTCTTATATTCTATTTTTACTCCAGAAGAACTTATTTCTGTTTTAAATTCTGTATTGCTCGATTTATCTGTAACATTTATATATTTCTCATACGCATCCGAGGAAACATCATTATTTGCTAAAGCTTCAATATTAGCAAACACCAAGGATGTCACATTAGAATTCTTACTTAAAAAGAAAAAATTTACAGACATAGCCAATACAACAGTACCTAATAATAAGATTTTCATTCGTTTCATAAAATTTAGTTTATATGGTTAAAATATTAGTCATTCAAATGATATTCAACAAGAATATCATTGTCATCCTCATTTAATGAAAATCCTTGCAGATATTGCAATATGGGATATTTTTGTAAATACGGTTTATAAGAAAGTAAAGGCGATAAGGAAGATATGACATTCTTTGCCGAAATAACAGTATAATATTTTCCCGAATTTATAACTTTAGGAGCATTCTGAAATATTGGAGCATACGGAACTTCTAATCCATTTGCAGGGATATAATAACGATTCTTCTTCTTTTCATAAAATATTCCCTTACCGTTCACTTCAAATGTAATCCAATCATTCGTTTCGATGTAATTATCTAACATTTGTACACTCTCGTCTTTCAAAACATTTTGAAAAACTTCTACATACGAACCTTTCAATAACCTTTCAGGCATATTTTCTTTTCCAAAATCGAAGCGGTATTTTATATCTAACGAATCGTTTTTAATTTCATATACATTATAATCAAAGCTTCTCACCAAACCAATACTGCCATTCTGATAATCTAAATTCTTTTCTCTACTATAAGCCGGCCGGATTCCCTCATCATCCGATGTCTGGAGAAAAGTCTGTTGGATAGAACCATTTTTATCAAAAACATTGATAGCATATTCCTTTTTTTCAGGAGCATCCGCATAAATAATAACAGTCCCATCATTTAACAACAGCATCTTATCACCATAACAAACTCTTGTATTTCCTGTAATATCGAATTCACGATTATAGGAAAGAAGCTTTCGGTTCACAGCATCGAAGACCAACAACTCTCCCTGATCTCCTATTTCGAAATCAGTCAATTCAATGTATTCATCGGGACCTTTTCCCAATCTATTAAACCGGGTAATAAATTTACCTTCATTTGTAAATATAAAGATAGACTGCTGCTTTTTATCTAAGATATAAAAACGTTCGTCCTTTATCACACATTTATCTATTTTATTAATTATAGATTGCAACGTCGTTTCCAAAGGGATAAAACGAAAATCAGAAACTTTGTCCATAAAACTTTTTTGTTCGATAGGAGAATCCAATGCTATTTTTATAATATGCACATTGTCCTTTTTATCTCTGGAAGAATCTTTACAGGAAAATATAATGAAACTAAAAATTAGCAACGCAATC
>ENA-UEQO01000384-UEQO01000384.1-human-gut-metagenome-genome-assembly--contig:-NODE-384-length-52267-cov-8.649032_pt1 | contig 52267 bp, 52 predicted proteins | sample MGYA00242938_ERZ507940 | MGnify/ENA primary metagenome ERZ507940 (study PRJEB26167, sample SAMN06115517) | human gut metagenome | host: Homo sapiens | place: China:Chongqing | collected 2014-12-03... | reverse complement strand
TTTTCTTCGTCCATTGTTATAACGTCCAAGCCGTGTTCTTCGTCGGTCGAGACCTTGACCGCGTACACAGCCAGCACGTTCCGCCAGTTTTGCAGCATGGCCGCTTCCATGCCCTCCTGCATATCCAACTCGTCGTATGGATGATCCTCCATGATGCGGTAGATTTCGTCGGTGAACTCGCCGTTCAGCGTTGCAACCGCGTCCGGGATTTTAATTTCCGTGCCGGTGTCCTCACCGGCGAACAGGATACCGAGCGGCGAAGCAAACAACATCCCTACAAGCAAGATCACCACGACAACGGAAACTGCCGCCGCACCGCCTGCACCAATCGCTGCGGCCAGCTTTTCTGCCGCTGCCGCGATTGCTCGCAGGACCTTCCTTCCGGCCTCTTTTGCTACCTTCGCCGTTTTGATCGCCGTATCCCGAAGCAACTGCCCTTTGCGAATGACAGTTGCGGCCTGCTTGGGAGCAGCCGCCGACGCTTTGCTGGGCAAGGCTTTTGCGGAAGGTGTGGTGGACTTGATTTTCGCTTTCGGGGCTGTTTTGATCTTCTGCTTTTTTACGAAAGCTGGTCGCGCCTGTTTCTGGACACGCGCAGGCTTTGCCAGAGCGACATTCCTGCTCATTGGTACAGGAACTGTTTCATTCGTTAATGACGGTTGACATAATTTTATATCGCCTCGAATCATTTTCTGCGCTGCCTGCTGTGGGTTTGCCTGCACGGGCGTTACCTGTGTCGGCTGCTGTGCCGCAATATATTTCCGCTTGCTCTTGATGTCCGGCAGCGGTGGCTGTGGGGCATCCGGTTTCGCGGATTCTGTATTGGCGTGCATGGAAACTGCCTGTGGCTGCCGCGTTCGGATCTGCGGCAGAGCTGGCTGCTCCTGCTCCGCACTATGGGAAACGTGGAGTTTTTGCTGTTCACGAACAGTTTCCCGTGTACGGATGACCGGCGAAAATGTTTCGGAATCTGTAATTGTGTTTTCAATACCGCTTGATTCTTCTTTGAGAAAATTCTGCTTTTGCCGCTTCTTTCGGATGTACTCTTTCGTCTTGATTTCAGGAAGCGCGAACTGTGTGGTATCCGTTTTGGGTGTGACAGGCTGTTCATTCAGAGACGAAACAGGCGTTTTTTCTCTTGGCAGAGTCCGTGCTGATGACTGCACCGTCGGGGTCGTCGCAGGTGCAGACGGTTCCGTGCTGGCAGGAGATTGTCCAAGCGACCGTTGTTCTGCCGGTCTTGCTTTCCCAGCAGGCTTTTCTCTTACTGATGTTTCCAGTTCGCGCACGGATCGGTTTGCCCGCGCGTGGTGAACAGCCTGCGGCTTTTCGTGTATCTCCGAAGCTGGATGCCGGGACTGTTGCACAGATGCATCAGCGGTCGGTGTATGCTCTCGCATTCTGGGCTGTGGGATATTTACGGGAGGAACAGGCTTCTCTTTAACTGGCGAAACCGCCTCTCGGACAGAACGCTCCGTTAGCGATGGTGTCGTTTCCGTAGAAACAGCCTTTACGTTTTCATGAATCTGCGGAGCTGTATGCTGGGGCTGCTGCACAGGCGCATCAGCGGTCGGTGTATGCTCTCGCATTTTAGGCTGGTTGCCGCTTGCCGGAGGAACCGGCTTCTCCCTGATTGGAGAAGCCGATTCGCGCACAGACTGATTTCCCTGTGGTTGGCTTTGTAGTGGATATTCCCTCGGTTTCGTAGTAGAATGCTGGGGCTGCGGACGTTCGTGTTGTGGAACAGATTCCGTCCTGGCTTCCCGCTGCGGTTCGGATTTTGTTTTCGGCAGCTTGTGGACAGCCTTTTCTGCCAGATGGCGGGCTTCCCGCACGGCATGGTCGGCGGTGTCTGTGATCTTGCCGCTCTCGTAGCGATCTTCCGGCTGACCGTCCTGCGCTGCCTCGTGCAGCTCCTGCCGAAGCTGCTGAAAGGAAGCATCTGTGCCGCGGCGGAATGCTGCCTGCGGTGTAGATTTGAGCGTTTCGGCGGCGCGCTCCTTCAGCGGCGATTTTTCTTTTACCTCCCGCATTACGACGCCTGCTCCACCCGTTCAGACATTTTTGTGGTCATCAGCTGATACAGCCTACCGTTTTTCGGGAAATGATCCACAAATGGCACGATGGTGCTGCCGCACTTGAGAAGTCCATGCCCAAAATCTACGCCCGAAATGTAGGAAAGCTGGTTGTCCGAAATATTGAGCAGCCTCGCCAGCTCGATTCGGTCCGTACTCGCCTGATTGAGCATCAGAAGAAATTCGCTGTTTGCAAGCATTGTGCGGGCGGTATGGGATTGCAACAGATCATCGACGTTCTGCGTCAGCCCCGTGCCGCAGGCCCCGTATTTGCGCATCCGTTTCCAGAGCGTGAACAGGAAATTCGCGCTGTATTCATGCTGGAACAGCAGGTAAATTTCGTCGATGTAGAGCCATGTATTTTTGCCGAGTTTTCGGTTTCGGATGATGCGATTAAACACGCTGTCCAGCACAACGAGCATGCCGACCGGCAGGAGCTGCTTGCCAAGGTCACGGATGTCGTAGCAGAGAATGCGGGAATTGGTATCCACGTTCGTGTACTTGGCAAACGTATTCAAGCTGCCTTCCGTGAACAGCTCCAGAGATAGCGCAACGTCCCGCGCTTCCGGTTCCGGCTGCTCCAAGAGCGCGGCATGGAAGTCTTGTAATGTCGGCACAACTCCGAGATAGCCATTGCGGATGAACTCGCGGTAGACCTGGGCAGTACACCTGTCAATGATGGATTTCTCCTTGGCGGACAGCTTGCCCGCGCCCACGAGCTGCTCGCAGAGAGACAATAAGAATTCAGATTTCAGCACGACGGGGTTGTCGCCGTCGTTGTAGCCGGACTCCATATCAAGAGCATTGATATGATTGGGCGAGGTCGCGGAGATCTCAATGACCTCGCCGCCCAAGCCTTCGACCAGCGGGCGGTATTCCGCTTCGGGGTCAATGATGATAATGTCGTCGTTCGTGGACAGTGCGATTTCCGTGATCTCGCGTTTGGCGGCAAAGGACTTGCCGGAGCCGGAGACGCCGAGGATGAAGCCGTTGCCGTTCAAAAGCTCCTTGCGGTCGGCAAGGATGAGATTCTTGGAGATGGCATTCTGTCCATAGTAGATGCCGTGCCGGTGGCGAATCTCCTGCGCCTTGAACGGCATAAGCACAGCGAGGGCTTCTGTCGTGAGTGTCCGCAGCGCGTCGATGCGCCGCAGACCGAGCGGCAGCGCGGTGATCAGGCCGTCCTGCTGCTGAAAGCTCAGTTTCGCAAGCTGGCACAGGTGCTTGCGCGCAATGGATTGAAGCGTTTCCGTGTCGCTGTCCAGTTCTTCCTTGCTGTCTGCCAGATGCACGAGCGTGACCACGGCGAACAGCATCCGCTGGTCGCGGGTCGTGAGATCATCCAGCATCTCGCGGGTTTCCTTGCGCTGCTGCTCCAAGTCATACGGCACAACGGCAGAAAAGTTCTGGTTGCTGTTCTGCCGCCGCTGCCAGTTGGTGACGTTCGTCTCCACGCCGAGCAGCTTGTTCTCCACCTCGCGCACGGCTTCGTCGGTCGGTACAGGGATCATGTCAATGGAGAGCATCATGCGCCGGTTGAGATCGGTCAGCTCCAGAATCATGCTGTCTTTGATGTAGCTGGCGTAGTCCTTGAGGAACAGGACGCGACCGTATTGACTGCCCATTTTGAAATAATCCCGATGAAATTCCAGACTATCCGGGCAGATCGTATCCTTGAGGTTGTGTCCACGCTTCATGGCTGTTTGCAGGTCGAACGGCAGTGCCGCTTCCTCTGGTCTAAAGAAGCCGCGCAACACATCCAGCCGTTCGGCTGCGTCCAGCTCAGTGGAGGACGAGTTGAGCCGCGAGAGTTTGGAGGACACTTCGCCTGTTACACGGGAGAAGAATGTACGCGCTTCATCCACGTTCTTTTTGTGAACGGAAACCGTGATAAACCGATCCTGTTCCACGCTGGCGGAGCTGCCGGAGATTTTGCCTTCCAGCATCCCATTGAACTCGTCCACAAAACCGTCGAGGCTGTCCCCGCGCTGCGGAAGCAGAACCGTATTTTCAAAAGCCTGCCGGTTGACCTGCTTGTTGCAGATCGTGAGCTTCGTGGTCGAGCCGCTGTCCAAAGCGTTCAGCAGTTCACTGTAGCCGAGGAACATCGCGGTTTTGTCCTCCTTCGAGGCAATGGCATAGTTGATGTCCGAAAAGCGCAGCGTTCTGGAATATTTCGTGCCGAACTGAAAAATCCCATCCGCAAAGATTCGCTGGATAGGAATGACATCCTGTACGCTGCGCGGGATTTTGTAGGCTGTTCGGTCCTGCTTGATGGTGTTGTTGAGGGTTTTAATCAAGTGTCAGCACCTCCCGTATGGAATTGGAATCCAGCAGCAATTCTGCATACAGATTCTGCGGATGATATGACAGTGTACGCGGACAGAGAATTTCTGACCGAATGACCGCCAGCAGGAAGCGTTCCGCGGGCATGCCGTTGTAGGTAAAAAAGCCGCACATGGCAAACGGGAACGCTGCCAGCATGCACACCCAGCCGACCTCCGCCGCGCCGATGAGTGGCTTCAGACCGAAGTACGCGCCGACTGCCACACCGATGGCGAGCAGCGCAAACACCATCTGCCGCAAGGATAAGCCGAACAGGATGCTCTCCTGATACCGCTGGATCTCTTTGTTGATTTTCACTTCGATGATGAATCCCTCCAATTTTTCTGTATTTTTAGGATTGACCCTTGAACTTTTCCTTGTTCCAAGCTAACATGGCACAAACTTTCTAAAGGAGGTCGTGCCATGTTGATGATCGTATTTGGGGCTGGCTGTTTGCTTCTGTCCGTATTATTTCATGCCGCGTCGCTGCTGCACCTCGGTCTGCCGCTTTTGTATGCGCTGATCGTGCCGACGCTGTTCTCCGGCTGGTATTACAGCCACTACGCGCTGGCGAATGGGATCTGGTATGCGCTCATTGTCCTGGGGCTGATTTCGTGGGGCGTGTCGCTGGCGCGGAAGATTGCAGGCAGGTAGTATATAACCTATGCAAATAACATTTGACACCATATATGACACCATGCTATAATAAGACTGTACAGAGAGACAGAGGTGATGCGCCGTGTCAAAATGGGATAAACTATTGGCAAGGATCTGCGGATTATCGCGCGATCTTCGTTTTGACGAGCTGCGCAAGGTGCTGGAAAGCTACGGCTATGAAATGCGTCAGCCAAACGGCGGCAGCAGCCATTGCACGTTTCGCAAACCCGGCTGCGCGCCAATTACGATCCCTATGCACGAACCGATCAAGAAAGTCTATGTTATGATGGTAAAAGAGGTTGTAGAAAGCGAGGTGTCAAATCGTGAAGACGATTGAGTATTATATGAATCTTCCGTATCGTCTGGAGCTTGTTCCGGACACGGACGAAGGCGGTTTTGTAGCCTCGTATCCGGAGCTGCGCGGCTGCCTGACCAGCGGCGAGACGGCAGAAGCGGCACTCAAAAACGCACAGGACTGCAAACGCGAATGGCTGGCCGCCGCACTGGAAGATGGCTATGAGATTCCGGAGCCTACGTCTGATGACGAGTATTCCGGTCAGTTCAAGCTGCGGCTTCCGAAGTCGCTGCACCGCGCACTTGCGGAAAACTCCAAACGCGAGGGTATCAGCATGAACCAGTATTGTCTGTACCTGCTGACGAAAAACAACGCTGAATTTCGCCACGGCGCATAATAAATCATAAGATGCAGAACCCTCCATCCAACTACGGATGGAGGGTTCTTATCCAAGTCCCATCAGTTCTCGAATAATTCGGTCAGACATTTTGATGGAGCCGACGAGTAACGGGTGGTCGAACCATATAAATATGCGAGGTTGCCGCTATACAGCCCCGCCACTCACCTCCACGGTCTGTGTAGTTTGCCGAACACCTCCGTGGACAGTATAACAAACAATTTTCAACGGCGAAAGCACACCCCTCCGGTTTCATAACCCCGTCGGTGCCTTTCGCAGAAAGGCGGATTATAAATATGGAGCGATATGCTTGGAAAGCCGCTGTTCTGCCCGGGAAGATGGCAGAATACCGCAGGCGGCATGATGAGATCTGGCCGGAGATGCTGGAGATGTTCCGACGTGCCGGGATCCGGAATTATTCGATCTGGCAGACGGGCGATACGCTTTTCGGATATTACGAATGCGATGATCTGAAAACAGCGCTTGCCGTGCAGAAGGATGTGCCTGTCAGTGCACGCTGGCGCGCGTACATGCGCGACGTGATCCGTATGGAACAAGACCCGAAGAGCGGCGCACAGCCGCATCTGGAGCAGGTGTTCTTCTTTGGCGGCCGCTGAAAGTGCGTTTGCTATGCTGCCGTCACAATGCAGCGATCAATTCAAACGGGCGAAGGACGGCTGGCGTTATTGACGGGTAATTATGAAAGCGTATTGCTTCCGGGTTTGGATAAATTGCGGCGGCATTTTGCGATTTCTCGCTGAAATTGCATATCACCAGCAGGCGCTTTCCCTGATATGTACGGACGTATGCAAAAATATGCGGATCGTCGGCACAGAGCAATTCAAATGTGCCATATCGGATCAAAGGATTCCCTTTTCGGAAGGCCAATATATCCCGGTAGAAGTGCAGGACTGAATTTTCATCCTTCTCCTCCTGTTCGACATTGACCGCTCTCCAACTATACCCCAGGGATATCCATGGCGGCGCACTTGAAAAGCCGGCGCAAAAACGGGAATTCCACTGCATCGGCGTTCTTGCATTGTCCCGGCTTGTGTGCGCAAGGAGCGTCAGCATCATGCGTTTTTCAACAACCCCGGAATCCACGAAATCATGATAAGCACAAATGCTCTCAATATCCCGATACTGCTCAAGCGACGTGAAATGCGGGTTCGGCATTCCGATCTCCTCACCCTGATAAATGTATGGCGTACCCTGCATGAGATAGAGGCAGGCGCAGAGCATTTTCGCTGAAAGCACCCTGTATTCCGGCAGATCACAGCCGAATTTTGAAACCGCCCGCGGCTGGTCGTGATTTCCCCAAAACAGGCAGTTCCATGATGTTTCCCGCAGGCCGTTCTGCCAGCGGTTCAATACTTCCTTCAGCTTTACCAGATCTGTGCGGTCTGCGCTCCATTTTCCGTATTTTCCGTCTGTCAGACTGGTATGCTCAAACTGAAACACCATGTTCAGCTCGCCGGAGTCTGTTCCCGCGTATTTTTGGGCCTCCTGCACCGTAATGCCCGGACATTCGCCTACCGTCATAATATCGTACTTTGCCAATACCTTCTGCCGCATTTCCTTCAAATATGTATGCACCTGCGGGCCGTTGATGCAATACGGCGACAGATCCGAACCGGTATCCCGTGGAATCGGATCCGGCTTTGAAATCAAGCTGATCACGTCCATGCGGAAACCGTCGATCCCCTTATTCAGCCACCAGGACATCATACGATAAATTTCGTCACGCAGTGCCGGATTCTGCCAGTTCAGATCCGGCTGTTTTTTTGCAAAAATATGCAGATAGTGTGCGCCGACCTGTGTGTTGTATTCCCACGCAGAACCGCCGAACCAGCTTCCCCATCTGTTCGGCTTTTCTGTTTCCCAGATATAATAATCCCGATAGGCAGGATTCTGCCCGCTCGTTCCCTCCTGAAACCACCGGTGCTGGTCAGATGTATGGTTGACGACCAGATCCATAATCACGCGGAGCCCGCGCTGATGTGCCTGCCGAAGCAGGCAATCAAAATCTTCCATTGTGCCAAGCTCCGGATGAATTGCGTAATAGTCGCTGATATCGTATCCGTTGTCGATCAGCGGCGACGCATAAATCGGACAGAGCCAGATCACGGTTGCGCCGAGGCTTCTGATATAGTCGAGCCGCTGTATAATTCCGCGCAGATCGCCAATCCCATCCCCGTTGCTGTCTTGAAAGCTCCGCGGATAGATCTGATATACGACAGCATCCTTCCACCATTCTGTTTGCATTGTTATGTACTCCTGTTCGCCTCAAAATATTTTCTGTAGCAGCTGCTGAAGTAATACGGGTTGGAATATCCGACGAGAGGGGCGGCTGCTTTTTCGCTCATTCCGTTTTCTTCGATCAGCTCTTTTGCCTTGTTCATCCGTATTTGCAGCAGATACTCGGTAAAGGTCAAACCAACCATGTCTTTAAATTTCCGGCTCAGATAAATATAGTTCAGATGGTACTTCTGTGAGAAATCAATCAGGCTGAGCTCCTCCATATACTGCGTCTGCACAGTCCGCAGGATCAGCTGGAGCGTCTGCCTGGTATTGGGCGTATGTCTGTCTGCGAGACAGGCCGCGACAGCCTGCAGCATATCCTGCAGGTACTGCGGAATTTCATCCTCCCATGCGATCTGGTTGATTTGGTCGATGTAGTTTCGCCCGAGAAGCTCTGAAATATCCACGCCATACCCGATTTTCTGGCAGCATTTCTCTACAGACATCGTAAAATCGATCAGAAGATGCCTGACCGCAGGCAGATACAGATACGCGCGGCTTTCGATCGTGCGCAGAAGCATTGTCATGCACTGCGCCGAAAAGTTGTCGGATGCCGACAGAAACGAGATCAGCTGCGATTCGTTAATGGGCGAAGGAAGCAGATAGGGCGTATAGGAGGACACACCCTTTTGATAGAGGATCCCAGGCTTGCGCCCGATGTACTGCAGCATGGAAGCAGCCTCATCGATCGCCGCCTTCACATCGGAAACGCCATATCCGAATCCGGAAAGGCCTGTGCGGAACGCAGTGCCCTCCGACACCTGTTCCATAAGCGTCTGCACGAATTCCAGGTATTTTCGTTCCGTTTGATGCGTACACGCCGTCCCGATCATCGACAGCATGCAGAAGACGGGCTCCGTTGTGCTGTATGGAAACAGTGCGGATGCAAACGGTGCCTGCTTGATTTTCTGAACGATCCGCTCCCTCCATGCATCAGCGTCGGATTTGCGGCGAAGGCGCATGCAGCAGGCGGCAAATGTTTTCCCCGCATACTGTTGCAGCATCCACGCGTTTTTCGGATCACAGAGCGTACCGGTCATTGCCTTGTGAAACAGTGTATGCAGCGGCTCTTCCGCCTCCGCAGCCGGCGCGCGCAGCGCAAGCCGCTCGACAAGCTCCTGCAGAAGCCGATTCAGTTGTGCCGGGTCGATCGGCTTGAGCAGATAATCAAAAACGTGCGCGTGAATGGCCTGATACATATAACTGAAATCCGAATACTCGCTCAGCACAATGATTTCGCAGTTATAGTGCAGGGATTCCATCTGCTTCAGCATCTGGGAGCCGTCGCAGACCGGCATTCTCATATCGGTTATTACAATGTCAATCGGCATGGTCTGCATATACGCCAGCGCTTCCCTGCCGTTTTCCGCTTCTGCGGCCAGCTGAATGGGCATTCTATCCCAATGGATGCTTTTTTTGATGCTCTCCCGGATAACCGGCTCGTCCTCAACGAGAAGCACATGATATATCACACCTGCTCACCTCCTACCGGAACGATAATACGGATCGTCGTTCCGATTCCGGCCTCGCTGTCAATCTCCAGCCGTCCGTTTTTTTCGTACAGAAGCGCCAGACGCGCCTTGAGATTGACAAGGCCAACGCCGTGTTCGGTATCGGCTGCGGCAGTGCCGCAGAGCCTCTTTCTCAGCGCGTCCAGCCGTTCCGGCGCAATCCCGGCCCCGTCGTCTGTAATCTCCACGGTCAGGAAAGAATCGTCTGCCCAGCTTTGAATCAGGATCGTCCCGAGCTCCTGCCGTTCCCCAAAGCCATGAAGGATCGCATTTTCCACCATTGGCTGAAGGCTCATTCGCGGAAGCAGATAGTCACGGGTATAGGCAGGAATACTGAGTTCATACCGCAGCCGGTTGCCGAAGCGAATTGTCTGAATTGTCAGGTAGTTGGTGACATGTGCGATCTCATCGCGCAGAGGCGCGAGCGGCTGGCTGCTGTTGATGCAATAACGGAGCGTATTCCCCAGGGAATTCGAGACTGTAATGATTTCCGATACCTTATCCAGCATAGCGAGGCTTGAAATGGATTGAAGCACGTTATACAGAAAATGCGGGTTCATCTGCGCCTGCAGCACGCGGATCTCGGAACGCTTCTGGAGCAGCTCCATTTCATATTCGTTTTGAATGGATGTGCTCAAATTGTCCATCAGCGTATTGAAGCTGATGCTCAGGCGTGCGATCTCATCGTTTCCGACGACCGCAACGCGGTGCTCCAGCTTTCGCAGGTTCATATGCTCCATTGTATCCGCAAGCGTTTCGATCGGGCGGCTTATCCTGGTCGCAAAAAACGCTGTAACCACAGTCATCAGGGTAAGCGCCAGAACCAGCGCGGTCAAAATGGATTTGGATACCGCCGTTGCGTCGGAGCTGTAGAGCGTTTCCGGAATCGCCGTCATGAGCACCCAGTCGGTATTCTGCGACTGCACGGAAAGCGCCATATGTGCCTGCCCATCAAGCCGTATTTCATGCTCAGACAGACCGTCCTTAAATACCATCATTTCCTCGGGCAGCGTCCGGGCGGTCAGCTGTCCGGAGGAATCGAAATACACCCGCCCCGCACGGTCACAAATATAAACATATGCCTGTTGATCTGACAGGATAAGCGACGCAAGCTGCTTCATTCCTGTCAGATTTACCGTGATAAACATCGTCCCGATTTGCTCAAAATGCTGCTCTGTATTGACGATTTGCCGTGCAACCGCATAAACATATTCGCCCGCACCGTTTCTGACCTTATGGAGCGGCATATGTACACAGGTCGGGAGCAGGACGCGGTCAAGCCGGTTCATCTGATCGGGTTCCAGACAGGTAAGATACGCATCCGGAAGCGCAGCGTCCGCATACTCCGGAACGGAACCGGATTCTTCCCGCGTCGCATATGTAAGCCGTCCGCTGTTATCAACGAAAATAATACTGTAGAGATCCGCGCGGCTGCTCAGACTTGACAGAAAGACCCGCTTTAACAGATCTGATTCGCTTGCCGCAGCGTTCGGGCCGGTCTGCTGCCCGTAGTGCAGAAGGTATTCTCTGAATGCCTCATTCAGATAAATGGAGCGGTAAACGTCGTCCAGTCCCTCCCACGTTGCGTCCATCTGATGGATCCCCATTTCGAGCAGATTTTCATTGAGCTTTTTTGCCTGCGCCCGAATTGCGGACTGCGACCGAACCTGTGCAATGACAACCACGATGATGATGGGGATCGACAAGGTAAGCAGAACAGAGCAGATGAGTTTTTTCCTGAGCGATCGGAATCGTCGGAACATGGAGCTTCACCGCCTTTCCTAAATATTATAGCAAATCAAATGAATTTTTGATAGTTTTACACAAAGAAGTTGATATATTTCACAAGAAAGCTAAATGATTTTATTGCTGCCGTGTTTCCCAAACGATATAATTTGATTGTAGGCAGTCCCCTCAAACCTTTCTTGGCCAAGAAAGACGCCTAAAAAAAGCACATCAGGTCTGTCATTCAGTGGAGTTAAATGGAGGTTTCATGATGAAAATTGAAAAAGTGAGAAGATCAGTGATTCTGCTGCTCTGCGTCGGCGTTCTCTTTTCTCTGCTGTCTGCATGCACAAGCGTAAAGACAACAGAGCAGGCAAACTCCGACCACGCAGCTGCACAGGATACGGCAGATAAAGCATCTGCCGAAAGCGCACAAGACGAAGCGGACGTACCGGAGACAGAACCCGTTACGATTCATCTGTTCCATCAAAAGCAGGAAGCGCAGGACGCATTTACGCAGATCATCGACGCATTCCATAAGGAATATCCAACGATCAACGTCGAACAGGAAATCGTTACAAACGAGCCGGCAGCAATTCTCAAGGCGCGGCTGGCGACCAATGAAATCCCGGATATTTTCCAGGGCTCAACAAACACCATGGACATCGCGCAGGGCGGCTATATCATGGATCTCGCCGGTGAAGCGTTTTTGAACAACGTCACAGATGAGGCGCGCCTTGATTCGACCTTCTCCGATTCGGAGGGCCATACATGGGCGCTTCCGATTGACGGAAGCTGCGAGGGTATTTTCTATAATAAAGATATTTTTGCAGAATACGATATCGCCGTGCCGACGACCGTGACGGAATTCAAAGCAGCGGTTGAAACCCTGAAAGCGAACGGTGTGACACCGTTTGCGCTGGGGTTCAAGGATTCCTGGACAATCAAGCCGGTTTCTCTGATCGCAGCTGCTTCTGCGGTCTACGGGAAGGACATTCACTGGGACGACGCCAGAAGCGCCGGAACAGAGTCCTTTGCGGCCTGCAGCGGATGGAGCACAACCTTTGAGCTGATGAAGTACATTTACGAAAACGGCAACACCCAGACAGCATTTGACACGGACTACAACACAGCCTGCGCAATGATTGCAAACGGCGAGGCCGCCATGATGGTGCAGGGCCTGTGGGCGCTCGAGCCCATTAAGGAGATCAATCCGTCCATCAACCTCGGCATGATGGCGCTTCCGGTTTCTGACGATCCGTCTGAGACAAAGCTGTTCCAGTTCCCCGACTTTGGTCTGTCCATTTCCGCATCGACAAAATACCCGGAAGCATGCAAGCTGTTCCTTGAGTTCCTGACACGGCCGGAAATCGCCGAGCTGTGGTGCAGCACCTCCAAGCTGTTTTCCGCTGTGAAGGGTGTTTCCGTTGATTTTGATCCGCTGGCAAAAGACGTGGAAGCCTATATCGACGCAGGCATGGTCTGCACACAGGTCGATCGCGGCTGGCCGACTGCCTTCGGCCCGGAATATGAAAGCGCTCTGTCGAGCTACCTGCTGGATCAGGACAGTCTGGAGCATATCCTGGCCGGTCTGGACGCCTCGTGGGACAACGCGCTGGCCGCAAGTCAGGCAAACTGATACTACATGTCCCGCGCCGCAGGTCATTTGCGACGCGGGACGACCGGGGAGGCGAAGATCATACATAGAACACACTATCAAACGGAAGTATGGAGAAGAAAGCAAAACCAGACGTATCTGTTGTTTATCCTGCCCGCATTTGCTTTTTTCTTCACATTTTTTCTGCTTCCTTTTGCCCAGAGCCTTGTGCTGGCGTTTACAGACGCATACGGCTACAATAAACATTTTCACTTCATTGGTCTTGCCAACTTCAAAGAGGCGTTGTCAAACCGCGCGTTTCTTCGCGCGATTTGGGTAACAGTCCGTTATACGCTCTTTGTAACGCTTGGGGCAAACGTTTCGGCCCTTGTGCTGGCACTTCTTCTGGATTCAAATACGCACTTCAAGAAGCTGTTTCGGGCGGTTTTCTTCCTTCCCAATTTGATGAGCCTGATCATTGTCGGATTCGTCTGGGTATTTCTCTATGGAAACGTCTACCGCTCTGCCGTGCAGGCATTTGGGATCCCCGAGGCGTATCAGATCAGTTGGCTGGGCAGCATGAAGCTGGCCGTGTATTCGATCGGCCTGACTGCGATCTGGCAATGCGCGGGCTATTATATGATCATTTATATTGCCGGACTTCAGAATATTTCCAAAGACCTGCTGGAAGCCGCCGCAGTAGACGGTGCGAATAAATGGACGGTAATCACGCGGATCAAGCTCCCGCTGCTTGCGCCGGTTGTCGTCATGAATGTGATCCTTTGTCTGGCGTCGTGCTTTAAGGCATTTGACATTCCTATGGCCATGACTTCCGGCGGCCCCGCCGGCGCAACGACAACGATCGCGCTCCAGATCTACAACACAGGCTTCAGCTCCAACCGGACAGGATACGCAACCGCGCAATCCATCATCCTGTTTCTGATCATCTCCGCCATTACAGCGGCAGTTTATCTGTTCCAAGGCAGAAAGGACGCGTCAAATGCGTAAAGCAAGAGCAGGCAAGGGCGGATATGCAATCACAATTCTTGTCGGTGTGATCGCCGTTCTCTATTTCTTCCCGGTTTTAATTGCAATCGTCAACTCTTTTAAAACAAAAGGGGAAATTCTGACCTCGGCCATCTCTTTCCCCTCCAGGCCAACATTCGAGAACTATAAAACAATCATCGAAACCGCAGACTTTCCGAAAGCGCTGCTGAACTCCTGTATCCTGACCGCTGGCGTTGTGGTCTTGAATCTGATCGTCAGTTCTCTCGCAGGATACGCGCTTGCAAAATGGAAATCCCGCTGGTCTGCATGCTTCATGCTGCTGTTTCTTTCCTCTATGTTTGTACCCTTTCACACGATCATGATTTCCCTGCTGTCTACAGCGCGGGATCTGCATGTGACTGGGCATATATGGGGATTGATCCTGATTTATTGCGGGCTGCAGTGTCCGATTCCGATTTTTCTGATCAGGGGCTTTGTATCCTCCGTCCCGGGAGAACTGGAAGAGGCTGCGTTGCTTGACGGCTGCGGCGTTCTGAAGCGCTTTGTGTTGATCGTTCTGCCGCTTATCAAACCGATCCTGACCACCGTCGCGATTCTCAATGTTCTTTGGGTCTGGAACGATTTTCTTCTTCCGTATCTGATTCTTGGAAAACCGATCACCATTCCACTCAGCCAGATGTACTTCTATGGACAGTATAACCAGCAGTGGCATCTGATCATGGCAGGTTTTGTTGTGACCACAATTCCAGTCATTCTTTTTTACATTTTCATGCAAAAAAATATCGTGAACGGAATCGCTGCTGGCGCAATTAAGGGATAATCATCCACGAAAGGAGCAGCATTATGCAAAAACACAAAAAATCCATACTCGCGCTGTTTCTGATCGCCTCGCTTTGCGTGTCCGTCCTCGGTGCCGGAACAGCGTACACGCGCAGCACAGCGCTTGATGAGGAGGGGACAAATCAGGTGAGCTATTCCTCGCAGAATCTCGAAGAAAACGATACCGTTTACATGCTTATGACGGATCGCTTCTTTGACGGCAATTCCAGCAACAACGGGACATTCAATGAGGAGTACCGTCCGGGAGATCTTCATTATTATCAGGGCGGCGACTGGGCCGGTCTGACGCAAAAGCTTCAATATATCAAGGACATGGGCTTTACCGCTATCTGGATCTCTGCACCGCAGGAAAACGAAACATACAGCCGTTCCGGCGACGAGGCAGGATATCACGGTTACTACACAAAGGATTTCAACAGCCCCAATTCTCACTTCGGTACCGAAGCAGAATTACGCGCGCTTATGGCCGCTGCGGATGCGCTGCAGCTGAAAGTCATCATTGATGCGCAGCTCAACCATACGGCCGATTATCTGGAATACCCGGCGACGACCTATGAACCTGCCGATTATAAGCCCGCTCCGCCGTTTGACAATCCGGCCTGGTATCATAACACGCCAAACATCAGCGACTTTACAAATCCGGAGGAAGCACAGAATTACAGCCTTGGCGGATTGGACGATCTGGCGCAGGAAAATCCGGAATGCTGGGCCGCACTGATGTCCGCATACTGGAACCAGGCGAATAACAGCGGCTGGTTCAGCTATGGCTTTTCCGGCTCCCGCGTGGATGCTGTAATTGAAATTCCTCCGCAGTATCTGACGCTCTACGAAGCCCATACCGGAAAGCACAGCTTTGGCGAAGCCTTTACCGGCTCGGTGGATGAAAACGCCTCGATCATGAATTACATGTGGGGCATGCTGGATTATCCGCTGTACTTCCAGTTGAACAACGTTTTCTGCAAAGGAGAAGAATGGGGCGGCGTCAAATGGGTCTTTGATCAGGATGGCAAATACAAAGACGCCTCGCACCTGTTTACCTTTCTGGATAACCATGACCGTTCCCGGTTCCTTGCAAATGCGAGCGACAACTGGGCAAAGCTGCGCATGGCACTGGCCTTCCAGTATGCGGCGCGCGGGATCCCCGTTATCTATTATGGAACAGAGCAGAACATGGCCGGAAATTTTCAATACTCAGAGGAAACGCTGAACTACTACAACCGCGAGATGATGACCGGCTTCAGTGAGGATACGACGACCTTCCATTTTATCCAGCGTCTGAATGAGCTCAGAAAAACATACGGCGATGTACTCATCAACGGCGTACAGAACGAGCTGTATTACAGCTACGGCGATCCGGTCTATGCATTCAGCCGGAGAAACGAGGGAAACGGCAGGGAAATTCTCTGTGTTTTCAATAACTCTGCCAGCGCACAGACAAAGACGATCACCCTGAACGCAGGAAAAACGAGCTACACGATCGGCACGCAGTTAACCGACCTGCTGAATACGGATTATGTTGTAAACGTAACGGAAGGGGCCGAGGCGAACTCCAGAGTGGTAACTGTCACGATCCCGGCAAACTCCGCAGTCCTGCTTACAAGCGGATATCCGGAGGAGTACAAACAGCCCGATTATCAGAAAACGACCGTGATCGTACACTGTGATGCGGGCTATGGCAACACCCTGTATATCCGTGGGGACACGCTGCCGTTGGATTGGTCTTCCGGCCGAAAGCTCCAGAATGTCGATGCGAACACGTGGGTCTTTGAAATGGAGCGCCCCGTCAGCGGCAGCGTGGAATTCAAGATCCTGCTGAACGATGAAGCATGGGAAAGTGGGAACAACCACATTGTGCAGGTAGGAAATACGATTGAGGTAACGCCGGACTTCAGTTGACAAAAGAGTGAGGAGGATTCATATGAAACGTACAATATCCATTCTTTTAATCCTTGTGCTTTTCGTCTCGCTTCTTCTCCAGGTTCCCACCATTGCAAAGGAATATCCGCAAACGAGATACGAGGCGGAGGCAGCTGTGCTGTCCGGTGTGCAGACGAACACCGATCATGCAGGATACACCGGAACCGGATTTGTTGACCACTTTGACGCCAAGGGCGATTTTGTCGAGTTCTCTGTCGATCTTGCAGAAGCGGGAGATTATTCCTTCCTGATCCGGTATGCAAACGCCGGCGGGTACTACGCTTCAGCAAAGGTGTTCTTTGACGGTGTCTTCGAGGCCACCGCTGTATTTCCGTCGCTGGCATCGTGGGACGAGTGGTCGACGAGCGAGGTCGGAAAATACCTGACTGCGGGGACGCATACAGTCCGGATCGCGTATAATAACCATGCCATCAACATCGACAGTCTGACCGTCGAGGAAAAGCATGAGAGCACCCGGAGCCTGTATCTTTCCAACGCGAAGGATATGATGGCGATCTGGCAGAGCACGCAGCTCTGCTCTGAAGACGCGGCAGACAACCCGGCGGGCATCCGCGAGCTGCATGTAAGCAGCAGCTGGGGAGAAAACCAGATTCGGGATTACTCCGGGTTCTTCCGCGATGAAACAGGTGCGAAGGATTATTCCTCCGGCGAGTTGTTCGATGTTGAGGGGTATTTTGATGAAACCGGCATTTTGCGGACAAATTATCTGGAATACGACGGCGTTCCAACGGCTGGTATTGAGATTTCCAGAAATTATTGCGCACTGCCAAACATGCCTGTCCTGCTTACGCAGTACAGCATCAAAAACACATCTGCCGGCAGCAAGCGCATTTCCGTTCTGGATATGCTGAATCCTGCCAACACAGGGACTTCCGCAATCAGCGCGTCATACAGCGATACACAAAACGCTATTATTTTTGACAGATCCTCCGCTGGTATGCCGTATCTGGCGCTCGGCACATGGGGCAGCTGCGCCGGGTTCCAGGTTGCGAACGACGCCGACAGCAATACTGCCTCGAGCTCCTGCAGTCCGTGGTACACCTTCCACAGCAGCGGCTCAGTTGCAAATAACCGCTCCGCATCTGCAAATGCTGTTTCCGGTGCATTCCTGAAAACCGCAGAGTTGTCCGCCGGCGCATCCTGTACCCTCTATGGCTATGTTGCATACGGCGCGACGCTGGCCGACCTCAACCAGACGGTTTCCTCCCTGAATGCGCGCGACGGCAGCGATTGGCTCACATATACACAAACGTATTACGGAGCATGGCTGGAAGACGGGAAAGCAGTCCCCAGCTTCTCAAACCCGGAGCTCGCGAAGATGTACAAGCGCAATCTTATCATGATAAAAAACACGCTCCGTCCGGGTTCGACAACCGGAGACGGCGCGCATGTAGCAACCACCAACCCTTATGATTACGGTTATAAGGTCTGGACCCGCGATGCTTCCGTCACGGCAATTGCCTTGGACGCAGCCGGGTTTACCACGGAAGGGGCGCAATACTGGCGCTGGCTTGCCGCCCGGCAGCTTACCTCCGGCGAAACCGCCGGTTCCTTCAATACCTGTATTGACGTCTGGAGCAACCAGCGTGCGGAATTCATCGAGCCTGAACACGATACGATCGGCTGGTTCCTGTACGGCGTGTACCGGCACTGTCTGGAGACAAGCAGCACACAGCTGCGCGACGAACTCTGGCCGCAGCTGACTGCAGCGGCGAACTATGTGATGAACAATATTGACAGCAACGGGTTCGGGCCGCAGGATTTCAGTATTTTTGAGGACATGGATAATTACGGCGTCTATACGTACACGCAGGCACTTTACGCCGCCGGGCTTGAAGCAATGGGTAAAATGGCTGCGCAGAAGGGTCTGCAAGGACTCGCTGACAGCTATAACGGCGCAGCAAGCACCATCAAATCCGCAATCAACCGAGACGACACGCTTGCAAATGGCCTCTGGTATCCAAAGGGAAAGTACTTTATCAAGGATATCCGTTGGGACAACAGTGTGTCGAGAATCAAGGATGGCGCCGGACTTATTCTGTTCACTACAGGCATCATTGACATCAATTCCTCCAGAGCCCGTGACACGATCAGCGCCTTTGAAGCGGATCTCCTGGATGATGAATACGGCATGGCCCGGTATGCAATGGACACCTACTACAGCAAGGACAGTATTTACAGTCCGTCCGGTGACGAAGCTGTCGAAGTTTCCCCGAGCTGGCCTCAGATCTCGAACTGGAATGCGATTTGCAGCGCCTACACAGGCGACAGTCAGAAAGCAGAGAATATCTTCGACTGGAATCTGCACAGAACCTGCGCCGGATATATGTTCACCGGGGAATGCGTCAGCGATGTTACCGAGAAGCCCTGTGTTTCGACCGCCACGGAGCCGACGACTGCGGCATCCTTCATTCTGGCGGCGCTTGTCTGGAACGGCGATCTGGATATGCGGATCATTCCGGATCGCTCCAACGCGGGCTGCTATAAGGAACTTGCAGTTCATGACGGCTGCGAGGGAGACTGGACGCAGTACGAATTTGTGCCGTACTATCTGGACGCCTGCGCAGACGCTGTGTCAAGCGATCTATCGATTCAGAAGGTGTACATCACAAACGATATGAGCAATCTTTATATCCGTGTTGATAATGAATCCGGCAGTCTGCCTGCGTACTGTGCGGAAACGGTTTTCCAGGTCGGGGCTCATATCCGAAGCAGTACCGAAAGCGCGGCAGGCACTACGTCGACCCTGAACGGAACGTCTTTGCCGCACAGCTTTTCAAAGGCATTCGTCAGAAGCAGCGATTCAACAACAGTTGATCGCTATGAGATAAGCGGTTCCGCGTGGGCCTTTTCCAATACGGAAAGCGGCGCAAGAGTCGAGTGGTCGCCTGCAGCGGGTCGGATTCAGATGGTCATTCCGCTGGAAAGCATCGGCGCAGCAGTATCCGAAACGGAAACATGGCTTGACTGTGCAGTTTCCATTGGAAGCGGCGGCACAGACAGCGACGTCTTTGAGATCCATTACCGTCTTACCGGCAGCAGCCAGCAATGGCTGTACGGCGACTTTGAATAACATCAAATCAGCCCCCGCCGCATGCTTCAACGTGCGGTAAAGAGCCTTCGCTCCATCCCATCAGGTAACCGCTGAATCAATCACCTGCGGTTATCAGCGGTTACTCAGCTGGCGTTGAACTTCCAGGTTCAGCGCCAGCTTGACTTCTGCGAAAGCGGCTGCGTTCCTGGGCACGGCAGCCGCGACACCGGGAACGATTCTTGAAAAGGGTGAAAAAACGGAAAATGTTTCTCCCCGCTATTGACAGATTCCCCTTCCATGCGTATACTCCGACCGGGAGATCGGGCAGATTCTGACGGGCTTCAGCATCAGCATCTGCAAATCCATCAAGGAGATTCCCGGCTTTGCGGCCGGCACCTTTGACCGTGATGCCGAATTCCGAGCGCTGATTTCCAAATAAACCGAGGTGATTTCAGATGGCGGACAACGCAGACACCAAAATTGGCTGGCTTTGCTGCCCAAAATGCGGCGGCAAAACAAGGACGCAGATACGGCCGCGCACGGTATTAGAGGAGTTCCCTCTATTCTGTCCGAAGTGCAAATATACCTGTGTGATCCGTTTCAAGGACGGAAAAATTGAAGAACTCAAAATGCCAGACGCTTAGACGCAGTGCGATCCGAGATCATCGGTTTGTGCTGCGTTTTTTAGGTTGCGGAAAAAATGACTGAGGTCAATTAGAGATGAAAATCCTTGTTTTTAACGGAAGTCCAAAGAAAGAGAAAAGCGATACCATGCACATTACCCGTGCATTTCTGGACGGCATGAGAGAAGCTGCCGCGCAGGAAATCCGTACGATTGATGTGACTGACAAGCATATCGAGTTTTGCCGCGGCTGCTTTGTCTGCAAATACAACGGCGGACATTGCGCCATCGACGATGATATGCGTGAGATTCTGGAGCAGATGCTGGGCAGCGACTTGCTGTTGTTCAGCTATCCGCTCTACTGCTACGGAATGCCCGCAGGGCTTAAAAATCTCATTGACCGAACCCTCCCCCTGTCCTCTATGGCAATGAAAGAGGTGAACGGGCGCTATATCCATGTCGATCAGCGGGATTACTCTCACCTGCGGTATCTGATGATCTGCGGCTGCGGGTTTCCGAACAGCAGGCGCAACTTTGAACCGGCAGTACGGCAGTTTGAGCTGCTGTTCCCCAACAATCACACAATTCTGACCGTACCGGAAAGCCCTATGTTCAACGCACCGGAGGCCGCCGTTGTGACGGTTCCCCGGCTGGAGCTGGTTCGCAGGGCCGGGCGGCAGTACGCGCAAACCGGCCAGATCGACACAGCACTTCTGGCGGAGATCGGTTCTCCCATGATCCCGGAAGAACTCTACGCCAAAATCGTCAACGGAACCGCAGAATGAAAACGCACATTGCAAACATAATTACAGGGATCCGCATTTTAGGGAGTATTCTTCTGGCGTTCGTCCCCGTGTTCTCGGCTGTGTACTATACGGTGTATCTGACGTGCGGACTGAGCGATATGGCAGACGGCATGATCGCAAGAAAAACCAACAATGTCAGCTCCTTCGGAGCCAGATTCGATACAGCCGCCGATTTTCTATTTGCAGCGGTATCGCTTGTAAAGCTGCTGCCGTATATCCCGGTTCCGAGATGGCTGTGGAAATGTGTTCCGCTTGAAATTTTTTGTGATTTGGGTATAATAAAAATAGGAACGCTGATAAAGGAGCGACATGAAATGCCTGAGATTTGTAGGTTTTATGGGATCGTCATTAAAATGTTTTTCAAGCCGAAAGAACACGAACCTAGTCATTTGCATGCTCTATATGGGGAACATATTGGTATTTTTGATTTGAAAACGATGAAGATGACAGAGGGAGATCTCCCAACGAGAGCGCAGCAGCTTGTGCAGGAATGGATGAGTGCGCATCAGGATAGGCTACTTGAAATGTGGGATACGCAGAAGTTGGAGAAATTGCCGCCGCTGTAATGGAGGTGTTGTTATGCTGCCAAGAATCAAAGAAGTAAGACCCATGCCGGATTATTGCCTACGCATTGTGTTTGATGATGGTCGCAAGGTTTTGTATGATGTAAAAGATGATATGGAGCAGATCGAGAGCTATCGCGATTTGGCGACGATTCACGGTCTGTTCAATCAGGTACAGCTTGATCCGAGCCGTACCTGCGTGTATTGGAATGATGAGATCGACCTGCCAAGCGATACACTGTACGAATACGGAAAGTTGATTGCATCCTGATCATTACAACCATGTAATAAAATCTCTCTGATGTCGCCCTCCATCCCATTGCGGATGGAGGGTTTCTCATCCAAGACCCATCAATTCCCGAATGATCCGGTCAGACATTTTGATGGAGCCGACGAGTACCAGCATATTGAACACCAGTTCGCCAATATAGTTCCAGACGACCGTTGCCGGAGCAAGTCCTTCCGCTACGACGGGCGGGCTGGACGCGAATTGTGAGAAAATAATACAGGCCAGCAAAATGACACAGCCCTCCAAGCAGATGGCGGCGTAGCTCTTGATAAACGCCATACCGATACTGCTGGAGGGCTGTCCTGCAAAACTAGAAAGCGGGATCGGCGCAATCGCCGTCGCCATATAGAGCTTAAAAAAGCGGCCGTAGACGGTCAGAATCATCACGAGCGACAGCACCCAGATGAACAGCGAGCCGAGCAGTGTCACAGCCCAGAGTGGAATGCTCTCCAGCAGACCGACATCTTCAATCGTCGATGCGATCTCGGCAGGCAGTGTGGATGCTTCCATTGCCGAGAGACCGGACGCGCCCATGATCGTCTGGATCGCGCCCTGCGCAATCGAGAACAGCGCCGTCATCAGCTCCATGCCGTAGGTGACCGCTGCCTGCGCCAGTACAAAACGGATGAAGCATTTGAATGCCACCTCCGGGCGTTTCAGCTCCGTAAAGCTGCCACAGGTTTTCATCACGCCAATCACAAAGAACAGAACCAGAAGCGCATATGCAATGGCTTTCAGCGCATCATTGATCCCGACGATTACATTCCAGATCCCGCCGCCTTTGAAATTCTCCGGGCTGGTGGTCAACAGCGCCCAGATTTCTGCCAGCTTACTGTTCCACGTTTCCAGCGAGGAATTGAGGTTATCTATGATCCAGTTTCCACTTGAGATGGTATCACCTCCAGTTGTATCGGGGAGAGCAGTTTCGCTCTCCCCATATTCTTATCAGCCGGTGATCAGCGTCAGGATCTCCTTGGTGAACGTAATGACGATACCGCCAGCAACAGTCAGGATGCCGTTTGCTCGCTGGGACGGATCGTGCGACTTGAGAGACAGGCCAACCTGCAAAATGCCAAAGCCGAGCAGGATCAAGCCGACCGCGCGAATCAGGGAAAAAATGAAATCGCTCAGGTTATTCACGACCGCCAGCGGATCGCCGTCCGCCGCGAACGCCTGGACAACAAAAACCGCCAGCATGAAAAACACGCTGGCGAAGATGGAATAGAGCCGCTTGGCTTTGGATTCAAACGTTTTCTTCAATGAAATTCCTCCTTTAATGGATGGATTGCTTCGGTACCGCCCACTCGAAGCAGCGGACGGCCGGTGTAAATGGGCGGGTTGGTTCCATGATGAATGTAGGGCGCTGCGCCGCCGAGCGAGCTGTGTGAGATCGCGGGATGGTGCATGAGATCATACTTTTCGTCCATGACCGGGCTTGCGCCGCGGATGAACAGCAGCGCATAGCGGTTGTCCAGTTTCCGTACCTCGTCAGGGGTCAGCAGTTCGCGTCCGGACATCTGGAAATTGGTTGAGTAGGAGCCGGATTTGCCTTTTGTCTGCCCGTGCGTTTTGGTATCAATCGTGGCTTTGCCGAGCATCTCAGAAACGCATTTGTGTGTTGACGATTCGTTGCCGCCGAGATACAAAATGGTATCACAGTTTCCTGGAATTGTCTCCCAGCTATCCTTATACAATTCTTTGATCTGTGCCATATTCTGAATGATAACGCTTGCCGAGATGGAACGCGAGCGCATCGTTGCAAGCTCGCGGGTGAAGCCTGGCAGCGGCATGGCGGCGAACTCGTCCAGCACAAAGCGGACATGACGCGGCAGCGGTCCATGATGAATTTGGTCTGCGCTGTAATAGAGGGCTTGGAACGCCTGCGCATACAGCAAGCTGGCGAGAAAATTGTAGGGTAGGAAAGAGCCGCCTTACCGCATTGCGGCGGCAGGTCTGCTCAGACCCCCCTCAGAACCGTGCTTACAACTCTCGCTGTACACGGCTCCGTCTTTGCTTGTTCAATCAGATACTCACTGGTGGTGAATCATGACATGGCAATTATGGCACACCACTAAAGTTTTGCGCCGCTTTGCAATCATAGCGGCTTCCCAAGGCAGTTTCCCTTTCAGATTTTTGAGTTTGTTTATATGGTGAATCTCAAAGCAGGGACTGTCCGTCGTGCCGCACAATTCACATTTACACGCTTTTAATCGTTTCTCGATTGTATTCACCGAAAGTCTATGCTGTTGGGTTGCGGACGTAACTATGTCTGTCGGATTCTTCACTGTCTTGCAGTCGGCGTAGTTGGCAAAATAGCACCATTTCCAGCCTTTTTTTGTTTCATAGGGGATACCCCACTGGCCCTGTCCATCTTGAAATTTGCGGATGATTTTCGGTACAGAGCTTCTGTGTTTGTTGGCAAGGGTTCTCAGGCAGCTATACTCCATCAAGTAGGCCAAATAACTCAGCCTATAAAAGTTGCTTGCCAAGTTGTAGTAATTGCAGATTCCCCTAAGTTCGCTGTTATAACTGGAGACAATTTCTAAATCCGTCATGTGTAGCAGCTCCGCCCGGTGGACGGGTCGCAGGTTTCCGTTTTCCTCTTGAATCGCAACGCCTTTTGAGAAGATGAATTTATGGATTTTATCGTCCAATGGTACAACTAATTCCGCTTTATTGTTCAGCGTGCGCTTTGATTGTTTCAACTTTCCGACACGCCTTATTTTCCCATCCCGCCGTATCCGGACATCATATCCCAGGAATCGGGCATATTCGCTGCTGTGGGTAATGAGCGTCTTTTCTTCGCTGAGTTCCATCTTCAACATCCCACCGATAAACTCAGCCAGTTTTCGCTTGATTTCCACACAGTCCTCCCGCCTCCCGTTCACCGCAATCAAAAAGTCGTCCGCATAGCGGATATACTTGATTTTCTTGTCGGTATGGGATTTTGCGGGCGTCGTCAGAATTTGCTTGCGAATTTCCCTGTATTTTTCAATAAGCCGCTGGCGCTCCTCGCCCTCAGCCTTTTTGATTTGCCGTTGTACCACTTTCTTTTTACTGAGTAGCGCATTGTATTCAGGTGTGTACTTTTTCTCCTCATAGACATCGAAACCAGCCTTCAGCGCCATCACAAATTTGTCCAGCTCATGCAGATAGATATTGGCCAGAATAGGAGAGATAATCCCACCCTGGGGCGTTCCACTATATGTGATGTGATAACGCCAGTCCTCCATGTATCCGGCTTTCAGAAATTTGTGCAGCAGCTTTATCAGCCGCGCATCCTTGATTTTTCGGTTTACCAGCCCCACCAAAACAGTGTGGTCAATGTGGTCAAAGCAACCCTTGATGTCGCCCTCTATAAACCACCTTGCACCGGAGAGCTCCTGTTTGGCCTGTGCTAATGCGGTATGGCAGCTCCGGTTTGGCCGAAATCCGTGTGAGCAATTTAGAAAAACCGGCTCATACACAGCTTGCAGCACCAGTCGAAGCACCTCCTGTACCAGCTTGTCCGTAAAGGTGGGAATCCCCAGCGGACGCATTTTCCCGCTGGCTTTTTGGATATAGGTGCGGCGGGCCGGCTTGGGTTGATAGGTTTCTGTTTCCAGCGATTTGATGATACGGTTGATTTTTGCCTCGCTGAATCCATCCGCCGTATCTTCATTTACTCCCTTGGTCGCCGCTCCACTGTTAGCGTACAAATTTCGGTATGCCTCATAGTAGATATCAGGACGCAGAAGGTAACGGTATAATCTGGTGAATACTTCTTCTTTATTTTTGCTTGAGTTCTGACTGATTCTTGCTAAAATCTCCATTGTTGGTTTCATTCGTGAGGTTTTCCTCCCTAATCAATTTACGATTTTAGTACGCATTGACTGCACCCCTTCGCCATGTGGACGGCGTTACCGCTTCCGTTTTTACGGCTATCCCTGTCAATTCAGGGTCCTCGGACTACTATGGGCGCTCCGTACCCATGCAGGATATTCAGGCTCTAAACCATAGCCAAACTTCCCCCCTTTCACGGCATTCCTGTTTAGGGTATCCCCGGTTAGCACTTTGCCTTGGTAAATGTGGATTGTCGGACTCTGCTTTCGTTTCGTTAAAACAGGTTCTCCTGCTCGTCGCGCAGGTTTGCTGATAACCGTTTACCAACATTCAAGTAGTAAACGTACCTGCGCTGGGGGTTACAGGCACTTTCCCCCACCTGGACACAACAGAGACTTGAAACTTGCATTCAGTAAACCCAACTTAAGCCTCATATCCACTTGGCCTTGCGGTTCAGTCGTGCCCGATTGCCTTTGGGCAACTTACCGCTTTCCTGCCGTGCTGTGTTCCCGTGTCAGCTTTCGCCTTTCGGTCAGGCAGGCGGCCTCCCGCGTTATCATGCGGGGCAGTACCATTTTTCTGCATTGCAAGGTGCCCTATCCGGGCGCACGAACGTGTTATCATTGTCGGGAATGACAGCGTAAAGAGCCACTTTCTTTTCACCCAGCGTGTAAAGGTTCATGTCGTCATGGTCGGTCAGAGCTTGGATCTGCGGCAGATTAAAGGGCGCGAGACGGACAGCCGTACTCACCAAAATCGATTTTGCGGTTTTGCCCGCGGCCAATTTGAAAACCTTATATTGCCGGACAGCGACGCTGTCCGGTTTTCTGCGTTCAATGGATTCAAAAAGCAGATCGAGCGGAGACACATGCCCTTCATCTTCCTCGCGCACCTCGGCATATTCCAGTACGCGCATGACCATGGAGAAGTTCTGCTCATATTCCAGGGCTTCCTGAAACAGCATGAGGATGATGGCCTGCAGGAGCGCGGTTTCAGCTTTGGTCCAGAACGGATCGGACTCGTGGCTGCCCTTCGGGGTGGTAGACTGGATCAGGTTGTTGACCAGTTTCAGCACGTCCTTTTCGTCGCGCAGATAGCGAAACGGATTGTAACCGTCTGACTGCTCCAGATTTACAAGGTTCAGAACGCGCACGTCGTAGCCTTGCTCTTTGAGGTAGCCGCCCGTGGCAAGCAGCACTTCAGATTTGGGGTCTGTTATGACATAATTGGTGTTTGCGGTCAGGATATTGGGAAGAACAAAGCTGCGCGTTTTGGCCGCGCCGCTGCCGCCGATGACCAGCACGTTGAGGGAGCGGCGGTGCTTGTGCGTATCCAGACCGAGCCGGACGTGCTGGGTCAGCGGGGTGCTGTCCTTCTGCGCGAACTGCGCATTGACGGAGGCTGGTGTCGCCCACGCCGCAGAGCCGTGTTCCTCGCCGTCGCGGGTTCTGCCCTGATTCGTCCGGTAAAGCAAAACTGCCATGCCATAAGCGGCAAGGCAGATGAGGATGGTAGGCAGGCTTTTGTCTGTCCATATGATATTCGTCGGTTGCTCCAATGCTGATGTTAGGTTCCGCAGCAGCTCTGGCAGCCCGCCGCCCAAGGACTGCGCCAACAGGAGGGCAAGCCAGATGACGGGAATTGTGCCAAAAAGATAAAATAGCGTATCGTTTGATTTTCGGATAGGCATCACCTCGAAAAACTGCCCTGCAAAGCATGAGCCTTGCAGGGCAGTCGGAAATTATCGTTCAGGTTCGGTAATTCGTTTGTGCCGGTTCTGTGCCGGAGTGCCTTTCTCCATGAACTGCTCCAATAGCGCTTTCTTCTTCTCGTAGCCGGTGAGAATGGAATCCACGAACGCGATGCTGTCGTCCTTGGCGTACAGCTCTGCAATTTCTTCCCGGCTGGGCAGCAGATCCATGTGGGCGCGGCTGCGGTCGGTGACGAGCTTGAGCAGCTCTGCTTCGGTCTTACGGAAGCTGTTGACCGTGATCTCTGTGCAGTCGCTGCGCTCCGGCAGGCGCGGCGCATCCCAAAACATCGAATTGCCGGAATCGAAGATCGGGGCCATCCGAATAAATTTCAGCGTCCGGCTGTCCCGGAGAACACCAAAGTTATTGAGATGCCGGTCTGTATTTGTCAGCACAAAATCCGTGAGGATCTGATACTCAAGGAATCCGCGCACACTCTGCTCTGGCAGGCCATGCGTTGTGCAGACGTGGATAAAATGCTCATAGGTCGAGACGGCATTGTCCTTTTTCTCGGAATCCACAACGTCAATCGCCGGTATAAATTCCAGCGTCTCCGACGCGAAATCCTCGCAAATACAGCCGTACTGCTCGCTTGCACTGCCGATGAGCTTGACCGGGCGATACCGCACATGGTTGGAAAAGCCCTGCTTTTCATGCAGCATGGATGCCAGCACTTCATTGAGACTTTGCTGGGAATTTGCGCCGCGATTGCCTTTGAGCAGGCAGCGCGTGTCGTCAACGATCAACCACTTTTTGATTAGGTCACCTTGCAGCGATGCGCTGGGCGAATACGCTGGTGTCTGGGTGCTTGTCGAAGCTGCACCGTGAGGATGTTGGATCTGCATGGATTCCAGTGGATCGCGAAAGCTGTTGGAGAACAGGCTAACGTCTTTCCACGTCAGTTCGCTGCCGCTCGGCTTGATCCAGTAGTGGTCAGAGAGACTGAGACCGAGGTTCCGCACGAGCAGGCTTTGCGTGGAGGGGATACCTTCCTGCTGCAAAAGTGCGGCAATGTTGCCCTGACTGATAGGGACGGCGCGGCGCAGCCACCATTTGCGCAGACTGTCTGCGCCCTGACTGCCGCCGAGTGGCAGCAGCTCCGGATTTGTGCTGGGCGTGACTTTGAGGATAGCGCCGGACAGATCGTCGAGCTGCAAAGACGCAACAACATCGTCTTTGTGCATCAGATCATATCCTTGCTCTGCCATACGCGCCACCTCCCAGCTTTTGTTGGTTTGAGTATATCACAGCTTGGCGTGTAAATCCATCCAAACGGCGCTTATTTTGTGATCTCACTGTGCGTTTTTTCTCTGGTCGGGACGCGCGGTTCGACACCGGACAGCTTTTCGCGGAAGGACTGAAGCTGCTCACCGATGGACGGGCGGTCATTCTTCGAGTTCTTCCTGCTCGTAGGCGAGCTGCTGGCGATATCGTCCGAGGAGCGTTCCGACCGAGACTCTTTTTTTAGCGAACGGTCCTCCTGCGGCTTTTCCAGCGAACCAAAGAGACGCTCGAAAATGACATTTGCCAGTTCCAGATCGGTCGTTGGAATGACGAGATCAATGGGTGCGTCCGGCTGCTCTTTGTCCTGGATACCCGCGAACAGTACCTTGTCCTTCGCCTGATGGCTGAATTCCCGATACTGCTCCGGTGTCAGAGAAAACGTGCGGATGTCGCGCGTCTGTTGGAGAATTTTCTTGAGACTGGTCTTGCCGTAGACCTTTTTATGATTGCGCGCCAACGCCAGCAGCATTGCCGCGGCATTTTTTGCCGCCGAACCTGCCAGCTTGACTGCTACCTCGCCGCCTGAGAGCATCATGTGGACGACCTGCTCGGCGGCTTCGCTGTTTCCTACGTTGATGGGGAATCACCTCCTGTTTGTGAGTAAATGCGCTGTTTCTTTTTCATGTAGGGATTTTTCTTGGGCAGCAATGTCCTGCTGCATCTTTGCTGTGGAATCCGCAATCTCACGGCACAGCTTGATCTTTTGTCGCTCGGCGCGGATCTGCTTGTTGAGCTGCGCAAGCTGCTCGTAGATATCCACTTTTTCCTCCGTGAGAGCCTGCCGTGAAACGCCGCAGGTATCCAAGATGGCTTTCGCTTCCGCGTACTGCGCGTACTCAGATTCCATGCCGGATAGCCCTTCTTCGTAGAGGGCTTTGCTCACGGCTAGTGATTCTTCCGCTGCCAGCGCGTCAAAGAGCTTCTTGCGCTTTTTCTTACGGACGTTCAAAATTGTGCGCTGCTTGGCAAGCTGCGTGACCGCATTCTCTGCCCGCTGCATGCAGGTGGTAAGGTCATCCGCCGTGGAGATGCCATTCTCTTGCAGGAACTTCAGCCGCGCCTTATAGGTTTCGGCTTTCATGATCTCCCGTCGGAGATGCGGCGTCATGCGCGGCGGGTATTGCCGCTTTTCAATGCGGCCAAGCAGATAGCAGTAATGATAGTACAACGCAAGGAATCCTTTGTACTTTGGATGTGGGCGGTATGGCTGCGGCTTCGGACGCGGGATGAACGCCGGTCTGATACCGGCTTCGATCTCTGCCAGATTGCCCGCAATGGCGCGCTCGATGTTTTCTTCCGAATATGCTGCGTTTTTGCGCTCCGGATACATGAAACGCTCCTGCCCGCGCAATCGGAAACCGAGACGGTTTCCGTGGTGGATCTCGTAGCCCTTATGCTCCATGAGGAGAAAAAAGTGGCCGAGATCGTTCGCGTCGGCAATCGCATCGCGCAGATCCGCTTCCAGCATGGAGCGGAACGTTGGCTGACCTTTGGACTGACGGAGCCATTCAATATAGCTGACCGTTTTTGTACGCTCGCCTTGAAGAATTACGGATAGACCATTTTCTGCGCAGAGACGGTCTGAGATCCCACGGATTTGTTGGTAATAGTTTTGAAGCGTACTGTGGTATTTGATGCCGGTATCCGCATTGACGGAATTGAAAACGATATGCGAATGGATGTGCCCTTTATCAACGTGCGTTCCGATTACGGCTTCATATCCTTGCAGGTGCTCTGCTGCAAACCGTTTTGCAATTTCATGCGCCAGTTCCGGTGAGATCTCATCCGGCTTAAATGACTGGATAATATGATAGCATTGGCATCCATCCGTTTTATGAAACCGCCGTTTTGTATTCATCATCTGCTGATATGCAAATCCGGGATCGCAGTTAAAATGATCGACAAGGACGCACTGATCGGTCTTATCCGGATTCATAATATATTGAATGGCCTGCGCAAGTCCACCATTGCGGTACAGAATTTTCGTGATTGCCATTTCTATTTTGAAAACCCATACATGAGTTCATAGACACGATCCAGCATCCGCAGGGCGCGAGTGACCTCGTCACGGCTGGCAAACCCAGCGTTTGCTTTCCGCGCAAGCTGGTTGATGTTGTTGTCGATCTGATGGATCTCTGTGCGCAGCCTGCGAAGTTCTTCCGAGGGCACGGCTTGGATGCTTTCTCCGAGAATCAGCTTGCGCAGGTAAGCCGACAGCGGCAGTCCGCTGGCACGCAAACCTTCGTCCAGCGCTGCGCGTTCGTCCTCGTCCAATCGGATATGCAGGTTATATTGATTCTTCCGCACGGCGCTCCTTTCTCCGCCCGCAGGCGGCATATTGGGGTCAGGGTTCGCCCTGCAAGCTGCGTTTTGGTACCAAAACGCTATGCTTGCGCTCTTGCCGCGAGGCGGCGAGAGCCTGACGCCCCGCCAAAAGGCGGGGCAAGAGAGGAGAGAGATTTCAATTTTCTTTTCCTTATAGATGCCTTCGCGCTGCTTCGGCCATTCAAATCGGTCTATGAATAGCGTAGTCGCTACATTAGTCGCTATGGAATTCAAAACTACTGATTTTTGCCGTTCACAGTCGCTACATTAGTCGCTATGCAGCGTCCAGTTCCGATTCCAGCCGCTTTCTGGCAAGATCTGCGTACACATCCGTGACCTCGATGCCGGTTGCATCGTAACCCTCTTTGACTGCAGCCAGAACTGTCGTGCCGGAGCCTGCAAAGGGGTCCAAGATATGACCGCCCGGTTCCGTGATCTTGACGAGATCCTGCATGAGCTGCAACGGCTTTTCGGTCAGGTGGATGCGGTTCTGCGGATTGCCGTATTTGAATACACCCGGCAAACACGGCACAGGGCGGCTGACCGGCATGTCGCCGTTCGAACCCCAGACAATATATTCTGCCTGCTGTCGGAATCGACCTTTCTGTGGACGAGAGTTTCCCTTGTCCCACACGGTAATGCCGCGCCAGATCCAGCCCGCCCATTGGAGCGCATCGCTGGCGCAGGGAAGCTGCCGCCAGTCAATAAACATACAAACCGGCGCGCCGGGCTTGGCTGCACGTCTTGCAAGATACAGCCACTCTGCCGCCCAGCGGGTCCATGACCGCTGATCCTTGGCGTCGCCGTCAAAATCGGGCGGCGCGTTACCGCCCATGCTGGAATATTTCTTTGCGGTGGCTTTGGATTTTTCCGCCTGTGTGCGGCCACCGGACGCATACGGCGGATCTGTGATGACAGCGTCAAATGTGCCGGGAGGAAAGCTCTCCAGCACCGTAAGGCTGTCTCCGTGGATGATCTCCCATCTGGGTTTATCGCTCATGGGCATCCGCTCCCTTCATTTTTTGAGTATGTTGTCGATTCTGTACCCGTTCGTGCGTCAGTTCAAAAACGCTGAGATATTCCGCAGTCGCGTTTGCCAACAACGTATAATCACGCGAACCTGGGCAGCAGGCATACCACTGCGGCGTTTTCCCGTCGACCCAGATGTGCGGTTCCGTATTGCGAAGATTCGGATTCGTGCTGCGGCAGCTTCTGCTGACGACGTCCCCAATTTTCATCCGAACACTGTCAATTTCGCCTTTCGTGGGATTCAGGATGGAAACTGTCAGGTATGGATACTGATTCGCAACGATATCTTTTGTAAATCGCGCTTTGACCCGCAGATCGCCAAGACTGCCGTAGCAGCATTCGCCAACGAATTGCAGATCATGGATCACGCGCCCATCTCCATAGATCTTTCTCAGTTCTTCCAGAAAGAAATTTGTCATGATACCTCCGAAAGAAACAGGAGCGCCAGATCTCTCTGACGCTCCCGTAATTATGATTTGGATATTGTATTGTCGTCCTGCCGTGTTTCAATGCAGATGCTCTGCTTTGTGGAGCCCTTTTGTCGGCGCAGACAGAATACCATGTCCGGCGTGCGCTCAAAAAAGCCGATCCCGCCCTTCCAACTCATGCCGCAGGAACAATGCTGCAAGCCAATAAACTGCTGCTTCATTTTATGCCCGCAGCGAGGACACTTCTTATTATTCTTTCCCATTTTGAGGTTTACATAATTTCAATTACTGCTGATGAGATGATACCCTGATACTTCTGAATCTCCGCTTCAGAGAAGCCGGAAACATCTTCCCAGCGGTATTCTGGCAGAAAGCACGTCGCATAGTGAAAGCAATCCTTTTCGTCCGGCTTTTCCACATAGACCTTTACGCTGCCATCGTCCAGAAGCTGAGAATGCACGATCTCGGTTTGGTCATCCAACGTTAAAAAAGGATACATCATTGTCCGACACCTCCTGTAAAAATAATTTCCCTATTGGTATTTTACCAGCATTTTTGGATTTATGCAACTGCACAGTTCACGCCTATTTTTATATCGCCACCCCAATAATATGTTAAGCCGCTGCTTGCAAATCCTGTTCTCGGAACATTGCATCAATATCCGCAAACGTCTGGCTGCGGTTGAATTTCTCTGTGACCTTGCCGGGGACGATTTGCAGACGCATCATTTTTTGCCACAGATCCGGATGATGGTCGTACAAATGTCGCAGCTCGGACAGCTTGGCATTCGGGCAAAACCAGCAGCCGCCGCGGTCGGTAAACTCGTACACAGGGGAAAGCAGTCCTGCTTGTTTGCAGAGCTGCTTCGCGTCATCCGCGGTGTATCCGTATTTCTCCAGCAGCGACACCTGATTGCCACCCAGCCGTGCCAGACGCTGCGGTTCGTTCTTTGCAATGCCGATGTACTGCACGGTGTTGGACGGCAGCGTTTTCTGATACTGCCGGATCGGGTGCATTTTGCAGTCACGTTGGACATAGCATTTCCCACACACAGGAAAGGAGCGGATCATACCTTTCTTCGGCCCGCGCGTGACCTTTCCCATAAAGACAGAGGTATAGGTTTTCTCGCTTCGAAGCACACGGACAGGTACGCCCAGTTTTTCGAGGGCGGGAATCGCTGCCTGATAGATAAACGCCTGATGTTCTGGCACTTCGCCTGAGGTGCTATTATCAAACATGACCTCACAGTACACCGCTTCGTCCAACGGTTCGCCATGCTCCAAGGCCAGCAGGATCGTCGCAATGCTGTCTTTCCCAAAGGAACAGGAAACGACATGCTTTGGACTCATGTGTGCTCGTCCTCCAGCTCTGCACAGGACATGCGCAGCTTCTCTGTCTTGTCCATCTGCTCCCAAGCCGCCTGCGGATGCATGAAATGGCAGTTGTTGCAGACTTCTGCGAAGAACGGCTTGTCCAGATCCAGCGCGCGGATCATGCCTGCCGGGGTGAAATCAAAGACGCGGCGAACGGCTTCGGTCAGGAATGCGTCGTCATAGTATCCGCTCTCCTGCGTGTCGATCTCGACGGCAACCGGCTCTGCCTGCCCAATGGCATAGGCAAGACTGACCGTACACACATCGGCAAGACCAGCCGCGACGATATTCTTTGCCACATAGCGCGCCATATATACGCCGCTGCGGTCGACCTTCGTGCCGTCCTTTCCGGAGAGCGCGCCGCCGCCGTGAGACGCAAGCCCGCCGTAGGTGTCGACCATCAGCTTACGGCCGGTGAGACCGGTATCTGCTTCAAAACCGCCCAGCACAAATCTGCCGGACGGATTGATGAAGATTTTTGTATTCTCATCGATGCGCACGTCATGGCAGGCACGGGCAATGACCAACCTGCAGAGTTCCTCACGAAGCTCGTCAGGGTCTTTGTCTGCATCATGCTGGCAGGAGATCACGATGGTGTCCACGCGCTCCGGCACACCGAACGCATACTGCACGGACACCTGCGCTTTGCCGTCCGGCCCAATGCCAGAGATCAGCTTTTCTTCCCGGCAGGTAGTGAGCAGGCTCGTGATACGGTTCGCCAGCACGACCGGCGCGGGCAGCATCTCGACCGTTTCCCAGCAGGCGTAGCCATACACAATTCCCTGATCGCCTGCGCCGAGCGTTTCGCCATCGACCGCGTCCGCAATATCGGGGCTTTGTGTATGCAGCCGCACCTCTACATGATAATTACAGTCATATCCGGCTCTTTGAACCGTTTGTCGCACAATGGTCTCCACGTCGGGGCTTGCCGTCGTGCGGAGTTCTCCTGCAACAAGAATTTTGCCCGCCGTCGCCAGCACTTCACAGGCGACGCGGGCATTCGGATCTTCTTTGAGGCAGGCGTCCAGAACGTTGTCCGCAATCGTGTCGCAGAGCTTGTCCGGATGGCCTGCCGTGACGGACTCTGCCGTCAGGATGTATTTATCTTTCATGCATCGATTTTCCTTTCTTCGGCTGATTGATCACCTTTCCATGCTGCATGACGAACAGCTTTTCGCGGGAATACAGGCGCGTATAGGTCTGTATCTGCTTGTCGGTCAAAGAACAAAATTCCTCGCCGCTGCCTTGTGCAAGGAAAAACGTGCCGTGGATGATGTCATACGGTATGCCATTGCGATTCCGCAGGAAGCGGTTTTCCGGCAGACCGAGGAGTTTGGCTTCTTCGTTGCACACCAGCAGGACATTCGGATCATCAAACGGTTCGACGGCCTGAATGAAACCACCTACAATAGCCTGCATACTCGTCAAGCTGCCGTCGATCTCCTTGACATACGGATCTTTGGTGGGTTCCACGACCAGAATGCGCATGGGATCATCGCTCATAGTTATCCTTCTCCTTTCCGCGGCGGTTGTGATTGTAGTCGCCAATGTCTGTGATCGTCACATATTCCCCAATCAGGCACAGGGCTTCGCCGTAGCTGTGGCACTCGCCGCTGAAAATACGGTGGGTGAGTTCCTTTGCCTGATCCCGCAGACCAGCTTCGCGCAGCGTCCTCGCCGCAATGCCGACAAGGTTAAAAATATTGCCGTCCTGCCCGATGAGCGGACATGGCGGCTTTTCAACGCCCAATTCAGATTTCTCTAAAAAATCACCCAGACGGTTCGGCACATAATCACTAAGCCAAGTCCCGCCTATGGCTTCATGGGTGCGAAGCCGCCACATGGCGAGTTTACCAACATCAAGATCAACACCTTCAAAGTCAAACAGCATGTTGGTGTGACCGTCGTACTCAAACAGAGATGCCCGTTCAAACCGGCTGCCATTGCGCAGGATTCCGGCATCCGCGAGCATTTCGTTGATCCCTTCCAACCATTCCTGCGGATTACCGCCGCAGCCTTGCAGGATCAGCCCTTCCCGGTCGCTCATTTTGCGAAGATCACCGACCTGAATTCTCCGGATGGCGTTATCGCTCATGGCTGGCCTCCTTCCGCTGCGGCGGCTTGGTCTGCACTTTCTTTGGGTACGGTTCAATGCCGCACTCCTTGAGACAGTTTTTGAATGCATATTTGAGGCAACCAACCGGCAGACCGTTCTGCTCGTAGCCCGCCTTGATACCGAGATAGTAGTCTCTTGGCGGCAGGGACGGTTTCAGATGCAGCTCTGGGTTCATAATATAAGCCATGACCGGGACGCGCTGTCCGTCAAACGTCCGCACTTCCAACGTCTGCTTGATATACAAACGCGGATAGCCTTCGTAGCGGTCGAGCGATGCTTCGCATTTATCAGTCAGCTCCCACAAAAGGCCGTAGACGCAAGCGCCTTCCTTGGGTTCGACCGTCGCAACGCCGCTGCCGCGAAAGCGAAGATCATAATTGTCCAGCACAGCCTGTCCGTAGACGGTCGCATCCGGGCAGCGGTACTGCATCTGGTCCAGATTGATATTGCTGCCATAGGCAAAATACAGCGATTTCTCCATCATCATTCCTCCAGCAGCTCCAGCGCACCGATCTCACCCAGCACATGAATGAGCGCGGCTGCGCGTTCTTCCGTGCTGCCCTCCGGCAGCTCGCAGGGCTGCTCCGTCATGCGGCGGATCGTGTTCTGCATATAACGGATATATCCTTCCGTGCCGTCGAACGTGCCTGCATCAAAATGTAAGGCACGGAGCTGGGCTAAAATTTCGATGGGCGTCCCCTCGTATGTAGATTCTTCAATACAAATTCTCATTCGGTCACCTCTCCTGTTCCTGTTGAGATGTTCGGTTTTTGTGGCTGCTTGCATAGCAGTCCTTGTCATATCGCCAAGCGCGGTTGCCCTCCAGATTGGCAAGCAGATGATCGCGCGTGTTCTTGAATTCATCGCCGTTCAGCCCCATCCGCACGAGCCAGACACGGAACGTGAACAATTCATTGTCGCTTACCGTCTTGCGCATGACGCTGGTGCGCTGGGCGATGGCCTGCGTGGACATGGCAAGGCACAGATTGACGTAGGCTTTTGCGCGACCGGCGTGCAGCGTAGAATTGAAGCAGCGCCATTCAATGGTGCCGCGGTAAAAGACAGAGTGAAGATTCAGCGCGTAATAGCGCGTCCAGTTGTAATGCTCGTGCGCAGAAATGCAGCCTTCGTACCAGATGTTCTCCAACTGGGTAAGATCGGTCGTTGGTTCGTTGGACAGCCGCCTTGCCCGCTGCAGCATGGGTTCGCGCACACGCTGACACCAGCGGTTGACGCGGGCGGGGTCCGTTTTCAGGGCTTTGAACAGCAGATCTTCTTTGGAATACATGATACTGAGCAGATTCTTGAGACTCTGGCGGTTATGATTGGAAGCATCCACATGGACGTGCATCCCGCAGGAGTCGTTGACTTTTCCGCCTGCCTGCCGGATACGGCGCACACACTCCTGAAATTTTTCCATTTCGTCATAGGTGAGCTTCGGTGTTACCATCTCCACGCGATATTCCGGATCGGTCGTTCTGCGATAGTGCCCATCGTTATTCCACTCTGCGCGGATGCTGCCATCGCTCATGATGCGCCACTGCTTGCCCTCCCGATCCGGTACATACCAGCTACCCCAGGTCATAAAGCGCGGAGAGGATGACACCAAACGTCCGGCCTCGGTCATGCGAAAGGAGCCCAACGACGTTTTCAAGAAAAAGATACAGAGGTCTCTTCTCTTTAACCACTCTGGCCAGTTCAAAGAAGAGAGTGCCTCTTGCATCTTCAAATCCTTTTCTCCTGCCAGCTGTAGAAAACGCCTGGTTATCCTGAATTCGGGATAATCAAAACATATCTCTATCTGGAGCAGCTGCGCTTCGGCGACGAGCTTCATGTTGAACTGGACATTGCCGAGACGGACTTTTACTTACCCGCGCTGACGATTCAGCCGCTTGTCGAAAACGCCGTGAAATGGGGCGTCGGACGCAAAGAGGATGGCGGCACGGTGACGCTTATGACCAGAAAAACGCCGCTTGGCGCGGAAATCACCGTGTCGGACGACGGCGTGGGCTTTGACCCGGAGCAGCCACCGCAGGACGGAAAGGAACACGTGGGACTGCAGCTCGTCCGCGACCGCTTACAGATGGTCTGCGGTGCAAAGCTGACGACGCAGAGCAAAATCGGGCAAGGCACGCTCATGCGGGTGCTGATTCCGTACAGCTGTGATGAAACCGCAGGCTCTTTCACGCAAACGAAGGCACCGTCTCACTGAATGCACAGATCTGACCCTTTACAAATTGGCCCGGCAAAAAAACAACGGACGCTGCACAAAAAGTATACGCTCTGTATATATACAAAAGATATGTATGGACCGACCCGCACGAGAGGCTGCCGCTTTTGCGAAAAATTACACGGTTTGCGCGGAATTGTGCAAACCGCCGCTTTTCTGGACGCATGTACCAACAGAGTTGTGCGGTTTTTTATTCAGTTTCTCTTGACAATATGCATTCTACGTGTATAATTATGAGCATACAAAATAACACGCACGACGCACACGCGTCACAGGAGGAACTGAACATGAAAAAGTATCTTGCACTGCTGCTTGCAGCCATTATGGCGCTGAGCCTCGCGGCCTGCGCTTCCACCGCAAAGACTGAGGACGCCGCTTCCACTTCCGGCAAGCTGACCATGGCGACCGAGGCCACCTTCCCGCCGTATGAATACTATGACGGCGACGCCATCGTCGGCATCGACGTGGAGGTCGCACAGGCCATCGCAGACAAGCTCGGCATGGAGCTGGAAGTCACCGACATCGCATTCGACTCCATCATCCCCGGCGTGCAGACCGGCAAGTATGACATGGGCATGGCCGGTATGACCGTGACTGACGAGCGCAAGGAGCAGGTTAACTTCTCCGATTCCTACGCCACGGGCGTGCAGGTCGTCATCGTCAAGGACGACAGCCCCATCACCTCGGTCGACGATCTGTTCGCGGACGGCGCCAGCACCGTCGTCGGCACGCAGGCGGGCACCACGGGCTTTATCTATGCCACGTCCGACATTGAAGATGCCGGTCTCGGCACTGTCAAGTCCTTCGGCAAGACGACCGACGCCGTTGAAGCGCTGAAGAACGGTCAGGTCGACTGCGTCATCCTCGACAACGAGCCTGCAAAGGCGCTGGTCGCGGCCAACGAGGGTCTGCACATCCTCGACACCGAATATGCCGTTGAGGACTACGCCATCGCCATCGCCAAGGAAAACACCGACCTGCTGGAGAAGGTCAACAAGGCGCTGTCCGAATTGACCGCCGACGGCACGCTGCAGTCCATCGTTGACAAGTACATCGGCAAATAAAAATTCAATCTGTATCTTCGCAACGGGACGGAGCGATGCTCCGCCCCGCTGCTTCGCGCCATACGACTTTATAGAAAAGAGGGAGCGCTTCGCCCATGACAGAATGGTTTCGGGAATGGATCGCAAAGGTCGCAAAGGACTTTGTCACCTGCTTCATCACCAAGGATCGCTGGAAATATATCGTAAAGGGTCTGGGCAATACGCTCCAGATCGCGCTGGCCGCCGTGCTTTTGGGTATCCTGATCGGCACGATCGTCGCCATTATCCGCTCGACACATGACAAGACGCATGAGACGATGCGTCCCGGCCCCGGCCGGACGCTTCTGAACATCGCAAACTGGCTCTGCAAGGTCTATCTGACTGTCATTCGGGGCACGCCTGCGATGATCCAGATCCTCATCATGTTCTTCGTCGTCTTCTCCACCGCACGCAACGGTACGCCCGTCGCCATGCTCACCTTCGGCATCAACTCCGGCGCTTACGTCGCCGAGATCATCCGCAGCGGCATCATGGCCGTCGACGAAGGACAGAACGAGGCGGGCCGATCGCTCGGCCTTAACTTTGCGCAGACCATGCTCTATATCATCATTCCGCAGGCGCTCAAAAACGTGCTGCCCGCGCTGGCGAACGAGTTTATCGTGCTGCTGAAGGAAACGTCCGTCGCCTGCTATGTGGCCGTCAACGATCTGACCAAGGGCGGCGAGATCATCCGCTCGCAGACGTACATTCAGGCCATGCCTCTGCTGATCGTCGCAGCCTTGTATCTCATCATGGTCGTATTCTTCTCGCATCTGGTAAGCAAACTGGAAAGGAGGCTGCGCAGCAGTGACCACTGACGTTCTGATCCAGGTTCAGGATCTGAAAAAGCATTTTACCGGCACGTCCGCCATCAAGGCGCTCGACGGCGTTTCGGTCGATATCAAAAAGGGTGAAGTCGTGGTCGTCATCGGCCCGTCCGGCTCCGGCAAGTCCACGTTCCTGCGCTGCCTCAACCTGCTGGAGGTTCCGACGGGCGGACAGATTCTCTTTAACGGCGTCGATATCACCGATAAGAGCTGCAATATTAACCTCCACCGCCAGAAGATGGGCATGGTGTTCCAGCATTTCAATCTCTTCCCGCATATGACCATCCTGCGCAACATGACCCTTGCGCCCGTAAAGCTCCTGCATAAATCGCAGGAGGAAGCGGACGCGCAGGCGCTGAAGCTGCTGCAGCGCGTCGGTCTCGGCGACCGCGGGAACGCGTACCCCGCGCAGCTGTCCGGCGGACAGAAACAGCGCGTGGCCATTGTCCGCGCGCTCATGATGGAGCCGGAGGTCATGCTCTTCGACGAGCCGACGAGCGCGCTCGACCCGGAGATGGTCGGCGAGGTTCTGGAGGTCATGAAGGAGCTGGCGCACGACGGCATGACGATGGTCGTCGTCACGCACGAGATGGGCTTCGCCCGCGAGGTCGGCAGCCGCGTGCTGTTCATGGCCGACGGTAAGCTCGTCGAGCAGGGAACACCTGAGCAGATTTTCGAGCACCCCCAGAATCCCCGTCTGCAGGATTTCTTGGGGAAGGTCCTGTAAAAAGTCCGGCCCGCTGCAAAAAAGCAGCGGGCCGGTTTTGTATGAAGCACGGGCGCGGGAGCGCCCCAAGGCATCCCCGGAGGAAGGCTTCGATGTGCGCACGCGTTCATGCCTCCTGATCGTCGCGGATGAACATGAGGATGAAGCTGATGAGCAGCAATACGCAGCAGATCCAGATGGCGCGGATGTCAGTGAACTCCGTCACGAGACTGCCGAGGCCTGCGCCTGCGGCGAAGACCTGACCGCGGCTGATGTAGGTATAGGCGTCCTGAAAGCCGCCGGAGAGCGTGACGAAGACCGCTGCGCGGAAGGTATCGGACATCTGCCCGTGAAAATGATGACTGTGCTGCATACCGCACCTCGTTTGAGTTAGACTTGCGCCGCAAGTCCGGCGCAAACGACCCATATTACATGCGATAACCGAAAAAAAGTAAACCCTTTCTGCAAAAACCGCTTGACTCGCACTCGCCGAAAAGAACGTGTTTGAGGGCGACGTGACAGGATAAGGATGGATCTGAAAAATTCGTGACCGAGATTACCATCCTGGTGCGGCCTGCCGGATAGACGGAAAATTTTTGCCGGGGGTGTTGTTTTATGCCGGGTTTCGTTGTATACTGGAAGTCAGAATAACAGCGGAAAAACCGCATAATGGAGGTAAGATACCATGTTTACAAAGCTGATCGACGCACTGAAGGCTACCCGCCGCACCATCGTCTTTACCGAAGGCCCCGACGCCCGTATTCTCGAAGCGGCTGACCGCCTCATCAAGGACGATCTGATGAACGTCATCCTCATCGGCAATGTCGACGAGGTCAAGGCCGCAGCCGAAAAGGGCGGCTTCGACATTGCCAAGGCCGAGATCATCGATCCGGCCACCTATGCCGGCATGGACGAGATGGTCGTAAAGATGGTCGAGCTGCGCAAGGGCAAGATGTCCGAGGAAGACTGCCGCAAGGCGCTGGCCAAGGGCAACTATTTCGGCACCATGCTCGTCAAGATGGGCAAGGCCGACGCACTGCTCGGCGGCGCGACCTATTCCACCGCTGATACCGTCCGTCCGGCGCTGCAGCTCGTCAAGACGAAGAAGGGCGCGCATCTGGTGTCCTCCTCCTTCATCCTCTTCCGCAAGGACAAGGACGGCAATGACGAGAAGTACTGCATGGGCGACTGCGCCATCAACATCGACTATCAGGATACCGTCGACAAGGCGACCGGCGAGGTGACCTTCACGGCAGCGCAGAAGCTGGCTGAGGTCGCGGTCGAGTCTGCCCGCACGGCAGAGTTCTTCGGCATCGACCCGAAGGTCGCGCTCCTGTCCTTCTCCACGAAGGGCTCCGGCAAGGGCGGCACGGTCCAGCTCAGCCACGACGCCACCATCGAGGCGCAGAAGCTTGCACCCGAGCTGGCCATCGACGGCGAAATGCAGTTTGACGCGGCCGTCTCCCCGGTCGTCGGCCAGCTGAAATTCCCCGGCAGCAAGGTCGCGGGCTACGCCAACACGTTCATCTTCCCGTGCATCGAAGCCGGCAACATCGGCTACAAGATCGCCCAGCGCCTCGGCGGCTTCGAGGCCTACGGCCCCATCCTGCAGGGTCTGAACGCCCCTATCAACGACCTCTCCCGCGGCTGCAACGCCGACGAGGTCTACAAGATGGCCATCATCACCGCTGGTATGGCGTAAGCTGTAATTTTATAGAATTTGCGTAAATTCGAACACAATCTGTAGGGGCGGACGACACTGTCCGCCCGCAGAACGCAGTGTTTTTTCGAAAATCTGCGGCGAATTTGCCACATTTTTGAGGCCGACAGAGTCGTCGGCCCCTACGCACTCCGTCAAAGCCAAAACGCGAGCTCCGCTTGCGTTTTGGAGCGGAAGAAGGAAGCCGACAGGATAAGCAGCCTTGCTTTGCAAGGATGCGTTCCGAAAGGCTTTCTTCTGACGCGGTGTCCTGCGCCACCTGAAAAACTTCGTGGGGATACTGCCGCAAGGCAGCATCCCCACATCTTTGCCTTGGAGTATTATTTCTTATGAAACTGACTGATTATCTGGGCGATAAGCCCTTCTGGCGCGTGACCGTGAAGCTGGCGGTCCCGGTCGCGCTGCAAAACGTATTGACAAGCTCGTTCCAGCTGGTCGACACACTGATGGTGTCGCAGCTGGGCGACGTGACGCTCTCCGCCGTCGGCATGGCGGCCCAGTGGGGCTGGCTGTGCGGCCTTCTGGGCTTTGGCCTGTGCTCGGGCATGAGCGTGTTTATCTCGCAATATTGGGGCGTCAAGGATCTCAAGGGCATCCGGCGCGTGATGGGCATCGGCCTGATGCTGGCGATGCTCGTTTCGCTCGGCTTTCTGGCCGTCGCGCTGGCGGCGCCCACATGGGTGCTGGGCCTGTTCAATCAAGACCCCGCCGTCGTGGAAACCGGCTGCCGGTATCTGCGCATCGTCTGCTTCTCCTATCCTGCCGTCGCGCTGACGTATCTGCTGTCCAACGTCCTGCGCGGTACAGAGCGCGTCCGCCTGCCGCTCTATGTCTCTATCGTCACGACCATCGCCAACGCCTTTGCGGACTATGGCCTGATCTTCGGCGCGTTCGGCCTGCCGCGGCTCGGCGTAGAGGGCGCGGCCATCGCAACGTGCATTTCGTCCTGGCTGGGGCCGGTGCTGATTCTGATCTTCTCTGCGTTTGAGAAAAACCTGCTGGTCGGCCCGGTGCGGGAGCTGCTTGACTTCAACCTGAAGCAGCTCGGCGAGTTCTGCGCCCGCGCACTGCCCGTCATGTCGAACGAAGGCCTGTGGGCGCTCGGTATGCTCACGCTCAACCGCATTTATGCCAACATGGGCTATGAATATTACGCGGGCATGACCATCTTCAAGACGTTTTCCGAGCTGGCCTTCGCGTTCTATGTCGGCCTCGGCAACGCCTGCGTCATCATGGTCGGCAAATCCATCGGCAGCGGCAAAATTCAGCGCGGCGTGTCCGATGCCCGGCGCTTTTCCGTGCTGGTGCCGCTGATGGGCCTCGTTGTGGGCCTGACGATGATCGCCGCGCGGCACCCGCTCGTGTCCCTGTTCGCCATGGGCGACAATCTTTCGGCCACGACCATCTCAACGGCCTACGCCGTGACGATCTTCTGCTCGCTGGAATACTGCTTCCGCAATATCTCCTATGTGCAGGTCGTGGGCGTGTTCCGCTCCGGCGGCGATACGCTGACGGGCATGATCTTCGACCTTGCAAGTCTCTGGGTCGTCGCCATCCCGCTGGCGCTGCTGGGTACGCGGGTGCTGCACGTGCCGTTCCTCGGCGTCGTGATCCTCGCGTATCTGGGCGAGGACATCCCGAAGAGCATCCTGTGTCTGCTCCACTTCAGATCCATGCGCTGGCTCAAGCCCGTCACCGAAGAGGGACGCGCGGGACTGAAGGCGTATAGAGAGGAAGAATAACCGCCGTACCAAAGGCTCCCCTTGTTCCAAAGGGGAGCCTTTGCCGCTTCATAGAAGATGGGAATGCTGCAGCGCACTGCCGGCTCTGCCTGCTTTTCCCTGCCCATGTCCCGACTGTATCCGCGCGGCGAATCTGCCACACTAAGGGCAGAACTTTCGGAAGAGGGGATGCAGATGAAAAAACAGCTGCGGGGGCTTTTCTGCGCAGCGGCGCTGGCAGCGGTGCTGGCGCTTCCTGCGCGGGCAGCGGAGCAGACGCACCGCGCCTATCTTTGCGGCTACCCGGATGGAAGCATCCAGCCGGGGGCGCCCGTCACGCGGGCGCAGCTTGCCTGCGCGCTCGTGCGGCTGGCGGAGGAGCCGCTGCCGGAGCCGGAGCGCGTGACGTTTTTTGATGTGCCGGGCGACCACTGGGCCTGCGCGCAGATCGGGAAGCTCACGGGCCTGGGACTGCTGCCGTTCGGAGACGGCGGCTGGTTCCTGCCGTCTGCCGCAGTCAGCTGGCGGGAGCTGTGCGGCGTGCTGGACACGCTGGCGGACTCGGAGACGGGGCGCGAGATATTTCCGGCGCTGACTGGTGCGTGGGAAGAGAAAACGGTTTTTGAAGCGGGGCAGGGGAGCGCCGCAGGCAGCGCGGCGGTCAGCCGGGCGGAGCTTGCGCGCGCAATGAACAGTTTGCTCTCCCGCAGTCCGGACAGGGAAGATGCGCAGCTGCGTGCCGCCGCGTGGTACTGGGACAATCAGGACGAGACGGCGTGGTATTACGCCGATCTGATCGAGGCGGCGGTCGATCATACCTGCTGCGTCCCGGTCGCGGCGGAGCAGTGGACGGGCATCGGCTAGATATTGTTCCGCAATCGCAAACGGCGTGCAAAATGCTCAAAAATGGGGCGCGAAGTTTGTAAAAAATGGCGGGCAGAAAATTTGACAGGAGCATTGAAATTTTTTTGCCCGCCCTTTATAATGAAACTACAATCTAAGATTGGTAGCTGTAAGGAAGTGTTTCGCACACGGGCTGCAACTATCACTCGGCTTGCACGGCAGAGTGTTTCAGATGAAGATCTGAAGCACTTTTGTTATATGCACCGGTGAGCATCACGAAAAGGAGGACTCCCCATGAACTTACTCACAAACGGACGCGTCATCACCCGCGACGAGGGCGGCAAGGGCTATTACGAAAAAGGCGCCGTCGCCTATGAAGGCACCAAAATCGTCGAGGTCGGCGAAGAAGCCGCGCTGCGCGCAAAATACCCGCAGGCCGAGATCATCGACGCCAAGGGCGGCGTCATCATGCCCGCGTTCATCAATGCACATACCCACATCTATTCCGCGCTGGCACGCGGGCTGTCCATCGTCGGCAACAATCCCACGAACTTCTATGAGGTCCTCGACGGCACATGGTGGGCCATGGACCGCAAGCTGACGCTCGAAGGCTCCCGCGCCTCCGCAGATGCCCTGTACATCGACTGCATCAAGCAGGGTGTCACGACCATTTTCGACCATCACGCGGCCTACTGCGAGATCCCCGGCTCCCTGTTCCAGATCGGCGAGAGCGCCAAGAAGTTCGGCATCCGCTCCTGTCTGTGCTACGAGGTCTCCGACCGCGACGGCGAGGAAAAGTGCCTGCAGGCCATCAAGGAGAACGCCGACTGGATCACCTACTGCGAACAGCAGAAGGACCCGATGCTCGCCGCCATGTTCGGCGGCCACGCGCTGTTCACCATCTCCGACAAGACCTTCGATCGTATGGTCGAGGCCAACAATGGCCGCACCGGCTATCACATCCACGTCTCCGAGGGCATGAACGACGTCTATGACAGCCTGCAGAATTATGGCCGCCGCCCCGTGCAGCGCCTGCACGACCACGGCATCCTGGGCGACAAGACCATCCTCGGCCACTGCATCCATGTGAACCCGGCTGAGATCGAGCTTATCCAGAATACCCACACCATGGTCGTCAACAACCCCGAATCCAATATGTCCAACGCCGTCGGCGTCTGCCCGGTGCTGCCGCTTTCCAAGGCAGGCATCCTGCTCGGCCTCGGCACCGACGCATGGACGAACGACATGATCGAATCGCTCAAGGCCGCGCTCTGCGTCCAGCGTCTGAACGCCTGCCTGCCGAACGTCGCCTGGTGCGAGGTGACCGGTATGCTGTTTAAGAACAACGCGAAGATCGGCGCAAAGTATTTCCCGGACGAGCTGGGCGTTCTCAAGGCCGGCGCTGCTGCCGATATCATCGTCATGGATTACAAGCCGTTCACCCCGTTCTCGGATGAGAATATCGATGGCCACATCCTCTTCGGCATGACCGGCAAGCTCTGCCGCACGACCATTGCCAACGGCAAGCTTCTGATGAAGGACCGCGAGCTCATCGGCATCGACGAGGAAGCCGAAAACGCGCATATCCTCGAAGCCGCCAAGAAGCTCTGGGGCGCACTGAACCACAGAGAATATTAAGCCACTTCTGCGTTTTGTAGGGGCCGATGCCCACATCGGCCCGCGCAGAATATACCTGTTTTTGCGGAAATCTACGGCGAATTCGCAGTTGCCCAACGGGCCGCTGTGGGCATCGGCCCCTACAGTGAAGAACAGGAGGGTTCCCAATGTACGAAACCACCCGTCAGAGAATCTGCAAGTGGCTCCTGCTTGCCGTGCTTGTGTTCTCCACGCTCGACGCCGCGCTGTTTGCCCTCTTCGATATCGGCATGGAGCGGCTCGGCCTGCGCTGTCTCAATTCGTTCTTTGAATTCTACCTGCCGGAGCTGTTTCCGGGGAAGCTGACCGTGTATATTGCCGCGTTTGCCGGGCTGGCCGCGCTGGTCGGCTGGGTCCTGCTGCTCTGCGGAAAACGTGCGGGAGTAACCGTAATCTTTGCCGTTTCAGTCCTTCCGTTTTTCAAAAGTATTCTGATCTTCCTGACCAGCATTCTGGCCCTGTTCAGCGCAGCGGATCTCGGCGCGCAGGCGCTGGCATTCGCAAAGGATTTCGTGACATTCGTCACAGCCGGGCTGCCCATCGTATTGATGCTGTTCTGGAAGGGCCGCGGCTATTAAAAATTAGGAGGTAATCACATGTCTGAAAAAATGTATCCGATCCCGTTCAAGTCTCTGATGAACTGGATCGTCACCGAATACGCCCGCGAGGGTGAGATCTTCGGCGTGCACACGCCGTATTATGCCACCGGCAAGACGCTCCCCATCTTCGGCGAGACGATCGAGACACCGTTCGGCCCGGCAGCAGGCCCCAACAGCCAGCTGGCACAGAACATCATCGCTGCGTATTTTGCCGGCGCCCGCTTCTTCGAGGTCAAGACGGTGCAGAAAATGGACGGCGAAGAGCTGGCCCGCTGCGTGCCGCGTCCGTGCATTCTGGCCGCTGACGAGGGCTACAACCAGGAATGGTCGACCGAGCTCGAAGTCCCGCAGGCGCAGAATGAGTATATCAAGGCCTGGTGCGCGCTCAAAGTCCTGTCCAAGGTCTACGGCCTCGGCTCCCCGGACGGCTTCGTGTTCAACATGTCTGTCGGCTATGATCTCGAGGGCATCAAGGGCGAGAAGGTCAACAGCTACATCGACAACATGATGGACGCGTCGAACACCGCGCAGTTCAAGGAATGCCTCGCCGTTCTGACCGAGCTGTTCCCGGAGGAAAAGGACTTCATCGCCGCCATCTCCCCGCGCGTCAGCCGCAGCGTCACGGTTTCCACGCTCCATGGCTGTCCTCCGCAGGAGATCGAGCGCATCGCGTCCTATCTCCTGACCGAAAAGGGCCTGCACACCTTCGTCAAGTGCAACCCGACCATCCTCGGCTACAAGACCGCCCGCACTATCCTCGACTCCATGGGCTATGACTACATCGTCTTCGACGAGCACCACTTCAACGAGGATCTGCAGTGGGCCGATGCCGTGCCGATGTTCGAGCGTCTGCAGGCGCTGGCAGACTCCAGGGGCCTGGAATTCGGCCTCAAGCTCTCCAACACCTTCCCCGTCGACACCACCCGGAACGAGCTGCCCGGCACCGAAATGTATATGTCCGGCCGCAGCCTCTTCCCGCTGACCATTGAGATGTGCAATCGCATCAGCCGTCAGTTTAACGGCAAAATGCGCATTTCCTTCGCGGGCGGCGCGGAATTCTTCAACTGCGACAAGCTGTTCGCCGCAGGCATCTGGCCCATCACCGTCGCGACCACCATTCTCAAGCCCGGCGGATACAACCGTCTGGCCCAGATGGTCGAAAAGACGGAAAAGCTGCCGTATCACGCGTTCAATGGCACGGATTCCGCCGCGATCAGCGATATGTCCGCCGCCAGCCACAGCGATTTCCATCACCTCAAGCCCATCAAGCCCCTGCCTGCCCGCAAGAGTGAGGAGAAGGTGCCCCTCATCGACTGCTTCACCGCACCCTGCAAGGGCGGCTGCCCCATCCATCAGGACATTCCGGAGTACATGGAGCTTGTTCGCCGCGGACTGTACGGCCCGGCGCTGAAGCTGATCACGGAAAAGAACCCGCTGCCGTTCCTGACCGGCACGATCTGCGCGCACCGCTGCCAGAACAAGTGCTCGCGCAACTTCTATGACGAATCCGTCCACATCCGCGACACCAAGCTTGTCGCAGCGGAGCACGGCTGCGGCGCGCTCATGGCGTCCCTGAAGCCGACCGCGAAGCTGCCCGGCAAGAAGGCCGCGATCATCGGCGGCGGCCCGACCGGCATTGCAGCTGCCTACTTCCTCGCCCGCGGCGGCGTGGAAACCACGATCTTCGAGCGCGAAGCGAAGCTCGGCGGCGTGCCGCGCTATGTCATTCCCGCGTTCCGCATCTCCGACGAAGCGCTTGACAAGGACGTTGCGCTCATGGAGCGCCTTGGCGTCGAAGTCAAGTGCGGCGCACCGGCTCCCAGCGTGGAAGAGCTCAAGAAGCTGGGCTACACCCACATCCTGATGGCCACCGGCGCATGGCAGGCGGGCGAACTCGGCATCCCCGGCAATGTCAAGGGCGTCATCGGCTGGATGAAGGAAATGAAGCAGCAGGTCAAGCCGTGCCTTGAGGGCCATGTGGTCGTCGTCGGCGCAGGCAACACCGCCATGGACGCAGCCCGCGTCGCCAAGCGCATGGGCGCGGCCTCCTCCACCATCGTCTACCGCCGCACGAAGAAGGAAATGCCCGCCGATGAGCATGAGCTGAAGCTTGCCATCGACGAGGGCGTGAAGCTGGTCGAGCTGGCGGCTCCCGTCGAGCAGAAGGACGGCAAGCTGGTCTGCAATCAGATGAAGCTCGGCGAGCCCGATGCATCCGGCCGCCGCAGCCCCGTCGCCACCGGCGAAACGTTTGAGATTCCGTGCGATCTCGTGATCTCCGCCATCGGCGAGAAGGTCGACGCGAAGCTCATGGCCGAAAACGGCATCGAAATGGGCCGCAAGGGCCCGGCCTTCCAGACCAACGTGGAAAACGTCTGGTCGGCAGGCGATGCGCACCGCGGCCCGGCCACCGTCGTCGAGGGCATTGCGGACGCCGCTGCGTTTGCGGAGGCCGTCATCGGCAAGGCGCACACGTATGAAATTCCCGAGCAGGCTTATCCTGCCAAGGCTGATGCGATTGCCAAGAAGGGCATCCTGAAGATGGCCTCCTGCGCCTGCTGTGAGGGCGGACGCTGCCTCGACTGCAATACCGTCTGCGAAAACTGCGTCGATTCCTGCCCGAACCGCGCGAACGTCGTGGTCAAGCTGGCCGATGGCCGCCACGAGATCGTCCACGTCGACAAGATGTGCAACGAGTGCGGCAACTGCACGCAGTTCTGCCCGTATGCCTCCGAGCCGTGCCACGACAAGTTCACGCTCTTCCAGACCGAAAAGGACATGAACGAGAGCGAGAACAGGGGCGTCCTGTTCCTCGGCGGCGACAAGATCCGCGTCCGTCTGGAAAAAGACGAAGTCCTCGACCTGTCCCAGCCGAACGAGCTGCCGCAGGATATTGAGACTCTGATCCTTACCCTCCGCGGCAAATACAGCTACCTCTACACCGAATAATAAGACAAACGTAAAAGCCTCCCCTTGCCGTGCTCCGCACGGTAAGGGGAGGCGTCATTTTCGAGGAAAATGACGGAGGGGATTTGCAGCGTTCGAATCCCTTCAGTCAGCTTCCCTTGCGCCCAAGGGAAGCCTTTGTTGGGGCGCAAACCTCTGGATTGACAAAAAATGAGGTGTGATATATAATCGACGATACGCATTGACCGATTTCCATGCAAAATGAAACAGTGCCGGCTGCCGGACACGAAGATGGCTTGCGCTGTATGTTTATCAGGAGTTATGAGAATGAAACAGATCGTTGTATACGTCCATGGAAAGGGCGGTTCTGCGGAGGAAGCGGAGCATTACAGCGCTCTCTTCCCGGACAGCGAGGTGCTCGGCTTTGACTACCGCGCGCAGACCCCGTGGGAGGCCAGAGAAGAATTTTCCCGGTTTTTTGCCGCCCAGCGCGCACGCTGCGGGCGGCTCACGCTGATTGCGAACAGCATCGGCGCGTATTTTTCGCTGCTGTCGCTGGATGAAACGCTGGTCGACGCGGCGTATCTGATCTCCCCGGTCGTGGACATGGAAAAGCTGATTGGCAGGATGATGACGTGGGCGAACGTGACCGAGCGGGAGCTTGCGGAACGGCAGGAGATCCCCACGACGTTCGGAGAAACGCTCTCATGGCGGTATCTGTGCGATGTGCGTGAGCATCCGGTCACGTGGCGCGTCCCGACGCGCATTCTGTACGGGGAGCGGGACGAGCTGACCGACATGCGGACCATTACGGAGTTTGCGGAGAAGAGCGGCGCAGCCCTGACCGTTATGCCGGGCGGCGAGCACTGGTTCCACACGGATGGACAGCTGCGGTTTCTGGACCGGTGGATCTCGGCATGATGGAGACAGAACGCTTGCGCCTGCTGGATACGTTTACGGACGGGGAAGGGGAGCAGACCACCGTATACGGCAGCAGACGGGCGGAATGGCGTGCGCTATGCTGAAACCTGCGGCGTTCGGATTTTTGCGTGTTTTGCAGAAATTACCTTGATTTTCTGCTGTCTCCGTAGTATAGTATGTCAAAATACATGCTTTGTGTTCAGGAGGTCCGGCTATGGCACTCAAAGAGAATTACCGGGAATTGCTGATCGACGCGGTCGTCCGCGTCGCTGCGCGCGATGGGCTTGACCGTACCACGACCAAGCTGATCGCAGCGGAGGTTCCGTGCAATGAGGTCTATATCTACCGGAATTTCGGCAGCAAGGACGCGCTGCTTCAGGCCGCGTTCAGCCGCACTGACCTGCGCTTCGTGCAGACGGTTCTGAAAAATCTGGACGTGATGGACGCGCCCGGCCAGCCGCTGGAGCAGCGCTGCCGCGCGCTGTGGGAGCCGGTATGGCGCTTCTGCCTGGCCCAGCCGGACGATACCCGCTTCTATCTGCGCTATTATTATTCCGCGCAGTTCCTTGCCAGCGCCCACGAGCTGCACCACCGCAATTACCAGCAGCTTCAGGCCCGTCTCAGCCGCTACTTCATCTCCTCGCACGACAGCTGGCTGCTGATGGCGCATATATTTGAGACGATCCTCAGCTTTGTCTCGCACGTGCTCTGCGGCGATCTGCAGGATACGCCCGAACTGGACGAGCAGGTCTTCAGCCTCATCTTCCGCACGCTGCAGCCCTATATGCTGCCGTAAATATCCGCAAATCTCGAAAAAAACACTTGACTTTTCCGGAACTTCTGCTATAATAAACCTGCAATTTGAGTTGCGGGTGTAGCTCATCCGGTAGAGCGCCACCTTGCCAAGGTGGAGGTAGCGAGTTCGAGCCTCGTCACCCGCTCCA
>ENA-UEQO01000370-UEQO01000370.1-human-gut-metagenome-genome-assembly--contig:-NODE-370-length-52752-cov-10.618035_pt1 | contig 52752 bp, 37 predicted proteins | sample MGYA00242938_ERZ507940 | MGnify/ENA primary metagenome ERZ507940 (study PRJEB26167, sample SAMN06115517) | human gut metagenome | host: Homo sapiens | place: China:Chongqing | collected 2014-12-03... | reverse complement strand
CCCCCTCTGAATTATGAATTATAAGCGTCACACGGGGTTTTCCGGTAGACAGAAAGCAGTTATTAAATTTATTTAAAAATATCTTGGCGATAAATATTATAATCCGTAACTTTGTCCCGAACACAAGAGGTATACAGATTAAAAACCCACTTAAAAAATCATGCGTATGATTAACAAAATTCTACTTTCGTTAATCGCTGTTCTCTGTCTCGACGCGACCGTCACGGCACAGAACAAGCAGGTGTCGGGCACGGTGACCGATCCGGCCGGGGCGCCAGTCGTAGGCGCAACGGTTCTGGTCGAAGGCACTACGATCGGTTCGACGACCGATGCCTCGGGACACTTCTCGCTCAACGCTCCCGAAGATGCCAAACTGAACATCTCCTTCATCGGCTACGAATCGCAACAGGTCGACGTCGCCGGACGAACCCATATCCCCGTCTCGTTGAAGGAGGATTCGCACACGATAGACGACGTGGTGGTGACCGCCATGGGCATCACCCGTTCGGAGAAGACGCTCGGATACTCCGTGTCGACCGTCAAGTCGGACGAACTGACCAAGGCGCGCGACGGAAACATCCTCAACGCCCTGTCGGGTAAGGTAGCCGGCGTCAATATCTCGTCGAGCTCGGGTACGGCCGGCGGTTCGTCGCGTATCATCATCCGCGGGCAGTCGTCGCTCGGTTCGTCGGGCCAGCCGCTCTTCGTCATCGACGGTATGCCCGTGAGCAACCAGTCCTACGACCCGGGCAACGCCGGTTCGGCACTGAGCGGCGCCGCCGTCGATCCGGGCAACCGCATGGGCGACATCGCCAGCGACGACATCGAATCGATCAACGTCCTCAAAGGAGCCGCCGCGACGGCCCTTTACGGTGCACGCGCCAAAGACGGCGCCGTAATCATCACGACGAAAAAAGGCTCGAAAAACCAGCAGACGAGCGTCTCGATCAACTCGACGATGCGCTTCGAAAGCGTGCTGCGCCTGCCCGACTTCCAGAATTCGTATGCGCAGGGCGTCCCCACGACGGGCGCTTACTCCTACGGTTATCAGAACGGCTGGGGCCCCAAGATCGAGGGCCAGACCGTAAAGAACTTCCTCGGGCAGGACGTACAGCTGCGGGCGTACAAAAATAACGTAAAGGATTTCTACCAGACCGGCCATACCTATATTAACAGCGTAGCGGTATCGGGCGGCGACGACAAGAACGACTTCCGTCTGGGTCTGACGGCGCACAACCAGACCGGCGTCATCCCCAACAACGAGTACGACAAATACAACGTATCGTTCAACGGCGGACGCAAGTTCAACGACAAACTCGAAGCCCGCATCTCGTTCTCCTACGCCCACACGACCTCGCAAGGCCGTCCGGCACAGGGTTCGAACGACGTGAACGTGCTGGTCAACCAGATCAACGCGATCCCGCGCACGACCGACATCAACTGGTTGAAGAACAACTGGTACGCGCAGGACGGTACGACCGTAACGCAGGCCAGCGTGGACGAGGCGGGCAAAACGGGTAACCTCTACTGGACGGTGAACAAGAACAAGAATACCGGCACGGTAGACCGCATGTTCGGTTCGGCCGTCATCAGCTACAAGCCTGTCAAGGGTCTGACGATCACCAACAACCTCGGTACCGACTTCTTCGAGGAGCAGCGCCGGCAGATCTACGCATGGGGAACGGTCGGCCTGCCCGACGGACAGTTCAACACCAACAACATCACCTACCGTCAGATCAACAACGACCTGATGATCTCCTACGACACCACCTTCGGGAAAGACTGGTCGTTCAAGGCGATGCTGGGCCACAACATCAACCAGAACTTCACGAAGTATCTGGACGTGACGGCCAAGAACCTGCTGGTGGCGGACATCTATTCGTATGCCAACGCCGAGAGCGTCATCACGACCAACGACCAGGCCAAGTCGCGTCTGATCGGTGTCTACGGCGAGATCGACCTGGGCTACAAGGACATCGTCTACCTGAGCGTGACGGGCCGCAACGACTGGTCGTCGACCATGCCCAAGTCGCACCGTTCGTACTTCTACCCCTCGGTAAGCGCAGGCTTCGTCTTCTCGCAGCTCATCCCGCAGAACAACGTGCTGAGCTTCGGTAAACTGCGCCTGAGCTACGCCAACGTCGGCAGCGACACGGTGCCCTACGCGCTCGACTTCCTCTATACGCCCGAAAGCTCGATCTTCCTGCAATACGTCGGCAACAACTCGATCCCGCACGGCGGCCTGCTGGCCTACATGGCTCCGGCCACCTATCCCGATCCCAACCTCGAACCGCAGAACCAGTCGTCGTTCGAGATAGGAACCGACCTGCGGTTCTTCAACGGGCGAATCCGACTGGATGCGACCTATTACTACAACAAGACGACGAAGAACATCGTGCGTCTGGACGTAGCCAACTCGACCGGCTTCTTCTACATGCGCAAGAACGCCGGCACGATCACCAACGAGGGCGTCGAGATCATGGCGGGCTTCACGCCGGTCGAAACCAGAAATTTCAGCTGGGATCTGGACGTGAACTTCGCGTCGAACCGCCAGCTGGTCAAGAAACTCGATCCTTCGATCACGAGCTACACCCTCTCGGCCGGTTTCAACTCGCTCCAAATCAAGGCCGCGGAGGGAGAACCGTTCAGCCTCTACGGAACCTACTGGATGACCGACGACGAGGGCAACTACATCATCAAGGACGACGGTACGCGCGCCGTCAGCGAGACGACGAAAAACCTCGGCAAGGTGGCGCCCGACTGGACGATGGGCATCAGCAACACGCTGCGCTACCGGAATCTGTCGCTGAGCTTCCTGATCGACGTCCGTTACGGCGGCGTCATGTACTCGGGTACCGTCTCCGACCTGCGCGTGAACGGCATGGCCGAGGAGACGATCGGAAAGAACCGCACGGACATCGTGGACAAGGGCGTCAAACAGGACGGCACCGAGAATACGACGGCCATCACGCCCTACCAGTTCTGGTCGAACAATTACAGCTCGAAAGTGTCCGAGGCCAACGTCTTCGACGCCACCTTCGTCAAACTGCGCGAAATGGTGCTCAGCTACCAGATGCCGCAGCGCTGGTTCAAGAACTGCTTCATCGGTTCGCTGGCACTGGGCGTCGAGGGCCGCAACCTGTGGCTCATGAAGTCGAACGTGCCGCACATCGATCCCGAAACCAACATCTTCGGCCCGTCGGCCGTAGGTTCGGGCGTCGAATACTCGGCGATTCCCACGACCCGAAGCTGGGGCTTCAACATCAAATTAACCTTCTAAACAAGCAGGACGTATGAAAAGATTGATAAACAAGATTCTGTTCGGTCTCACGCTGACGGGCGGTTCGCTGGGATTACACTCCTGCGGCGACTGGCTCGACATCAACTCGAACGAACTCGCGGCGACCAAGACCGAAGCGGGTTACCTGTTCAACTACGCCGCGATCAATTACAGCAGCAAGCGCGTCGGCGGCGACCAGTGGCTCCCGATCATCTACGCCGCACAGGTGGCCTCCGACGCCGACAACTGGTTCGTCGGCGACGACATGTACAACATCAGCACCTACGCCACCGGAAACGGCTGGGTGACCTCCTATTCGAGCTGCGGGTACAACCTGCTCAAAGCCATCGAATTCGCCACGGGCGAAAACGACAGCAACTCCGTAGCCCAATGCAAGATTCTGCTGGCCAACACCGTCTGGGAGTCGTCGATGCTCTACGGAGACATCCCCTATTCCGAGGCATGGAACATCGAAGGGACGCAGACGCCGAAATTCGACACGCAGAAGGACGTCTTCTATTCGGTCATCGGCCTGCTGGACGAGGCGCTGGACGGGATCGACGAATCGAACAGCAAACGGATCGACAAGTACGACATCTACTACACCGGCGACATGGCCAAATGGCGCCGGCTGGGCAACTCGCTCAAATTGAAGTTCTACATGTACCTGGCCAACAAGGAGGACGTAGGCGACGAAATCAAGGCCATTATCGACGGAGGCGAACTGATGAACTCCTCGGCCGACGACTTCGTCTTCCCCTTCTACACGACGCCGGGCAACCAGAACCCCAACTACCAGCTCACCGTGCAGTATCCCGACTACTACGAATACTGCTTCTTCGCCAACCCGACGGTACTCGATCCGATGAAGGCGCTCGACGACCCGCGTATCCCGATCTACTTCCGCGCCAACGCCGACGGCGAGTACATCTCGCTGGAAGCGTCGGAGAAGGGTTCGGTCGTCACCGACAAGGAGATCAGCGAGAACCCGTCGCTGTGCACGGAGGCGGTCTTCCAGAAGAATAACCTGCTGCGCGCCGACTACCCCGACGTGATCTGCTCCTATGCCGAAACCATGTTCTACGTGGCCGAGGCCTACGTCCGCGGCCTGGGTGTAGCGAAGGATCTGGCGCAGGCCGACGCGGCCTACCGCAAGGGTATCGAGGCATCGTGCGTCTACAACGGCGTAGCCGCCGCCACGGCCGCTTCGTTCGCAGCCGGCGTGCCGTCGCTCTCGACGCTCGGCGGCGACGACAAGGCGCTCGAAGCGATCGCTTCGCAGCAGCGCATCGAGATGATGATGCGTCCGCTCGAAGCGTGGTCGAACCAGCGCCGCACGGGGTATCCCGCCCTGGAAGTTCCGGCGTCGATCCGCAGCTTCTACCCCGGCATCATGCACCGCTGGCCCTACCCCGAACGCGAGGGCAGCGTCAACGACAACGTTCCGCACGTCGACGGCGTCTGGACCAAGATGTGGTTCGAGAACTGACGGCGGCGACCGCAGGCACGCGCGGCAGGGAATGCGATTCCCTGCCGCGCGTTTTTTATGCTTATCCGCCCCCCCTATCCGACATCGTCCGGCGCGAACCGCGTCGGGCCGACCGCCGCCGGCAAACGCAGGGAGGAAGGGCCTCGCACGAGCGTTTTTACCGTGGTCAGGCGAAAAGATCCGCATTTTTCCTTTCCGTTCTCGCCGAAAAACACTATCTTCGCCCCCGATATTCACAAAGGGGTGCCTTACTTTCCAGGCTGAGATTATACCCATTGAACCGGATACGGGTAATGCCGAGACCGGGACGCATAATCAACACCGCATACCCCTTTTCAGTTCTTTAACCTCAAATTAAAGGTTCGATGAAAAGGTTTTTACTACCCATTCTGACGGGCGTCGCCGCAGTGGCCGCCCACGCGCAGGAGAGCGATTCGGTACGCATGTACCGCCTCCAACAGATCGAAGTCACCGCCACGCGCGCCACGCTCCGCACGCCGGTGGCCTACACCGATCTTTCGCACGACGCGATCGCCCGCAACAGCTACGGCACGGATATTCCGACCGTGCTGGCGCTCACCCCCTCGATGATCGCCACCAACGAAACGGGCATCGGCATCGGCGGCACGTCGATCCGCCTGCGCGGCACGGACGCCACGCGCCTCAACGTCACGATCAACGGCGTGGCGATGAACAATCCCGACTCGCACTCGATGTACTGGTACGACACGCCCGACCTGATCTCGGCCGTAGGAACGATGCAGGTGCAGCGCGGCGCAGGCCTCTCGACCAACGGCACGGGCGCTTTCGGCGGCGCGGTCAACATGACCACCGGAGCGCTCTCGACCGAATTTTCGGGCGAAGCCTCGCTCAGCTACGGATCGTACAACACCAACAAGCAGGCCGTCGGCATCTCGTCGGGGCTGCTGGGCGGCCACTGGGCCGTCGACGCACGGCTGACGCACATCGGCTCGGACGGTTACATCGACCGCGGCGCCACCGACCTGAAATCCTATCTGTTCCAGGGCGGCTACTACAACGGACGGACGATGGTCAAACTCCTCTCGTTCGGCGGCAAGGCCAAAACCTACCTCACCTACAACGGCGTCACGATGGAGGACATGGAGCGCTACGGCCGCCGCTACCACGACAGCGGCCAGTACCAGACCTCGGCCGGCCCGCACGTACTGGCCGACGGATCGCACGTCGGCTATTACGACGACCAGACGGACAACTATCTGCAAATCAACAACCAGCTCATCCTGAACCACCGTTTCAACGACCGTTGGGCGCTCAACGCTACGGCCTTCTACACCTACGGCTACGGCTACAACAAGCAGTACAAGGACGACGCGGAACTGGCGGAATACGTCAATCTCGACACCGAAATCCAGGAGGCCGACCTGATCCGCGAGAAGATCATGCGCAACCACCTGGGCGGGCTCAACGCCTCGGCCTCCTACACCTCGCGTGCGCTCGACCTCAACTTCGGCGGTTCGTGGAGCTACTACACCTGCCCGCACTGGGGCGAGCTGGACTGGGTGGACGGCATGGATGCCGGGGCGATCGGCGGCCGCTGGTACGACAACGACGTCGACAAGCAGGACGCCAACCTCTTCGCACGCGCCAACTGGCAGGCGGCGCACGGGCTGCGGCTCTTCGCCGACATCCAGTACCGTTACGTCCGTTACGAAGCGTGGGGAACCAACGACAACTACATCGGTCAGGAGGGGATGCCGATGCAGCCTATCGACGTGGATAAGACCTACCACTTCTTCAACCCGCGCGCCGGCGTGAGCTACCGTCTCGGCGAGCGCAACAGCTTCTTCTTCTCGTTCGCCGTGGCACAGAAGGAGCCGACCCGCGGCGATTTCACCGACCGCTACATGTTCACGGCCGACTACACCTACCCCTCGTCGGAGAAGCTCTACGACTGGGAGTTGGGATACACCTACACCGCTCCCCGGCTTTCGCTGGGCGTGAACCTCTACTACATGAAATACAAGGACCAGCTCGTGCCGATGGGCCGGATCAACGACGGCTACGATGCGCTCAACGACAACGTCGACGACAGCTACCGCCGCGGCGTCGAACTGTCGGCGTCGTGGAAGGTCACCGGATGGTTCACCGCATCGGCCAACGCCACCTTCTCGCAGAACCGCATCGAGAACTACACCGAACTACGCACCGTCTACGACAACGACGAGGACTGGAACGTCATCAGCGACGGGCCGGTAGCGCTGGGCACCACGAAACTCGCCTACTCGCCCGAAACGATCGCCAACCTCATTCTCGACTTCCACTACGGCGGATTCGAAGCGGCTTTCCACACGCAGTACGTCGGCGAGCAGTACTTCGCGAACAACGAGAACGACGCGCTGTCGCTCGACGCCTACTGCGTGACGAACCTCAACCTGTCGTACTCTTTCCGCACGCGAAACGCCCGGCGCATCCGACTGGGCTTGCAGGTCAACAACCTTTTCAACGCCGAATACGAGAACAACGGCTACGGATACAGCACCTGGTTCCGCGATTCTCCCTCGCAGCATACGGCCCTCTACTTCCCGCAGGCGCCGCTCAACGTGCTGGCCAACGTGACCGTAAAGTTCTGAGCGGATGGACTGGAAACTCGCGCTGCAACTCGCGGGCGTCGTGCTCGGCCTGCTCTACCTCTGGCTGGAATACCGCGCCGACATCCGGCTCTGGATCGTGGGGCTCGTCATGCCGCTGGTGCACGGCGCGCTCTACTATAAATCGGGACTCTACGCCGACTGCGCGATGCAGGTCTACTACATCCTGGCCGGATTGTACGGACTCTGCGTCTGGGCGAAAAAGCCGAAGCCTGCCGAACGCGAGACCGGCCGCATCGCCCGCACGCCGGCCCGCATGTGGTTCCGCATGGCCGCCGCCTATGCGGCGATCCACGCGCTGCTCTACCTGTTGCTCGTGCGTTTCACGGACAGCACCGTTCCGTTCTGGGACAGCCTCACCACGGCGCTCTGCATCATGGCCTACTGGATGCTTTCGCGCAAATACGTCGAGCAATGGCTCGTGTGGCTGGCCGTGGACGTCGTGACGGTGGGGCTCTATCTCTACAAAGATATTCCCCTCACGGCGGGATTGTATCTGCTCTACTCCGCGCTGGCCGTCGCGGGCTACCGGCGCTGGCTCAGGCGGATCGGGCAATGACGAAAGAGGGGCGTTCGGTAGAACGCCCCTCTTTCGTCTCTTTCCGCCATGCCCCGCCGCAAACCGTTCCGCGATCGGGAGGAGCGCTCCGTACCCGACTTTCCCTTCTACATCTTCAGATAGAGGCTTTCGGGCAAATGCCGCAACAGCCACGCCGCGATGCGCCAGCGCCGCGTGACGACAGCCACGTGACACCGCCTCTCGACGGCACGCAGAATCTGCCGGACGGTCTTCGCCACCGGCTGCACCCAGAACAACCCCTCGCCTTTGGCCATCGCCGTATCGACCAGCCCCGGCCGTATGTCGGTGATCGTGACCGGCAGTCCGCTCTTCGCGACCCGCTGGCGCAACCCCTCGGCGTAGTTGATCTGATAGGCTTTCGAGGCGTTGTAAGCCGGAGCGGCACCGCTGCCGCGCAATCCTCCCACCGACGAGATGACGACCAGATGGCCGCCGCGCTTCCGCTCGAACAACCGGCAAGCCCAGTCGACGACCGCCGTCCAGCCCAAGACATTGGTACGGATCGCCGACGCCTCGACCGCAAAGTCGAGATCGGAATTCAGGTCTCCCGTACCGGCCGCGACGATGCACAACTCCAAACCGCCCAACACCGCGACCAAACCGTCCAATGCAGCGAGCGCTGCATCCGGCTGCGTAACGTCGGCGACGGCACAGCTGTACGCCGCCGGATCGGCCGCCGCGATTTCGCGCAACAGCGCCTCCCTTCGCCCCACGAGTCCGACGCGGTAGCCCCGCGCCGCCAATTCTTCGGCCAGGCCGCGTCCGATTCCCGACGTGGCGCCGATAACGATCGCTCTTTTCATCGAGACGAAAGTAGCTATCCGAAGAGAAAAAACGCTTGATCCGAATCAATTTCTCACCGCACGCGGCCGCGAATGCGACTCAGCGTTTCGGGCCGTACGCGCAGATAGGAGGCCAGCTCCTTCAACGCAACGATGTTCAGCAGCTCCGGACAACGCTGCAACAGCGTCTCGTAACGCTCCTGCGGCGTACAGGCATAAAGCTGCAACATCCGTTCGTAAAGTTCGCAGGTCAGACGTTCGGCCAGCCGGCGCGCCAGCCGTTCGCACGCCGGACCGGCCCGATAAAAAGCTTCGAGCCGATCGTCGTCCGCACGCCACACCGTGCAGTCGCACATCGCTTCGATGCTCACCTGCGACGGCCGATCGCCGCACATCGCGACGTAATCGCCCACGAACTCTCCGGCAAAGGCATACCCCACCACGTGACGCTCGCCCGAACGGGCGAGGTGCACATAGCGGAAAGCGCCCCGTCCGACCACTCCGCAATGGCGATTGCGGCATCCCTGTCTCGCGAAACGATCGCCCGCAGCATAATGCACGACCTCTCCGTCGCTGCGGAACCAATCTGCCAGTGCGGCGAACTCGCCGGTCGCAATATAGCGGTTGAAATCCATATCCGGTTATTCGGGAAGGCCGTGACGGGCGACATGCGCCAGCATCTCGTCGCGCAGCGTGCGGGGCGTGACGTTATGCCGCAGGACGAGCATGTAGGAGCGGCGGATCTGTTCGCGCACGAAAGCGTCGCTCAGATCGCGGTCGACGTAGAGGTCGTTCCAGTGGCGTTTGTTGCCGTGCCACGCCGCCTCGACCCCCTCGTAGCGCTCGCGCAGCCCGACGGCTTCGTCGGGATCGCACTTGACGGCCAGGCGCCGGAAATCCTCCATTCCGGCGTAGGTGAACATGCGTCCGCCGACCTTGAAGACGAGCGTCGTCTCGTCGAAGGGCGTGCTCTCCTCCACGAAAGGCAGCGAAAGGCAATAATCGCGGTATTCGAGAATATCCATGATCGCAAGTTTTTACGCAGAAGCGAAGATAACTCTTTTTGGCACAACTGTTGCGATTTTACGCGTCGTAACGTAAAAAATTCAATCGTCATGAAAAAAATCCTACTCTATCTGCCGGTAATGCTGATCCTTGCAGCCGGATTCGGTTGTTCCGAGCAACGCAAGTGGAACCGCGAGCAGCGCAAGGAGATGCGCGAAATGCTGCGCGACTACCGCCAGATGGCCTACCTCAACGACCTGACCGATGCGGAGTTCATCCTCTTCTCGGACGACGTAGCCACCGCCCTCGAAGGCGACTACCCCGTCTATGCGACCTTCGTCACGATGCCCGGCGTGGAGGACACCGTACAGCTGGTGATCGTCGAGACCGTCGTCGAGGAGTTGCAGGCCGATGCCCGCAACATGCGCCACATCTTCCCCTACGAGCAGCTCGTGGCCCGGAAGATGCTTCCGGCAGGATTGGATCACGACCAGCTGCACGCCTTCTACAACTGCCTGGCCGGCAAGGTGAACAGCACCTTCGTCACGCTGGACCAGTTCGTCAACGCCGTGATGGCCGACACGGTCAACACCTCGACCATGCAGCGACTGGAAGGACAATGCGCCAACGATCTGTTCGACTGGGAGATCACCGAGGTCGAAGTCATCGAAACGAACTGACGCCGGACATAGCGGCTTCATACGGATACGGGCGGCCTCAAAGGTCGCCCGTATCCGTTTTACGAGACATCCGCTACTCCATGGATTCGAGGAACTCCCGCGACACCACGACGCGGATGGCGCGCCGCAGCATCGTGAATTCGAGCGGCGTATGCCCCAGCAGTTCGCCGTCGAGCTCGACCTCGATTTCGGGCGAGGACTCGATGCGGATCGTGCCGCCCCGCTCGCGCAGGATGTGGCGGATCTCGTAGATCTTGCCGTTGAAGAGTTTGTGGAAGCGGAAGATGATGTGCCAGAAGTGAATGGGGCGCACCAGCGAGATGTCGAACATGCCGTCGTCGGCCACGGCGTCGGGCAATTGCTGGATACCGCCGCCGTTGTACTTGCCCACACCGAGCGCGATACTGAGCAGCAGGTCGTTGTAGACCCGTTTGCCGTCGACCCATACCTTCGTGCCCGTGGGTTTGTAGCGGAAGAAGGAGCGGATGACCGACCACGTGTAGAGCCAGCGGCCGCGACGCCCCTTCTTTTTGAGGTGGTTGAAGCACCGCACGACCTGCGCTTCGTAGCCTGCGCCCGCCACGTTGACCATGTAGCGGCTCTGGCGGTATTTCGCCTCCTCGTACGATACGACGCCCACGTCCTGCAAGAACGAATGCTCCTCGCGGATGGCGCGAATGGCGTCGGCGCAGTTCTGCGGAATACCGAACATGCGGATCCAGTCGTTGCCCGACCCGACGGCGATCACCGCCAGCAGCACCTCCGACGGAGGCACCACCTGCTGGATGAACAGCCCGTTGACCACCTCGTGCAGCGTACCGTCGCCGCCGACGGCGATGATGCGGCGGTAGCCGCGCCGCACGGCTTCGACCGTCAGTTCGACGGCGTGGAACTTGTGTTCGCTGAACACCGCCTCGCAGTGGATCTGCTGCTCGCGCAGCAGTTTCGAGATGCGCGGAAACTCGTCCAGCCCGCGGCCGTTGCCGGCCACGGGATTGACGATGGCGAACCACTGATGCTCTTCGACGTGAGGCGACGAAGCGACCACGGCTACCGGACGGGAATGTGCTTCAACGTGTGAAGCAGGAATTCATAGAACTTGCCCACCGAGGCGATCTCCACCCGCTCGTCGGGCGAATGGGGATAGCAGATCGTGGGGCCGAACGAGATCATGTCCAATTTGGGATAGGTGCCGCCGATCACGCCGCACTCCAACCCCGCATGGATCGCCATGACGGACGGCCGGCTGCCGTAGAGCGCCTCGTAGGAGGCGGTCATCGCTTTGAGGATCGGGGAGTCCATGTCGGGATTCCAGCCGTCGTAGCTGCCCGTCAGCTCCACCTTGGCGCCCGCCAGTTCGAACACAGCGGCGATCGCGTCGCCCAGCGCCTCCTTCTCGGAATTGACCGAACTGCGCAGCAGGCATTGCAGCTGCACGCTGCGGCCGTCCGAAACGACACGCGCCAGATTGGTCGAGGTCTGCACCAGCCCCGGCATCGCCGGCGACATGCGCTGCAAACCGTCGGGACAGGCCGCGACGGCACGGATCAGCTTGTCCTGCACCTCCCGGGAGATCATCTCGGCGGGACGCTCGCACGCCTCCGCTTTGATCGAAATCCCCTCCTCGACGCCGGCGAACTCGGCCCGCATGAGTTTTTCGAAAGCACGCACCTCCTTCCGGAACGCCTCGAACTCCTTGCTGCGCACCAGCACCGTGGCCGTCGCCTCGCGCGGAATGGCGTTGCGCAGACCGCCGCCGTCGACCGAACAGAGCAGCAGGTCGTGCGCGGCCGTCCAGCGGCGCAGCAGGCGGAAGAGCAGTTTGTTGGCATTGGCGCGCTGGCAGACGATCTGGATGCCCGAATGGCCGCCCTTCAACCCCTTGACCGCGACGATCGCCGCCGTATAGTTGCGTGCGGGAGTCGGTTCGGGCACGGAGCGGAAGCGGATGTTGGCATCCAGACCGCCCGCGCAGCCGACATAGAGTTCGCCCTCGGTCTCCGAGTCGAGGTTGAGCAGGATGTCGCCTTTGAGCAACCCCTTTTTCAGCCCGAACGCACCGGCCATGCCGGTCTCCTCGGTGGCGGTAAAGAGCGCTTCCAGCGGACCGTGCTCCAACGTATCGTCCTCCAACACGGCCAGAATCGCCGCCGCACCGATACCGTTGTCGGCCCCCAGCGTCGTACCGTCGGCCGTCACCCAGTCGCCGTCGACGTAGGCGCGGATCGGGTCTTTCAGGAAGTCGAACTTCTTGTCGTTGTTCTTCTGCGGCACCATGTCGAGATGCGCTTGCAGGATCACCCCCGCACGGTTCTCCATGCCCTTCGAGGCGGGTTTGCGCACGTAGACGTTGTGCGCCGCATCCTCGCGGCACTCCAACCCCAGCGAGCGGGCCACATCCAGCACGTAGCGGCGGATCTTCTCCTCATGGAACGACGGACGCGGAATCTGCGTCATCGCCGCGAAGTGCTTCCACACGAGTGCGGGTTTCAAAGAGGTTAAATCGGTATTCATAATCGGATATTTGTTTTAAGATTTACGATCTGTCCGAACGGGCGGCGCCTCCGACTCGCCGTGGCGGTCGAAAGCCTCGACGATGTGTTTGACCAGCTCGTGCCGCACGATGTCGCGGCGGTCGAATTCGACGACGCCGATCCCCTTCACGCCACGCAGAATCCCGATGGCGCGCGTAAGGCCGCTGTCGCTCCGGCGCGGCAGGTCGATCTGCGTCACGTCGCCCGTGACGATGAACTTGGCATTGCGCCCCATGCGCGTGAGAAACATCTTGATCTGCGGCAGCGTGGTATTCTGCGCCTCGTCCAGGATGACGAAGGCGTTGTCGAGCGTCCGGCCGCGCATGTAGGCCAGCGGTGCGATCTGGATCGTCCCCTCCTCCATGAACTTCTGCAACCTGGCGGGCGGAATCATGTCGTTGAGCGCGTCGTAGAGCGGTTGCAGGTAAGGGTCGAGCTTCTCCTTCATGTCGCCGGGCAGGAAGCCCAGTTTCTCGCCCGCCTCGACGGCCGGCCGCGTGAGGATCACCCGCCGCACCACCTTCTCGCGCAACGCACGCACGGCCAGCGCAATGGCCGTATAGGTCTTGCCCGAGCCGGCCGGCCCGACGGCGAAAAGCAGGTCGTCGGCGTCGTACAGGCGCACCAGCCGCTGCTGGTTGACCGTGCGCGCCCGCACCACCGTGCCGTTGTTGCCGTAGACAATCACGTCCTGATCGGCCGGAGCCTCGTCCGCCGCAAGGCCCGACGCGGCGAACGCCTGCGCCACCACCTCGCGCGAGATATGGCCGTATTTGAGGTAATAGTCGATCAATCCCTGCATGCGGCGTTCGAAACGCTCGGCCGCGCTCTTGGCGCCCAGCACTTTGAGCGACGAACCGCGCGCTACGATTTTGAGCGCCGGATGCAGCGCCCGGATCTGTTCGAGGTAGACATTCTGCGCACCGTACAACTCGCGCACGTCGACGCCGTCGACGGCGATCTCCTTGCTGATCTCCTCCCCCATCGTCAGAATGCGTAGCCTACGCTGAAAAGCAGCTGGTAGGACTTGATGCGGGGATAGACCCCCTCGAAATAGTTTTCGGTCTTGTTGAAGGCTCCGTTGAAACGGCAGTCGAGCACCAGATGGTTCAGCCGCACGGCGGCACCGGCCATGTAGGTGAGCGTCGGTTTCGCATTGCCGAACTCGCGGCGTTCGCCGTCGATGCGGTAGTAACTGCTGTCCGAAAGCGCGAACGCGGGGCCCACGAACACGCTCAGGGGCCCCAGCAGGCGCAACGTGAAGAGCACGGGCAGTTCGACATTGGACATCTTGACCTTCTGGCCGTTCACCTTCAACGTATTGCGCATGTACATCAGTTCGGGCTGTACGCCGATGGCGCCGAACGAAAGCGGCACGGCCACGGCCGCATGGAATCCCAGCCGGGTCGAGAGATTCAACCCCTCGGCCGATGCGGAGAAGTCGGCGACATTGAGACCGGCCCGCGCTTGCAGGCCCAGCCGGGGCCCGGCCGCCGCGGCCGGAAAGGCCGTCAGCAACAGGGCGATCGCCGTGAGAATGCGTCTGTTCATTATCGTCACAAAAAAGAATTTCCACTTATCGCAGACGTTCCGCGTCGCAGGCGCAATCCCCGCGACCGAACGTCATGGCGAAGTATATATAGTGCCAAATATAGGGATTTTTCGTAAATAAGCGTGAAAAATCTTCCGAAACTTTCATACCTCATCGAATTATCGTACCTTTGCCGCTTGAAAAAATGCACGCGCCATGCGGCACGGAATATGCCCCGCAATGCTGTGCAACCTTTGGATAAATTCTTCAACGTTATGAGTTTGGTAGCGATAGTCGGTCGCCCCAACGTGGGCAAAAGCACACTCTTCAACCGTCTGGTGGGACAACGTCAGGCCATCGTGGACTCCACGGCCGGCACGACCCGCGACCGCCATTACGGCAAAACCGATTGGAACGGCAAGGAGTTTTCCGTGATCGATACGGGCGGTTATACGGTCAATTCGGACGATATTTTCGAAGACGACATCCGCCGGCAGGTGATGCTCGCCATCGACGAGGCGGACGTAATCCTCTTTCTGGTGGAGGTGTCGACGGGCATCACCGACCTCGACACGCTCATGGCCGACATCCTGCGCCGCACCACGAAGAAGGTCATCCTGGTCTGCAACAAAGTCGACAACTACGATCAGATCTACTCCTCGCACGAGTTCTACAAGCTCGGGCTGGGCGACCCCTACTGCATCTCGTCGATGTCGGGAAGCGGCACGGGCGACCTGATGGACGCCATCCTGGAGGCGCTGCCCGCCGAAACTTCGGCGCAGTACGAGGACGATCTGCCGCGCATCACCATCGTCGGCCGCCCCAACGTGGGCAAATCGTCGCTCACCAACGCCCTGCTGGGCGTCGAACGCAATATCGTGACCCCTGTGGCCGGCACCACGCGCGACTCGATCCACACGCGCTACAACAAATTCGGCATGGACTTCTATCTGGTCGACACGGCCGGTATGCGCAAGAAGGGCAAGGTGACCGAGGACCTCGAATTCTACTCCGTCATGCGGTCGATCCGCGCCATCGAGAACTCCGATGTCTGCGTCCTGATGCTCGACGCCGAGCAGGGACTCGAATCGCAGGACCTGAACATCCACAACCTGATCGTGCGCAACCGCAAGGGCTGCGTGATCGTCGTCAACAAATGGGACCTGATCGAGAAGGGGAACAACACGATGAAGGAGTGGCGCGAGTTCCTGATGAAGAAACTGGCCCCGTTCAACGACATTCCGATCATCTTCACTTCGGTGCTGAACAAACAGCGTATTCTGGAAGTGTTGCAGACGGCCGTGCGCGTCTTCCAGTCGCGCAAGCGCCGTATCCCCACCTCGGAGTTCAACGACTACATCCTGCCCGTGATCGAGGAGACGCCGCCGCCCTCGACCAAAGGCAAATACATCCGTATCAAATACGCCATGCAGCTGCCTACGCCCACGCCGCAGTTCGCCTTCTTCGTCAACCTGCCGCAGTATATCAAGGAGCCTTACCGCCGCTTCTTGGAGAACAAGATCCGCGAGCAGTGGGATTTCTCCGGCGTCCCCATGCAGTTGTATTTCCGGGCGAAGTAACAGCCGGAGAAATCCTCGTTTCGACATTCCCTCCAAACCTCCCTTTGACAAAGGGAGGCTTTTTTTCGGCGTCCCCATGCAGTTGTATTTCCGGGCGAAGTAACAGCCGGAGAAATCCTCGTTTCGACATTCCCTCCGAACCTGCCTTTGCCGGCGCTGCGCGCGGCTTCCGTTGCGGCGCCTCGGCACCCCGCAAGCGGGTGCGCTCGGCTGGCGACACGGGTGACAAAGGGAGGCTTTTTTCCGACGTCCCCATGCCGTCGTATTTCCGGGCGAAACAACAGCCGGAGAAATCCGTTTCCCGACATACACGAACCGTCCTCCTGCCAAAAGACGGGATTTGCCGCTGCCGCAACTTCCGTCGCATCAACGCACAACGACACGGGGAAAAGCGAAAAAACGATCCGAACGCTTGTTTTTTCGCACGAAACGCCCTATCTTTATCCCCAAGGTTAGTTAGGGCGGCTGCCCGTCCGATCATGCAACAGAAATGATTCGACCGTTTGTCCGACGACAAAACGGAGAGGGAACATAGTGTCTAACTCAAAAACGAAAAGCGTATGAAGAAATTTTTACTGTTGGCGATATGCGCACTGAGCGTATGTCTGACGGGATGCTCCGACAACGACACCCCCGAACAACTTCCCGATCCCGAACTGACGCTGGCGCCCGATGCCCCGATCGTATTTCCGGCAGAAGGCGGAAGCGTCGAGATCACCGTCACGACCAACATGGAGAGCTGGAACGCCGTTTCCGACCAGAAGTGGTGCAATGTCGCGGTCTCCGCAGGTAAATTCACGGTATCGGCCGTAGAGAACGAGACGCCGGAAGCGATGCCGGCCGCCACCGTGACCGTAACCGCGACATCGGGCGAACGCTCCGTCAGCCGCGAATTGCAGGTATCGCAGGAAGCGGGCAAGGAAAAGTACACCGACCTGAGCCGGGAAGGTACTTCGAACTGCTACCTCATCACCGCCGCCGGCAATTACAGTTTCGACGCGACCGTGCGCGGCAACGGCGCCACGACCGAGGGGCTCGATGCGCCCACGGCCATCGCGGGCACGAGCGCCGCAGTCGTCTGGCAGAGCGCACCCGGTCTGATATCGGGCGTAACGCTGGCCGACGGCCGGATCAGCTTCAAGATCGCCGGACCGGGCAACGCCGTGATCGCCGTCAAGGACGGAGCGATCCTGTGGAGCTGGCACATCTGGTATCCCGAAGCCGAAGTCGCGGGGCTGAATTCGAAAACCGGATACGAGGTGATGAACATGAACCTCGGCGCGATGCACAACACCCCAGGCGACGTCGGCAGTTACGGACTGCTCTACCAGTGGGGCCGCAAAGATCCGTTTCCCGCAGCACCGACGCTGACCGGAACGACCGCCACCGTCGGTGCGCCGATCTACGACGGCGACAACAACGAAATCAAAATCACCAACTCGTCGCAGTCGAGCACAGCGGACAACAATCTCGCCTTCGCCATCGCCAATCCGACGGTCTGCCTCTCCAACTATGCACAATTCAACACCTCGCGCGACTGGTTGCAGGCCGACATGAGCAACGACGCCCTGTGGTGTGGGGCAATCCCAAAGGCGCTGAACGCAACGAGACGAACGACTTCCTCAACAAGGGGGCCAAATCCTTCTACGACCCGTGTCCCGTCGGATGGCGCGTTCCGCCTGCCGACGTATTCCGCAACTTCACCGCATCGGGCGGCTACGCTTGGGTGATCGACGATTTCGATATCGCCGACATCAGCGGCGACGGTGCGAAATCGCTCGCCGACTACGACTACGGCTGGACTTTCAATCTGAGCGACAGCGCATCTTCCTACTTCCCCGCAGCGGCGCGCTTCGACGGCTCCTACGCCATGCTGATGGGCAGCATGAGCGGCTTGTGGGGTTCCTATTGGGGCAACGCACCCTACCCCGGCGACATGTTCCAGGGCGGGGCCTACTCGGTGCTCTCGTTCCAGATCAAGGACACGGCCGGCAACGAGATGATTACCACCTCGCCCGCCGGCGGAGGTGCCCGCGCCGACGCCTACTCGGTGCGCTGCATCCGCGGATAAAGCTTTCGGATGCATTTACAACGGAATCGGGAGCCGAATGTCGGCTCCCGATTCCGTTTGCGGGGCGAGCTACCTGTCGGGAACGAACAGACGCGCGGTCTCCGCGCCGTCGAGGTATTTGCGCTTGAAGATATGGACGAAGAAGACGAACATCGCCAGCAGCAGCGGGCCGAAGATAACGCCCATGAACCCGAAAAGCGGCAGGCCGATGAGCACGCCGAGAATCGTCACGAGCGGATGCGTGTCGGCCATTCTCTTCTGTAAAATGAACCGGATCACATTGTCCGACTGCGTAACGACGAGCACGCCGTAGGCCATCAGCCCGACGGCGGCGCCCCAACTTCCCTCCACCGCGAGATAAGCCGCGAGCGGAACCCAGACGAGCGCCGTGCCGACGACGGGCAGAATGGTGGCGAAGCAGGTGACGACTCCCCAGAACAACGCGCTGGGAACGCCGCAGACGAGGTAACCCGCATAGGCGATCGACCCCTGCACCACGGCGATCAGCGGAATGCCGATCGCATTCGAGCGGACGATCATATAGATTTCGTTCGTCACGTTGCGTGCGACGGTGGCATTGAACGGAAGCATGGCCCGGCAATAATTCTCCATGCGGGTACCGCCGATCAGCATGAAATAGAGCACGAACAACAGCATGACGATATTGACCCCGAAACTGAAAATACCTTGCAGAAACGCCTGCCCGAATCGGGTGATCACGGCCACCATCGACGAGATGTTGCTGTCCTGCAACAGATCGTAACCGATCCGCAGGCGGATCTGTTCGGAGACATGACGGATCGAGGAGATCAGCGATTGGGGGTCGAGCGTGAAATCCTGTACCTTGTCGACGAACATCCACACGATACCGCTCAACGGAATCAGGAAGCAGACGATGGCTTCGACCAGCAGCACCGACGCCGCCAGACTGCGCCGCCACCGGCGGCGAACCGTCAGATAGCGCATCTGCCGCCGGAGCAGCACATAGATCGTCATGGCGCCGAGCAGCCCGCCGATATAGGGCGTCAGTTCGGCGAAGATAACCACACCCAATACCAGAATGATGACGAAGAGCGAATAACGCCAGTATTGTTCCTTGACACTTCTCATCCACCGACCCGTTTATCGTCCGGCATAAAAAGCAAGGAGTGTGCCGGTTTTCCGGCGACAGGGACGAAGAGGCACGCGACCGGTCTGCATCCGGACTCAAAAAAAGGACCGCCCGTTAAAAACGGACGGATCCTTTCCACGCCTCGCCGTTCTCCGGAGACATCCAGCCGGCGACGCTATAATTCAGGATTGCGATCGAAAAGGTATCCGACCGACAGCCGGAGACCTTCGAGCAGGAAGCTTCGCCCGTACACCTCCCCGTATTTCCAGCGGTCGCGCGCCAGATTGCCGATCAGACGCATCCGCTTCGTCCATGCGCCGCCCGGCGAATCGTTCAGGTGCCGGCGCTCGTAGAGGATATTGTCCAATACCCGGTCGGCGAGCGCCTGCACGCCGGCCGGCAGCGGATTCCGCGCGACGCCCAGATACCGGACGGAGAGGTCGGAGAGGATCTCCGCGAAACGCAGCAGGCGATCTTCGGCCGCGACCTTCCGGAACGCCGTCCAGTCGACCGCGTCGCCTTCGCGGTCGATAAAGACCGCCCAATCGCACAGATGCCGCAGGGAAATGCCCTCAGTCAGGAAATGCGACAAGGCGTGTTTGACCAGAAAAAGGGCATTGAAATCGGGCGGAGGGACGAGCAGCGCCGTTTCCGGTATGCAGGACAACGGTCCCTCCGCAAGCAATCGTTGAAGATGCCGCTCGAACCGCTTCGCCCGACGGCTTCCGCGAACCGCCGTACAGAACCGGTGGTTTTCGACCGTCAGCCCGCGGAATACGATATGGGAGTGTTTGTAGAAATCGCGTTTCACCTCGGCCCCGACCTGTTCGGCCACCCGATTGCCGCGCTCGTAATCGCCGCAAAGGAAACAATCCAGATCGCCGCAGGGCCGATGTTCCGGAACAGGGTACAACCGGCTGACGGCGAGCCCTTTCAACACGACGGTACGAATTCCCGCTTCGGCGTAGGCCGCAGCCAGTTCCGCTGCCCGGCGACGCTGCTGCCCGTACCGGCGTTCGATCCGCTCGACGTTGTAGGCCCAACGCAACCGAAGCTCCCTCGACGGCTGCAACTCCGGCGGCAACCGGCGAATCCCGTCCCAGACGAGGGCCGACACCCCCTGCGATGAGGCTGCGGTGTACAACTCCCGCCACCGGTCGTCCGTCGATCCGCCGATATCCGGAGTGTCGCCGGAACGTACCCCCGCCCGCAGCAAAGCGAACAAATCCATGCGTACATGATCCTTCATCGTCCTAAAAGCGTATCATTAAATTTCCTCCTGCCGTCCGTTGCAAACCCTCCGCCGGCCGCATGGCGGAACCGTTATTTCCCGATGGCCTTGTAGGTGAATCCTTCGGCGACCAATTCGGCCTTGTCGTAGATATTGCGCCCGTCGATCACCAGCGGATTGGCCATGACCTTTCGAATCACCGTCCACGAAGGGAGACGGAACTGTTTCCATTCGGTCAGCAGCACCAGCGCATCGGCATCGACGACCGCTTCATACATATCGCTGCAATAGACGACGGCATCCCCTACCCTGCGGCGGCATTCGTCCATCGCCGCCGGATCGTAGACTCTCACCGCAGCGCCGGCGCGTGTCAAGCGGTCGATCGCCACCAGGGCGGGCGCTTCGCGCATATCGTCGGTTTCGGGCTTGAAGGCAAGCCCCCACAGGGCGACGGTCCTGCCGCGCAGATCGCCCAATTCGGCCGCAAGTTTCCGTACGACGATCTCCTTCTGCCGTTCGTTGACGGCTTCGACCGCCTCGATGATCCGCATCGGAGAACCATACTCCCGTCCCGTACGTGCCAATGCCCGCACGTCCTTCGGAAAGCACGACCCGCCGTACCCGCAACCGGCATAGAGGAATTTGTTGCCGATGCGCGCGTCCGTTCCGATCCCCTTCCGAACCATATCGATGTCGGCTCCGACCTTGTCGCAGAGATTCGCGATGTCGTTCATGAAGGAGATTCGCGTCGCCAGCATCGCATTGGCCGCATATTTGGTCATCTCGGCCGAAGGAATATCCATGAAATAGATTCGGAAATTGTTGACCAGAAAGGGTCTGTACAATCTCGACAAGAGCCGCTGCGCACGCTCCGACTCCGTACCGACGACGATCCGGTCGGGCGACATGAAATCCTTGATCGCCGCTCCCTCTTTCAGGAATTCGGGGTTCGACGCCACCTCGAAGGGGATTTGCACGCCCCGCCTATCCAACTCCTCCTGAATGACGGCCTTCACCTTCTTCGACGTTCCTACGGGAACGGTCGACTTGGTGACCAGAATCGTGTATTTATTGATGTTGCGCCCGAACGTACGGGCCACTTCCAGCACATAACGCAGATCGGCCGATCCGTCTTCGTCGGGCGGCGTACCGACGGCCGAGAAGACGACCTCCACCTGATCCAGACAACTGCTCAGATCCGTGGTGAAATGCAGGCGTCCCGCTTCGACGTTGCGCCGAACCAGATCGTCGAGCCCCGGTTCGTAGATCGGAACCTCGCCCGACAGCAGACGCCCGATCTTCTTCTCGTCGATATCGACGCAGGTCACGTCGATGCCCATTTCGGCAAAGCAGGCGCCCGACACCAGTCCGACGTAGCCTGTTCCCACAATTGAAATATTCATGCGCGTTCGTCTTAGATTTTTCCCGTCAAACGGAGCGGCATTCTATCCTCCGCATCCGCTCCGCCGCAAGCGACGAAGACAAGCCGTTGACAAAGATACGAATAAGTGAGTGCAATGTCAAATTTATTTGAACATTGCCGAACGAGAGTATCTTCGACGAAGTCAAAGATACGAAAAGTCGGGCGCAGAAACAAGCGTCAGCTTGATTATGCCGAGACGGAGTATCTAAGACGAAATCAAAGACAGGCAATATATTCGGATTTCGATCGAACTTCCCGCACAACGCCGGCGGATAAATCGATCGGAAGGAAACGGGAACGGCGATACCGGACTGCATGATTCCGAATATTTCACTACCTTTGTCTTCCGATGAGCGAAATCGCCGACAAACTGATCGACTGGTACGGAGTCAACGGACGCGACCTGCCCTGGCGTCGGACACGCGACCCCTATCGCATCTGGCTCTCGGAGGTCATTCTCCAGCAGACGCGGATCGCGCAGGGGATGGACTATTACCTGCGCTTCATCGCGCGGTTTCCCGACGTCGGCGCCCTGGCTGCGGCCGACGAAGACGAAGTGCTCAAACTCTGGCAGGGATTGGGCTATTACAGCCGCGCGCGGAATCTCCACGCCGCGGCCCGGCAGGTCATCGAACGCTACGGAGGGCGGTTTCCCGCCGCCTATGCCGACGTGCGGTCGCTCAAAGGCGTGGGCGACTATACGGCGGCGGCCGTCTGCTCGATCGCCTACGACGCGCCGTGCGCCGTGGTCGACGGCAATGTCTACCGCGTGCTGTCACGGCTCTTCGACCTCGATCTGGCCATCGACACCGCCGAGGGCCGCAAAGCGTTCGCCGCGCTTGCCGACGAACAACTCGACCGGCGTCGGCCTGCACGCTACAACCAGGCGATCATGGATTTCGGCGCGCTGCAATGCACGCCCGCCAACCCCTCCTGCAACGACTGCCCGCTGCGGGACGAATGTCTGTCGCTGGCAGCCGGAACCGTAGCGGAACGCCCCGTCAAGGCGGGCCGGACACGGATTCGCCCGCGCTATCTGAACTATCTCCATCTGGAATGCGGCGGACGCATCGCCCTGCGGCGGCGACCGGAAGGAGACATTTGGCAGGGATTGTACGACCTGCCGGCGATCGAGAGCGACCGCCCGCTGGATTTCACGGAGCTGGCCGCCGCACCGCCCTTCCGCGACATGTTCGGCACGCTTCCCTACCGGCTGGTGCGGACGATCCGTATGCCCAAACACCAGCTGTCGCACCAGACCCTCCACGCGGCGTATCACCGCCTCGCGCTCGACGCATGGCCCTCCGCTGCCGGAGGGTGGACGCTCGTGCCGTACGAACAGTTGGAGGACTATGCGATCCCGCGCCTGCTCGACCGCTATTTCGAGCGGATCGGCAACAGCGATAGCTGATCCATGCGCCATTCCTATTTCCGTATTTTCTTACGGTCTGCCGTATGAATCGGAGAGCCCGCGGCTGTGACGTATTTCCGGATTGGCCCCGCCGAGGCGGGGCTTGGGGCAAAGCCAGCCTTGGCAGTCGTGCTTCGGCGGAGCTCCGGTGTAAAATTGGGAGATCGTCGCCAAAAAGAAACCGGCACCTCGAAGGTACCGGCTTCTTTGCTTTCCATACTCCGATCAGGCGTTCCCGCCTCTGTCGGAGGCATCCCCTCCGCCCTGTACCGCAGGCGCACCTTCGGCCGGCTTGCGGCCGCGCCGGCGATGATGTCCCCCGCGGTGACGGCGGCGTTCGGTATTGCGCCCTTCGACACCCTCCGTCCCGGCGATCGCCGGAGACGCTGCACCCGAATCCGGTACGGCCTCCCGCGGTGCCGCCTTCGGCCGTTCGCCGGCGCGGCCGCCGCGTCCCTTCGCCTCGCCGCGACCTTTCCGGCCGCCGCGCCCCCGACGGTCGCCCGAAGCCGACGGCTCATACGCGGGGGCCTTACCGAGCTTCTCCGGCAACGGGAGCTTCTCCACTTCGCGCTCCATGAACTCCTCGATACGGCGGAACTTGCCCTGCTCCTTCTCGTTGACGAAGGTCAGCGCCCGCCCCGTGGCGCTCGCACGCGCCGTACGGCCGATGCGGTGGATATAATCCTCGGGGTCGTGCGGCACGTCGTAGTTGACCACCATGCCTATATCTTCGATGTCGATGCCTCGCGCCACGATGTCGGTGGCCACCAGCAGGTCGATCTTGCCGTTCTTGAAATCGAGCATCACCTCCTCGCGCTTGGCCTGATCCAGATCGGAGTGCATGGCCGCCGCATTGAGGTGCATCCGCTTGAAGGCGAAAGCCAGCTCCTTGACTTTCAGCTTCGAAGAGGAGAAGATGATCGTCTTCGATTCGAGCGGTTTGGCGAAAAGCTCCTTTATCAACCCCAATTTCTGCGTTTCGTAGAGCACGTAGGCCCCCTGCTCGATCGCCTCGTTGGGTTTCGAGACGGCGATATTGATCTCGACGGGCTTGCGCAGAATCTGCCTGGCCAGCTCGCGGATCTTGGGCGGCAGCGTAGCCGAGAACATCAGCGTCTGCCGCTCGGCGGGCAGCCGGCGGACGATGGTCATGATGTCGTCGAAGAATCCCATGTCGAGCATCCGGTCGGCCTCGTCGAGCACGAAATACTTCACGTGCGACAGATCGACGCCGCTGTTCTGCAAGTGGGCGATCAAACGGCCCGGCGTGGCGATCACCACGTCGGCGCCGCGCAGCATCCCCTGCTTCTGCTGCTCCCAGCCGCGGCCGTCGCCGCCGCCGTAGACCACCGTCGTCGAGACGGGCATGTAATAGGAGAATCCCTGCAACTGGGTGTCGATCTGCATGGCCAGCTCGCGCGTGGGAACCACCACGAGCGTCTTGACCACGTTGTCCTCGTTGCCCTCGACGAGCAGCTTGTTGAGCAGCGGCAGCGTGTAGGCCGCCGTCTTGCCCGTTCCGGTCTGTGCGCAGGCGATCAGGTCGCTGCCTTCGAGGATCACCGGAATGGTGGCCTCCTGCACGGGGGTCATCTCCTCGAAATTCATGTCGTAGAGGCCGTCGAGAACCTCGTCTTCGAAATCTATTTCGTCGAATCTCATAATCTTAGGGTTATTTTATCTCTTCACCGAACAGCGTGGCCGACGAGCAGCCCGTGATACGCACGCGCACGTACTCGCCCACGCCGTGTCCGCCGCGGTCGAAGACCACGACCTTGTTCTGCGACGTGCGGCCCGACAGCTGCGCGTCGCTGCGCTTGGAACGCCCCTCCACCAGCACCTCGAATTCGCGCCCCACGTCGCGGCGGTTCGACGCCTCCGACAGTTCGTTCTGCAAGGCGATGATCTCCGACAGACGGCGCGTCTTCACCTCGTCGGGCACGTCGTCGGGCAGGTGCTTCGAGGCGAACGTGCCGGGCCGCTCCGAATATTTGAACATGTAGGCGAATTCGTAGCCCACCTCGCGCATGAGCGACAGCGTGGCGGCGTGCTCCTCCTCCGTCTCGCCCGAGAAGCCCGCGATCAGGTCGGTCGTCACGGCGCAGTCGGGCAGGTAGCGGCGGATGGCCGCCACGCGGTCGAGGTACCACTCGCGCGTATACTTGCGATTCATGCGGCGCAGCATCCCGGTCGAACCCGACTGGGCGGGCAGGTGGATCGCCCGGCAGATGTTGGGACGCGACGCCATCGCTTCCAACAGCGCGTCGCTCATGTCCTTGGGGTGCGACGTGGCGAAGCGCACGCGCAGCAGCGGCGAGACGTCGGCCACACGGCGGATCAGCTCCGGAAAACCGACCTCGCCGGCACGGTAGGAGTTGACGTTCTGCCCCAGCAGCGTCACCTCGCGGTAACCGTTGGCGAAGAGCGACCGCACCTCCGCGAGGATCGTCTCGGGATCGCGGCTGCGTTCGATGCCCCGCGTGTAGGGCACCACGCAGTAGGAGCAGTAGTTGTTGCAGCCGCGCATGATGGCCACGAAGGCGCTCACGCCGTTGCGGTCGAGCCGCACGGGTGCGATCTCGGCGTAGGTCTCCTCGCGCGACAGCAGGACGTTGATCCCCTTGCCGCCCGCACCGGCTTCGCGCACCAGCTTCGGCAGGTCGCGGTAGGCGTCTGGCCCCGCTACGATATCCACGGCATCCTCGCCTTCGGTCAGGCGCTCCTTCAACCGCTCGGCCATGCAGCCGATGATGCCGATGAGCACCCCCTGCCGGCGGCGGCGCAGGCCCCGCAGCTCGGCCAGACGGCCCCAGATGCGCTGCTCGGCATTGTCGCGGATCGAACAGGTATTGATCAGGATGACGTCCGCCTCCCGGGGATCGTCGGTGTAGCGCCACCCTTCGCTCTGCATGATCGACACGACGATCTCCGAATCGCCGACGTTCATCTGGCAGCCGTAGGTCTCTACGAACAGTTTTTTACCTTGCCCCTGTAACGGGCGCAGCGTATTGATTTCCAATTTGACGTTCAATTATTAATTGTCGGATTATCCCACCGCCTGGATGGTGTCCTTGTCGGGGAACTGCTTGAAGCCTTCGCCGAACGTCTCGTAGGCGTCGGTGACGACCATGAAGGCTTTGGGATCGATCTCCCGCACCTTGTTCTGCACCAGATGGACCTCCTTGCGGCTCACCACCACGAAGATCATCTCCCGGTCCTGATCGGTATACATGCCCTTGCCCTTGATGTAGGTGCCGCTGCGGTCCATATCCTCGATGATGAAATCGCGCAGTTCGGCGTGGTGATTCTCACTGATGATGAAGAGCAGTTTGTCGTACGACGCGCCGTCGATCACATAGGCCAGCACGCGCGACGAAACGTAGATCGTGATGAGCGAGTAGAACGACAGCAGCCAGCTGCCCCCCTCGACCGCCTCGCGGTCGGCACCGCTTCCCACGCCGAAACCGATGACCAGAAGTCCCGACAGCACGACGCACGAATCGGCGAGCAGGATGCCCGTCGAGAATTTCATCTTGGCGAATTTTTGCAGATACATGGCGATGATGTCCGTACCGCCTGTCGTAGCCTGATTGCGCAGCACCAACCCCACTCCCAGACCGATGAGCACGGCTCCCAGCAGCGACGCGAGCATCAGGTCGTTCGACAGGTCGATCACACCGCCGAAGAGCTGCTTGGGATCGAGCGCTTCGAGCGCCTCCTGGTTGGGAAAGGCGATCCACGAGAGCAGGTTTATCAGACCCGGCGTGAGGCAGGCGGCGAAGAGCGTGCGGCCGCCGAACTGCCGGCCGAAAACGATGATGGCGCTCGCCAGCAGCGGAACGTCGATCATATAGCCGAACGTACCGACCTGAATCGAGGGAAAGACGTTGTGCAGGACGATGCCCATGCCGTACACGCCGCCGGGAACGATGTTGTACGGGCTGACGAAATAGGAGTACCCTACCGCCATGATCAGACACCCCAGTACGATGGCGAACATCGAACGCCACCACGCGAAGGTTCCGACCGGTTCGAGAAGCGCTTTCAAATTCATACTCATGCGTCGTTTTAACTGTGCAAAAGTAATCAAATTCCCGGCAATATTCCACCCCTGTCCGGCCATATTTGAAAAAAAACGGCCCGATTTCCGAATTTTAATTATATTTGCAAATAGATTGCGATACATTTGAAGGCTTTTCATCTATGATCCTGACATATTACTGTGCTGTCTCCATGATACTTATAGCCTACCTGTTGGGATCGATTCCCAATGCGGTGTGGATCGGTAAGAAATATTACGGCATCGACATCCGCGAACACGGAAGCCGCAACGCCGGCACCACCAACATGCTGCGCGTGCTGGGCCGACGGGCCGCCCTGCCGGTCTTCGCGCTCGACGTGTTGAAAGGCTTCGTGGCCGTCGCACTGCTCGGCCTGCTCAAATACGACGACAACATCTCCGACATCTGGCTCATCAACCTGAAAATCATCGCCGTATTCGCCGCCGTGCTGGGACACATCTTCCCCGTCTTCGCCCACTTCAAGGGCGGCAAAGGCGTGGCGACGCTGGTGGGCGCCGTGCTCGGTATCCATCCGATCACCGTCCTGCTCTGCTTCGGTATCTGGTTCATCGTGCTGATGATTACGCACTACGTGTCGCTCTCGTCGATGATCGCGGGATGCTGTTTTCCGATCTTCGTGCTGCTGTCGCCCAAAATCAACCACTCGGTGCCGCTCGTCGTCTTCTCGTTCGTCATCGCCGCACTGCTCATCTGGACGCACCGCAAGAACATCGACCGGCTGAAAAAAGGCACCGAGTCGAAAATCTACATCTGGCGCCCCGTCGCTTCCAGAAGGCGCAACGACCCCGATAAATAAGGCTTCTCCCCCTCCCTTCATATACCGAGACTATGCTGCAAGAGAATCTGATCCGAATGTACGAAGAGAGCTTCCGCGCTCACCGCGAGCTGCCGGCGCTGACCGACTATTTCAAGGGCGAAACCTTTTCGTACTACGAGATGGCCAAGGAGATCGCCAAACTGCATCTCTTCTTCAAAAAAGCGGAGATCCGCCGCGGCGACAAGATCGCGCTCGTCGGCCGCAACAATCCGCGCTGGTGCATCACCTATCTGGCGACGATCACCTACGGAGCGGTCATCGTCCCCATCCTCCAGGACTTCGCGCCCGCCGACATCGTACACATCGTCAACCACTCCGAGAGCCGCCTGCTCTTCGTCGGCGACAACTACTGGGACATCATCGAGGAGGACGAAATCGCCCGCATCGACGCGGTGCTGTCGCTCACCGATTTCCACGTCATCTACGAACGCCGCGGCAAATCGCTCGGCGTCTACATGCGCGACATGGTGAAAAACTACCGCGCCAAATACAAACGGGGGTTCTCGGCCGACGACATCAAATATCCCGACATCCCCAACGACCAGATGGTGCTGCTGAACTACACCTCCGGTACGACGGGCTACTCCAAGGGAGTCATGCTGACGGTGAACAACCTCACGGGCAACGTGCTGGTGGCGAAAAACGCCCGGAACACCCAGACCGGCACCCACTATTTCGTACGCGGCGGCCGCACGCTGTCGTTCCTGCCGCTGGCTCACGCCTACGGCTGTGCGTTCGATTTCCTCTCCCCGCTGGCCGTAGGCGGCCACGTGACGCTGCTGGGAAAGATTCCCTCGCCGAAGATCCTCATCGAGGCGATGCAGATGGTAAAGCCCACCGTGATCTGCTGCGTACCGCTCATTCTGGAAAAGATCTACCGCAAGCAGGTATTGCCGCTGCTGGAAAAGGGCCCGATGTCGATCGCCATGAAGATTCCGCTGCTCAACTCGGCGATCTATTCCGCCATCCGCAAGAAACTGATCGATTCGTTCGGCGGCGAAGTGGTCATCTTCATCGTAGGCGGCGCCCCGATGAATCAGGAGACCGAGGCCTTCCTGCTGAAAATCAAGTTCCCCATCACCGTAGGCTACGGTATGACCGAGTGCGCGCCGCTGATCAGCTTCACCACCGACGACCTCTTCAAGGCCGGCTCCTGCGGCATGTACATCAAGGAGTACCTCGACCTGCGCATCGACTCGCCCGATCCGGAGCATACGGCCGGCGAGATCATCGTCAAGGGCGAACACGTGATGCTGGGCTACTACAAGAACGAAAAGGATACGCACGCCGTGCTCGACCCCGACGGCTGGCTCCACACGGGCGACATGGGAACGGTCGATCCCGACGGCACGCTCTACATCCGCGGCCGCTCCAAGACGATGATCCTCACGGGAAGCGGTCAGAACATCTATCCCGAGGAGATCGAGGACAAGCTCAACAACATGTACCTCGTGCTGGAATCGCTCGTGCTGGAACACAACGGCAAACTCCACGCACTGGTCGTGCCCGACTACGAGCAGGCCGAGCGCGAAGGGGTCGACAAGAACGACCTTCCGCAGATCATGGAGAACAACCTCAAAGAGTTGAATACGGTCGTGGCCGGTTACGAACATGTCGCAGCGATCACGATCTACCCCACCGAATTCGAGAAGACGCCCAAACGCAGCATCAAACGCTACCTCTACAACGTGACGCTGCTGGGCAAATAACGGAAAAAGGACGAACGGCGGTCAAGTCTGCGGCCGGCAGGCCGCGTCGCCTGATAATTCACCCGCCGCTCGTCCTTTCCGGTTTCATCCGGCACATCGCGTGCCGGATTTTTCGTCGTGTCTGAGTCGTTGCCGTTTTTGGTTCGATAGCTGGGAAGAAAAGCGGTTGCCTCCCACGCTTCGCCACGTTCGGCCCAGGATGACGATTGGCAATCGTCATCCTGAGAAGAAATTCGGCAGGGATTCCGACGCGAGGATCGACCGCCGGCGTATTTGCGGGACGAAGTCTGCGGAGGACGCTCTTGCGGCAGACCTCCGCCCGCGGAAGCTTCGACCTGCGCGGCGCAAGCGCCGCCATGCCGTGATGCACCGTAGATACTCCCGCTCAGCAATGTTCGACGAAAATTTGACATTGCACTCGCTTATTCGTACTTTGGCTGCGCCGTAGATACTCCGTCTCGGCATAATCAAGCTGACGCTTGCTTCTGCGCTCGACTTTTCGTATCTTTGATGTAGTCTGAGGATGTTTAATTGACTACAAGCAGATTATGAAGGACTCGCCTGAGATAAGCTAACGGATAAGAAAAAGGAAAGTGTTCAGAAACACTGTATTTCTCATGCTTTCAAACAACTCTTCTACGACAAAGATAAGAATAAAAACTGAAAATTAAAACGAATTGGGGCAAGAAGGTTGAAAACAATAGATTCAGAGAGGGACGGACTTCGCTGTCGAAGCCGAACTAAAGCCATCGAAAAGCCAACAGAAACCGGAATTACGTTACTAAATCATTACCGCATTATTTCCAAATAGCTTTTAATATAGTATTGTTTTTCAGCTTATTGCGTTGGATTCACCAACAATAAATAACTCTATTCAACGTATTAACCTTAAAGTTATTAGAGTTCTGGCAAAAAGCACTTTCAAAGTCCTGTTCTATCTGAAACGTCAATCCGCGCAGAATGGCAAAGTCCCCAATATAGGGCGTATCACGATCAACGGCACGATTTCGCAATTCAGTTGCAAGTTATCCATTTCTCCCGTACTCTGGGATACGAAAGCCCAAAAGCCTCCGGCAAGAGTGTAGCAGCCCAGCGTATTAATGAATATAAGCAACTCACATTTAAGCTAAAAGCACAAGGGATAGTATTGCCATCCCTTGTGTTTATATTGTTTAATGAATGCGAATAACCTTAGCTGCCGTTTGTTTGAACTGCGGCATGGCGTTTCCGATGTGCGCTCCGATATAAGTAGGATCGCAAACAAGGTATTTACGATCGTCAAGCATAAGATAGTCTCCTGCAATCTCTTCACCGAAAGATACCGCAGTAGCCAGATGGTTCGGATAATGGAGCAACACGACGTCCAATCCGAGCAGGTCGCGCACCAAAATCGAATAGAGAATCGCGCGATCCTCGCAGTCCGAATAAGGGTAATAGAGCGTTTCGTCGGCGAAAAGCGGTCGTTCGTACCCGAATTGCTCCTCATCTGTTTTATACTCGAAAGCCGTTTGTACGAAATCGATCAGCATATTGGCAGCCTCCGATTTCGATTTTCCGGCAATACACCGGCGCAGAACGGGATACAACTGCTCCTTTGCCCATGCACTCAACGAACACCGAGAATATAAATCCCATCCGATACGGGGGTATTCGTCGTAAAAGTCGATCAAATTACGGTTGGTTTTAACGATAGCCGAAACGTCGGGATAACGTTCTGATGCGAACCGACGCGGTTCTGAAGGACGAATCGCCAACAACGGTTCTGTAGTAATCTGCAATGAGAAAAACCGTTCTTTCGGAAATTCACGGTCGAAAACGTGAAACGACTGCTGCCGTACGGTTGGGTCTGCCACGTAATAGCGGTGTCCGTCGACGGTCAAAAAGGGCATTTCATATATATCGTCTTCGGAGGGCAACAACAACACGAGCCGGTCGTCGGTACGGGCAATACGCACTTTATATCCCGATTGAGTCAGAATATACATTTGCAACAGACGAGCTTCGTTCCGTTCCGAATCTGAAAAAAATGCGGTTGCCATACATTCGACCAAACGCATGTAACCCCAGTCGCAAAGACGCAGCCGGTCGCGCCATGCAAGGCATTCGGCGACGATCGTGAGATAAGCATCCGACGACAATCGTGTCCACGCATCGGCCACCTCATTTTCATCGATATTTCGCAATGTGAAATGATGGCCTGCATCGAGCGATACCGTACAGGGTGTGCCGTAAAACTCGAATGCGAATGACGGCTGTACGGGCCGTTCCGGTACGGGCAGCGGAACGACCGGCTGCGGGGGCCGTACGGGATCGGGACTCGGGATCACGTTGTCGAATGGAATCGGGTCGTTCGACGGCCCTGCCTTCGGGTCTTTTACCGCCGGTCGCGGCGGTTCGGGACGGTCGGGAACCGGCTCGGCAGGCTGCGCGTCGAACTGCGGCCATGCGCGACGCATGTATGCTGCGAATTCGGCGTTCACGCGGTCGCGGTACTCCTTAAAATCTCGTTGTTGCTGTTTCTTGTAGCGATCGAAGTCGGACAGCGCCTGTCGTTTGTATTCTTCAAACGACTGAGCATAGATTCCATATATACTGATGAATAGACACCCCAATAGAGCAATACCTATCCTTATATTACGACTACTCATACGTTCCCACATTTACGCATTCATATTTAAACTCATTAGACGATTTCAGTATGTGGCCGGATGCATCTTCCTGTTCAATATAATGATTCCGATATTCATGTTGTGATCGTGTTTTATTCCTTTCCGAATCCTCTTCATACGTAACAATCAGCACGATATCCGTTTGTGTCTCTTTGTCCGTTTTTAGAGATGATGAGATAAATTTATAATTTATTAAAGTTCCACAACCAATGGAAATAGTTACGGTTTCTTTCTCTTCATCCATAGTATCGGATAGTATTTGGAAACGGCAGGTCTTAATACTATTATTTGTTATAATTTTCTCACGATCTCGTGTACTGTCCGTAGATTTACTTACATGAACAGCGCTACATGTGATATATCGGCAAAGGGCATCCATAAATGCCTCTTGGCGACGTATCAATGGATCGGAGTTCTTTGAAACTCCGACCCAAAGAGACGTATCCTGTGCATGCAGTTGCTCTGTAAAAAGCGCGAAACCGACGAATAACAGAAATTTTTTCATAACGCCTTACTCTAAAACCGGACAAGCATAGCCGTCGACCGTGTCGTATTTCCAGCGTTTATAGGTCGTTGTACCAGAATTAGACGAAACCCAGTTATTCAACAATGATACGATATCTGTTGAATTTCCTTGCAAAAAACATCCAGATGTAGTACGTGTGTACCAATGTGCTATGTCATAAGATTTATCATTCTCTATCGCATATTCTTGTCCAATGTTATTGGCCACATCATATAACCAATATGTCGTCCCTGAAAGGAACATCCCGCTGTCGCTATCTTTAAAGTTGTAACCACCAGAGGGGTAATCAAGAGAATAATGTCCACATATTGTGCAATTTGAATTATTGATGCAATTAAACACATTCACGATTGTTTTAAAGTAGAAATAATTACCATATCTATTGTTGTGCGCGCAGCAATATAATTTAATTCTTCCGCAGATGCCGCCTCTATTATTACCCGTTATATCTCCACAATTGAAAGAATTAGCAATTGAAGATGTTAATCTCATTGATGATGCCGCCATATTGCTTCCTGTATAAATAAGTTCAACACAACCAATGATTCCTCCTGCATCATCACCTGAAATTATACCGAAATTAGAACAGTTTTGGATTCGCCCACAATCAAAAGTTCCGGAAGATGCAGATTTTGAGCTCTCAGCAACTATTCCCCCAACTATCCCATTTCCACTAATTGAACCATAATTTATACATCCGTCAATAATTCCGTTGTCCGAATTAGTTGCAACAATGCCCCCAGTAATCACGTTATAGCCAGTTGACTGAATTTTGCCTTTATTTGTGCAACTTTCAATTTTTCCAGAATTAGACAAGCAAATACCAGCGATATTATTACTGTTTGATGTTATAAAACAATCGTTGACACAATTTGTTATTGTACCAGTATTTGTAAGACATATACCAGCATTTTGCGAAGTCCCACTAATTTGGATATTCATCACGGTTCCACTTACTGCAGAAAAAATTGATGACGTCACTCCAGTTAAAAGCATATTATTGCCATCAAACGTACCCGCAAATGTTCCAGAGCGCGACCATGCATGGTTATTCAGTCCAATATTGGTTGTCATCTTAAAAACAACTCCTGAATAAGTTGTTCCCGATGATACTCGATCCAATAATAATCTTAGTTGATCTGCCGAATTGATGATGATGGGATCGCTTTCCGTTCCCATGCCGCCACCGAATTTCGTAGCCACCGATACACCGTCCCAAATATCGATATCCGTATCTGTCGTCGTAAACGATGCGTCGTCGCTGTATCCCGTTCCTTTCGAATTGATTGCATAAGCCCGCACATAAACCGTTGTCAGCAAAGGCAGATCTTGTAATTTCGTTTTGAATGAATTACCAACTTCGCAAGGGACTTTATTGTCGTATATGGTCGGATAGGGATTGGTCGCCCAACAAAAACCGCATTCGGTTATCGAGGCATTCCCTGTTTCCGCAATCGTTGCCGAAGCATAGGCGGTCGTCCGGCCGACGTTCTCGACGACAACCGGACTCAATTTCGGAACGGTGACGGCCAACGTCGTAAATTCCGCCTCTTTGCTATAGGCGACTCCCATTGCATTTTTGGCATAGGCGCGTATATGATAGGTCGTACCTTCTTCCAATCCGGTAATATTTTTCCCGAGTTCGGCCGAAGAGGGATCGCATGCAATCTTCGTCCCGCTTTCGACGGTCGGAGCGGCACCCTTCGAATAGCAGAATCCACACTCGGAAATGGCCGAATTGCCGTCCGATTCGATTTTGCTGACGACGGTCGCACTCGTCGTCTGAATATTGGATACGGTTATTTCTGTCAACGACGGGAGTGCGACTTCTTCGGTCGTTGTAAATTGTTTTTCATTACCGTAAAATATATTGCCCTCCGAGGTTCGAACATAAGCCCGAACATAATAGTTCGTTTCTTTGGCCAATTCGGTAATCCGGCATGAAAAGCGATCTTCCGCTCTCGTAACGTACTCCGTGCGCGTTTTAACCGAGGACGGAGTCGACCGGGAAACCAAAGCCGACAGTTTGTCATTATCGGCAACCGTATAATTGTCTTCGACTGTCGGAGCCGATTTCGTACTCCAGCAAACACCTCGCTCTTCTATCGTATGCCCTCCGTTGTCGGCGATGACACCTCCGCAGGTCGCTGCGTTATGGACGATCTCGGTGACATCGGAAGTTGTCAGCCGAACATCGTTTTTTGCAGTCGTAAATACATTCTCTTCGCCATAAGCAGTTCCCTTTTCGTTGGTTGCATAAGCTCGTATATAGTAAATCGTGTGAGATTCCAATCCGGTTATTTCACTGGTGAACGCCATTGTCTCCGTCGCTTCGCCGAGATTCGTGTATTTCCCTGTCTGCAAGGTCGGCTCCGCTGTTTTGCTCCAGACATGGCCATAGGCTGTTACCTTACCGACATTGCCCAACGACGTGATATTGCCTTTGGCTACGGCTGTAGTACTCGTGATTTCGGTAACGGCTCCGCTCGTTACCGACGGCAAAGTCGGCAATCCGGCAGTGGTGAATGTCAGTTCCTTTTCACTATATACGATACCGACGTTGTTTTCGGCATAAGCCCGAAAATAATATTTCGTATCGGATTTCAGATCGTTTGCGACACTTTCGAACGCTGTCGGCGCCGTGCAATCTCCCAAATTGGAATATGAGTCTTCGAGTGTAGGTGTAGGTTGTTCGCTCCAGCAAAATCCGTATTTCGTCACTTTCGAACTTCCGACCGATACCATCGTCCCGTGCAATACCGCGCTATTGTAAGTTGCGTCGGTCGCATTTTCGACCGATACCGTAGGTTTCTCATTTACGGCGACCTCCATTTTTACCGGAACGACGACGTTCCCTCCGGAGACGGAGAACGAGATCGTCGCATTATACTTTCCAGCGGATAATCCTTCGCGTGTAACAATCGCCTCCAAGTAATCGGTTTTTGTTACCGACCCGGATTCTTTATTCAATACCAGCCATTCGTTAGACGATTCGACCGTATATTTCAAAGTCCCGGAACCTGTATTTTTCAATGTCAGTTGTAAGGAATTCGTAAGCGATCCGAAGTTTAACTCTTCGGGTTCGATTTCGAGATTCACACTTTCTACGGACATAGAAACGGGTATTTTTTGGCTCCCTCCGTTCGAGGTGACAACGATCATTCCGTTATAATCACCGCGATCCATTTCCGTACGCGAAACCGTAACGACGACGGGGGACGATTCTTTATTGGTCGTTCCGCTGACGGGAGAACAGGACAGCCATGCGATATCCTCGTCGATGTTCCATTGTAAAGTTCCTTTTCCCGCATTGGTGATGTCGATAGCAAGCGTTGCGGTTTCCTCCCCGAAATCCAATTCTTCAGGCATTACATTCAAAATCGGAGTGATCGGTTCCATCGAAATCTGGACGTTCGATGCCGTACCGGCCTTTACGGAAACTTTTTGCGTCTGACTGACATAATCGTCTTTGGTGAAAGTCAGTGTATATTCCTGTGGGTCGATATTATCGAACAGGAAATTTCCTTCTGTACCGGTCACTTGGGACGTTCCTCCCGGTGTCAGAGAAACTTTTACGCCGGCTAACGGTTCCTTCGTTATTTCATCGGCGACAGTACCGGCGATACCGCCGAAAGTATCCACTTCGCTCTCGCTACATCCGAAACAAAGCAAGACCAACAAGAAAAGAGAAAGGCGTTTCATAAGATGATGAATATCCGTTAAAAAGTAACCGCTGCGATCATTCCGGCACTACCGTCCGGCATCATAGCCGGCACGAATGAGTATGTTTGTCCATTTCCATTTCTTCGATGGACTACGATACGTCGTGCTCCGGGAGCCGCTATCGCATCGATTAAATTATAGACGTAGAGTGCGGCGGCGGCTCCGATGCAAATATTGCGTGCAGTAGCGAAATGGTCGGCTTTGGTCGAATAAGTTTTTATGTGATTTATATTGTGTGTTTGGGCTATTTTCCGGGCATAGTCCGAACGCTGGCTTTCGGTAAAAACGATTCCTGCCGCTAATGCCGCACAACCCCCGAGGATCAGGCCGCCCTTGAGATTGGCTCCTTTGTGGAATTGGCCCCAGCCCGGAATGATCGCCGACCGCCACAGTCCGCGGGCGCCGTAGGATGACGTTGTCGAGATAATCGAAAAATCGGCATGATGTCCTTGTCTCTCAACAGCGTAAAGAGCATAATAATCGTATATTTTCGATCCTCCGCGAAATGAAGTTTTCCAATATTCGTCGATACGCCGGGATCGTATCGGCTGCGATTCTCCGTCTACCTGCAACTCCAATTGATAAAAATCGGAGGAATAACCATGCATCCTGTCCGAAGAATATTGCTGTGTCGAAGAATCTTCATAAATCTCTCTTACCGAAACCTTGTCCGTACGTTCGACTCCGGCAGATAATTCCTGCATGATGGATGTTCTGGCTCCAGATAAAGAACTTGCTATGTCGGAATGCACCTCTACAAAATAGAACCCGGAATGATTGCGAGGTACATTTCCGATCCATTGAGGTTTCAATGCCGAACTATTTTGAGCTGAAGATTGTATGGCACTCCCTATAAATAAAAGGGTAAGTACTCTGAAAATTCGATAGTTCATATTTTACTCTTTTAAATTTCCTAAAATCCGTTGACGGAATTGATTATGTCGTTGTTCAATTTTTGCCCGATCATCTTGCGATATTCTGTCTTTGACATTTTGCTCTATGTGGTCGACCAATGTATTCTCGTCTCCGGCATATTCCATACATACGAAGACAGTGAACTGATTATTCGATTTAAGATATCTTGTCGTTTTGATCGTATGAGTATTCCGAATTACTTGTTGGGCTATACTCATTGCTAAATCATTTCCTTCTCCCGATTGATCGGTTACAGACCGCCCCGATTGATCGTCTGCTGCGTATTTTTCCAATGAAACGCCGATATCCTCGGTAGCAGCTAAGACTGCAGCTTCTATTTTACGGGCAAACATTGCACGAGCCTGTAATTCTGCTATATTCCGCGCCGTTGCTTCTTTGAAATGTTGCCCGTTGCCATAAGCTCTTTTATAGGGAGCTTGCTCGTATAGTTCAATACACGGTTCCGATGCAACAGCTTTTCCATAAGGATTAACGGACTCCGATGTAATAACTTTTTTAGTACTTCCGCAAGAAAAAGACATGAGTGCGATGGCAAGAATAGCCAATACAGAAAACTTTTTCATGGTAAAATAGATGTTTAGTTAAACGATAGTTTCAATTTTACCGTTCGGCTCCTATACGGTGGGCTGATACAAAAAGAAAGTGTGGAGTCGATTTCGTTTATCTAACGGAAGGTTCTGACAAAACCCAAGGGAAAATAAACGAATACCCCACACTTGAATAGATATGGGATATATGGGCAAAGAAAATGCCCGCTCACATATGCTATACAAGAAATGAGTGCTGTTCGTAGCCCTTTCCCTTTGAAAACTGTCAGATTTTCCGTTAAGGACGGTGCGAAAACACTTTCTAACAATATGCCTGTCGATTGCTCGACGAAACAAAAGTAGAAAATAATTTTCACATAGAACAACACTCATGTAAAATTCTGTGCAAATTTCCGCAAAACAATTTTTTATTCCAAGTACAGAAACCCTTGAAATGCAACTTTGTTATTTCCGATGCAAAAAGATCATGCTTTGTTTGGTAAAGGCGGGCAATCTTGTTCCGCTCCCTTATGCGGGAGCGTCATTCTTCCAGCACATCCACTACTCATACCGACTGTTCGGGAGCTTGGCAAGGACGGATATCCGGACAATATCCGCGGCGGAAGGTAGTGTCCCGGGGCGGTCGGAACGACTATCGTTCCGACCGTTCGTCGTTTCCGCATTTTGCCCGTACCGACGCCAACCTCTTCCAACACCTGTTCCAACCGCGATAACGGGGGCGGCCGGTCTGCCCGGGCCGTCCGCAGACGGGTTAAATTCGTCCCCTGCACCGCTATTGGTGCTAATCTAACATTTCGCAAAGATGGACGAAAAAGTAAAGAACGACGAGAAGAAGGTAATGCTCGTCAGGCAGACCGGAGAAGGTCAGGACGGCAAACTGGAGGCCGTCGGCAGTATCGACGAAGACGGAAACATCGAGACGCTCGATCCCACTGCGGCGAATGTCGCCAAACTGTTCGACGTGAACACGAACCAACCTGTTTTGGAGGCGTTTTTCACCAAATTCATGGAGCAGTCGCAAGCCCCTGTAAAAACGGGTATCTCGGATATCTTCATCATGGCCGAAAGCGTGCTGAACAAACTCATCAAAATCGACCTCGATCCGCAACTGCTCGAAAACTACCGCGTCGATCCGGCCGAAGAACTCGCAAAAATGGAACCGCAGATCGCGGTTCCCCGTTTCGAGCCTATGGATATTTCGAAAATCGACACGGCGGATATGGAGCGCATGGGTATCCGTATGGAAGACCTCGAACCCCATTTGAAGGCGATGTCCTACGGGCACAAATCGCACGGACTGATCGAAATGCGGCCGGAGATGGAACCCGGCGGCATGCGCGTCACCACCAAAGGGCGCGTATCGCTCGAAGAGCAGGCCGACGGCTCGCTGAAAGTCGTGCCGCACTACTATCGGGAGAAGTGCGACCTCGACGCGCCCTTTCACAACGTGCTGCTCGACGACGAGGCCAAGCGCAACATCGTCGAAACCCGTCATGCAGGCAAGGTGATCGACCTGGAGCTGGAGCCGGGCAGGATGACGCCCTGTTACGTTTCGCGCGACAAGTGGACGAACGAACTCGTTGCGATGCCTGTCTCGGATTTCGATAAACGCGCCTCGATCAAGAACGCCGACCTCTCCGAAGGCGAACAGCTCGACTTCTACTCCGGACGTAAAATCCTGCTGAAAGGCTATACCACCCGTTCCGGCTACAAACGCGATGCTTACATCCAGATCGACGCCTCGGAGGGCAATATCGAGTTCGACCACGGCGGCCTCGACAAAAGGCGCTATCAGGAACATAACCGAGGGGTATATGCCGCCAAACGTTTCGAGCAGGGCAATCCCCTGCCGGAAGGGCCGCGTCCCATGTTCATTCCCAAGCGGGTGTTCGGTGTGGAGCTGCCCCAAGAAGTTTACAATCAATGGCTGGACGCCCTCAATTTCCCCGAAAAGCGCAAAGATGTCAAAGCGACCTATTTGCAGGGATTGCAATTCCCCGGAAGCCCGGAACGTGCGGATCGCTGGGTAAAACCCGATTACGAGGCCGGAAAGATCAAATCGTACCGTTGGAACCCGGATTACTCGCGTAAACAGTCCTCCTTGCAGTCACAGGCTCCGGCCCGAACCCCGTCGAACGAGCCCTCCAAGCAGGCCGAAGGACAGCCGCAGAGGCGGCAATCCGAACGCGAAGTGCGTCAGGTCGCCCCGCCGAAGCCTCAGCCGAAGAAGTCCAAGAGCGTAGGAGGCCTGTAAGATGCTCGCGGCCATTCTGATTATCATCGCGGCCTCGGTGTCGTTCTCCGTCGTAACTCTGCTGATTCTCTTTTATATCGGCAAACGCCCCGATGCGGAACGGACGCAGGACGACGACAGCCGGTATTACGACGAGAACGGCAACCACCTCTACTACGACCGCAAGCTGATCGCTCGCCTCGAAAAGGAGAAAGAGCGGGCGGCGCAGCAAAGTAAATAGCCACTGAAAACATCCGAAAAACCGAACGAATGAAAGTCATCATAGCAGAAAAGCCCTCGGTAGCGCAGCAGATCGCCGCCGTCGTGGGCGCTACCGCCCGTAAGGACGGCTATATCGAAGGGGGCGGCTACGCCGTCACATGGGCCTTCGGGCACCTCGTAGGCCCGGCCATGCCGGAAGCCTACGGCATCGAAGGGTTCAAGAGGGAGAACCTTCCGATCCTTCCCGAAACCTTCGTCCTCGAACCGCGCCGCGTCAAAAGCGGCAAGGAGTACAAGCCCGATCCGGGAGCCGTCAAACAGCTCGCCGTCCTCAAAAAGCTGTTCTCCCGCGCCGAACGAATCGTCGTGGCTACCGACGCCGGGCGCGAAGGCGAGCTGATTTTCCGCTTTATCTATCACTATCTCTACTGCAAGACGCCCTTCGACCGGCTGTGGATCAGCAGCCTCACCGAGCGGGCCATCCGCGAAGGATTGGCTAACATACGGCCCGGCAGCGAGTACGACAACCTCTACCTCTCGGCCCGTGCCCGCTGCGAGGCGGACTGGATCGTGGGCATCAACGCATCCCAAGCTCTCGCCATCGCCGCCGGACGCGGCGCATGGTCGCTGGGCCGGGTGCAGACCCCTACGCTGGCGCTGGTGTGCGGGCGCTATCTGGAAAACACCTCGTTCACGCCGCAGACCTATTTCCGGCTCAAGCTCCACACGGCCAAAGACGCTACGGCCTTCGCCGTTCTCTCGACGCCGAAATACGATACGAAAGCGGCGGCGAACGAAGCCTGTGCCGCAGTCCGGGGCAGCGACGGCGTGCAGGTTACGAAGGTCGAACGCCGCCATGCAACCGAGCAACCGCCGCTGCTGTACGACCTGACCGCTCTCCAGAAAGAGGCCAACACGCGGCACGGCTTCTCGGCCGAAAAGACACTCGGCATCGCACAGGAACTTTACGAAAAGAAACTCGTCACCTATCCCCGCACGGGGAGCCGCTACATTCCGCAGGACGTGTTCGAGGAGATCGCCCCGTTGCTGGCCTCGCTCTCCGGCCATACGGATTTCGGCCATCGGGCCGCCGACCTGTCGGCCGGAGAGCTGAACCGCCGTTCGGTGGACGGCAGGAAAGTGACCGACCACCATGCCCTGCTGATCACCGGCCATACGCCTACGGGACTTGCGGCGGATTCTGCCAAAATCTACGATATGATCGCCGGCCGCATGGTCGAGGCGTTCTCGCCCGCGTGTCTGAAAGAGATCACCTCCGTCCGTATGGAGTGTGCGGGCATCCCGTTCGAGGTGCGCGGCACGGTCGTAACGAGCGCCGGATGGCGCAAGGTATGGGGCGAGCTGGAAGAGCGTACAGAGGAGGATGCGGCGGCTCTGCCCGAGCTCGCCGAGGGGGATATGCTCGCCGTGCGCGGATGCGACCTTCAGGAAAAGCAGACGCGCCCCCGCCCGCTGCATACCGAAAGCAGCCTGCTCGCGGCAATGGAGACTGCCGGCAAGGAGCTGGAAGACGAAGCCGAGCGCGAGGCCATGAAGGATTCCGGCCTCGGAACTCCGGCCACCCGCGCAGCGGTGATCGAGACGCTTTTTTCGCGCGAGTATATCAAACGTGAAAAAAAGTCGCTCGTGCCCACCGAGAAGGGCCTCGCCGTGTACGGCATCGTCAAGGACATGCGTATCGCCGACGCCGCCATGACGGGCGGCTGGGAACTGGCCCTTGCGAAGATCGCCACCGGAGAGATGAACGCCTTCACCTTTCGTAAAGGTATCGAAGTTTACGCCTCGCAGATCACGTCCGAACTGCTCAAGGCGCAGGTCGGGGCGGTCGCCGGGCGTACAGGCGCTCCGTGTCCCCGCTGCGGGGGCCGGGTGACGTTCTACCCGAAGACCGCCAAGTGCGAAAATGCGGAGTGCGGACTGACCGTATTCCGGACGATAGCGAAAAAGGAGCTGACGGACGGCCAGCTGGAAGCCTTGCTCGTCAAGGGACGAACGCCGACGATCGAGGGCTTCGCCAAAAAGGACGGGGGCACGTTCGGGGCCGCCGTAGTCTTCGACGGCGATTACCGCACCGCGTTCGCCTTCGAACAAGGCGGCAAGGCCCGAAAGCCGGCTGCGGCGAAAGTCCGGAAATAATCCTTATCTTTGCCGCTGGACGACTTGTCACAGACGCTTTCGGCGTTCGGCAGGGACGTTCAGTGGCGGCGCTTCGGGTGGGAACCCGGAGCGCCTTTTCTTCCTTCGACCTTTGCGTTTCACACCACTGAACAATCCACATCATGCCGAACGATCATCATAACGCCCCGCAGACGGGGTTATCTTATTACGGCCTTTCGCTGCTCTCTTATCTGCGGGAGAGCCATCCCGACCTGGCGGACGATGCCGACTTCATCCGCACGCGGGCGCAGGCTGCGGCCGAAGCGTACAGCTGTATCATACGCAGCGGAGGCTCCCGTATCGAAGCGGCGGAAGAGGCCGACACCGTACTCTACCGCGGGCTTCATTTCTCGCTATACGGTACTCTCGCAAACGTTATCCGCAGCGAGTTCGCGGACATCATTCCCGAAGAGGATGCCCGCGAGGCCGCCCTCATCCTTCTACCGCAGGCCCGCGAGGTCGCCCGAAGCTACGAGCTTGCAGACGATTTCGCCGCCACGCCGCAGTACGCTCTGCTCTACACCGAACTTACGGGAACCGTTCAAATCCTGCTCGACAATGGCATACAATAAGACCGAACACCTGCGCCGTAATATCGAAGCGATCCGCACGGCCTTCGCGCTGGAGAGGGAACAGCGGGCGGCCACGCCCGAAGAGCGGGATGTGCTGCGTGCGTACAGCGGCTTCGGAGCGATCAAGGAGGTATTGGAGCCGCTGCCGCACAAAAAGGAAACGGCGCTCACGCCCCTGATCGAAGAGCTGCACGCCGTGCTGAAAGAGAACACGGACGGCGAGCGCGAGTACAAACGCTATCTGGACGGCATCAAATCCTCGGTGCTGACGGCCTTCTACACACCGGCACCCGTGACGGATGCCATTGCGCGGATGCTCTATAATGCGGGCGTCGTTCCGGTGCGTGCACTCGAACCGAGCGCCGGGACGGGGGCTTTCGCGGAGTACCTGCGCCGTTATAACGAAGAGGCCGAGATCACCTGCTTCGAGAAAGACCCGCTGACAGGACTTATCCTGCACCGCCTGCATCCCGACGATACGGTGCGGGTACAGGGCTTCGAAACCATAGAACCCGCCTACGAGGGGCACTTCGACCTGATTACGAGCAATATCCCCTTCGGGGACGTTTCGTTGTTCGATCCGGCGTTCTCCTCTGCGCGCGATCCGGTGCGCCGGCAAGGCGCATGGGCGATACACAACTACTTCTTTATGAAGTCGGTCGATCTGGTGCGCGACGGGGGCCTCGTCGCCTTCATCACTTCGCAGGGTATGGCCGATGCGGAGCGCAATCGACCCGTGCGGGAATGGCTGATGGAGCGGTGCGATCTGGTCGCGGCCGTGCGGCTGCCGAACAACCTCTTTACCGACCATGCCGGAACGGAGGCGGGCAGCGATCTTATCGTCCTGCAAAAGAACTCGGTTGCCCGACCCCTCTCCGAGCGGCAGCGGGACTTTATCGAAACACGCACGCTCTCGAACGGCATTACGGTAAATAACAGCTTCCGATCGCTCGACCGCGTGGTGCAGACCTCGGCCAAAGCGGGCACGAACCCCTACGGGAAACCGGCGATGGAGTTCACCCACGCCGGAGGCGTGGAAGGCATCGCCCGTGCGCTGGCGGATATGCTCGCGGAGGATATGGAGCGGCATTTCAACCGGGAGCTGTACGAAAGCCATGCCCCGAAGACCGCTCCGCGTCAGTACAGGGAACGGCAGACGGAGACGGTAAGTCCGCGACAGGCGCACGACGACATCGGACAGGCACGGAATACGGAGCTGTCCGGACAAACGGCATTGCAGCAACACGGGAACCGAGAGATCGCACGGGAAAATCCTGCGACGGAGCGTGACGGCATCGGGCAGGAGCAAAAAGCAGAATTATCCGGCCAAACAGTCCGGCAGCAGACGCGGCAGGCAGCACCGTCCGCAGCGCAGGCTCCGGAAACTACGGCCGGTATATTCGACGACGAGCCGCCGTACCCTCCCGATCTCGATCCGTTCTGGCAGGCCATAGAAGACCATTGGTTTCCGGACGAGGCCGAGGCGAGAATCCGGACGGAAGAGGCCCTCCGCGCCGAAAGGCGGCAGGCGGAACCTTCATCCGCGCAAACGACGCTCTTTCCGGACGCTCCGGCTTCGCCGCATCCTTCCCGGCAAACCGCCGAATTCCGGCAGCCGGCGACTTCCGTCCGTCTTCCCGAAACAGCTCGGCGCGGCGGCCCGCGCCGAGCCGGAGAGGTACTGCAAGAAGTGCTTTCCGACCTGCGGCAGAAAGCGGAACGGTATCAGTCCGTCCGGGTGCAGGAACCCGTACCTTTCGATGAGCAGCCGGGGCCGTTCTGGCACCCGACCGAGGAGGAATGGCGTGACCTTAACCGCTGGATGGAAGAACGGTATGCCGTTACGCAGGCTGCCTCCGACGGCTACCGGCTCGACCCCGAAACGGGAGAGATGATCCCCATAGAGGATGCCGAAGCGGAGGAAATACGGGACGAAGCGACCGTGCAGGCCGAGGGTGCCGCCATGCCGAACGAATCCCTGCCTCCTCTGCCTACGCAGGAAGCATGGCAGCCTGCCGGGCAGGATTGGGCGGAGTTCGGTGCGTGGCAGGAGGAGCGGGAGAGGCGGTTTATGGAAGAGTACCCGCCCTCGCCGGAGATGTACGGATACGCCGAACCCGCGGCCGCAGCTCCGGAGAAGGAGCAGGCCGATACATCGGAGATGCGTCGGGAACCCGTCGTACAGGGTGTCCGGCCGGAAATATCCGAACCCGCGGTTATGGACTCCGCTGCACGGCGGGCACCTGCACACGTTCCTGCCTCGGCGCAAGAGCCTCAGTCCATGCAGGAAACGGAACGGTCTGCCGGCAGCACGGTGCGCCCGGCCGACGACGGGCTGGAAGAGACGGTTGCGGAACCCGCTGCAACGGCAACGCAGACACGAGCGGCCGGACAGCCCTCGCAGGATGGGTTCGCAGGATCGCTGTTCGATGCTTTCGATACGCAGACCGAACCGGAGCCGGTGCTGAACGTACAGCAGGAACCGGTGCTTACGCTCTACGACCTGTTCGGGTTCTCGGCCGAAGAACGCAGTCAGGTGAACCGTCCCAAGAAGCGCGGCCCGAAACCTAAAGGCAAACGACAGGCAGCGGGGATGCCGCAGGTACGACACCGGCCTGCACAACAGGACTCGGCGACTTCTTCTCAGAAGGCGTCCAAGCCCGTACAAGAGGAGGAGCGTCCTCTGGACTGGCGGGAGAGGCTGATGCAAAACCGGCCGCATCAAGAGGAACGACAGCCGGCAGAGGTGTCGACCGCCGTACCTGCGGAGCGCTCCGCAGGTACGTCCGCAGAAAATCAGCTGAGGACGATAACCGGAAACAGGCAGGCTGCGGCGAAGCCTGCGGCAGGGCGATCCGGCGTAGCCGGGCAGCCGCAGGCCGCGATCCGAACGGAATACGGAAGGGAGCGGCCGGAACCGTCACGCAAGGTTCCCGACAGTGCTGCGGACGGCAAATCCGGAGACAGGGCGCAGCTATCGGACGCATTGTCGCCACAGGCCGCTACGCCGCGCAATACGGCACACGGCGACGAGGCGGCCGAAGACCCGCTCGCGCCCCGGCCTTTCAAAGGAGAACGGCCGGAACATTACCGCGACGGGACGCTCATTGTGGATAAGGAAAACCGTGTAGGATACCTGAGCGACCTGAAAACCCTGCGCCCGATGTTCCATCCGCTCGACCTGCCCGAAGAACAGCGGGTGAAAATGTCACTTTATATCGAGGTGCGGGACACCTATCATCACCTCTACAACGTGGAGGCCGATACGCAGGCTCCGCACCCCGCGCTGCGCGTAATGCTGAACAGCCTTTACGACAACTTCGTGGAGCGGTTCGGCCGGCTGAACGAACCGCAGAATATCGACCAGATACGGATGGATTCGGGAGCCGACGAGATACTCTCGCTGGAACGTTACACCGACGGTATCGTGAACAAGGCCGACATCTTCGACCATCCCGTCGCTTTCAATCCGGCGGAGATCGAAAAGACGGACGATGTGCATACGGCATTGGCGGCCAGCATGAACCGTTATGCGGACATCAATATCGGGTATATATCGGAACTTACCGGGGCGAGCGAAGCGGAGGTGCTGGAACAGCTCAAAGGACGTATCTATTTCAACCCCGACAGCGGGAAGTACGAAATCGCCGAACGTGTCATCGCAGGCAACGTCATTGAGAAGGCCGACCGCGTGCAGCGCTTCCTCGACGAGAATCCGGATCACGAAGGCGCACGGGAAACCCTCGCAGCGCTGCACGAAGCCACGCCCAAACCGATCGCATTCGAGGATCTGGACTTCAACTTCGGCGAGCGGTGGATACCTACGGGCATCTATGACAGTTACGCCTCGTGGCTCTTCGAAACGGAGGTCAAGATCGGTTACATCGCCGACCTGGACGAGTTCGGCATTACGGCCAAAGACGAGTACAATATCAAGATACAAAACCAGTATGCCGTCCGGGGAGAGTTCCGCCGTTATACCGGACTGCATCTGATGAAACACGCCCTGCACAACACGATTCCGGACATCACCAAAAAAGCCCGCAAACTGATCGACGGCGAGTGGAGGGAGGTGAAGGTACGCGACGGGGAGAAGATACAGCAGGCCAACATCAAGATCGACGAGATCCGCAGCGGTTTCACGGACTGGCTGTGCGACCAGTCCGCCGACTTCAAGGAGCGTCTGGCCGACATGTATAACCGCAAGTTCAACTGTTTCGTGCGCCCGAAGTACGACGGCTCGCACCTGACCTTTCCCGGCCTCGACCGCAAGGCTTTAGGCATCGAAGACCTCTATCCGAGCCAGAAAGACGCTATTTGGATGGATATTCTGCTGGGCGGCGGCATCGTGGATCATGAGGTCGGCGGCGGCAAGACCCTGATCATGTGCTGCGGAACCTACGAGAAAAAACGCATCGGACTGGTGAACAAACCGATGATTACGGGATTGAAGGCCAATATCCACGAGATAGCCAAGACGTTCTGCACAGCGTACCCGATGGCTCGCGTGCTCTATCCGGGCCGTGAGGATTTCACGCCGAAGAAGCGCGAGCAGATATTCCGGCAGATCAAGAACAACGATTGGGATGCGGTGATCCTCTCGCACGAGCAGTTCGGTATGATCCCGCAGTCGCCAGAAATCCAGCAGGAGATTTTGCGGGCGGAACTCGACAGCGTGGAGCAGAACCTCATGCTGCTCAAGGCACAAGGTAAAAACGTGTCGAAACGTATGCTGACCGGCTGCCTCAAGCGCCAGCACAATCTGGAGGCCAAACTGCAAAAGGCGCAGTACGCCCTCGACCATCGCAGGGACGATGCGGTGGACTTCCGCCGTATGGGTATCGACCACCTCTGCGTGGACGAGAGCCACAAATTCAAAAATCTGATGTTCAACACGCGGCACGACCGCGTGGCGGGCCTCGGCAACCCCGACGGGAGCCAGCGGGCGCTTAACATGCTCTTTGCTCTCAGAACCATACAGGAGCGCACGGGGCGCGATCTGGGGGCGACATTTCTGTCGGGGACGACCATTTCCAACTCCCTCACGGAGTTGTATCTGCTGTTCAAATACCTGCGTCCGCAGGCGCTCGAAAGACAGAACATCCGCACCTTCGACGCATGGGCCGCCGTATTCGCCAAAAAGAGCGTCGATTACGAATTTTCGGTCACCAACCAGATCGTGCAGAAGGAACGGTTCCGCTATTTCATCAAGGTTCCGGAACTGGCGGCTTTTTATTCGGAAATTACGGATTTCCGCACGGCCGAGGACATCGGTATCGACCGACCGCACAAAAACGAGATACTGCATAACATCCCGCCCACGCCCGACCAGCAGGCGTTTATCGACAAGCTGGTGCATTTCGCCAAGACGGGCGATGCCACGGTGTTGGGACGGGCACCCCTCACGGAAAGCGAGGAGAAGGCCAAAATGCTCATCGCTACGGACTACGCCCGTAAAATGTCGCTCGATATGCGTATGATCGACCCTGAGCTGTACGGCGATCATGCGGACAACAAGGCAAACCACTGCGCCGCGCAGATCGCACACTATTACCGCAAGTACGACGCACGGAAAGGCACGCAGTTCGTCTTCTCCGATCTGGGGACATGGAAGCCGGGAGACGAGTGGAACGTGTACGCCGAGATCAAGCGCAAGCTGGTCGAAGACCACGGTATTCCGGCTTCCGAGGTTCGTTTCATACAAGAGGCAGCCGGCAGCGAGGGCAAACGCAAGAAGATGATCGAAGAGATGAACACCGGACGTATCCGCGTATTGTTCGGCTCGACCGACATGCTGGGTACGGGCGTGAACGCCCAGAGGCGGTGCGTGGCGATCCACCACCTCGACAGTCCGTGGCGGCCCTCGGACTTGGAGCAGCGCGAAGGACGCGGCATCCGCAAAGGCAACGAGATAGCCAAACTCTACGCCGACAACACGGTGGACGTGCTGATCTACGCCGTCGAAAAGTCGCTCGACGCCTACAAGTTCGGGCTGCTGCACAACAAGCAGCTGTTCATCCGCCAGCTCAAACAGAACCGTATGGGCGTGCGTACCATCGACGAAGGCGGCATGGACGAAGGCAGCGGCATGAACTTCTCGGAATACGTCGCCGTGCTGTCGGGCAACACCGACTTGCTGGAAAAGGCCCGCCTCGAAAAGAAGATCGCGGGGCTGGAGAGCGAGCGTCAGGCGTTCGTCCGCGGCAAGTCGTCGAGCCGCAGCCAGCTGGAATATACGCTCGGAAAAATCGGGGAACTCGACGAAAGGATCGGACGCATCGAAAAAGACCTCGAAGCTTTCAGGAGCCGTGCGGAACTCAACGAGGACGGATCGTATCGCAACCGTATCACGCTGGACGGGGCGGAGAGCAACGATCCGCAGTTCATCGGCAAACAACTGAACCATATCGCAAAAACCGTTGATACGGGAACGGGTGAGAAACGGATCGGCTCCATCTACGGGTTCGAGATCATCGTCAAGAGCGAAAAGAGCATGAAGGAGGATTTCGAGGCCATTCGCAACCGCTTTTACGTGCGGGGAGAGGGAGAATACCTCTACCAGTACAACTACGGCAATCTGGCCGGAGACCCTCGCACGGCGGCGCTCAACCCCCTGCATGCGCTGGGCACGATCGAACCGACGCTGGAGAAATTCCGCAAGGAGCGCACCTCGCTGGAAAAGGACGTGCCTCAGCTCCGGCAGATCATCGAGGGCACATGGCGCAAAGAAGCCGACCTCGCGGCTTTGAAAAAGGAGATGGAACAGCTCGACCGGCAGATACAACTCGCGCTCAAACCCGTAGGTAGCGACCGTGATGGCGAAGAGGCCGGAGAGCAGCAGGAACAGCAGCAGGAGAAGGACGCGCGACGGGAAACACCTGTCGCCGATGACCTGCAACGGCATATTCCCGCACGCCTGCGGCAGATCGCCGATGCCTCCGGCGGACGTATCGTCATCGGCAGCGTGCCGTCCCGCACGGACGATGATTCTCCATCCAAAAAAATCAAACTATAAACGGGAAAGCCTTGCATTTTATCCTTGCAAGGCTTTCCCGTTTCATCGGTTATCGGTGTCCCGGTCGGAGTGTTTATTCCTTATCCGAACCAAACGGCGGCAGTCCGATCATGTCCTCGATCAGTCCATCGGGATTCTTGTCCAGAAAATTCTGGCCCGACACGACACTGTGCCCCAACTCCCGTTCCGTCTCCCTGCGGGCCACTCCGGCGACGTTGCCGCCGCGCCGGGCGACCCGTTTGCTTTCGGCGAACGTATCGGGTTTCTCCTGCTGTGAAATTTCGGTCGTCACCCGTTCGCCCAGCATCGTGAAGATCAGCTCCAAATCGGTCATGTGGTCACGCAGGTTTTGTCCCTTTTTCGTCAGCCCCTTGATCGCCCTGTGTTCCGAAGGCGTCACGCCGAATGTCGCACGCGCGATCTCCGCCGTCAGGATAGCGAAATCCCTCTCTTCCCGAATGCCGCGTTCTTTCCACTCATCCGTCAGGTTCTGCCGTATGGCGATGCCCCGCAGCCGTTTGTCGATCCAATCCTTCGGATAACCTTTGGCCTCGTAAACGGCCTTCATGCGTTCCTGCGCCAGCTCAGGGTTCTCGATCTCCTGCACACGCTCATATCCGACCTGTGCCAACCATTGTTTGAATGGTTCGGCCTTCGGAGAGGGAATCGACTGGATGATACGAAATAACCCTTTAACATCGGCAGCCTGAACAGATCTCCGGCGACCATCGGCGGCGATCATCGCAACCGGGGTACAAATTGTACCCCAGTTGCGATTAAGCAAGGGATCGCGTTGCCGCATACGCTTGATATACTGTTTGACATCTACACTATCTGTCAAAAATTCAACGACATCGGCAATGGAAAAATACCATTGCTCATTCATCCATGCACGGCGGATCTGCTTGTCCTGAAAAACAACGATCTTACTATCTGCCATAAACGAATTTATTTTTCACAAAGTTAGTTTTTTAATCCGGCAGGTGCAATAAGTCGAGAGTCTAATTCAATGAATTGAATTCTGTTTCGATAAACCTAACCGCATCCGATTCTTCAGTAGAATGTTTTGCGGTATGGCATCCGATAACGCAGATAACCCGATAAAGTTACATCGAAAGGGCTGTCTGACAAGTCTTGAACAAGCCTTTTTATTTTTCCGATCCGCTGCCGCGCCGATAGAGCCAGCGAGCCAATCCGAACAGGTAGCGGCGGAATCCCGGGACATAGGCCAGCAGACGGTCGAACCATGCGAGGTGTGGGGATGTGAACCTTACCACGAGGCCGACGTAGATCATGGCGAATAGTGTTCCGACGCCTACGACATTCCACTGCCAGCGTCCGAAAAAGAGATAACAACCCGCTACAGCCAGCAGGACGAGGGTCGTATCCACCATAATCTTGACTTTGGCAAAAGGACGGTGCGCGACCTGACTTATGACGATCGAGATACCCTCGCCGGGCATAGTCACCGAACCGCATCGCACCTCGAAGGCGATGCCGATGCCCATGACCGTACAACCTGCCAGTTGCGTTAAGAGCTGCGAAGGCAACGTCGTACACGCCAATCCGGAGGTCAGTGCCATATTGAGGTCTATCAGCCACCCGAAGATAAACCCTATGACCAGTTGAAAGAGCTGCATGGGCTCGAACTTTCGCCGCAGAATGAGTATCTGGCAAAGTACCAGCAGGGCGTTCATCGCAATCGTATATTCGCCGATCGTCCACTGCGGGACGATGCTTACGGGGCCTGCCAGCGAGAATACGAAGGGCAGCGAGGAGATCACGCTGCTGCCCAGACCGGATTTGACGCAGAGAACCACTCCCAGCGTCATAAGATACAGTGACCCCAGCAGCAGTAAATGCTGCCAGAGGAACGATAGAGTCTTTGCCTTCGTTATCATAAATAAAATCGTGTCGAATGAAAAATGGGCCTTGCCGACGGCAACACCCATTCCCCCGCTGGATACAGTTTGCTTATTTGCAGGCTTCGAGCGAAACCTTGCGGAACTCTTTCATCCGCTTGCCCAGTTCAAGAGCAGCTTTGCGGGCACGGGCGCCGGCCGCCTTGTTGTTATGTAAATATTGACATAACAACAATTAGGTAAACACTATTATAATGTAAAGAAGCGGTTGGAATATATTATGTTCCAGCCGCTTCCTAATTATTTTCTTTACATAATT
>ENA-UEQO01000360-UEQO01000360.1-human-gut-metagenome-genome-assembly--contig:-NODE-360-length-53582-cov-10.850706_pt1 | contig 53582 bp, 49 predicted proteins | sample MGYA00242938_ERZ507940 | MGnify/ENA primary metagenome ERZ507940 (study PRJEB26167, sample SAMN06115517) | human gut metagenome | host: Homo sapiens | place: China:Chongqing | collected 2014-12-03... | reverse complement strand
TTCATTGTAATGACTCCTTTGATTAAAATTAGTGTTGAATCGTAATTGTAATGATTGCCCCGGCTGTGCCGATGATTTCGCCACTGACTGGGTCGAGATTGTGGAACATGGCTGTGCATTCGTATGTGCCAGCCGGGAGCTCCACGTCAAGGGCAGCACGTTCGATCTTGCTGCCCACAGGGATCGCTTTGGACTGATAAATGACCTCCTGTGTGTCGTTGCGGATGAACTCGACCTGCTGGGGGTAGTTATTGATCGATTCGTTCACGATCATGACGTTGCCCTCGGCCTTACCGTTTTCAAAGTAAGGTGCGGTGTTCATGCTGATGTTGATCATGCCTTCCGCGACCTTTTCATTCAGCTTCTCCGCAATTTCTTCGGGGCTGAGATTATCCCAGCCACCCTCGACGGCGGACGAATCATAAATGATCCCGGATTTGCTGTCTGCAAGTGCCATATCTGCGGGCTTATGCAGCAGCCTGACTGCGAGGAAAATGCCCGCGCCGACCAGCAGGACGAGGAAAATGACCGCGTAGACGGTAATGTCCTTCGAGCGTGTTTCACGAGGAGCGTCAACGTATTCTTCTTTGGCTTTCATAGAGAAAACTCCTTTTGTAGTTTAGTGCCGTCAGGGAGGCACCCTCAGACGGCGCAGCAGCGGTTCCAGTGTGGACGCTGCAGGGAACATGAAATCGGTCATAGGCAGAACGCTGCCGGATTACAGGTTCCGCTTGATGATCCGCGTGATAATGCCGACGGCAATGCCGTGTTCTTCATCCAGCCGTGTGACCGCAAAGCTGACATCGTCCTTTTTGCCGGGCATTCTGGAATCATAGCAGGTGTGTGCGATGGCGTTGACGCCGTTGTTCAGACGGATATACACCACACCGCCGCGAAGGTCCGTGACCTTGCCGGCATACTTGCTCTGTACCTGACACTTTTTGAGATTATCCACGCTGGTTTCGGAAAACGTGCTGCGGATATCTGCCCGGATGGAAAGATGCTCGGCATCCTCACCGCTGATCTCCTGCACGCGGACCAGAACCCGGTCGCCGACACTGTAAAGGTCGCGGACGTCGGACACCCACTGCCAGGAGAGGTCACGCGCAAAGATGGCACATTCAATGCCAAAGGCTTCGACACGCAGCACCTTCTCCGCGACGGCGATCACGCGCGCCTCGACCAGACGGCCAGGATAGATGTAGGGGTTTCCAGAAACATCTTTGCCGAGATAGAACGTCTGCCGCTTGCGGAGCATGGCTTCCCGGCGGCTGGCAACGGCGCTGTGCGTGGTTGAGTCAATGCCCTTGACGATGAAGTCGATCTCCGCGCCGAGCATCGTGCCAAGAATGCGGTTCAGCCGATTCATGTAGTCGGCATATGCTCTGCCGGACGGCATCCGTTCCTCCAGCACAAGCATCTCGCGGATCGGGATAGCGATGCGGAAACCACGGAAGCTAACCGTCGCCAGCGTTTTGCCGCCTGCGGTCTGCTCAATGCCGTCCAGCGTGCCGGTCAAGATCCGCCGTGTCCGATAGGCGTTGCGGATCTCGTGCCAGAGTTCGTCCGTGGCTTCGGCCTCGCTTTTGATGCGCGTTCTGGCGGTGATCGTCAGAACCGCGTCATTGCGCGCCGCGGGCGGAGATTCCGAGAGTGCGGCTTCACCGGACGGTTCTTCTGCGGGGATGGTCAGCGCCGGTTCTTCCTCGGAGGGCATCGGTTCTGCTTCGTCAGACGGAGCAGGCTGCGGATCTTCCTGCGCGGGAGCTTCGTTCAGCGCCTGAAGAAATTCCGTGTATTCCTCCGACGGCGTATCATCCTCCGGTGCGCCTTCATCGGGCGGACTTTCTGTGGGGATGGGTTCCACCACCGGTTCGGTGAGCGGTGCGTCGGGAAACTCCTGCGTTTCAGCGGAAAGCAGGTCGTCCTGTTCGCCGCTGTCCGGGGCAGGTAATTCCTTTTTTCTGGGCATGGGTCATTCCTCCTTTTTTTCTGTTTTGGGTTTGGATAAAATGGATTCCTTGCTTGTGGTTATGATCTTCTGCTTTTTTGCAGGAGCATCCTTTTTGGGCGCTGGGGCTGTGCGGGGCGCAGGTGCGACTGGGGGCGGCGCTTCGCTTCTCCAGCGCGGGATGTGCGACGCCGCTTTGTCCGGGCGCAGCTTCTTTGCTTCATAGTGCTTGGAATAGTCAAATTTATCGACCTCCAGAATATTGCGCCCGCGGATAATGACGAGCGCCTTATCCACGTCCAGCCGCAAAACTTCATCCATCGTGAGCAGCCGCCTGCGGCCGACGCCGCTTGTCTCGCGGTATTCCGGGGTGTAGTTGGAAATGCGCCATGTACCAAGCTGTTTGGCCTGACTGGTCACGGCGACACTTGCCTCGCCGGAGCGTGAGGAAATGAACTCTGCCGTTAGTGCATCCGTACAGCCAAGGAACAACTGCACGTCGCAGTTTCCTAGAATTTCCTGCCATTGATTGTTGGGATAGCGGTTTTGCAGACCGGCGAGATTCTGAAATACGCAGGACATACTGATGTTCCGGGAACGGATCACGGAGATTTTTCGGCTGAGATCGGGGATAACGCCGCAGGCGCAAAGCTCCTCGCCGAGCACATGAACAGGAACCGGCAGACAGCCGCCCGGACAGTTCTGGTCGGCGTAGCGGACGAGTTTGATAAAAATGAACGACAGAAACAGCGAGGACAGGAAATCAAAGGTACTGTCCTGATCGCTCGTGATGCAGTAATAAGCGCACGGCTGCTTGCCCGGCAGCTCCAGATCGATCTCATCATGGCTGGTGATGGCGCGAATATCTGCGTTCTGGAACACCTGCAGCCGGGAGCCGAGACCGATAATGACGCCGCCGCGCACGCTCTCCGACGATTGGCGGAAGATGCTGTACGGCGCTCTGGCCGGATGCCCCAGCGGGAGCGCGTCAAACAGTTCGTTCAGTTCCTTTTCCGAGCAGCTTACAAGCAGCTGATACGCTTCGCCAATGTTTCGCCGTTCCGGTGGATAGCTGCGCTCGACAAACAGCACAAGTGCTTTGAGAAGATTCATTTCGGCGCTGTCCCAGAAGTGGTCGCCCCGGTCGCTGCCTGTGTTGCGGATGATAACGTCGCAGAAAAGCTGCGCCATCAGCTCCTGCCCGTCGATCTCGGACAGGCAGTTCCACGAATCTGACGACGCAGGCGTGACCAAGTTGAACACGCGCACGGTATAGCCCTGGCCGCGCAGATAGGCACTGGTTTTCTCGTACAGCTCTGATTTAGGATCACAGATGACCAGTGAGTTTTTCCGTGCCGCGCATTGAAGAATCATGTTGACACAGAATGCGCGCGTCTTTTTCGAGCCGCTTGCGCCGTAGACGGCAAGATTTCCGTTGAAGCGCGTTTTCTCCGGGATACAGACCACACGGCCATCCACTTCACCGAGAATGGTGCCGTAGTGCTTGCGCAGGTCCGGTACAAAGTCGAGTACCTGTCCGGCTTCTTTTGGATTGAGAAAACCGGCGGTTCCGTAGGTTCCCTTGTGGGAATATGTCAGGTTTCTGGCCTTGTCGTACTGCCCGTCGCCGCCGGCACCCATGTGCATGATCGCCACGACGAGAAGTACGATTGCCGCCAGAAAGATTCCCATACCGTACAGACCGTATGGAAAACGGAACACGAACTGCAGGCAGACACTGAACGCAGCGTCCGGCAGCGGCGGCGAAGTGCCGCTGTACGGCGTGCCGCCTTCGGCTGTCCACGTCTGGTAGTTGTAAATGAACTGCGCGAGATAGCCGCCAGCATAGAAAAGCGCGGCCAGCGCGACGGGTAGAAAACAGGCCAGCGTGATCTTCTGTTTCTTATTGATGGAGCATCATCCTTTCATAAGCGGCAAAGTCGATGCTTGTGATATTGACCTGCGCGCCAAACACCTCCCGCAGCGCCTCTGCCTGATAGTCAAAGCAGAGAATGCTGCCGGGCTGATTGTGCAGCGTCAGCGCACAGCGGAACCGATGCAGTCTTGGCAGGTCGCAGAGATACGAAAACAGGACGGGCGACCCGTCCTGCTCCAGCGCGTCATGTTCGATTGGCATTGCGGGAGACGGCGGCAGGAGGTTTTCGGAAAGAATTTCGTTCAACTGCTCCAGCATATCCGGTTGACATAACTGAAACGCGCCGACTTCTCCAAAGTGGTCGAGCGTCAGAAAATAGAAATGCGGATAGCTGCCATCCAGAAGGAAATGGTTCTGCGCCATGTCATTCAGGATCGCAGGTATCTGCATGGGAGAACTGCCAAATACAATGCCGCTGATCGTGAACTGTGCATTGCGGTAAAATTCGGTCTGTAAGACAGCCTTGAGCCGAATTTCGGCGTTGTACGCCCATCTTGGAAAGGTCGAAGCCATGTTGTAGATCGGGAAGATAGCTTGTTTTGTGAACAGCACGCCCGTCATGCGGGAATTGCGGATTTTGGTGCAAAGACTGCCGAGAGATTTGAACTCGCGGGAGGAATAGTAGACCGGAAATAGAGTGGGATTTGAGAGCCAGTCTTGAATAGATGGCTTTTCCCACGGCAGCGACGGGATTTGCGCGTTGTGCAGGATCAAAAGCGCCTCGGCCATCCGGTGCAGCCGCAGCCGGCGCTCTGGTTCTGACTTCAAAGAGTTTGTTTCGGACGTGCCTGTAAGATAGGGCGCAAGGTCGACCGGATATTTTTGAAGCAGCAGCCGTTTGGCGCTTGTGGTCAGCCTGAGTCCGCGCAAACCGTTCTTGGTATACGAATGGAGCAGCCCGTCCTTTTTGAGCTTGCCGATCACGCTTTCGATATAGCTGCTGCCGCCCGGAAAGCGGCCGGAAAAAGCGGCCGGGAACTCGCCGGAGATGGATACTATTTGCAGCACGAGAAGGGGCAGTGTACCCTCGGCGGGAAGTTGCGTCGGATTCATAAACGATGACCTCTTTTACCGTATCGGCTCTTAACTTCGGTAATTTTTGCGCTGTCGGTCAAGCGAAAACGCCTGATGTTTCAAGGGAAAACGCCATGCGCGGCGGTATCTGAAAAAGAAGGACGAAAAATGCTTAAAAATCCGACATGGTTTCCAGCGCATTTTGATGCTCTTCCAGCCAGCCCGGAAACATATCTTGATCCATTACAAAGAGCTTTGTGACATCTTCCTCGCCTAACTCCGTGGTGTTATAGACGTTGCACAAAAGCCCATTGTCATCCATCATAAGATAGGCGCAGACAACGTCCAGAATCTGCTTCATTTCCAGATTGTCGTAGTCCCGGATGCGACCGCGTCCGCCAGATACCGCATAGATATGGCAGAAGCAGATGATGCACGACTCAAAATGGGAAAGAGGATGATCTTTAACAAACTGTCCGAGCGCCTGCTCCAGCGGGTCGGTCAGATATTCGGCGCTGCGCTGCTTTTTCTTAGGAAGCAGACCCGGCAGCGTAATTTCCACCAGCCCCGGCTGCGCAGTGATCGTGATGCCGAGGACATTGGCGGCAGAGGTCAGGTATTCATGCTTCTGCACGGTGGTAAAGCCGTAGACCAGATGCCGCATCCGGCAGGCGATCTGCTCTGCGCGGAGGGCTGCGTCGGTGGAGAGCAGCTCATAGTTTTCCGGATAACGCTGCAAGTCAATCGTGTTCATGGCGCAAAGCGCATTGCTCAGCCGCGAGACCTCTGCCAGCAGCGAGGATATTCGCTTGGATAAAAGCGCACGGTTCATAGATAACCTCCATAGTGTGAAATAGAGCTTCAAAAAAAGAAAATTGATTTTATTTAGAATCTAGGCTATACTGAACTGAGAAAATACGATGCGTGAAAGGAGCGGTTGTTATGGATCAAATACAAAACCGCCGGATTGCTGCTGTCAAGGCAGCCGACGCGATCAATGCGATTGAAGGCGTTCCGGTTTCCGATTATGCAAAGACGCTCTCTGCTTGTTGGGCAAAGGGTGAAATCACAGACCAGCAAATGAAATCTGCGCTGCTCGCTTCTCACAGAAGGCTGGTGGCAACAGTATATAGCAACGACTGAAATGTAATTTATATAGTTTATTTTCTGAACGGATGCAGACTTTGCATCCGTCCTTTTACATGAGTTCTTGAAGATATTGAACACTTCCATCACCATCCAGCAAACAGTATGCGCGCACATTTGGGATGGCGAGCAGATCGACCTGCGCGGCATCCTCCAGAATGACCAGCCGCACAGGTGGTTCTTGTTCCGGACGTGCAAGCAGCAGATTCAAAATGGCTTCTTTGCCCGGTTCGGCGTAGAGAATTTCATAGACCTCGCCGCCGGCAAGGAAGATGATCTTCACGGGATATTCTCCCGCAGCATGGTACTCGACCTGCTCCATAAAGTCTGCCAGGACGGTCACCGCTGCTTCCAAACCACGGTCGCGGTCTTTGGGCAGCTCCGGCGTCAGGGAATAGAAGCCGTCCACGAGGAACAGCCGCTTTTGCTTGCAGAGATAGGACAAAAGATTTTTGATCTGCTCGTCTTTCTGCGGATACAGACCAAAAATCTGTTTCTGTGTCAAGACACCATAGGTCGAAATTTCCCGCAGGATGCCGCTGGCTTCGTGCGAGTAAATCTGGGCGCGGGTTTTCATAGAAGTCACCTCTAATTTTTGTGCGTATAACTGCCGCACAGAATACGTACAAACTGTAGCCGTCAGATCTGAAGATGGCTGCTGTACGTATAAAAGACGTATTGTGTACGCAAAGATGATTTTAGAGAAAAGATGTTGCTTTCAAAGCTGCAAAATTGATTGCAATTTTAGGCGTATTCATATATGCTGGAGACAAATGGGAGGCGATTCGTTTGGATACGAGAACGGTAACTTTCACGACCCACGCAGAGCCCAATGTAGGAAATTTGGTAGATGGGATTGAGAAGCAACACGATATTTCAGAGACACTTGTCCGCGTTGAAATGACGGATGCTGAATTTAACGCCATGATGCAAGATGGGCTGAGTGCTGCAAAGGCTGACCATTCCAGCGCTGTGTCCGAAGTCTTTGCAGATTTGCGTAGAGAACTCTGTATATGAATGGGCTGCTCGAATTTTTGAGCGTTTACAGAAAAGTTAAAAACCATCCTGCGTATGCTCCCTTGATAAAATGAGAAAGCTATGATAAAATACGATTGACCATAGATTATCCTAAAAATGTGGAGGGCGTTATGGCATATATCACACGAGAGCTTGAGCGTAAGTTCTTAAAGCTCAATGATTTTTTCAAGGTCATCCTTGTTACAGGTGCGAGGCAGGTCGGTAAAACGACGATGTTAAAGCACCTTGCAGAAAGCAGCAGAACCTATGTCACGATGGACAATACAATGGCAAGAGAGCTCGCACAGTCTGACCCCGTGCTGTTCTTTCAGACCTATAAGCCGCCGGTCCTTATTGATGAGGTGCAGAAAGCACCGGAGCTGTTTGAGCAAATCAAGATCATTTGCGACGAGAGTGATGAAAAGGGCCTTATCTGGCTGACTGGTTCTCAGCAGTACAATATGATGAAAAAAGTGCAGGAAACCCTTGCCGGAAGAATTGGCATTCTGGAGCTATACAGCTTATCCGCAAGAGAAAAAGCAGGGTTTGTATTCGATACGGATCTGGATTTTTCGCTTGCCACGCTGCAGGCAAGGCAGCAGAAAGTTCCGAAGAACGATGTAATTCAGGTATTCCAGCACATTTGGGAGGGCGGTATGCCGCAGGTGCAGGGCGTGGATGATGAACTCAGACAGGAGTATTTCAACTCCTACATCGATACCTACCTGATGCGTGATGCAACCGAAGCCGGCGGCATCACCGATGCTGTGCGTTTTCGCAAGTTCCTTGTTGGATGCGCCTCGCTCGTGTCGGAGCAGGTCAATTATTCCACATTGGCTGAGTCGGCCGACATTGCTCCGAGTACGGCGAAGGAGTGGCTGAACGTACTTGTAGGATTGCGTATCGTCTATCTGCTTGCGCCGTATTCCAACAATGAACTCAAGCGTCTCAGCAAAACGCCGAAGCTGTACTTCTGCGATACCGGGCTATGCGCGTATCTATCCATGTGGCTGACGCCGGATACACTGCGCAGCGGCGCTGCAAGCGGGCATTACTACGAGAACTATGTTGTAATGGAGCTGGTCAAGAACTACGCCTACGCGAAGTCCAAGGTGAATCTGACCTATTTTCGGGATTCCAATGCAAAAGAGATCGACGTGTTTGTTGAGGAAAACAATGTCATTCATCCGCTCGAAATCAAAAAGAGTGCTGCGCCCGACCGCCGGGAGGTCAAAAAGTACAGTGTAATCGACAAGGCATCCTTGAAGCGTGGAAATGGCGGTATCATCTGTATGTGTGAGGAGCCGATTCCAATCGACGCGGATAACTGCTTTATCCCGAGCAATCTAATCTGAACAATTTCAAGCAGTATTAAGAAAGCATCTCTGCGGAGGTGCTTTTCTTATACCCAAAACCAAAAGAAAGAGGGCAGACCGCACCGCAAAGCAGAGTATCACAGTATCTTCCAATCCTCCAATCAGACACGCTCTATTTTGCCGTTCCGTTTCAGTAATTCCTGAAGCTCCCTGCGGTCGGTGGTGATGAGTTCCTTTTCCAGTTCGCTGCATTTAATCTCAACGGCGACATTATTATTGTTCGTGCTGATAAGGGCGCTGCCGCGCTCAAAGTGCGTGATCTCCATCAGCTCTGCTTCGGACAGATGCAGAATGGAGCCGACGCGCTGGGCTTCCTCATCCTCCAGATTCAAGATCACCTTGGTCTTGGAGTTGTTGATGATGCCCTTGCCGTATTTGCCGTCCTCCAGTGCAAAGAAGTCATTGAGATCCTGCGTTGCACAGACGGCCGAGCCGCCGTAGCCGCGGATGATCTTGAAGATCTCCAGCACAAACTCCGCTGCCAGACGGTTGCTGCTAGCGCCGATGAGCTGCCAGCACTCGTCAATGAAGATGGCCTTTTCTTCGGTGCGGTTCTCCTTCGCCTTATCCCACACAAAGTCCAACGCCATAAACATGCCGACGGTCAGAAGGTCGCCGGTCAGCTCCGAAATATCTAGAACGATGTATTTGTTATCGAGAGACACGTTCGTCTGCTGGTTGAACGTTTTGGCAGAGCCGCTGACGAGCCGGTTCAGAATGTTTGCCAGCCGCAGCGTCGAAGAAGATTCTTTGAGGACTGCATAGAGATCGCCCAGAATCGGCATTTCGCGGTACCGCTCCGGGTGCTTAGGGTCGCGGAGCGTGTCATTGTCGTGTGTAATGCCTTTCTTGGCATAGGTGCGGATCATGGCTTCATCGAGAAGCTGCCGCTCCTCATGGTTCATGTCGGGGATCAGCAGGCTGAAAAAGATGTGCAGCCGCTGGATCTTGGCGGCCAGCATGGAGTGCTCCACGGTGCTGCCGTCGAGTTGTTCATCGACCGAGCGGTCCGTCTGCCGGATTTCCATGACGTTAATGCAGTTGGGGGATGCGGGCGAGATCTGAATGAACGCGCCGCCGATGTTGGAGCAGGCCCGATGAAATTCGTGCCCTTTGAGCGGCGCGACGATGAACACCTGAATGCCCTTGCGCCGCATCCGCAGCGCCATGAGCTGCATAGTAAAGGTCTTGCCGCTGCCGCTCGTGCCGAGAATGGCAATGTTGGCGTTTTTGTAGATACGCGAATCAAAGATGTCCACGATGATGAGAGAGTTATTGTGCTTGTTGACGCCGAGCAGGATGCCGTTGTCATCACACAGCTCATACGCCGTGAACGGATAGCAGCTTGCCGCGCCCAATGTCAGCACGTTCCGCTTGCTGCGTTCAAAGAGCGATTTATCCAGCTTCACGAGCGGAAAAGACGAGCGGAGCGCCTGTTCCTGACAGAAATTGCAGTTCTGCACATTCATATCCTGCGAAATGAGCAGCTTCTTCATTTCAGCGCACTTCCAGTCCAGATCGTCCGGATTGTCTGCGGTCACGGTGATGAGCAGATTCAGGTAGTAGAAATCTTCATGGTTGCTCAGACCATCCTTCAGGAAATAGCCGCTTCGGATGGCGCTGTCGAGATCGTCAAAGTCCGTGTTGGTGTCGCTCGTTTCCTTGATCTTGCTGCGGTTGATGCGAAGCTGCTGGCCGAGCTTGCGGATCATGCGATCCTTCGGCTGCCGCGTCAGAAATACATCGAGGTCAATGCCGTCCCCGGCGTTGACCAGAAGACTCAGCCAGCCCGCGGGAACCTCGGATTTATACCCGTCCGACGGCACCAGCAGATACGCATAGTACGTTCCGTCGATGCAAAGATAGCTGCCATGCGTGAAATCCAGCTGCGAAGGCGCAAAAAAATCACCGACGGGAATCTCGTCGATGGAGCAGCCCGACTTTATATAGTTGGATGTGATATGGGAGATGCGCTGCAAAAACGGAATATCCGTGCTTTCTCTGCGGCAGAGAAATGTATAGAGCATTTCGGCGGCAGCTTCGTCCTCATTCTCATGCTGGACAACGCTGTTGCCGCATTGCCGGAGATAATTTGCCGCCGTCCGCGCCGCTGTTTGCAGTGACGAAATGGCATCCGCTTCTTCACGGTCTTTCTTCGCGCCGGGGAGCGGTTCATATTCCATGATGAGGAAAAACCTGCGTGCGATGGCTTCTCTGGAGCCGAGCTTTTTGAGCAGCTTCAGATAGTCCTCCTGCTGCATCCGGCAGCTTTCGTTCGTCTCCTGCGCCATCTCCCGGCGCACGGTTTCGATATGCCGGTTCATATCTGCGCGCTTGGTGATAACCTTGATTTGAAGCTTCACAGGTGCGATTTTGAGGTAGCTGATGAATGAATACACGATATTCCGCTGCTCTCTTGCGCTGCGAAGCAGAAAATTGATCGGCACGATTTCTAAAATCTTGATAAAACGGTGATCTGTCGTATAGACGATGCCGTTTTCGATTTTCTGGATGGGCACATACGCCGCAAGCGGATTGCCGGGGCGTTCCGCCTGCTTCTTTTGCCGGTAAGCGGTGTCCAGCATCAGGCGGCGTGTGTCCTTTGCAAAACGGATGCGGCTGCCGTCCTTTTTATAGGCGGCAGGCTGCACAGCCGTGCTGGGGCCGGACTTTTTATCCCATGTCGGGAGAATGGACTGCTTTCGGCTGCTTTTGCCGCCGCTTTTGCTCAGGGTTCTGCGGTTGCGGAGGAAACGAAAAAACAGAATGATATAGGAGGAAAGCGGCATCCCCGCGATCCCGATGAGCGCCAGAAGCGCCAGCGGCAGCGAGGTCAGGCAGAGCAGGATGATCCGGACGGTCAGCGTCAACGAGAGCGTCAGGATCGGAAGCCCGGTGCCGGCGGCAAGAATGACCGCCTCGACCACATTTCGCGCCTTGAATAAGCCGCCGAAGAACGAACCGCCCTCAATAAAGTTTGGCGGGATCACATAGCTGTCCCGCTGTTCCTGACTCATAGGTTCTCACATCCGATCTTTTCTTTGCGGTGGATTCGGCAGCTTCTGCACGATCTTTTCATGATAGGCGATCTTGCCGTCCTCCGTTTGATAGGGCTTTCGTTCTACAGTGTCCGCTGCGTACTGCTTATACCATGCGGCGTCGTCCGCGGAGTAGACCTTGCTGTAATCGCCCTTCGGTTGGGCGTACTGGTCAGCATGGTACATACAGAAATCAATGCCGCCCGGATGCTCTGGCGTGAACTCGCGTCCTGTGATGCGGCCGCCGCCGATCTCCACGTCCTGATAGCGCGGGATGTTGGTTGCGTGTTCGCCGAGCGCTGTGAAGCCCATATAGGACAGCAGAGAGCGCGTCGCGGTCTCGCCGGTGATGGAGCCGGTCGTGCGGTAATCGCCCTTGGCGACCGTGCCGATCACATCGTTGGCAAACGCGCCGCCCTGATAGAGTGATTTCGCGAACAGCGTTCCGCCGAAGCTGCGGAACTGCGTCGGTGCAGACGGGATCGGCGCAGGCCGGGCAGCGGGCGCTTCGCTGACTGGGGCAGAAGCGGGGGCAGCCGACGGCGTTCTGCTGTGCAGGAATCTGCCGGGGCGCTCCTGCGCCTGAACAGTCCGCTCTGCAATGGTGGTTTTGGAAAGTCCATTGCGGACGGAGAAGAACTGTTTGTCGGATTGCACAGTATGCTGTCGGGATTGCGATTCCACCTGTCCGAAAGTGGAGCTTTGCGTCTCCTGCTGGGTATGCTGCGCCTGCTCACGCTGCGTGACACCGATCTGCTCCTGCTGCAAGGCGGACTGCATGACCTGCGACTGTTCCGTTCTGGCCTCCTCGCTGCTTGCATCAAATTCATCCGACTGCACCACAGTGCCGACAAACTCGCCCTGTTCCGACTGGAACGCCAGATGCGATGCCTGCTGATCCTCCGTATGCAGCGCCGCGTGGAACTGCTGCTCCTGCGCGGATTGTGTATCCTGATGCAGCTGGCTGGCATCCATGGAATGCTGGGATTCATGGAGCACTTGTTGGGACTTTTCACGCTGTTCCGAGTTTACGGCGCGGGAAGAAACCGTCTGCTGATTCTGGTCAAGTTGGCTGGTATTCTGCCGCTGCTGCTCAGAAGCCGTCTGCGAACCGGAATGGGTATCGCTGCTCGCGTGTGTCCGGCTGACAGTCGCCTCGGCCTGCTGCGGCTGGACGATGTTTTTCTCTGTCGTCGCCGTGCGCACAGCATCGCTTGCGATTTTGCGGCTTGCCATTCCGACCAGACCGCCGCTGAAAAAGCCTGCCGCAGCCGCGCTTCCACTGCCGGATTTCCCGGATGCAGGAGCAGAACCGTGACGGCTGCGGCTGCCCAATGCGCTGCCGACTGCGCTGGTTGCGGTGTTGATGGCGCGCATGGCGATCATTGCTTCTGAGAGCATGGAGCCGCCGGTATGCCCGACGTTCAGGCCAAGGCTGGACAAGAAGCTGTCGATCTTCTGCGACACTTTCAAAAAGGCAATGGCGCACAGGAACCACACCAGCACGTTGCCGGAGACGGCTTCCTTGCCCGAAGCACTGACTGCAGATTCTACGTCACTTTCCGAAATGGCGAACGCGCTAGTTGACATAACTGCAACGAGGACGAGAATCAGCAGGCAGTTCAAAAAGAATCGTTTTCTCATGGATACTCCTTAAATGGACAACGGATTTGCGATAAACGTGCCGACCATGCTGGTAAACAGCCGCAGACACCAGGCGTTCATGAGCAGCAGAAACACCTGCCCACCCAGCATCCGGCACCATGCCTTGAAGATGTTTGCTGTGGACTGAGAGCCGCCCATCGAGAACGCGACCGGCGCGGTGTAAACAAGAACGCCGAGCAGGATATACCGCTCGGCGGCTTCAAAGAGCAGCTTCAGATAGTTCCACGCCAGCAGCACGACGATGATGAGCACGATCAGCGTGACCGCGCCGTTTGCGCAAGCGCCGATGATGACCAGCATGACGGAGTTGAAATCCGCAAAGCTGAGCGGTGGCAGTTCAGAGGTCAGAATCCAGTCATAAGGCGTGCCGCCGATCTTCAGGACGATCTCGACAATGCTTTTCGCACAGTAGGTGAGTGTGATGAAGATGATCGCACGGAATGTCAGCTTGACCGGATGCTCTGCTTCAAAGCCAGCGCCCAGCCAGTAGTTTTTGAACAGGTTCCAGACCCACATCAAGAGAATCAGCCCAATGCCGATGGCGGTAAAAATATCGTACATCGTCTCGGCTGCCGGGAAGTAGCGCAGAAACGTGTCCATCCCGCAGCCAAGCGCACCGAGTACCGACGTGTTGATGAGGTCCAGACCGTGCATGATCTGTTCGGAGATCCACTCGACAACGCCGTCAAGAATCCCCATGCCTTATGCCGTCCACTGACCGCCGGAGAAGAACGGCGTGACGTAGGCCATGATGAAGCCAAGACCATTCAGGATTGCCCAGGTGATCGCGATGCGCTTGAGCCATGCACGCGATTCCTCGACCGTCCTGCCGCTGCGGGAGAAATTCATCATCAAAAGCGCGACGGACGCGGTGACGATGGCGGCGATGGTAGAGATGAGAAGAATTTGCTGATAGACGTCCTTCATGATCTCCGTCGCCTTTTCCCAGATTGTCGTGGCCGAAGCCGGCTGGATCAGAAGCGGCAGAATGCTGACGCCGAGCCATGCAGCATAGAGCCAGTGCCCCGGACTTTTCCTCGGCGGTGGAAGCTGCGGCAGGTTGTTGGTTGTGTTCAAAGATGCTCCTCCTTTTCTTTTCCCGATGCAAAAAGCAGACGCCCGATCCGGACGTCTGCTCGCAACAAGATTCAGTTTTATATGCTTTTGAGCATCTTCAGTATAGCATATATGGATTTGCGCCGAAAGAGCAAAACCGTGCCAATGTTGTGTCAATACTGTGGCGCGTTTTTCATTTTTAGAAGTGATTTTTGCAACAATACACACTTTTCACTTCTAAATTCGATGCCGCCGCCAACTTGATTATCGTTTTTTTCCGCATTTTCTATTTTGTCAACCGGGAATGCGTGTCAATATAGGCATCCCAATAAAGTGTTCGTCTTCGATAGAAGAACATCAAAGAGAATGTCGGATATAGTTGTACACCTCCACACTTGTTTCATTGAAATGTTACCGGGTTTATTTGTAAACTTTTCAGCGAGACCGTTGATTTTTCTCTCGCGGTGGAGTATAATCTCCATTGAAAAGTAGCATGACAATACCAGCAAGTTTTCAATGGAGGTTGGGTTATGGAAATAAAACGAGATCGCTATTTGAAGAAAATCATCTCCTTTATGTGGGATGGTCAGGTAAAGGTGATCACCGGCATCCGCAGATGCGGCAAGTCCTATCTGCTTCGCAATCTGTTCAAGAGCTATCTTCTTGGCGAGGGCGTTGCAGAAGACCATATTCTGTCCTTTGAGCTGGACTTGACCCGTGATATTCGCTATCGCAATCCCTTGGAGCTTGCGGCTCATGTCCGGGAAATCGTAGAACACAGCGCAGACCAATATTATCTCTTTGTAGACGAGATTCAGATGTCGGATGAAGTTCCGAATCCCTACAATCCGGACGGCAAGAAGATTACCTTCTACGACGCGCTCAACGATTTGAAGTCCTTGTCCAACTTGGACATTTATGTGACCGGAAGCAACTCCAAAATGCTGTCCTCTGACATACTGACTGAGTTCCGAGGACGGAGCGATGAGATTCGTGTGCATCCGCTTTCCTTTGCCGAATACTACTCGGCTGTTGGCGGAGATAAGCAGGACGCTTTTGACGAGTTTGCTTTCTACGGCGGTATGCCGCTGATCCTGTCCCGTCCCACAGATGCCGCGAAGATGGCTTATCTGAAATCGCTGTTTTCCGAGGTCTATCTGAAGGACATTGTAGAGCGGAAGAAGATTAAGCGTGAGGATGTGCTGTCTGCGATTCTTAATCTGCTGTGTTCATCTATCGGCTCTCTGACCAATCCGACGAAGGTTGCAGCCACTATCAATACCGTGCAGAAGCGCAGCGGTGAAAATGTGGTTGCCCTGAACACCGTGAAAGCCTATATGGATCACTTATCGGATTCCTTCCTCTTCACCGAATGCAAACGCTGGGATGTCAAGGGCAAGAGCTATTTTGACTATCCCAACAAATACTACTGTGAGGACATTGGACTGAGAAATGCCCGTATCGGCTTCCGCCAGCAGGAAATGACGCATATCATGGAAAACATCATTTTCAATGAGCTGATGATCCGTGAATGCTCCGTTGACATCGGCATCGTCTATGGCAATGAGAAAAATGCCAAAGGAAAGGTCACTCCGGTTGCGCGGGAAATCGACTTCATTGCAGCCTCTGGCGGCAAGAAAACCTATATTCAGTCTGCCTACGCATTGGGAACAGAGGAAAAGGCAATTACCGAAAACAAGCCCTTCGCGCTGACCGGCGATTCTTTCCCGAAAATCATCGTCCGTCATGACATTCGCAAGCGTTGGTATGATGACAACGGCATTCTCAATATCGGCGTCATTGACTTCCTGCTGGATGACACGCTTGTCTGACCTCGCTTAAAACAAAACTGCTCACCGTAAGCTAATCACGGTGGGCAGTTCTTTAGTCCGAGAAGAACTCGTCCGGCTCGTAGTCCTCGTCGAGATCGTCAAACTCGTCCGCCCAGCGGTCGAAAATGCCTACGGCTACCTTTGCGGCGTCACGGTACAGGGAGAGCAGGTTCTACTCGTATTCAGCGTAGGCGGTCATAATCTCAGCCATCTTCTGAATGATACCCGCGTCCTTCGTGCGCACATCTGTCACCATCTGGATGATCTCGGACATCGTGAGCAGATTGTCGATCATGGTCTCATAGGTTAGCAGGTGAAATACGCCAAAAGGGGTCGAATGATTTACAAGCACAACATTTTTCAGCGTGTCTCGCCCGCAAATATTCAACTTACTGCAAAAACTCCCGCACGATCCCTGCGCTATCCTGCGCCGTATATCCCCACAGCACCGAGCTGAGTACTTCGACGGCTTCTTTGCGCTTCCTGTAATACGTCCGAGCGCTGATGTCGCGGATGTGTGGGCGGAGCTGGTCGATGATCTCCTCGACGTTTTGCAGCTCCTGCGGAGAGAGGTAGGCGTAGTAGAGCAGCCAGTAAAATTCCTCGCCGTTCTTATGTTTGGTGCGCATGAGGTCTACGGCGCTGTCTACAAGGCAGAGCATTTTATGGCTCTGCTCGATGCACTTCGCCTGATGCTCCAGCTCCGTGCCGGAGAGATCCGCACCGGCCAGATAGACGGATTCCAGAAAATCCTCAATCGTCTTGCCGTAGTCGATCCGAAACCGGTTCCGAATCTGCCGCACGGAAACCTCCAAACTCCAGACTACATCACGGTATTTCCGCAGCAGCGTCCATGTATCGTGATAGTGCGGATCTTCGGTTACATCTGCTGTGGGCAGCTTATTCTTCGCCATTGTCGTTCGCTCCTTTCTGCCGGATCGTAAGTTCAAAATACCGCGTCTGCGTGCTGCCGCAGGAGAGCATCAGCCCCAGCCGAAGATCCTCTGCTTCGTGTTCCCATAAGACTCCGACGCAATCGGATAAGGGATATAACCTATACTGGAACCGGGGGCAGGTCGTACAGCAAACACCCTGTGTTTTCAAGAGCTTCAGGACTTCGGTAATCAGAATCTCCGTGTGCGATTTTGAAACGCTGATCGAGCAATCTGATGCGCAGTCTGGCTGCGCCATATCCTGTGCGCAGTCCTGCACGCGGATGCAGAGGTTCAGCGCCATTGCGACTTCTTCTTTGTCCACCATGACATCGGAGATCTGGAACATGGTGGACAGATAGTTCTGCAAATAGATTGCCGTTCCGCTGCGGCCGGGGAATGAAAATGTCTTGATGTATTCCATGCGCGCGAATTTGCCGAGAATACGCCCAGCAGTCGCCTTGGACACGCCCCAGCGCTTGCCGAGTTCCGCATAGGAAACGAGCGGATTGCCAGTGCCGTTTCGCAGATAGACCACGGGGCCAGCCTCAGAACCGGCAACCTGGTGGTCATTGTAGATCGCGTTCAGCCAGAAATCGAGCAGTGCGTCCATTTCGGAGCATTTACCAAGACTGAGCAGCCGTGACGCCGCGCTCATCGGCAGGAAGAAGAATCCGGAATCCTTTTGGCAGGGGCAGCTATAATCCAGCACGGTGTTATAGCGCGGCCAGTCAAGAATGCGGTACTGCACAAGCTGTCCGCGGCCGATCAGGTCATATTCGATGAAGTGGTGCCGCTGGAGAGAATCGAGCTGCCGAAGAAGCTGACGGTTTGTACGCGCGCGGAACCACGTCCGCAGCTCCCGCAGCGGGCAGATCCACTGACCGGGATGTACGATGTAGCTGATGCCGTCGTAGCGCTGGTAGGACGTGCGGAAGTTCGCGTAGCAGCAAAGCACCACATAATGAAAAAGACCGGAGCACCCGTTTGTACGGATGCTCCGGTCTGCGATCAGACTCTGTATGAATTGCCGGTAGATGCGGCACTTGGGGTAGTCTACGATTTGCTTGATTTCAAGTTTGTATTCCGTCATTTTGACACTCCTTTATTCGATTTGTAAGTCCTCAGAAAACGCATTTCTGTTTCGCGCTGCTTTTCTGACTGCACGTGGGCACAGATGTATCTGCCAGAACAAACGAAGTCGATCAGATATTCTTTTGGTATCCGATGAACCCCATAAGAATAGGCTTTCAATTCGCCCGCTGTGATCCATGCCCGGACGCTGGAAACAGAAAAGCCGGTAAGCGAAACAACATCTCTGGCATAGAGACAATCAGGTTCTTTTGCGAACTCTTTCTGATAGAAGTTTCGTAGTGCAGCCTGCCCTCGTTCGGTTTTGGCGATTGAAACCATTCGGCTTATGTAGGTCGCACGGCTGGACTCCCGTTTACGCTTTGACGAGAATTGCCCCTTTGGATATGTGTAAATTACGCGGTCGGATTCCTGATCTTTCTGAAACGCCGTCGCATCAGAAAGCTTTATCTTATATCGATGCCGTTTGTTTCCGCTGCGGACGCAGGGAATGATCTCATTGTCTAGCAGCCATTTTGCTTTGCGCTTGGAGATATGACAGAGCTTACAAAGCTCCTCCAGACAGATAAACCGGTCGATAAATACGAACCCATCGTTTTTTTCTCCCGTCATGGAAGCACCACCCTCAAAAAGTTCAGCAATGGCAGGTGGTTGCGTCTCCCGCTTTTTCTCCCCTTTTTCTCCCGCATGGTCAAAAAAAGCGTGATTTTTGGCCTTCCACGAGGGAAATTCTGTGGGTTCTTATTTTTTCAGGATTTACGAAATGAGATTCTATAAAACTCTGTGAAATCAATGGGTTGCGGGATTCTTCAATCCGGCTTGAAATGCGGTAAAAATACGTCAAGTGGCGTGAACCTTAAATGACTCGAAATCAGGTGTACCGGCAACGGTACCGTGGGTTCGAATCCCACCCACTCCGCCAGAAATCACGCCAGTAGTCGGTTTTTTCCGGCTGCTGGCTTTTCTTTTTTCAGTTCGCTGCAAAGCCCAAACCATTGAGCATTGCGTCAGCCGAAGTCAGCTTCGAGCTGTAATCCAGATGTGCATAAATGTTCGCCGTAGTTGAGAAATCGCTGTGACCAAGCCATTCCTGAATCTGCTTCATAGGCACACCGTTTGCCAAAAGGAGCGAAGCACAGCTATGCCGGAGATCGTGATACCTGATCTGTCTCATTCCCTTTGCCTTGAGCAGTTTCGGAAAACTCTCTGTGACGTAGTGGGGCTTGATCAGATCGCCAATCTCATTGACACATACATACTCAAGATAACATTATTCTTTGCTGGGTCATGCATGAGCAATACATCATCGATATAATGATTGTAACAAGTTCGAGTAACACGAAGTCAAGAGAAAATTTGAGGTGCAGCCATGTATTATACGATCAGGCAGATGGCAGAGATATTCGAGGTCACGGAACACACTCTGCGGTTCTACACAGATAAGGGATTGCTGCCCTGTGAACGGGATGGCGGAAACCGCCGGGTGTTCAAGGAGGAATCCGTCAACTGGATGCAGGGCATCCAATGTCTGAAGGGCTGTGGAGCCTCCATTGAGGACATTCAGGTGTATTACCGGCTGTGTCTTGCGGAGGAATCCGAGGAAAACCTGCGGGCAAGGTACGCCATTATCCTGAAGCAGCGCGAGGAAGCCTATAAGCGTGTGGAGGAAGCAAAGGCAACCGCAAAATATATGGATGACAAGGCAGCGCACTATGCGGCGATCCTTGCCGGTCCTGCCCCGGATGATACCAACCCGAAGAACTGGACGGCAGCAAATCGTCCGAAGCACAAAGCAGAGAAACTGTGATGGATACGCTGGATCGCACGTTTGTTTTCCTGCTTGATCCCTGCTCTCTCGTGTTCGGATCATGCACGCAGCCGCTGACGCGGCTCGCGGGGGGCGTTTTGTCTGCTGTGCCGGAAAATTGCGAGGTTCTCACCTCCCTGTAAAAACATTGGGGCTGCAGCGATTTTGTTTCGCTGCAGCCCCGTTATCCGGCATGGACAAACCTGGCCTGAGGGAAGCAGGTCTGTATGCCTATGCCTTTTCTGCGAGAGCCTTTCTGTATTTTTCGCTTTCCCAGTTGGCGATGAAGCGCTTTGCCGCTTCTCCCATTGTGGACACGGTATAACCGTTTTCGCGGATCGTATCCATGATGAACGTGACCGCCGTCAGCGTCTCCGCGACGACCTGTGCGTTTTTCTCCTTCATCCGCAGCAGGACTCTGCCGGTCCTGAACTCGACGGAGGCCTCGCCCTCTGCCAGCTCCGGCTTGTTTTCAAACAGTGTGCCGATCAGGAAGACCATCTGATCCGGGTACAGCGGAGACTCGATCAGCGTCCGGTAATCATACCGGCCGCTCTGCAGCGCCTCCGTCAGGGCCGGTGCGTCGACCTCGTAAAGTCCGTCTGCGATGGGCTTTACCGCGACCTTCGGGAAGGAATCTCCTGCCTTGCCGAACTGGGCGGCCAGCCGGCCGTTCGCGTCGGCGTTGATGCGGAGGCATTCGTCCGCGCTGTCGGAGTGGACGATGATCCCGTGGTTCTGCATCAGGATCACAGCCGGGACGCGGCCCGTCGCGTGCTCCACACGCGCAAGCTCACGGCGGATGGCGAACGTCAGATTTGCGCCGGGATCCGTATACGGCACCCAGCCCCAGCTGTAATCCGCACCGGCGAACGCCTTTTCCGCGATCTCGCGGCAGGCGGTCGAGCAGCAGGCGAAGTTCGCGTAGACGCTGTGCGTGTGGCAGACAAATTTGCGCAGGATCGAATGGAAGCCCGCCTCCACGGACGGACGCAGCGTGGGCAGGCCCTCGATCTGCTTCGTGTTTTCCCTGGCAAAGGCCGAGCCCTGCTTCTCCACGTCTGCAAGCTGCTCTGACTCATTGCCGTAGTAGAACCGGCGCAACGCCTCGTAGTCCAGCACCGCGTAGGCCGTCTCCGGCGTGATATCCGACAGGCAGTAGCCGGAGGCCTTGATGCCCATCAGTCCGCCTGCAAGCTTCGCGGACGTGTTGCCGCCGCCGCCCTGCACATAGTCGTTCCGTGCGCCCGCGCACTGCGACATACGGGAAAACGCCTCCAGATCCGCCGCATTCTCTTTGATAAAGGAATTCATATCGTACCTCCCTGTTATGGCTGCGGCCCGGCAAACTGCCGGGCCGCGCTGTGTTTCCTGCTTTTTCTCAGCCCATGGGCTGCGCGATGGTCGTCATGATCCCCAGCGCGCGCTGTCTGGCATCGGCGCGGGAATACTGCACGGCGACCGGCTGCGTCGATTCGACGACAGCGGCATACGGCGTATCCATCGGTACACCGGAGCCGTCCGCGGTTCTGGCCTCATCCATGCGGATGTGGACATTCCGGCGGGCCGGGCAGCGCTGCGGCGCAAGCTGCATGGGCTCGCGGTCTTCAAAATAGAGCGTGATGGTCAGCCCGGCGTCCTGATCGTTCGTGTTGAGCACACAGATGGCCTCGTGGCTCTTGATGGGACCCTCGATGCTTTCCGACGGATAGTACATATCCGAGATCAGCCAGCGGCTGTAAGTCGTTTCCTGCATAGTATCTCCTTATTTCGATTTGCTGTTGGCTTTTTTACGGAGCACATCGACAATGACGGCGATGACAATGATGCTGCCGGTGACCATACGCTGCGGACCGGTCGGGATCAGCAGCAGGTTCATGCCGTTGGCAATGACACCGATGAGCATCGTGCCGATGACCGTGCCGATCAGGCTGCCCTCGCCGCCGCTCATGGACGTACCGCCGATGACGACAGCCGCGATCGCGTTCATTTCATAGCCCTCGGCATTCGTCGGGACTGCCGAGTCCAGACGGGACGTCAGCAGCAGCGCCGCGATGCCGCAGCAGAAGCCGGAGAACGTGTACACGATCAGCTTGATGGCCTTGACGTTGATGCCGGAGAGTCTGGCGCACGACTCGTTGCCGCCGACTGCGTAGACATACCGGCCGATGCGGGTGAAATGCAGCACATAGTAGGCCAGGACAAACAGCGCGATCATGATCAGCAGCGCAACGAGCGGAATGCCGCGGACGCGCCCGGAGATCGCGAGGAAGCCTGCGGGCAGCGTATAGATCGGCTGACCGGCTGTGACCGTGTAGGACATACCGCGTGCAAGCTCCATCATGCCGAGCGTCACGATAAACGGCGGCAGGTCAAGCCCGGAGATCAGCACGCCGTTGATGAGGCCGAGCAGGCTGGCGCTCAGGACCGCGATGATAATAGCCGGAGCGACGGGGATGTTCCAGTTCTTCATCATGATGGCGACAAACATACCGGTCAGCGCGGTGATCGAGCCGACGGACAGGTCAATGCCGCCGATCAGGATGACGAAGGTCATGCCGATGGCAATGGTGAAGTTGATGGAGATCTGCTGCAGGATATTCAGCAGGTTGGTCTGCTTCAAAAAGGCCGGGGATGCGATAGCCATAATGACGCACAGAACCAGGAAGGCAAGCAAAATGCCGAGAATATTCAGAGATTTGATACTGCTTTTGAGAGAACGTTTCATCTTTATAGTGTCCTTTCCTGCATCAGACAGCGGCGCTGCCGCCCGTAGCCAGATACATCAGTGATTCCTGCGTGAACTGTCCCTTGCGCTCCTCGCCGGTGATGGCGCCGCGGCACATGACGACGATCCGGTCGCAGATGCCCATGAGCTCCGTCATTTCCGAGGAGATCACGATCACGCATTTGCCTGCTGCGGCGATCTCGTTAATAATATTGTATACCTCGACCTTCGCGCCGATGTCGATGCCGCGCGTCGGCTCGTCGAGGAACAGGACCTTCGCGTCCGACATCAGCCACTTGGCCAGAACGATCTTCTGCTGGTTGCCGCCGGAAAGATTGACGACCTTCTGCCGCAGGGACGGCGTTTTGATATGCATCTTTTCCACGTAGTCCTGGCAGCTCTTCTGTTCCCTGCGGAGGTTCAGCTTTCCGCTGCGCACAAAGTCGCGCAGCGCGGCGATGGAGATATTTTCCTTGCAGTCGCGGCAGAGGATCAGGCCCTCTGTCTTGCGGTCCTCGGTGACAAAGCCGATGCCCGCGTTGATCGCGTCAAGCGGCTTGCGGATCACGGCCTCTTTGCCGTCAATGAACACACGGCCCGCATCCTTCGGGTCGATGCCGAAGATGGCCCGCGCCGTCTCCGTCCGGCCTGCGCCGACCAGACCGCAGATCCCGACGACCTCGCCCTTGCGGGCCTCGAAGCTGATGTTGTTCAGGATGCCCTCGCGGCTGATCCCCTCCACGCGGAAGCCGACCTCACTGATGGGACAGTCGCGCTTGGGGAACTGCTCCTTCAGATCGTGTCCGACCATGCCGCGGATGAGATCGTCGATGGTGATATCGCTGACGTTCACGGTCGTGATCGTCTTGCCGTCGCGCATGATGGTGGCGCGGTCCGCGATCTGCATCGTTTCTTCCAGACGGTGCGAGATATAAATGACAGCCACACCTTCGGACTTCAGCTTTGCGATGGTCTTGAAGAGCTTTGCGGTTTCTTTATCGGTCAAAGGCGCGGATGGCTCGTCCATGACGATGACCTTGGCCTGATGATTCAATGCCTTTGCGATCTCGACCATCTGCTGCTGCGCAATGCCGAGACTGCTGATCCTGCTTCTGACGTTGATATCCACCTCCAGCGAATCGATAATGGTCTGCGCGTCGCTGTAGACGCGCTTCCAGTCGATGCACGCGGGGTTTTTCATCGGAAGCGAGCTGAGGAAGATGTTTTCCGCAACGCTCAGCTGCGGAACAAGATTGAGCTCCTGATAGATGATGCTGACGCCAAGCTCCTGCGCCTGTCTCGGCGAGTTGATCTGGACGGGCTGGCCGTCGAAGATGATCTCGCCGGCATCCTTCTTATATGCGCCGGACAGAATTTTCATAAGCGTGGATTTCCCTGCGCCGTTTTCGCCCAGCAGCGCGTGGACCTCGCCGCGCTCAATGCTGAGGCTGACGTTGTCGAGCGCCAGAACGCCCGGAAACCGCTTTGAGATGTCCCGCATTTTCAGTATTTCAGACAATTGGCATTCTCCTATCACACGATGGCGGAAATTTCGATTCAGCGGGGATATGCAGCGCATATCCCCGCTGGAGTATCAGAGTGAGCGATGCGGATTATTCAAAGGTTGCCAGATACGCGTCGACATTGTCCTTGGTGATGACTTCCGTCTCGATCGTGAAGAACTTGTCAACAGTTTCGCCCTTGAGGATCTTGTCGATCATGTTGACGCACTCCTCGCCGGTCTTCAGACCGCCGATGGACAGCGTGCACATCAGGTCGCCGGACTTGACAGCTTCCGCCGCGTTGGGGTTGCCGTCGAAGGAGAAGACGAGCTGCTTGCCGTTGGCCTGCTTGACAGCCTGCACAGCGCCGAGGCTCATTTCGTCGCAGAGGCCGAAGAAGGCGTCGATGTCAACGGACTGCATCATGTTGGCAGCTGCGTTCATGCCCTTTTCACGCTCCCAGTCGCCGCTCTGAGACGCGACAACATGGATGTTGGGGTACTTCTCGGCGACGCGGTCGGAGAAGCCGCCCATACGGGCCGTGGTGTGCTCGGAGGGCAGACCCTCGATGATGGCGACATTGGTTTCGGCGCCGTTCACGACCTCGGCCATGTAATCGGCGACCTTTGCGCCGCCCTCACGCTGGTCATAGGTGACATAGCAGTCGACCTTGCCGTCGGCCAGCTCGTTCTGAACGTTGAACATGACGATGGGGATCCCGGCCTCGTTGGCCTTCTTGACAGCGGTGACGATGGCGTCGGTGTTGATGGCACAGATGATGATGCCGTCAACGCCGCGGGCGATCATGTCCTCAACCAGCTGGACCTGAGAAGCATAGTCGCTCTCGGAGTCGGGTGCGGAGACGAGCAGCTCATAGCCCAGAGCCTCTGCCTGCGGCTTCGCGCCGTTGATGCAGGATGCATAGTACGGAGAGATCATGGCAGGGGGAAGGAATGCGATGGTTTTCTTTTCAGTGGATTCCGTGTTAGTCTCCGCGTTGTCCGCGGGCGCCGTGGTGGAGTCTGTCTTGGTGGTGCCTGCACACGCGGCCATAAGGAAGACCATGCACAGCGCAAGCATCAATGCGAGAACCTTTTTCATTTGTTTTTCCTCCTGATTTTATTAAATGCACAGCCTCTGGCTGCTCATTACGGTGTGTTTTCGCCTCGGGGTGTTTTTATTCTAGCACGCCAAAACCCGTCGAAACTAGTAAAATGCGTTTTAAAGCTGGGCAATTCGTTTTTATCACGTACAAAATCAAGCGCAAATTTTGTCTATATTGCCTAAATATTTACGCTGCTTTACTGGATCAGGCAGCGGGTCGTGCCGGTCGTCAGCAGCTCGTCGAACTGCTGCAGCAGCAGCTCCGGCGCCTTGATGTACGAATTGATCGTGTCGCCGCCGCGATGGTTCGTCAGCGTGATATTGTCGAGCGTGAGCAGCTTGTAGTCCTTCGGCAGCGGCTCCATCGGGAACACATCGACCGCCGCGCCCATGATCCAGTGCTCCTTCAGCGCGGTATACAGCGCCTCCATATCGACCAGCACGGCGCGCGCCGTATTGACGAGCACTGCGGTGGGCTTCATCTCGCGCAGCTCCTGCTCGCCGATGATCGGCGGGTCGCCCGCGCCGATGCGCCCGTGCAGGGTAACAAAATCGCTGCGGCGCAGAAGCTCCTCCTTGCTGACCGGCTCGCAGCCGGCTGCTGTGACGGCCTCTGCCGGGACGAACGGGTCGCTGACCAGGATCTTCGCGCCGAAGACCTGCAGCCGCTCGGCGACCAGACGGCCGATGGTGCCGAAGCCGATGATGCCGACGTTTGAGCCGCGCAGCTCCGGAATGGCTGCGGAATCCGGGTATTTCTCGATCCATGTGCCGCTGCGCAGACCGCGGTCGGCGCGCGCGATATTTCTCGATTCCGCGATCATCAGGCCGATGGCGTATTCCGCGACGGCGATGGCGTTGTGCGCCGGGCAGTGGATCACGCTGACGCCGTGCTCGTGCGCGGCCTTCAGGTCGATGTTTTCCACGCCTCCGCGTGCCGAGAGGATGTAGCGGAGCTTCGGCGCGGCCTCAAACACCTCGCGCGGGATGGTAAACAGATGGCTGAGAATGACCTCCGCGTCCTTCAGACGCTCCAGCTCCTCCTGCGTGGGCAGGAACGCGCGGGAACCGCCCGTCTCCATCCTGCGCACGACATTGCGGAGCTCGTCGCGCTTTTTCGTCACGTCCCAGTCAAACGAATCATACGCCGTGACCCACGATGCGGACCGGATCGTCTCATCGAAGACCGAGGCCGGGAGAAGAAGATCTCCAACTGCAACTGCTTTCATAATGCTCTGCTCCCCTTTCTGTTCAGCCGGTTGAAAGACCGCCGTTGACATTGATTTTTGCACCCGTGATATATCCGCCCTTGTCCGAGGCAAGGAACACGGCAAGCTCTGCGATATCCGCCGTGTCGCCGAAGCGTCCGAGCGGCGTGGACTGCAGCCATTGCGCCCGGCGTTCCGGCGTCGCGTAGGCGAGCATTTCCGTGTCGATGCGTCCGGGCAGGATCGCGTTGACGGTGATACCGTCCGGCCCCAGCTCCTTTGCAAGGCAATAGGTCAGCCCGAGCAGCGCCGCCTTGGACGCGCCGTAGTGTACGCCGTGCGCGGTGCCGTTGAGCGCCGCCTGCGACGAGAGGTTGATGATGCGTCCGTTTTTGCCGCTTTTTTTGAGATACGGCGCCGCTGCGCGGCAGGCATAGAACGCGCCGTCCAGATTGATGCGCATGACGCGCGACCAGTCCTCATCGGTAATATCCTCGATCAGCGCCTGCGGGAACACGCCCGCGCAGTTCACCAGAATGTCGATGCCGCCCAGCGCCTGCGCGGCCTGCGTCACAAACCGGTCAACATCGGCGGAAACGGAGACATCCGCCTGTACCGCGATGCAGCTGCGCCCCATCGCGGCGATCTCTTCCCGGAGCTGCTCCGCCTCTACGGTGCTTTTCCGGTATGCCAGCGCGACGTCCGCGCCGTTTTCTGCCAGCAGCAGGCAGATCTCCCGGCCGATGCCTCTGGAGCCGCCTGTTACAACTGCTTTGCGTCCTTCCAATAGCTGCATATCTCAGTTTCCTCCTGCCTGATGAAAGCTTGGGAAATCCGGCTTGAGGTGCCGGTACGTGCTGCGGAACAGCTCGAATTTTTCCTGATAGACCGGGATCCATGCCGCAACCGGATCGACCGTCTCGCGGATGCGTACCAGATTGGCCGCCGCCTCCCGGATGGAGGCGAATTCACCCTCCGCGCAGCTCAGCACGGCAAGCATACCGCCCGGCGCACCGTGGCAGGACGCCGGAATTTCGATCGGCATTCCCGCGACGGACGCTTTGATCTGCATCCAGATCCGGCTGTTGACCGAGCCGCCCACCGCGCGCAGCGTCCGCAGCTGTGCGCCGCTGGCTCTGGCCTCAGTGATGTTGTCCATGAGTGCGAAGGCCGCGCCCTCCTCGGCAGCTCTGACGATCTCCGCCTGCGTCGTCGCGCAGGTGATCCCCGCAAGCACGCCCTTTGCGCTCGTATCCCAGATCGGGGCGCGTTCGCCTGCCAGATACGGCAGGAAGATCAGCGGACTCGGCTCTGGGCACTGCGCAAGGATCTGCGCGTCGAGCTTTTTATAAATGGCCGGGTCTGCCCGGTCGCAGAACGTGTCGCGGTACCATTTGAGAACGCCGCCGGTCGTGCTCATGCAGCCGAGCAGCAGGTGCTGCTCCGGGACGACGCTGTACATATACGTCAGATTCGGCGAGGTATGCGGCCTGTCGGAGCCGACGAGCAGCACGGACGAGGTACCGGACATTTCGACCGCGACGCCGTCAGCGGTCACTCCGCCCTCAAGCGCTGCGGCAGCTCCGTCCACGGAGCCTGCCAGAACCTCGGTCCCGGCCCGCAGGCCGGTCTGCGCCGCAGCCTCCTGCGTGACGGTTCCGATCACGTCGACCGGCTGGCTGACCGGCGGGAACAGCTCTGCCGGTACGCCATAGGGCTGCAGCAGCTCGCTGCTCCAGCAGCGGTGCAGGACGTCATAGCACTGCGTAATACTCGCGTGCGTGGCATCGAGCGTGAAGCTTCCGGTGAGCCGGAGGTTCAGATAGCCGTTTGCCTGCAGGATCCATCTTGTTTTTTCATAAAGCGCGGGCTGGTTCTGCTTGAACCAGAGAAGCTCACTGTAGACGTAGAACGGATCGGCCTTGTTGCCGGTGATCCGGTAGACTGTCCCGTCGCCGATCCTGCGCCCCATGTCGATGCACTGCGCGTCCGAGCGGCGGTCCATCCAGATCAGCGCGTTTCCGAGCGGCCTGCCAGCCGCGTCCACCGGCAGCATGGTCGGTGCCTGTGAGCTGACGGCGATCCGGCCAATTTCACCCGTGCGCACGCCGGCCTTCGCCGCGGCAGCCTGCAGCGCGAGGATCATGTGCCGCCACCAGAGCTCCGGATCCTGCTCATAGCGGCCCGCGCCGGTGCACAGCGTCTCATATTCGCTGTCCGCTTCCGCCAGTACCGTCATATCCGGCCGTGCAATCATGCATTTGACATTGGACGTACCGATATCGACCGCCAGAATATACTCGCTCATCGCCGCCCTCCTTTTATACGATTCCGGAATCTTGCCATTCAGCAAAATGCACATAAATAATTTTGCATTTTTGTACACCATGCAGAAATCGAGAATTTCCCGGGTGAATTTGCGTGAAATTCGAACATTTTTCGGCGCAATACATTTATATTGATATTGCAAGCCTATACCAGAAAGCAAAAATAATTCTGTATTTATTTCATTTCCTGTGATATTCTAAACTATATACCACTTCATTCTGTTTGTCATCCATTTATCTTGTTCTATTATTACAGTATATTGACATAGGTGGTCAAAATGGCTATACAAGTTTTGGAATATCATCACGGGCTTGAGCCGCAGTCCGTCTGGCGCATGGTCAACTCCAACCAGTTTGCCCCCGTCGCCATGCCGGAAAAGTCCATCCCCTACGTGCAGGAGCTGGGCGATTTCTATGCGTCATCCAGCTTTTACACGAAGCGGCACTCGCTCGTTTCCTATCTGCTCAAATACACCGTCAGCGGCGAGGGCGTTCTGGAATACGGCGACAGCCGCTATACCCTGCGCGCCGACGACGTGTTCTGGATCGACTGCCAGAAGCAGCAGTACTACTATACAGCGCCAGACACCGGCCACTGGCACGTGCTCTGGATGCACTTCTGGGGCGAAGCGTGCGCGCGGTATTACGAGCTGTTCATGCTGCAGAACAAGGGCTCGCCCGTCGTCTCGCTTGCGGGCGACACGCAGGTGCAGTCGCAGCTCAAGGGGCTTCTGGCCTCCTATTCCCAGCAGGGCGCCAACGTCATGCGTGACATTCAGGCCTCCGGTACGATCTCCAGCATTCTGATCTCCTGCATCAGCGCCACCATGCAGAAGAGCTTCAACGCCACGCCGCAGCTCATCGTACAGGCCCGCGACTATATCTCGCAGCATTTCTGCGAGGATCTTTCGCTCGACCGGCTCAGCCATGTGCTCGGCATCAATAAATATTACTTTGTCCGCCTGTTCAAAAGCAGCACCGGCTACACGCCGAACGAGTATATCATCATGGAGCGCATCAACCACGCCAAGGAGCTTCTGCGCTCGACAGACCTGACGATCAACGAGGTCGCCGACGAGGTCGGCTTCCACAACCCCGGCCATTTCATCAATCTGTTCAAGCGTTCGCTCGGCATGACGCCGGGGATGTACCGCTCCTTCTGGGGCCAGGGTCAGCGCCGCAAGCTGGAGGGCAGCGTCTGAACGCACAAAACCCCCAACCAGCCGGGCTGGTTGGGGGCTGCTTATGACGGATCGCCTTTTATGCGAATTTATTTCCCAGCGTTTCTGATCGCGGCCTGCGCGGCGGCAAGTCTTGCGATGGGGACGCGGAACGGGCTGCAGGATACGTAGGTCAGGCCGATCTTGTGGCAGAATTCGACCGTGGACGGGTCGCCGCCCTGCTCGCCGCAGATGCCGAGCTTGATGTCCGGACGGGTCTGACGGCCCAGCTCCGCCGCCATCTTGACGAGGCGGCCGACGCCTGCCTGATCGAGCTTGGAGAACGGGTCGGATTCGTAGATCTTGCGGTCGTAGTAGGACGCAAGGAACTTGCCCGCGTCGTCACGGGAGAAGCCGAAGGTCATCTGCGTCAGATCGTTCGTGCCGAAGGAGAAGAACTCTGCCTCGTTGGCAATGGCGTCGGCGGTCAGCGCGGCGCGCGGGATCTCGATCATGGTGCCGACCTTGTAGGTCATGTCGGAACCGGCTTCCTTGATGATCTTCTTCGCAGTCTTGTCGATGACGGACTTGACGAAAGCCAGCTCCTTCTCCTCGCCGACCAGCGGGACCATGATCTCCGGCGTGATCTTCCATGCCGGACGGCGGCTGCGGACAGCCAGCGCGGCCTTGATGATCGCGGCGGTCTGCATCTTGGCGATCTCCGGGAAGGTGACGTCCAGACGGCAGCCGCGGTGGCCCATCATGGGGTTGAACTCATGCAGAGAGGAAATGACCTGGTTCAGATGCTCGACGCTCAGGTTCATTTCCTTGGCCAGTTCCTCAATGTCCTTCGGATCGGTCGGAACGAACTCATGCAGAGGCGGGTCGAGCAGACGGATGGTGACCGGGCGGCCCTTCATGGCCTCATAGATAGCCTCAAAGTCGGCCTGCTGGATCGGCTCGAGCTTGGCCAGCGCCCGTTCGCGCTGCTCAGACGTTTCGGATACGATCATCTCACGCATGGCCTTGATGCGGTCAGCCTCGAAGAACATATGCTCGGTACGGCACAGGCCGATGCCCTCTGCGCCGAAGGCGGCTGCCTGCCGCGCGTCGTGCGGGGTGTCGGCGTTCGTGCGGACCTGCAGACGACGGAACTTGTCGGCCCAGCTCATCAGGCGGTCGAAATCGCCGGAGATGGTCGCGGCAGCCGTCTTGATCTTCTCGCCGTAAATATTGCCGGTGGAGCCGTCGATGGAGATCCAGTCGCCTTCCTTATAGGTCTTGCCGGAAAGCTCAAAGGTTCTGGCTTCCTCGTTCATCTTGATGGCGCCGCAGCCGGAGACGCAGCAGGTGCCCATGCCGCGGGCGACGACAGCCGCGTGGGAGGTCATGCCGCCGCGGACGGTCAGGACGCCCTGCGCGTAGTGCATACCCTCGATATCCTCGGGCGAGGTCTCCAGACGGACAAGCACGACCTTATGACCGTTCTTGGCCCAGTCTGTTGCTTTCTCGGCGGAGAAAACGATCTGACCGCAGGCAGCGCCCGGAGACGCGGCGAGGCCCGTGCCGACGACCTTGGCCTTCTTCAGGGCGGCAGGATCGAACGTCGGGTGCAGGAGAGAATCGAGGCTCTTCGGGTCGATCATGGCGACGGCCTCTTCCTCGGTGATCATGCCCTCGTCCACGAGATCGCAGGCGATCTTCATCGCGGCGGCAGCCGTGCGCTTACCGTTGCGGGTCTGGAGCATGTAGAGTTTCTTGTCCTCAATGGTGAACTCCATATCCTGCATATCGCGGTAGTGATATTCGAGCTTGGCGCAGATATCGGTAAACTGCTTGTATGCCTCGGGCATGACCTCGGCCAGCTGGTCGATGGTCTGCGGGGTGCGGACGCCGGCCACGACGTCTTCACCCTGCGCGTTCATCAGGAACTCGCCGAACAGCTTCTTTTCGCCGGTGGCGGGGTTGCGGGTAAACGCGACGCCCGTGCCGGAGGTATCGCCGGTGTTGCCGAAGACCATGGACTGGACGTTGACAGCAGTGCCCCAGTCGGAGGGAATATCGTTCATGCGGCGGTAGTAGATCGCGCGGGGATTGTCCCAGGAGCGGAAGACGGCCTTGATGGCGCCCATCAGCTGCATTTTCGGGTCCTGCGGGAACTCCTCGCCGAGCTTGTCCTTGTATTCGGCCTTGAACTTCTCAGCCAGCTCCTTGAGATCGTTGGCGTCGAGCTCGGTGTCGAGCTTCACGCCCTTCTTTTCCTTCATCTCGTCGATGAGCTGCTCAAAATACTTCTTGCCGACCTCCATGACAACGTCGGAGTACATCTGGATGAAGCGGCGGTAGGAGTCGTATGCAAAGCGGGGATTGTTGGTTTTCTTGGCAAAGGCGACGACGACCTCGTCGTTCAGGCCAAGATTCAGGATGGTGTCCATCATGCCGGGCATGGAAGCGCGTGCGCCGGAGCGGACGGAGACGAGCAGCGGGTTGTACAGATCACCGAACTTCTTGCCGGTCATCTCCTCGAGCTTTTCGACGTACTCCATGATCTCGGCCTCGATCTCGGCGTTGATCTGGTGGTCGTCCTTATAATACTGTGTGCAGGCCTCGGTCGTGATGGTGAAGCCCTGCGGGACCGGCATACCGAGATTGGTCATTTCGGCCAGGTTTGCGCCCTTGCCGCCGAGCAGCTCGCGCATTTTGCCGTTGCCTTCGGAGAAAAGATAGACGTACTTGTGAGACATTTGGTAAACCCCTTTCCAGTGTTGCGGCTGGTCGCCCTTTGCGCCGCCGCCATGTCATTTTTTATCCTTCAGATTCTTCAGACAAATACATACTATACCATATTTCCGGGGGTTTGCAATCTAAAAAGTTTTTATTTTCTCTAAAAAAATGTTAGATTTCGAGATAGCCTGCACCTGAAAAACTGGCAAAAGTGCCATATCAGCGTCAAGAGAACGCAATATCAGAAATCATATTGTAAGAAATGCACATACCGTGCAGTTCTTTCCTGCTGCGCTATGTACAAAACCCGCAGCCGGGCGTGCTATCCGGCTGCGGGTGGGTTGGACTTCGGAATGCGGATGGTCAGGACGATCTCGCGGTCTGTCTCCTGCCGGTCGCGGCTGGCGCTGACGCCTGCGGCGCGGACGAGGTCGAGCTGGTGGTCAATGGAGTTCAAGAACACGCGCACGTCGCGCAGGACGAACGTGCCGAGCTCGCGCCGCTGCGGCGCTTTGGGCGCGAGCCGCGCATCGATGTACTGCTCCGTTTTCGCGACCGTCCACTCTCCCTGGACGATCAGGCCGATCACGCGCAGGCGCTCTTCCTCGTCCGGCAGGCGCAGAAGCGCGCGGGCATGGCGCTCGGTCAGGTGATGCTCACGCAGCGCCTGCAGAACGGACGGCGGATGGCGCAGGATGCGCAGCTTGTTTGCGACGGCGGACTGGCTCTTGCCGATGCGGCGGGCAGCCTGCTCCTGGCTCAGATGGTACTGCTGCATGAGCTTTTGCAGGCCCTCGGCCTCCTCGATGTAATCCAGATCGCGCCGCTGCAGATTTTCCACCAGCGCCAGCATCCCGGACGCCTCCTCGTCCACGTCCGCAAGCAGGCACGGGACCTCCGTCAGTCCGGCCAGCCGCGCTGCGCGCAGGCGGCGCTCTCCCGCCACCAGCTCATACGCACCGCCCGCCTTGCGGACGGTCAGCGGCTGCAAAACGCCGTACTGCCGGATGCTCCCGGCCAGCTCCTGCAGGCCGCCGGTATCAAAATGCTTGCGCGGCTGCATGGGATTGGGCCGGATCCGCGCTGTCGGCAGATACAGGACCCGGCCAGACCCCAGTACCGACGGACTTCTCGTCTTTGGCATAGCTTCTCTCCTCTGCAAGGACTTCTGACCCCTCTATAGTAGGACAAGCCAGGCGCAAAAACGCGCGAAAAACGGACGCCCGCCACAATAAATTGTGGCGGGAAATCGCCAGGAAACACAAGATGTGGACAACCGTGTGGAAATTGTGGAGAACCTGCCGAATCGTGCCGCATAAAACCCGCCGCCTGCCGTTATTTATAAAAAGAATAACGATACGGCGGCACATTCCTTGCAACATGCAAAAAAATATTGTATAATGATAAAAGATTTTTAGGAATTATGTCCCGTGGCCGGGAAACTTCGGAATTACGGTGGCCATGTGCCGAGAACAGCTGCGGCTGTGACGTGAGAGCCGAGATTCAAATGAAGGGAGTTTTTTGCCATGGCCGTATTTTTTGTAAACGGAACGGAAGTCACGGTGGAGAAGAATCAGCGCCTGCTGCGCTATCTGCGCGACACGCTGCACCTGACAAGCGTCAAGGACGGCTGTTCGGAGGGCGCCTGCGGCGCGTGCACCGTGCTCATTGACGGCGAACCCATCCGCGCCTGCACACCGTTCACCGATTCGCTGGCGGGCCGTCACGTCATCACCGTCGAGGGTCTGACGGATGAAGAAAAGAGGCTCTACACCTACGCCTACGGCGAGGCCGGAGCCGTGCAGTGCGGCTTCTGTATTCCGGGTATGGTGCTGTGCACAAAGGCGCTGCTCGACCGGAACCTGAACCCGACAGACGATCAGATCCGCTATGCCCTGCGCAACAATTACTGCCGCTGCACGGGCTATGTGAAGATCATGGACGCTGTGCGTCTGGCAGCGAAATGCCGCCGCGAGGGCGTGATCCCCGAAGCGTCGGAAAACGACTGGAAGCTCGGCTCGAGCGTCCACCGCATCGACGTGGAGGAAAAGGTGCTGGGCTACGGCAAGTATCCAGACGACTGGTACCTGCCCGATATGTGCTACGGCTCCGCCGTCCGCAGCCAGTATCCGCGCGCCCGTGTCCTTGCCATCGACGCGTCGAAGGCGGAGGCGCTGCCCGGCGTCGTGCGCGTCATTACGGCGGCAGATATCCCCGGCGAAAACAAGGTCGGCCATCTGAAGCACGACCAGTATTCGCTCATCCCCATCGGCGGGCTGACGCATTATCTGGGCGACGCGATCGCACTCGTGGTCGCGGAAACGCCTGAGATTCTGGAAAAGGCGAAAAAGCTCGTAAAGGTGACCTATGAGCCGCTGCCCGCCGTCCATAACCCGCCCGAGGCGTGGGCAGAGGACGCGCCGCGTGTATTTGACGAGGAAGAATCGAACGTGCAGGCGTATAAGCATATCGCGCGCGGCGACGCGGATACGGCCATCAAAAACTCCAAATACGTCATTTCGCAGCATTTCGAGACGCCGTGGACGGAGCACGCGTTTCTGGAGCCGGAATGCGCCGTCTCGTACATCGACCCGGATGGCTATGTGATGGTGCTTTCGACCGACCAGTCCTCGCACACGACGCTGCATGAGTGCAAGCTCCTGCTCGGCTCTGACAAGGTCCGTGTGCAGAACCAGCTCGTCGGCGGCGGCTTCGGCGGAAAAGAGGACATGAGCGTCCAGCACCATGCCGCGCTCATCACGTACTTGACCGGCAGGACCGTCAAGGTCAAGCTCACGCGGCCCGAATCCCTGCTCATCCACCCCAAGCGCCACCCGTTCTGGATGGACTTCACCATGGGCTGCGACGAAAACGGCATCATTCAGGGCGTCAAGGCCAAGGTCTATTCCGACACCGGCGCGTTCGCCTCTCTGGGCGGCCCGGTGCTTGAGCGTGCGTGTACGCACGCAGCCGGCCCCTATAACTATCAGAATTTCGAGATCGAAGGCACGGCCTACTATACCAACAACCCGCCCGCGGGCGCGTTCCGCGGCTTCGGCGTCACGCAGACGTGCTTCGCCACCGAGACGCTTCTGAACGAAATGGCCGACAAGATCGGCATCACCCCGTGGGAGATCCGCTACCGCAACGCCATCCGGCCCGGGCAGGAGCTGCCGAACGGGCAGATCGTCGGCGCGGAGACGGGCCTTGTCGAGACGCTGGAGGCGGTCAAGCCGTATTACGACGAGGCCATGAAGCTGGGCAAGCCCGTCGGCATCGCCTGCGCGATGAAAAACGCTGGCGTCGGCGTCGGCATCCCCGACTGGGGCCGCTGCAAGCTGATCGTGGAAGACGACGCAAAGGTGCATATCTACGCGGGCGCTTCGTGCATCGGCCAGGGCGTCGGCACGGTGCTCGTGCAGATGATCGTCACGAATACGCCGCTGACGCGCGGCGATATCGTCTATGAGCGCTCGAACACCTGGATCGCGCCGGACTCCGGCGACACTTCCGGCTCCCGTCAGACGCTTGTGACGGGCGAGGCCTGCCGACGCGCCTGCGAAAAGCTCGCCGCAGCGCTGGAAACCCACACGCTTGCGGAGCTTGCCGGTCAGGAATTCTACGGCGAGTATCTTGCAAAGACCGATAAGCTCGGCGCGGACGTGCCGCATCCTGTTTCGCACGTGGCCTACGGCTACGCCACGCAGATGTGCGTCGTCGACAAGAAGACTGGAAAGGTCGAATCGCTTGTCGCCGCGCATGACGTCGGCAAGGCCGTCAACCCCCGCTCGTGCGAAGGACAGATCGAGGGCGGCGTCGTCATGAGCATGGGCTATGCCCTGCGCGAGCAGTATCCCATCGACGAGAACTGCAAGCCCATCGAAAAATACGGCGAGCTCGGCCTGTTCCGGGCGCACGAGATCCCGAAGATCGTGCCCATCGTGGTCGATAAGCCGGGGCTCGACGTCGCCTGCGGCGCCATCGGCATCGGCGAGATCACATCGATCCCCACCGCGCCCGCCATTGCCGACGCCTATTTCCGCTATGACGGTGAGCGCCGCACAAAGCTCCCGCTTGCCAACACGCCGTATGAAAGGAGGGGAAAGTAAGATGGCTGTCAAAAAACGCTTCCCCTATAAGGCGGCCTTTGTCGCCTGCAATGGCGGCTGCCGCGCCACGGCAGAGTGCCAGTACGGCTGCGTCGGCTGCGAGCTGTGCGTGAACGTATGCAAATTCGAGGCCATCGCCCTGAATGAATACGGCGTGGCCGAGGTCGACGAGGACAAGTGCATCGCCTGCGGCAAATGCGTGCGCGAATGCCCGCGTGAGCTCATCTGCATCCACGAATGCGCGAACCCCGTCGCCGTCAAGTGCTCCAACAAAGACCCCGGCAAGAACGCGCGGAGGATGTGTCAGGTCAGCTGCATCGGCTGCGGCATCTGTCAGAAGGTCTGCCCGGCCGGCGCGATCACCGTGACGGACAATCTCTCCCACATCGACGAGTCCGTCTGCCTGTCCTGCGGCCAGTGCGCCGTCAAATGCCCCCGCCATGCGATCTGCGACCTGCGCGGGATCCTGACGGAAAAACGGTAAAATTCAGATAAAAAGGCTGCCGTCCCTCGCCTCCTAATAAGAAAACATAAGAAAGTCAGTAAAATCAATGTTTTCAAAGGCAGGGAACACGGTACGAAGTCAAAAAATCTCATACTGACAGGCAGGGCGCTGATTTTCACATCAGCGCCCTTTTCCTGTCCCCACGCCATAGGCAGCCGCCCTATGGCGTTTTTTCATATCCGTACCTATACCCACCCGAAAAATGTATCAATTAGGGTGCGAAAACCTCTGTTTTTTCCTCTCAGAGCGCCGCTTGAAAGGCGGCGTGGGTGTTTTCCCATGGGAAGCGTCCGGGAGGCAAACCGGAGGCTTTTTTCATCGAAGTCAACACTTTTCAAAAACAGAGAAAGGAGGCGCCGGATATGGCAGTTTTCCGCATCGAAAAGGCCAGAGATTACACGGTCATGTCCAACTACCACCTGCGGGACAGGTCGCTGTCCCTGAAAGCGAAGGGGCTGCTGTCCCTCATGCTGTCGCTGCCGGAGGACTGGGACTACACCATGAAGGGGCTTGCCCGCATCTGCAAGGACGGCATCGACAGCATCAGCGGCGGGATCCGGGAGCTGGAGGCGCACGGCTATCTCGTCCGGGCGCGCGTCCGCAACGAGAACGGGCAGCTTGGCTCTATCGAGTACACCATCCTGGAGCAGCCGAAGGAGCCGGCACAGACGCCCGCGCCTGTTCGGGAAAAACCTATACGGGAAAATCCAATACAGGTGAAGCCAATGTTGGATGCCCCAATTCAGGAGAACCCCGCCCAATTAAATACTAAAGAACAAAATAAAGAATTATCAATTACGCAAGGATCAAGTCCTATCCCATCAAGTCCCCCTACCCCCAGAGAAAAAAGCAGGATCGGACAGGACAGGATGCGGGAGCGCGAGAGCTACCGGGAGATCATTTTGGAGAATATCGACTACGATGTCCTCACCCAGAATGAAAAGCTGGACAGGGACCGTCTGGACGAGCTGGTGGAGCTCATGGTAGATACCGTCTGCTCTAAACGGCAGACCATCCGCATTGCTGGGGACGACTACCCCGCCGAGGTGGTGAAGTCCCGGTTCTTGAAGATCGACAGCTCCCACATCGAGTATGTGCTGGAACGGATGCGGGAGAACACCACCTATGTCCGCAATATCAAGAAATATCTGCTGGCGGCGCTGTATAACGCGCCGGTCACGATGGACAGCTACTACACATCCCTTGTCAGCCATGACCTGTACGGCAGCGGAGATCGGAGGTGAGCGCCTTGCAGGAAGAAATCACGCAGAAAACCCTTGCGCTTTGTGTGCAGACCGGTAAAATGACCGCCCAGCTTTTGCAGCAGGCCATGAAGAAGGTGCTGGCGGATATGGAAAAGCACAAGACGAATCCCCAGCTCCATCACGGAAAGCAGACCATCCGGCAGCTTATGAAGCATGGGGCCGGCGTGTCCAATATCGAGATCACGGACCAGAATATCAAGGCGTTCTCCGCCACGGCAAAAAAGTACGGCATTGACTTTGCCCTGAAAAAAGATACCACCGGGGAGATCCCCCGGTACCTGGTGTTCTTTAAGGGCAGGGACGCCGACGCGGTGACGGCGGCCTTTCGCGAGTTCTCCGCAAAGAATCTGGCGAAGGAGAAAAAGCCCTCCATCCGCAGGCGGCTGACCAAGGCCAAGGAGCAGGCGAAGCGGCAGGAGCTGGAGCGGGGCGAGAAGGTCAAAAACAGGGACCGGGGGCTGGAACGATGACGGGAAAGCTAAAAAAAGTCCTGCTGCCGAACCTTCCGTATCTGCTATTCGTTTGGCTCTTTGACAAGCTCTGCCAGGCGGTGCGGCTGGCGCCGGGGCTCAACGCTTCGGAAAAGCTGCTTCGTATCGCCCAGGGCTTCACCGAGGCCTTTGCCTCCCTCTGGCTCAGCCTGCACCCTCTGGACCTGCTGCTGGGCGTGGCCGGGGCGGCGCTTGTCCGGCTGGCGGTGTACCTGAAAGCGAAAAATGCGAAGAAATATCGCCGTGGCGTGGAGTACGGCAGCGCGAGATGGGGCCGGCCGGAGGATATCGCGCCCTACATAGACCCCGTTCCCGATTGGAACATCCCTCTGACCCGGACGGAAAGCCTCACCATGACCAGCCGCCCGAAGGATCCAAAAACGGCGAGAAATAAAAATATCCTGGTCATCGGCGGCTCCGGCAGCGGCAAGACAAGGTTTTTTGTCAAGCCGTCCCTGCTCCAAATGCACAGCTCCTATGTGGTCACCGATCCCAAAGGACAGCTCCTTCGGGAGACGGGAAAACTCCTGGCGCACGGTGGGCCGAAGCGGGACGAGAACGGAAAGCCGGTGCGGGATAAGCACGGCAAGGTCGTCTATGAGCCATACCGCATCAAGGTCCTGAACACCATCAACTTTTCCAAAAGCATGAAATATAACCCGCTGGCCTATGTGCGCTCCGAGAAGGATATCCTCAAGCTGGTCAATGTCATCATCGCCAACACGAAGGGCGACGGCGAAAAATCCTCCGAAGATTTTTGGATCAAGGCCGAGCGCCTTTTATACTGCGCCCTGATCGGCTACATCTGGTATGAGGCGGAGCCGGAGGAAAAAAACTTCATCACCCTGCTGGAGCTTATCAATGCCTGCGAGGCCAGAGAGGACGACGAGACCTATAAAAGCCCCGTGGATATCCTCTTTGACGAGCTGGCGCAGGCACAGCCGGAGCACTTCGCCGTCAAGCAATATGTCAAATTCAAAATGGCGGCCGGCAAGACACTCAAAAGTATTTTGGTGAGCTGCGGCGCCCGCCTGTCTCCCTTCGATATCAAGGAGCTGCGGGACATTATGACGGAGGACGAATTGGAGCTTGACACGATGGGCGACCGGAAAACGGCGCTGTTCCTCATTATGAGCGATACCGATACCACCTTCAATTTCGTCATCGCCATGCTGCAAAGCCAGCTTTTCAACCTGCTCTGCGACAAGGCGGACGATCTCTATAACGGGCGGCTGCCTGTCCATGTGCGGTGCCTTCTGGACGAATTTGCCAACATCGGCCAGATACCAAACTTTGACAAGCTGATCGCCACCATCCGAAGCCGTGAGATATCGGCTTCTATTATTTTGCAGAGCCAGTCGCAATTAAAGACCATCTACAAGGACGCCGCGGATACCATTGTCGGCAACTGCGACGTCACCTTGTTTTTGGGAGGTAAGGAGAAGTCCACGCTGAAAGAGATCTCGGAGCTGCTGGGCAAGGAGACCATCGACAGCCTGAGCCAGTCCGAAAATCGCGGCGCGCAGACCTCTCACGGCCTCAGTTATCAGAAATTGGGAAAGGAGTTGATGACCCAGGACGAGATCGCGGTCATGGACGGCGGCAAGTGTATTTTACAGCTTCGGGGCGTGCGCCCGTTTTTCAGCGACAAGTACGACCTGACAAAGCACCCCCGCTACAAATACCTGTCCGACGCCGACAAGAAGAACGTCTTTGACGTAGAACGGTACATGAAGCGCAGACCGGCCATCGTGAAGCCGGACGAGCCTTTCGATATGTACGAATTGAGCGCAAAAGACCTGACAGACGAACCCAACAACAATTCTACAAAACGAAAGGAAACATGATTTATGGAGTTCTTCAACAGTGCCATCGACGTATTGCAGACCCTGGTCATCGCCCTGGGCGGCGGCCTTTGCGTGTGGGGCGGCATCAACCTTCTGGAAGGCTACGGCCAGGATAACCCCGCGGCCAAATCGCAGGGCGTCAAGCAGCTTGTCGCGGGCGGCGGCGTCGCCCTGATCGGCGTGACCCTGATCCCCCTGCTGTCCGGCCTGCTTGGCTGAGCGGCGGCAGGACCATCCCACCCGGAGGCTCCCGTTTCACGGCGGGAGCCCCCGAAAGGAGGTGTGACCACCCGTGATAATTGAAATGATCCAGGAGTGGTTCAAGGAGCTGCTGATCGACGGCATCATCTCCAACCTCTCCGGGACCTTTGACACCGTGAATACGAAGGTGGGCGAGATCGCCGGCGAGGTGGGCATGACGCCGGCCGGCTGGAATGGCGGCATCTTCAACATGATCCGCGGCCTCTCTGAAACGGTCATCGTCCCCATCGCCGGCATCATCCTTACCTTCGTCATGTGCTATGAGCTGATCCAGCTTATCGTGGAAAAGAATAATCTCCACGATTTTGACACCTGGCTTTTCTGGAAGTGGATCTTCAAGACCTTCTGCGCGGTGCTCATCGTCACCAACACCTGGAACATCGTCATGGCGGTATTCGACGTGGCGCAGAGCGTGGTCAGCCAGAGCGCCGGCGTCATCATATCCGACGCGGGGATCGATATTTCCGGTGTGGTGGGCAATTTGGAAACGGCTCTGGCGGATTGGAGCATCGGTTCTTTGCTGGGCCTGTGGTTTCAGAGTATTTTTGTGGGCCTCTGCTCCCATATCCTCACCATCGCCATCTTCCTTGTGATCTACGGAAGAATGATCGAGGTGTATCTGACCGTATCCGTGGGGCCGATCCCGTTTGCTACGATGGTCAACCGGGAGTGGGGCCAGACGGGGCAGAACTATTTGAAGTCCCTGCTGGCCCTGGGCTTCCAGGCGTTTCTTATCATGGTCTGCGTCGGCATCTACGCGGTGCTGGTGCAGAATATCGCCGTGGGGGATGATATCACCGTGGCGATTTGGGAGTGCCTGGGCTATACGGTGCTGCTGTGCTACACGCTGTTTCGCACCGGCAGCCTTGCAAAGAGCCTGTTCGGGGCGCATTGACGGGAGGCGGCCATGAAAAAATACAAGGTCATTTATGCGGACCCGCCCTGGGCCTATAAGGTCTGGAGCAAGAAGGGCGCGGGGCGCAGCGCCGAGAGCCATTACCCCACCATGGACATAGCGGCCATCAAGGCCCTGCCAGTGGGGGAGCTGGCGGACAAGGACTGCGCCCTGTTCCTCTGGATCACCTTCCCCATGCTGCGGGAGGCCTAGGGCGTCATGGACGCCTGGGGCTTCACCTTCAAGACCGTGGCCTTCGTCTGGATCAAGCAGAACCGGAAGTCGGACGGCCTGTTCACCGGCATGGGCTACTGGACGCGGGCCAACGCGGAGATCTGCCTGCTGGCGACCCGCGGACGCCCGAAGCGGGCGGCGCGGGATGTGAAGCAGGTCATCCTCTCCCACGTGGAGCGGCACAGCCAGAAGCCGGAGGAGGCGCGGCGGCGCATCGAAGCCCTCATGGGGGATGTGCCCCGTATTGAGCTGTTCGCAAGAGCCTCACCGCCCGGCTGGGATGTGTGGGGGAATGAAGTTGCAAGCGATATCCGGCTTGCGGAAAGGATGTGAACCATTGGCATACGTAACGGTCCCGAAGGACCTGACAAAAATCAAGAGCAAGATGCTGTTCGGCCTGACGAAGCGGCAGCTTGTGTGTTTCGGATCGGCGGCGCTTGTTGGAGTGCCGCTTTTCTTTTTGAGCAAGGGCAGCATGGGCACGACGCCGGCGGCGCTGTGCATGATCCTTGTCATGCTGCCCTTTTTCCTGTTCGCCCTGTATGAGAAGAACGGGCAGACCCCGGAGGCGCTGCTGGGTAATCTGATCCAGTGCAAATTTACCCGTCCGAAAAAGCGTGTCTATCAGACAAATAACGCCTATTCCGCTTTGGAAAAGCAGGCGGAGCTGGAGCGGACGGTGGGGCGGATCGCCTCCGGCGCTGGGAAAAGAGGCAAGGGCCGGCGCAGGCTCACCCGGCAGGAGCGAAAGCAGATCGAGGTCGTCATCCGGCAGGCCAGGGGGGACGGCAAGAATCACACCGTACAGGCAAGCCTCCCCTTCCGCAATATGCACCCGGACGGCCTGTGCCGTCTGGACGACCGGCATTTTTCCAAAACCATCGCCTACGCCGACGTCAGCTACCGTCTGGCGGGGCCGGACGATCAGCGGGATATCTTTGAACGCCTCTGCGACTTCTATAACGGCTATGACCCCTCCATCGGCGTGCAAATGACCCTGAGCAGCAGCCACAAGGCCGGCGGTGGGGACCTGTTCCGCATGGCGGCCCAGGGGGACGATCTGGACGGGATCCGTGCCGAGGCCTCCGGTATCCTGCAAACGCAGTATGAGCGCGGCAGCAACGGCTATGTGAAAAGCAAGTATGTCACGCTGACCATCGAGGCGGAGAGCGTCCAGGCGGCGCGGGCAAGGTTTTCTCGGATCGAGACGGACACCCTGAACCGCTTCAAGGTCATGGGTGCGGCGGCAAAGGTGCTGGACGGCAAGGAGCGGCTGGCGCTGCTGCACGGCCTCCTCCATCCCAGAGGGGAGCCCTTCGCCTTTGAATGGGACTGGCTGGCGCCCTCCGGCCTGTCCGTAAAGGATTTTATCGCGCCTTCCTCCTTCGAGTTTGGGGAGACACGGCGCTTCCGCATGGGCGAAATGTACGGCGCGGTGTCCTTCTTGCAGATATTGGCCCCGGAGATCCAGGACCGTATCCTCACGGATTTCATGGATGTGGAGGGAAACCTTCTCGTCACCATGCACGTCCGCGGCATCAATCAGAACGAGGCCATCAAGATGGTCAAGCGCAAGATCACCGATCTGGACGCCATGAAGATCCAGGAGCAGAAGAAGGCCGCCCGCAGCGGCTACGATCTGGATATCCTCCCCTCCGACCTCTCCACCTACGGCGGCGCGGCGAAAAATCTCTTGCAGGATTTACAGAGCCGCAACGAGCGAATGTTCAATATGACCTTCCTCATGCTGCATCTGGCGCCCACGAAGCAAAAGCTGGAGATCGCCGTTTCCCAGTCTGCCAGCGTCGCCCAGACCCATAACTGCATCCTGACCCGGCTGGACTTCCAGCAGGAGGACGGGCTGATGTCCTCGCTGCCGCTGGGCCTTAACCGTATCCAAATCGAACGCAGCCTCACCACTTCGGCGCTGGCGGTATTCGTCCCCTTTGTGACCCAGGAGCTCTTTATGGGCGGCGATGCCATGTATTACGGGCTCAACGCCCTGTCCGGCAACATGATCCTGCTGGACCGCAAGCAGTCCCGATGCCCCAACGGTCTGGTGTTCGGCACGCCGGGAAGCGGCAAGTCCATGAGCTGCAAGCGGGAGATCACCTATGTCATGCTGACCACGAAGGATAATGTCATCATCTGCGACCCGGAGAATGAATATTCCCCGCTGGTGAACCGGCTGGGCGGCCAGGTGATCCGGCTCTCGCCGAGCAGCCGGGACTATGTGAATCCCCTGGATATCAACCTCAATTACAGCGAGGAAGAAAACCCGCTGGCGCTGAAAAGCGATTTCGTGCTGTCCTTCTGTGAGCTTATCATGGGCAGCAAGACAGGGCTGGAGGCCATCGAGAAAACCGTCATTGACCGTGCCGTGCAGAAGATCTATCAGCCGTACTTCGCGGATCCCCGGCCGGAGAATATGCCGATCCTCTCTGACCTCATGGCCGCCCTCACCGCCCAGCATATCCCGGAGGCGGACCGTGTGGCCCAGGCACTTGACCTGTATGTGAACGGCTCTCTCAACTTCTTCAACCACCGTACCACCGTGGATATCCGAAACCGCCTTGTCTGCTTCGATATCAAGGGGCTTGGCAAGAACCTGAAAAAGCCGGGGATGCTCATTGTCCAGGACGCGGTGTGGAACACCGTCACGGTGAACCGCTCCATTGGGCGGGCCACCTGGTATTTCGTGGACGAGTTCCATTTGCTCTTGAAGGAGGAACAGACGGCGGCGTACAGCGCCGAGATCTGGAAGCGCTTCCGCAAATGGGGCGGCGTCCCCACCGGGGCGACACAGAACCCGAAGGACCTGCTGCACAGCCCGGAGATCGAAAACATTCTGGAAAACAGCGATTTTATCTATCTGCTGAACCTTTCCGCAGGCGACCGCAAGCTGATGACGGAGCGGCTGAACATCTCCGCAGAGCAGCTTGCCTATGTGACCAACGCGGACCCCGGCAGCGGCCTTCTGTTCTTCCAGAATGTGATCCTGCCCTTCCGGGACGAGTTCCCGAAGGATACGGAGTTGTACCGGCTTCTCACGACAAAGCCCAGCGAGGTTTCCCACGATGGGGAAAACGGATAAGGAAAGGATGGGACAAGATATGAAATATGTCATCGACAGCAAGACCTATGAAAACCATATCAATGACGAGGTACATCTGTACGGACTTCTCCATCAGCTTGCGTTCCTCGCCGAAAAGGCGAAGGACGAGAAGGATCTGGAAAATCTGGTCGAGACGGCAACGCGCTACGGGGAGATCGCGGAGGAAAAGTTCGCCGCATGGCGTATCCCCGGCCGCTATCTGGTGTTTGGGGACAGGAAGGACCTTGCGGAGCTAAAGGCGGCGGAGCTCACGCCCTTGACCGCCGTGCTGAAAGAGCACGACGCAAAAATCAGGGAAAAGCAGCGCGCCGCCACCGCCCACGATCCCGCCTACATTATCTCCGGCGGCGCCTTCCGTATGCTGGTGGGCGATCTCTTTGACCTGCTGGCGCAGTACAGCTTTCTCCGCAACCGTGTTGTAGAAGTGAAAACAGAAAAACGGCTTGCGCGGCTGCAAAAGAATCTCTCCGGCGAGAATCCGAGCATCCGAAGAATGTACCGCAGGTGGGGCTTTGCGGAGGATCAGGGTGTCACCTGCTATGACATTCTGGAGGCAACGCTGCGGCGCAGGCACCTGACACCGTATGACCCGGAGGAAGCGGCGGAGGACGGCATCGGCTGCGGCCGCTGCTGTGCCCTCTGCGGAGATCATTCCTGCGAGGACGACTATGACTGAGCTGACCCATGTGAGCCTGTTTTCCGGCATCGGCGGGCTGGATCTGGCAGCGGAGGCGGCGGGCTTCCGCACCGTCTGCCAATGCGAGTGGGCGGACTATCCCTATTCCGTTCTGGAAAAGCACTGGCCGGAAGTGCCGAGATTCCGGGATATCACGACTTTTACAAAGGAGGCGTTTTTTGAAAAAACAGGACTTGAAACCGTTACCGTCCTCTCCGGCGGCTTTCCCTGCCAGCCCTTCTCCACCGCGGGGCAGCGAAGGGGCTTTGCGGATGAACGCTACCTGTGGCCGGAAATGTGCCGCGTTATTACCGAGCTGCGGCCCCGTTGGGTGCTTGGGGAAAATGTTGCTGGCTTCATCAATATGGGGCTCGACAAAACGATCTTTGACCTGGCAAAAGCGGGATACGCTGTTCTCCCATTCGTATTTCCGGCTTGCGGCGTCGGCGCATGGCATGAGCGCCAGCGAACTTTTATCGTCGCGGCTGATGTTTCCCACGCCCCTTGCCTCCGACAAGAACACCTGCAGGGACGCGGCCAACCTGGATGTGTACCTCTCCGACAACGGGATCTTCCGCAAGGTGAACCGGAACGGGGCCATCTGGAGCCTGAGCCTGTCGGCGGCGGTATTTTATCTGACCCCGGCAGCGTCGGAGGGCTACCGCTCCACGCTGAAACCAGCGGCGTTTCGCAACAGCGCCCCGTCTGCCAACCTGTCCTCCCAGGTGATCCAGCAGGAGCAGCCGCTATCCGAGACGGCGGCGCTGAACCCGGATTGGGTGGAATGGCTCATGGGCTTCCCCCGGAAATGGACGGACGTATCCTCTGGGCTGCCGAGCCGGAGGGAATCCCCCGTATCACCGAAAACACCGCGGACCGCGCCCTACGGCTGAAAACCCTGGGCAACGCGGTCTGCCCGCCCCAGGCATATCCCATTTTCAAGTATATCTCCATGATCGAGACGGGCGAGTGTGGGAGCATTTGCCCCTACGGAAAGGCAGGTGGTGAAGAATGAAGGAATGGAAAGCCTCCGAGAAGGAGGCGCAGAAGATGACCCGCGACGGAGCCATTTCCGTCAATATGGTCACAGGCGAGGCGAGCCATGTTTCAGACCGTGCGCCGGAGCAGGACTATTCCCCCTCCGGCGATTCCACGGCGCTGGCGAGGACTGTCCTCCACCATCTGGACGACCGGCGCGTCCGGAAGTCTCAGAAGAAAAAGCGGCGGAACCGCCGCAAAGCCTACCGGGAGGGTACGGCGGCAAATAGCCGCCCATCCTCCCGTTTGCAATTCACCGAGGAGGAACGCGCCGCGCCGGAGCTGCAACAGGCGATCCGCAAGTCCGACAAGGCGGCGGATAAACTGGACGCGGCAAGGGCCGCCATCCCCAAAAAGCGCGTCCTGGGCACGGAGCGTGTCTTTGACGAGGCTTCCGGCGCCGGGCGTACAAGACTGGTATTCCATGAGACGGATAAGCCGGCTTCGATCCGGCAGCCGGGGCCGAACCCGCTGGCGCGGCCTTTGCAGGAGGTCGCCCACGCCGCCCACGCCAAGGTGCGGGAGGTGGAGCAGGAGAACTCCGGCGTGGCGGCGGGCCATCTCACCGAGCGCGGCATGGAAAAAGCCGTGGGCTATGGGAACCGCAAGCTGCAAAACTGGCGGGCGGAGCGGCAGGTGAAGCCCTGGCGGGACGCGGCAAAGGCGGAGCAGGCGGCGGTTAGGGCCAACGCGGAGGCGCTTTACCAAAAGGCGCTCCATGATAACCCCCAGCTTGCGTCCGGCAATCCCATCTCCCGCATCTGGCAGAAGAAGCGGATGCAGCGGCAGTACGCGGCGGCCTACCGGGCGTCGCGCAGCGCGGAGGGTGCAAAGGCGGCAACGCAGACGGCAGCCAAGAGCGCAAAGAAGGGCGCGGAGGCAGCGAAGAAGGCCGGCGAGTTCATAGCCCGGCACAAAAAGGCGTTCCTTATCATCGGCGGGGTCGGCCTTGTGATGGTGCTGCTGTTGGGCCTGCTGCAATCCTGCTCCTCCATGTTCGGCGGTGGCGTGTCGAACATCGTTGCGTCCTCTTATCTCTCCGAGGATGCTGACCTGCTGGCGGCGGAGGCCGCCTACTGCGCCAAAGAGGACGAGCTGCGGCGGTATCTGGACACCTATGAGCAGACCCACGACTATGACGAGTATCACTACGATCTGGACGAGATCGAGCACGATCCCTATGTGCTGCTGTCCATCCTGTCGGCGCTCCATGAGGGCACCTTCACCATAGACCTGGTGCAGGGCGACCTTCAAATGCTGTTCGACAAGCAATACATCCTCACCGAGACGGTGGAGGTGGAACGGCGGTACTACATTGAGACGGATACCTGGACGGACGAGGAGGGCAACACCTATACGGAGAGCTACCGGGTCTATTACGATTATTATATCTGCACCGTGAAGCTGGAAAACTTCGACCTCTCCCATCTGCCGGTCTACATGATGGATCAGGAGACGCTTTCCATGTACGCCGTGTATATGTCTACCCTTGGCAACCGCCCCGACCTGTTCCCGTCCTCCGGCTATGTTCCCAAGTATGTGACCAACCCGCCCGCCAAGTACGAGATCCCGGCGGAGTACCTGTCCGACGAGCGCTTTGCGGCGCTGATTACGGAGGCGGAGAAGTATCTGGGATTCCCCTATGTCTGGGGCGGCAGCAGTCCCCAGACCTCCTTTGATTGCAGCGGCTTTGTCAGCTATGTCCTGACCAGCAGCGGCCTGTGCAATACCGGGCGGCTGGGGGCGCAGGGCCTCTACAACATTTCCACGCCGGTATCCGAGCCGCAGCCGGGGGATCTGGTGTTCTTCGTGGGCACCTACGACACGCCGGGGGTCAGCCATGTGGGCTTTTATGTGGGGGACGGGATGCTCCTGCACTGCGGGGATCCCATCCAGTACACCAGTCTCAACACAAATTACTGGCAGTCCCACCTTTATGCCTACGGCAGACCGCCGTACAACTGATGGAGGCGGAGCCGATGCTGACCGTAAAACCGATGTCCCTTGCCGACGCAAACAGGTTTGTCGCAGAGCACCACCGCCACCATAAGCCGGTGCGAGGGCATAAGTTTTCCCTGGGCTGCATGGCGAATGACCGGCTGGCGGGCGTCGCCATCGTGGGGCGGCCGGTGAGCCGATACCTGGACGATGGGCTGACCCTGGAAGTCAACCGCCTCTGCACGGACGGGACAAAAAACGCTTGCAGCTTCCTCTATGGCGCGGCGGCGCGGGCGGCGAAGGTCCTGGGCTACCATAGGATCGTCACCTACACTCTGGACACGGAGAGCGGCGTCAGCCTCCGTGCCTCCGGCTGGCGATGCGCGGGGCTGGCGGGCGGACGGGAGTGGACCGGCAGGCGCCGCCCGCCCGAACCGCTGTATCCGGCGCAGATGAAATACCGATACGAAAAAAACTTGTCACCGAAAGGAGATTTGTAAGCATGGCAACGACCGAGAAGATCCGCAAGGATATTGAGAAAACGAGGGAAAAGATCGCGGAGCAGCAGAAACGTCTCCGCGCGCTGGAAGCCCAGCTCACGGAGGAGGAGAATCTGGAGATCGTCCGCATGGTAAAGGCTGTCCGCATGGACAACAGGGAGCTGACCGCCTTCCTGCGCGCCTACGCCAGCGGCATGATCTCCCTGCCGGACGGGCTGATGGAGACGGAGGAAAGCGAGGGTGCGGAAGATGAAGCGTAACAGAGCTTTTCGCCGTTTCGCCGCCGTGTTCCTGGCGCTTTTCTGCATGGCGGCCACCTCCACCGTGGCCTTCGCAGGCGGCGGGGACGGTGAGCCCTACTATACCGGGGAGGAGGAAACCACAGGCGGCTATGAGCCCCAGCCCCTGACCCCGGAGGGCAACATGACCCTGGTGGACGATATCGCCGGTGAGAGCGCCGGGGATAAGCAGTTCATCACCGTGGTCACAAAAGGCGGCAACTATTTCTACATCATCATCGACCGGGCGGAGGACGGCGAGAACACCGTCCACTTTCTCAACCAGGTAGACGAGCGCGACCTGCTGGCCCTGATGGACGAGGAGACGCCCGCCGCCCCGGTGTGTACCTGTAAGGAAAAATGCGCGGCCGGCGCGGTGGATACATCCTGTTCTGTCTGCAAGACCAACCTCTCCGAGTGCGCGGGCAGGGAGAAGGTCAGGGACCCGGAGCCGGAACCGGAGCAGCCGGAGAAAAAGAGCGGCAGCGGCTTGCTGGCCGTGGTGGCGCTGCTGGTGCTGGCAGGCGGCGGAGCCTTCGCCTATGTGAAGTTCATCAAGCCGAACCGCAGCAGCGTGAAGGTCAGCGCCGATCCCGACGAGTACGATTTCCCTGACGAGGAGTATATCAACGAGGACGAGCCTGCGGAGGCTGAAACGGAGGCGGAGCATGAGTAAGCTGATCATCGCGGAAAAACCGAGCGTAGCAAAATCTATTGCGTCGGCCCTGGGTGCTTCATCCAAGGCCGATGGCTTTTATGAGGGCAATAACCTTCTTGTGTCCTGGTGCGTGGGGCACCTGGTATCCCCGCTGGACGCGGGCGGCTATGACGAACGCTTCAAAAAATGGCGCTATGAGGATCTGCCCATCCTGCCGGATCCCTTCTGCTACGCCCCCATCCCCGGCAAGGAGGCGGCTTTGGACAATGTGAAGCACCTCATGGCGCGGGAGGACGTAACGGAGATCGTCAACGCCTGCGACGTCGGGCGTGAAGGTGAACTGATCTTCCGGCTGGTGTATGAACTGGCCGGCTGCCGCAAGCCGGTCCTCCGGCTTTGGATCTCGTCCATGGAGGACAGCGCCATCCGGGAGGGCTTTTCCGAGCTGCGCCCCGGCGCCGAGTATGAAGCCCTGTATCAGTCAGCCCTCTGCCGCCAGAGGGCTGACTGGCTGGTGGGGATCAACGCCACCCGCCTTTTCTCCGTCCTCTATCACCGCACCCTGAATGTGGGCCGTGTTCAGACGCCCACCTTGTCCCTGCTGGCGGCGCGGGACGCGAAGATCGCGCTGTTTCAGAAGGAGAAGTATCATCATGTGCGCCTGACGCTGGCCGGCGCGGAGGCGGTGTCGGAGAGATTCACCGATCCGGTGGAGGCGGAGCAGGCGGCGGCCATGTGCAAGGGCGCGGCCGTCATCTGTACTTCCGTCACGAAGGAGCAGAAGAAGGAACCGCCTCCGAAGCTCTATGACCTCACCGCCTTGCAGCGTGAGGCAAACCGGCTGCTTGGCTACACGGCGAAGCAGACCCTTGACTACGCCCAGAGCCTCTACGAAAAAAAGCTGCTGACCTATCCCCGCACGGACAGCCGGTATCTGACCTCCGATATGGCGGAAACGGCCTCCTGCGTGATCCATCTGGCGGCGAAGCTGCCGCCCTTTGATAAAATCAGCAATTTCTATCCGCTGGTGGAGGCCATGGTCTCCGACAAGGACGTATCCGACCACCACGCCATCATCCCCACATTGGAGATCGAGAAAGCGGATATCCCCGCCCTGCCCCTGGGCGAGCGTGAGCTGCTTCTTCTAATCTGCTGCCGTCTGCTGTGTGCATCGGCGGAGCCCTATGTGTATGAGGCGGTCACGGCCACCTTTGACTGCGGCGGCCATACCTTCACGGCAAAAGGCAAGCGCATCCTCTCCGAAGGCTGGCGGGAGATCGACCGTATTTTCCGCGTCTCCCTGAAAGAAAAGCCTGCGAACGGGGACGGCGGTACGCTGCCGGACTTCACCGAAGGGCAGACCTTTGACGGCGCGGAGGTTTCTGTCACCGAGCATTTCACCCAGCCCCCGAAGCCCTACACGGAGGATACGCTGCTGTCGGCCATGGAGCACGCGGGGAAAGACGACACTCCCGATGAAGCCGAGCGGAAAGGGCTGGGAACTCCCGCTACCCGTGCCGCCATTATCGAAAAGCTGGTGGCAGCCGGATTTGTGGAACGTAAGGGCAGGAGCCTGATCCCCACAAAAGCGGGTATCAACCTTGTCACGGTCCTGCCGGAGCCGCTGACCTCTCCCATGCTGACGGCGGAGTGGGAGCAGAAATTGACGGAGATCGCAAAGGGCGGCGCTGACCCGGATACCTTCATGGACGGTATCCGCACGATGGTTCAGGAGATCGTGTCCACCTATTCCTGTATTTCCGAGGACGGCCAAAAGCTGTTTGCCCCGGAGAAGGAAGTGGTCGGTACCTGCCCCCGCTGCGGCCAGCCGGTCTATGAGGGAAAGAAAAACTTTGCCTGTTCGGATCGGTCCTGCGGCTTTGTTCTCTGGAAAAATGACCGCTTCTGGACGAGCCGCAGGAAGGAGCTGACAAAGAAGATGGCGGCAGACCTTCTGAAAAAGGGCCGCACCAACGTCAAGAGAATGTGGTCTGAAAAGAAGCAGGCCACTTATGACGCCGCTGTGATCCTGAATGACACGGGCGGCAGGTACATCGATTTCAAGCTGGAATTTCCCAAAAATAAGCGAAGCTGAAGGAGGAGCGTATATGCCGGATTACAGTTACAACAAGGACTATCCCTTTGCCGCCTTTATCACCAATCTTGGCAAGTACAACGAGGGCGAGCTTGTGGGCGAGTGGGTGAAGTTTCCTACCACCGCCGAGGAACTGAAGGAGGTATTCAAGCGTATCGGCATCGGCCAGAGGGACGATTTCGGCAATCCCTATGAGGAATGGTTCATCACGGACTATGACTGCTATGTGGACGGCCTCTATGACAAGCTGGGCGAATACGAAAGCCTGGACGAGCTCAATTATCTGGCGTCGAAGCTGGATGAAATGGACCGGGGCGAGTTTGAGCAGTTCCAGGCGGCCATGGAGATCGGCGACCATTCCGGCAGCGTCCAGGAGATCATCAACCTGACGGAAAACCTGGATTGCTATGACGTTTACCCTGGTATCGAGGATTACGACGACCTGGGCCGGTATTACATCGACGAGCTGGACGCCATGCAGGTGACGGAGCATTTGCGGAATTACATCGACTATGAGGCATACGGCCGGGATATTGCCCTGGATGAAAGCGGCGACTTCACCAGCTTTGGTTATGTCCGGGATACGGGCAGCTCCTTCCATGAGTATTACGACGGGGACCGCGGCAGTATCCCGGAGGAATACCGGGTGATGACCTTCCAGGATGATATCCCCGAAGAAGAATTGTCCGAGTGGGCCATGGATATCGCTTTCGACATGGACGAGTATTTCCGGCAGATTGATCCGCAGTACGCGGCGGAGCACCTGGAGGCGCACGCGGCAAGGGAGGAAATCTACGAAAACCTGATGGCCGGGCAGGTCATGGCCCTGGAAGAAAAGCTGGCCGCCCTGGGGCAGACGCAGGACGACTATCTCCCTTCGGAAGTAGAAAAGTTCAAGGAGGCTTCCGGGTATGAAGAATTTTTGGATATTGACCCGGCAGTGATCCGGGAGGCGTTGGAAAATCCGGATCGATCCCATGTGGAAGAAATGCTCTCTTTTGCGGAGCAGGCAGAGCGGGAATATGCAGCTCAGGCAGCCGCCTATGTGCAGACCCCGTCAGA